>WNFI01523127.1_pt1 | contig 11356 bp, 11 predicted proteins | sample 5400471 | NCBI WGS metagenome assembly WNFI01 (sample SAMN13153348, study PRJNA577476) | soil metagenome | isolation source: 100 cm saprolite on Douglas fir-dominated hillslope | place: USA:California | collected 2013-09-17
CCGCGTCCGCTATCTGATCGTGCTCAATGAGCTGTTGCGCGGCACGGGCTTTGATGCCTGGACCGACACGCCTGAGGTCAAGGCCTTTGTTGCGGCCGCCAAACCCAAGGTCATTGGCCTCCAGAACAGGAATCCCGACTTCGAGGATATGTTGCGGGCAAACAGATTAACGCTGGAGAAGGTGATAGCAAAAGACCACTCCATCGATTGGTTTAAATCCCTCACTCGCATCGTGCAGGCTCGTCGTTATCAGCAAGAGGCGTATAGCGCCTTCGAGTCGGCATCGCAAATTCTTCTGCCGTCCGGCGGGACGGCACTCGCAGCCGCATGAGCCTGGATATTTACGACGACCTGGAGCACTTGGTCCCCGCAGAACGCAGAGATGCCTTCCTGCGTCTATCCCGACAGATAAAAGAATACGGCGATCATAACCCCGAGCTCTTGCGGCTGGTCGAAGTCATGGGCTTCTTGAGCCTCTATACGAACGATCTTCCGAAACGAATTGCTGTCGAGATCGACCGTGGGCTGGCGGCGTTCCAGGTGGCCAATACGGGTCGTCCCGACATCCGTGCGGCAACCACCCAATTACACGCACAGTTAACCACGCTCCAAAACACAGTCGATTCAGCCAAGACCGTCGCCGAGCACCTCACCCTCGCCGACGCAGACAAAATCAAAGCCGCCATTCAAGGCAACGCTAAGACGGCGGAAGCCATTACCATCAGCCGACGCCTCGCCGCCATCCGACGCTGGGATCTTCTGGTTATCGCCGGGCTGGGACTCCTGTATTTCATCGGCGGCGCATGGTTTGTCTGGAATGATCATCGTGCTGTCCAGAAGACCATTTACCAACAGGTAGCTCTACACGCTAAGGATGCCTTGGAGCGACTCCAATCAGAGTACATCAAGGAGCATTTGGACACTCTGAAAGCATTCGTTAACACCGGAGTGACGGTCTCCGTGGTGCGCAGCGCGGGGGGCGACACCACACTGTATTTCCAGGGCCGTCCAGGCGTGTCCCTATTCAATCCTCGCTACTCGGACGGCAAGTACGCCATCAGTGTCTTGCAATAATGATGCGAGTGATTGCTCTCACAGCGCTGGCTGTCGCCGCTATGGCCGCTCTCTGGTATACCTCCGTGCGGAGCCTGCCGTACTATTACGACGCCATGATCTTCGTCCTGGCGATTACCTGCGCGGTTCTCCTTGTCGATACCGCTTCCAGTTCTCGCTCCAGGCGGCCCAGGCGCGTCATCCGAGACGGTGAAGGAAAGAATGCGCCGGTCATCTACGATTCTCATCAGATTGTTTGCCAGATCGGCGCCTGGAAATGGGACATCGAAGAATTCTGTACTCACTGGTTTATCACGGGCGAGACCGGGGTAGGAAAGACCTCTGCAGGCCTAAATAAACTTTTGATTTCACTGACAGAACATTACCCCCGCTGGGGAGGATTGATACTTGATCCCAAGAGCGTCTACTGGCGCACCGTTCAAGCTATGCTCGAAACGGCGGGAAAAGCCGAGGATCTCGCTGTATTGCGGGTCCGCTCGCCGAAGGAGGCGAAGGAGAATTATCACCCAATCCGATTCAATTTAATCGGTGACCCCAGTGTTCCTTGCAGCACCTATGCGCAGATGATTGTCGATACTCACGCCGCTCACCGAGCGGGTAGTTTATCCGGCAATTCCGATTTCTTTAACCAGCGTGCCATGGAGCACATCGCACGCTGCTTTGAATTGATGCGCGCCCTGGAGCTGCCATTCAACTTGCGCACGGCCTACAACCTTCTGGCCAACAAAGATCATCTGAAGAACACCCTCGACACTGTGCCCGAGCACCCACGCGCCAAAGAGCTCCTACCGCTGGTACAGCATTTCGAAACCTTCTACCTCAATTTGAAAAGTGAAGGCCAGAGCGAAGGCGAGCTCGGCACAATCGGTAATTTCCTGGCTCCCTATCAACACCCTGCCGTCGCGGAAGTCTTTTGCTCCAATCAGCCAGACACGGTGACGATCGATCAAGTTGATGCGAAGAGTTCCAGGACGTGGTCACTTCGTCGGTCGGCGGTATGAGTGACTACACTGTCTCCGGTAAAATCCGAGAAGCCAATGTCGCTCTGATCGCCCTTACTCAAAGTTACTTGTCTTTGTTGCCCGCTCACGCCAGCAAGGACCAGGCGAATGTCCTGGTGCTGAACTTGCGCAACCGCATGATCTTCCGCGCCGCCGATGAACAGTGTGCTAAACAAAGCGCCGAATTTATCGGGAAAAAAATGGTAAACAAACGCAGCCGCTCCATCGGCTCCAGAGGCGCAACCTATTCGTACCAGGAGACCGAGGAATACAAACTCAAGCCTTGGCAACTGCGGCAGATGCCCATTTACCGCGCCGTGCTTGTCCATGCGGGCCGGCCCGGACAGTTCAAGAAAGTTTCTCTTAGGATGCTGACCGGAAGCGAAATCAATATTAACACAGGCAAAGAACAAACTTTATGAGTGAAGACCTCCAACAAATCGAAAGGCTGATCAAACAAAGCACGGAGTTGGGCGACTCGTTAGTTCGCCTCGCGCGCAAGCTACAAGAGCAGAACGAACGCAAGGTGCAGATTAACCAAGAGCAGGCTCAGCATTTAGGCGCACTGCACGCGCAGCTAACCGATCTTCGTACTCACGTCGACGCCGTCAACCGCGAGATTCGCACTCAGCGATACGACCATGTGTACGCCGAAGCGCGTCAAGCTGTGAAAGAGCACGCTCTCGGTCCGCAAGAAGCCGTAATCGAAGTCCTTCGAGCCGCAGTAGCTGATAAAACAATGACTTCAGAGCAGGCCGCCGCGCAGATAGTTTCTTTGCTGCGCGACGATTTACCCGCATCGCGGAAAATCGAGATCCGTCAAACGGCCAAAGCCTCGTTAGAGGCAGGTGATGATATTGCTGGTAAGATCAGACCATTTCTCAAGAACGCCCCGAACCAGGCAGAGCAGCAAAGGAAACTCAACAAACGCGTCTTCAATAACGCTCCCTGGCAGCTGGTATAACCACGATTAAACTAATTCGCAGCGGGCTTTAGGATAGCCTTTACGACTGCTTCGCAAGCAGCTCATACTCTTGCCCAGGATCGAACCCGACATTGCTCTATGAAATGGTTCCTGATATTCAACCCGTTCGCTTGCCTCAAGCTCTTGCTGTTTGCTATTTGCGTTTTCACGCTCGGTTACGTGCTCGCAATTAACGTGCTTATCATCGAGATCCGTGACGCTAACGAGAGCAGGCACACGATCACCAGCGATCCCGAGCACGTGTATTCCCCATCTTTGCACCATCGGTCTGCGAGCCACCACTAATGAACTTCGAAAGTCGGGTTGATCGTTCGGCATCTAATCAGGAACAACAACTTTGGTCGCTTTTTTTCTGGGAAAATCCAGCAGCATCAAACCGGCTAGCTAAATCCGTAGACAATGCCGATTTGTCGTGACACGCTCCTATCTAAGTGAGGTCCCCCCACCATGTCTACACCTGCGCTTTCTGCAAACCGTAGTCGGTTTCACGATAATCAATGGAAAACCGATCCAACATTTTATCCCACCGCCAAGCTGGCTATGGAGGCGCCAGCCGAGCGCTACGCCTACGTTGCTGCCTTAGCTCCTGATCATAAATCGCGAAGCGACGCCCTTTTGGTGGTTGATGTCGACCCGGCCTCATCGTCCTATGGGAGTGTTGCTGGCCGATTAGATCTGCCGAACATCGGTGACGAATTGCATCACTTCGGCTGGAACGCCTGCAGTACGGCACTGTGTCCTTATGCTCCCCATCCACATCTGGAGCGGCGATATCTTATTGTGCCCGGAATACGTTCGTCTCGTATTCACGTGATCGATACAAAACCGGATCCGCGAAAGCTCGAGATTGTCAAAACCATTGAACCACAGGAGCTCTTCAAGCGGACCGGTTATTCCCGGCCACATACGGTGCACTGTGGCCCGGAAGGCATTTACGTCAGCGCGCTGGGTGCACCCGATGGAAGCGGCCCGGGCGGAATCTTTCTGATCGATCACTATGACTTCAACGTGTTGGGACGCTGGGAAGTTGATCGTGGACCCCAGGAACTAGCCTACGATTTCTGGTGGCACCTGGGCTACGACACGCTGATCAGCAGCGAATGGGGGACTCCAAATAAAATAGAACAGGGTCTGCAACCCGATCATCTGCTGAACAGCGGCTACGGTCACCAAATGCACGTGTGGAATCTTCGAAAGCGCAAGCACGACCAAGTGGTCGATCTTGGAAAGGAACACCAGATGGTCCTGGAGTTGCGACCATCGCACGACCCAAACCGCACCTTCGGATTTGTCGGTGTGGTTATCTCTCTCAAGGACCTTTCAGCTTCCATCTGGTTGTGGAATCGCGACAATGGGAAATGGGGAGCTAAGAAAGTCATCGAAATTCCAGCGGAACCGGCGGAGCCGGATTTGCTGCCTCCGATCCTACAGGGGTTCAAAGCAGTTCCTCCCCTGGTTAGCGATCTGAATCTCTCTCTGGACGACAAATGGCTATACGTTTCTTGCTGGGGAACGGGCGAGCTCCGTCGCTACGATGTCTCGACACCCGATAGCCCAAAGCTGACTTCGGTGCTCCAGGTCGGCGGAATAGTGCGCCAGGCGCCGCACCCCAATAATCCCAACCTTCGTCTGAACGGCGGACCCCAAATGGTCGAGGTGAGTCGCGACGGCAACCGAGTGTATTTCACGAACTCGCTGTATGCGGCGTGGGACGAGCAGTTCTATCCGGAAGGAATTCGTACCTGGCTCGTTAAGGCCAATGCTGGTCCGGATGGTTCTATGCGTTTCGACCCGAAATTCTTCCTGACTTCGAACGAACACCGGCTACACCAAGTTCATCTTGATGGGGGTGATACGTCGTCCGATTCCTATTGTTACCCGTCCTGATCACTGTTTTTTTCATGAGTTTTGCCCTGTGGCCTTGGTTGACCCTGGTTTTGCTGGGTGCTTGGCACGGACTTAATCCTGGAATGGGATGGCTGTTCGCTGTAGCGCTGGGACTGCAACAACGGTCGCGCAGAGCTGTCTTCCAGGCTTTGATCCCGATTGCTTTTGGCCACGCTCTTGCGATTGGGCTTGTGGTATTCGTTCTCTTTGGACTCGGTGCGACGGTACCGGCCGGTTGGCTACAGCTCGGTGGTTCCGCGATTCTTCTTGGGCTGGGCGGATGGAGATTGTGGCGAATCCGGCACCCGATCTGGGTCGGAATGCGCGTTGGCTTCTGGGATCTGACCAGCTGGTCCTGGCTCATGGCAAGCGCGCATGGCGCTGGAGTAATGCTGCTACCCCTTCTGCTCGGAGCAACCTGCGGCGAAACAGTGGGCGGCAAGGTCCGCTTGTTGTTTTCCAGTTCGTCTTTCGCCGCCGGAGCCGTGTTCGTTCATACCATTTCCCATCTAGTCGTTTCCGGAATTATCGCTTGGCTCGTTTATGACTGCATCGGATTAGCCGTACTGCGCCGTTCTTGGTTCAATGTCGATTTGATCTGGTCATTTAGCTTGTTGATGGGCGGCACTGTGTTGTTGTTTATGGTGATATCGCCCACGGGTGGGTAGGTTCGCTGTTTGCGGTTCACGGTTAACTGTTTGCTGTCGTCCTCATCCTCGTCTTGCTGCGAGCGCGAAATGCGAGTATCCCTGGTAGCAGCAGGTGATCTTGGCACCCAGGCGCTCCAGAAAACGGCACGGCTCAAGTGTGGCCGGATGCTCGATCTGGGAAGTGATCACATGCGATGGACGGTCACAGCGCCCGAAGAATAGTCCCTTGAGCGCGAGATTGTTGGCCTCGCTGCCGTTGCTGGTGAACACGATTTCATCCGAAACGCAGCCGACGAGCGCCTTGACCTTGCCACGTGCGTTCTCCAAGGCGGCCTTCGCCGGCACGCTCGCCCAGTGACCGCTCGACGGATTGCCGTAAGCCTCTTCCAGCAAACGGCCGCATGGCCGCGGCAACTGCCGGACCGATCGGCGTGCTCCCATTGTAGTCAAGGTAGATCGGCGCCATCTGTAGCAACCTCAGTTCCTGAAAATGATCCGCTTTTACGAGCGTCGGCGATTCCCGCCGAAAACGCCTCAGTTCGGTTTTGCTTGCTTGGAAAGTTCCAAAAGGCAGTTCCGAATTGCTTCCACGTCGGCGGATGAAAGATCGAGCAGATGGCCAGCGCACATATTGGTTTCTCCAACATAACGAACTTCATCTCGGAACGCCTTCGCGTTCATCCTTTGCACAGCCGAGAGCAAGTTAGGGTCCGACATCATCATACAGTAGGCGTCGCTTCCCTCACCACCGGCTCCGTGGCAGGAAGCGCAATTTTGCGTATAAAACTTGGCTTCCCGTGATTTCTCGGCGACCATTTTCGGATTGGTCTCTTGTTGCGCATAACTGGTCAACAACACTCCCGCACCAGCCAGGCAGACGGCTGCGGCCAGCACTTGCTGTCATTGATAGTTTCTTCATCGTTTGTTGTCTCCTCGCATGAGCGCGTCATGTAAGGCGCGGGCATTTGTTGATGTAATTGACGCGAGCGTGGGATTCATTCGAGCTGGCCGGTCTCAATTGCCAGACCGGCAAACCGCCAATCTGGCAGACCACAGTTAAGCCGGCGTGCATTAAACCCTTTCTTCTTCAGTCTTAGTACTGCCTCGTGTGAGAAGAAGCAAAATGGTCCGCGGCAATACGCCACGATTTCCTTGTCCTGGGGAAGGATGCACAGGAAGGCTCCTAGCTTTTCCACCGGGATGGATAATGCGCCTGGAATATGCCCCGCCCGATATTCCAGCTCCGGACGAACGTCGATAAGAAGCACGTCGCCGGTAGCGAGCCGGCGACGCAGCGCCGCGATGCTGATGGTCTCTACCTTACCGGATTTGTGCAGGTACTGCTCAGCCAGCCTTTGAACTTCCGCTATCCTAACGGCAGCAAAATCACGGATCGATTGCCAGGTCTTGAAGGCTTCTTTCCCCGCTAGGCGATAATATGAAAATTTGCCTTTTCGATGTACCTCTACCAATCCTGCTTGGCGGAGTACCTGAAGATGCTGGCTGGCGTTCGCGACCGAGAGGCCGGCTTCAAGCGCCAAATCTTCCACAGTCCGCTCGGTCTGGCCGACAAGATCCAGCAGTTCGAGCCTAGCCGGACTGGCCAGAGCTTTCCCAATCGCCGCGAACTGTTCGTAGAGATCGGCTTTAAAAGCGCGGTGACTGTCCATAGCGGCTAGAGACGGCGTTGAAGATGAGCAATTAGTCTATCTCGATTCATGCCTGCAAAGAGTGTGATCCAACTGACGTTTTCCCTATGGCTGCGTTTTTCATGGTCCCGGCGACGATGAAGCCCGACACGAAGGTCAACATGCCAACTGCGGCAATCGCCCAAGCCAGACCAAAGAGGTCGCCGATCACACCAGCGATCAATGCTCCAATCGCGTAGCCCAGGTCGCGCCAGAAGCGGTACACGCTGAGCGAACGAGCACGCCATGCCGGGTGTGACGCATCTGAAATAGCTGCGATCAAAGTGGGATAAACCATCGCAGTGCCGATGCCCAGCAGAATGCTGCCTAACAGCCACCAGCTAAACCCGCGTAGCCCTGCCGTAACAAACAGTCCGGCTGCCTGTACCCACATACCCCAGACGATCAGCCCTTTGCGACCCAGGCGGTCGCTCAAAGGTCCCGTCAATGTCTGTAGCACACCCCAGATTGCCGGGTAGACCGCTTTCAACACGCCAATGCTTTCCACGCCCAGGCCGAAAGACGCAAAGAACATCGGGAAGATAGCCCAGCTCATACCGTCGTTTAAGTTATTGACTAAGCCCGCTTGACAGGCAGCAAAGAGATTGGGGTCACGAAACGAGGTTCGCGAAAAGACATCCCAAAAACGGACAGGGGCCACTTTCGGATGTTTGCTCACTTCGAGGCGGACATGCTCACTCGTGTCTCGCACCGCAAAGACGGAAAGACCAAAGCCGATCACGGCATAGGCGATGCCTAAATAAAAAGGATCTGGCCGCAGCGCATGCGCGCTAGCGGCGATGTATCCCGTTAAGAAGGCGGTGACGCCAACTGCCAGATAACCCGCGAATTCATTTAGACCTACCGCTAGGCCGCGCGATTTCGGCCCAACTAGATCGATCTTCATGATAACCGTCATGGACCAAGCAAGGCCTTGGTTGATCCCCAGCAGCACATTGGCAGCGATGATCCAGCTCCAGCTAGGAGCCCAGATGATGATGAAAGGCACCGGCAAACCAATGAGCCAGCCTAGGACCAGCACCCGCTTTCGGCCCCAGGCGTCGGCCAGCTGCCCAGAGGTCAGGTTGGTCAACGCTTTCACGACGCCGAAGCTAATGACGAAAGCGGCGACCACCGTGGCGGAAGCGATACGGAACGTTTGCGGACCTAAGAGCGGCACGATTGTCCGCTCCAAACCAACCATGCCGCCGACGAAGGCGTTGATCAGGATCAACAGGCAGAATTGTTGCCAGTTTGCGCCCAGACCTAAGCGGACCTCGGCTTGCTCTGCCAGTTGGGGACTTTGCATGGCTTAGCCCATAACGGCCAGACCGGCGTTGGCAGCACGATTGGCTTCCGCGTTCTCAGGTCGAGGAGGAATCTCTTGCGCCATGTAGGCAACAAATGCGGATTCATCGTGGAGGCCCAAGGCACGGTTATGGCGGCGTTCAAAGCCAACCGTTGAAGCCGGTTTACCGCTCAACCTTCGGCCACAGACCGAACCGCTGTAAGCCCCGGGGTAAATCTCGACGTAATCGGGCAAGCTCATCAGACGGCGCACCGATCGAAACAAGGCTCGCGCACCCTCTTCAGCGCTGCTGGCCAGCTCCGTACGGCCAAGGTCTCCCCCCATCAGGGTGTGGCCGGTGAATGCGAGCCAGGGTTCGTCCGCCCGCGTCTTGTCCGCCACTAGCAGGGAGACATGTTCCGGCGTGTGACCCGGAGTGTGCCAGATCGTAATCGCATCATTGCCCAACGGTAAAGTATCGCCGTCGGTCACGCCTTGGAAATCGAAGGCGACGTCAACTTCCGAATAGAGGATATACTCTGCGTTGGCAGTGCGAGCGAGATCGCGCCCGATCGACAAGTGATCCGCATGCAAGTGAGTATCGATGACATATTTGATCGCCATGCCGAAACGCACGGCATCGCGCAAGTAGCGATCTAGGTCGCCTAAAGGATCCACGACGGCCGCAACGCCTTTACCGCCACAACCGAAAAGGTAAGAAGCGGCAACCGGATTGATGTCCAAATACTGGCGGAAAATCATAGTACCTCCTCATTAGGGTAAATGGAGTTGATCATTCAATAGAATGATTGAATGTCTAACTGTCCAGGTCAAGGCGAAACGTTGAGCCGCCTGGGCCAAAAGATGAGGTTGGGGCGATTGGCAGAGCTGGAGGAGTCTGGGCGAGGGGGATACCCTCGCCGTGATAAGGCTAGCGTTGCTGCGTCGCGTAAAGATAGAAGCTCAAAAGAACCGAACAACCCAAAGCAAAACCCATGAGATCGCAATGTTGCCCATGCTGTAACGAGTCTGGGAGCGCTGAAAGCGCTCTGGAGATTTTGCAGAAGCGATACGCCAAGGGCGAAATCACTAAAGAAGAGTTCGACCGGATGAAGAAGGACATCGCCGATGAGTAGTCGTGAGGGACGAAGAACTGCACAAGCCAAACAGCTGAATGGGCGACCGCTCACGAACTGGGTCTACAGCATCTAGCGCGAACAGGCGCGGCTAATCAACCTTTTGTATTAAAGCCGAGACCACACGACTACCGGCTTCCCGTGCTCCAGATACGTTTGCCCGATCATGATCAACGGCTCCGCTCGACGATTTATGGGCCGTCATACAATGACCACGGACCAGCCGGCACATCTGCTTGCTCGACGAATCGCCAGTTAACCAGATCCAAAGGCCCAAGTCCCAGGTAATCCCGAACAGCGGGCGACACGTCGAGCCCGGCACCATGATTGACATTCGGCGACGGCTTCTCGTCACCAAACACATACGCCGCGTGATCGGTACGGAACGGTCCAACGTCCTGCCACTGGGCATAACAGGTTTTGAGCCCATGACGGATCTCAAGCCATCGGCCTTTGCATACGCTGTGGTCAGGACCACGAAAACCTTCAATGAACCATGGCACAACTTTGGGCGTTTCAGTCTTTAACCTACCATCCTGCATATCGCAGTACGGCAGCGCCACGTAGAAGGGGTTCTGCAGCGGTCTGAAACGAACGGGCTCGAAGCCGTTTCGGCGCACCGGATCATCCAGGCCTCCGTAACTTTTCTCCCAATTCAGATCCCACGCGCTGCGCGTGTTGCTCGGGCCGCTGCCCATCTCACCGACCCAAAAAACCGTCGAAACAATTCCTATCTTCCAAGGATAACGTGCCACAGAATCCTCACACCTAATCGAGAGATCAGGAGCAAGCCTCGCGACACTTACTGGATCCCATAGCCGCGCCTTCATATCGCCGCTTGTTTTCACGGGCCTAATTGCAAAGGCGGCATGAACCGGTTCGACCGCGGTCCCAGTCTGCGCTGAGGCGGGGACAATCGATAACCCCGTCCTCAGCACAGCGCCTACCACCAGGTGCAAGCGGTCAACTCTGCCCATTAAGAAAGAAAGCTTTCGTCTGTCCGTCGTAATGGAGCCGGCCACTCGCGTCTTTGCCGCTAAGCAGCGCATCACGGATGGCTTCTTGCACGGCTTCCCGCGCCGCATTACGCATCCGGCGCGCGCCCTGTTTCTCGCTGTAGCCGTTGCGCACAATAGCTTTTAAAGCCTCAGCATCCCACTCTCTAACCCTATAGCCCCGACGCTTCTGCGTCTCGATTTCCCGCGATAAATGCAACCGGCCTACGTCGATCTGCACCTCATAAGAAAGCCGATTAAAAACTAACACGCGGTCGAAGCGGTCGAAGATCTCGGGACGCATCTGGGCTTGAGCTTCCTGCAATACGCGGCGCACAAGCGTTTCCCGAACGTTAGTTTTTGAACCGATTAACAACGGCGAGCCGATATTCGAAGTTGCGGCCACGTAGAAGCCCTCAAGATTCAACACCCGGCCGCTCCCCAACGTTATTCGCGCCGCGGAGAGCAACTGTAGAAACAAGTCCAGCACACGCTCATGAGCTTTCTCGATCTCATCAAATAACAATGTCCCAGCACCGTCTACGCGGTCGTAGTTTAAGCCGAACAATCCTTCCTCTCCGTTATGGCCCAAGAGGCGATAGATTGATTCCACGGTCTGGTACTCGCTCATGTCAAACCGGATCAGCTTCTC
>WNFI01709680.1_pt1 | contig 11356 bp, 13 predicted proteins | sample 5400471 | NCBI WGS metagenome assembly WNFI01 (sample SAMN13153348, study PRJNA577476) | soil metagenome | isolation source: 100 cm saprolite on Douglas fir-dominated hillslope | place: USA:California | collected 2013-09-17
GCCCAATCGCGGAAGGTCGACCGGAACCCGTGTGTGGTGATGTCCGAGCGCCCGTGCGCCTTCGCCAAGGACGTGTCATGACAGCCGGGAAACAGAAGTCCCTTTTTGACGTCGGTGCGTTCCACAACTGCGATGGCCGCGTCGCTCAACGGTACGCGGAACGGCATGACCTTTCGCTTCCCCCTCCGCTTCATGCGCGAGGCAGGAACCGTCCAGACGCGCTCCTTCAGGTCAAATTCTTCCGCCCGAGCCCCAGCCCCCGCATCGACGCGCATTGCGGTGAGGATCAGCAGTTCCAGGCACCGTGCGTCCCGATCGTCGCGAGCGCGCAACTTGGCAATCGCCCCGCCAACTTCCTTATAGGGCAGCGCAGGGTGGTGCTTGACGATGTGGACGTTATCGGTCTTGTCAAGAATTTCGCTGAGGTGACCGTTCCAGCGTGCAGGGTTCTCGCCTTCCCTGTAATGGTGCGCCCGCGCCCAATCGAGCACGCTCTCGACCCGCCCACGAAGCCTTCGCGCTGTCTCGTGCTTGGTGGTCCAGATCGGCTTAAGCACTTTCAGCACCAGGGCCGTATCCACCGCCGCGACCGGGAGCTTGCCGAACACCGGGGTCACATAGTCCCTGATGGAATTGGTCCACACGCGCGTGTGCATGCTGCCCCAGCCCGTCTTGTGGTCGGCAACGTAGCCGTCACAGCATTCGTCGAAGGTCAGGGCCTTGGCTCCCGCCACCGCCTGCGCGGCCGTCTTGGCGCGCTTCGCTTCGATCGGGTCAATTCCCTGCCTGCGCAGCTTGCGCGCTTCGTCGGCCGCATCCCGCGCTTCTGCGAGGCTTACATCGAGGAAGCTGCCCAGCCCCATCTCGCGCGCCTTGCGGCGGAGCATGTAGCGAAACACCCAAGACTTTCCGCCGGTGCTGGTGACCTGCAAGTACAGCCCGCGGCCGTCCGGGTAGAGGCCCGGCGCCTTTTCCCGGCGCACCCTCAAGTCGGTCAGTCTATTGATCGATCGGGCCATCTGTTATCCACAAATCAACCCATGAACGGCGCGTTGACTATGGACGACGACGGGCGACGTGTAAATACAGAAGCTGCGCAAAATTGCCGTTTATTCGGTGCTTTTTGGACGCTCGCTTACGGCCGCAACCTCGTCAGGGGCAGCTACCGCGTCAACCTCCGTCACGGCGTCAGCGCCGTGCGCAGCGGCAACCGTTATACGCTCGGCATCATCTTTCATGATGCAAAATAAGACCGCAATGCACGACCTGTTCGATCCAGTTCAAGAGCAGACAGTCGCCCTTGGTACCGATGCCGTGGTGCTTCGCCGCTTTGCATGCGACATCGAGGCGGAATTGCTGGCGGCGCTGTGGACCGTGACCGCGCTGGCGCCATTTCGCAATATGGTGACGCCCGGCGGCTACACGATGTCGGTTGCGATGACGAATTGCGGGCCCGCCGGTTGGGTCACGGATTCGAGCGGCTATCGCTACACGCCCCAAGACCCGGTCAGCGGCAATCCGTGGCCGCCGATGCCTGCGGTCTTCCTGAGCCTCGCCGCGCGAGCTGCCGCGAGCGCTGGCTTTGAAGATTTTTTGCCCGATGCATGCCTCATCAACCGCTACGCGCCGGGCGCGAAACTGAGCTTGCATCAGGACAAGAATGAAACCGATTTCACCCATCCGATCGTGTCGGTGTCGCTCGGGCTTCCCGCCAAGTTCCTGTTCGGTGGCCTCAGGCGAAACGATCGGGTCACGCGCGTGGAGCTGAGGCATGGCGACGTCGTGGTATGGGGCCGGTCTGCACGGCTCGCCTACCACGGCGTCGATAGTTTGAAAGACGGCGAGCATCCCGTGACCGGCCGATGCCGATTCAACCTGACTTTCCGCAAGGCGTTGTGAAGAGCTACTAGACCTGTCCCTCTCGACCCGCGCTAGAGCCCGCGACGCCTTGGATGATTGTGACGGCGAGGAGGCTCACCATCGGGACCGTCCAGCCCGCGGTGAGGTCGTGGAGCCATCCGAAAGCGACCGGTCCGGTCGCTGCGATCAGGTAGGCGGTTGCTTGCGACAGCGTTGAAAGGGACGCGGCCTGTTGATGATCCCTTGTACGCATCCCGATGAGCGCGAAGGCCAAAATGAAGGTGATGCCGAAGGAAGCGCCACAGACGAGGAGCCAAAGGCCGGCGAGGCGTGGCACGGCGATGAGCCCAAGGATGGACAGCGCTGTGACGAGGGAAGCCACCACGGCCAGGGGGCGCTGGTCACGTCGTCGCCGCAACAACGCCGGGGCAACGAACCCGACACCGAACGACATCACCTGGTAGAGCGTCAGCAGCCAGCCCGCCTCCGCCAGCGTCAAGCCGTGATCGGCGAGGTACGCCGGCACCCAGGCGATGGTGACGTAATAGATGAGGAATTGCAGGCCCATGAAGACCGTGATCTGCCAGGCGAGAGCAGAGCGCCAGATCGGCCTCGCTTCCTCGTCCGGCTGCTGAGCCGCGACGGACACGTTGGCCTTTCGGGCCTCCGGCAGCCAGCACAGCAAGGCGATCCCCGCGAACACCGCCCACACGGCGAGCGACGACCTCCAACCGCCGTCAAGGTGGGCGGCGAGCGGAACGGCCAAGCCGGTCGCAACCGCACCCTTCAAGGCCATCACCATGATGTAGGCGGTGGTCATGCTTTCCACCTGGTGCGGCAAGTCTCGCTTGATGACGCTCGGCACCAGTACGTTTGCGACCCCGATCCCGATGGCGAAGATCACCGTGCCGCCAAACAATGCGGCGATCGATCCCTCGGATCGCAAGGCGATCCCGGCAACCGCCAGCGCCAGGCAGCCGGCGAGCGTTCTTTCGAGGCCGAACACCTGTCCGAGCCGCGCGAATGGGGAGAAGCCCGCGAAGATCAGCAAAGGCAGCGTGGCGAGCAGTCCCGCCGCCGCACCTGAAAGGCCAAGGCTTGATCGGGGCCGACGCTGGTCAGCGCCGGACGAAGGTTGGCGGCCAGAAGAAAAAAGGCGAGGACGCTATAGTCGACCCTGAAGGATCGTTGTGCGGCTTCGATTGTCATAGCCACCCTGTGTTGTCAGCGTCGTAGGGTGGGCAAAGTCGCCTGCCACAGCCGATGATATGGGACGCTGGCCTTGCGCGACTTTGCCCACGCGGTCGGACGGCGCGGTCGGCCAGCGTGGGCAAAGGCGCATCACGGTCGGTGCCAATAACCCTGCTCCGCGCGATGCGCCTTTGCCCACCCTACGGCCGATCAGTGAATCCCATGACCCCCGAGATGCTGCAGCTTGTCCGGATTGCGCATGATATAAATTGCGACGATCTTGCCGTCCTCGATATCAAGCGCGGTGGTTTGCAGCGTATCGTCGGGCTCGATCGTCACGAATCCCGGCAAGCCATTGACGAAGCCGTAGCGCACGACCTGCGACATCTGCTTGGCAAAGAGACGCGCAAGTGAAGCATGGAACTGCATGACATCATCGAACCCGACAATCGGTCGCCGTGAGGCCGCCTTCTTGCCGCCGCCATCGGAATAAACGGTCACATCCGCGGCGAGGAGCGATTGCAACTCCTGCATGTTGCCGCTGCGGGTCGCTGCAAAGAACGCCGCTGCGATCTCAAGGCCGCGCTCCTTGGGCATTTGAAAGCGCGGGCGCTCCGCCCGGACATGGGTGCGCGCGCGGCTCGCAAGCTGGCGGCATGTGGCCGGCTCGCGACCGATCGTCTCGGCGATCTCCTCGAAGCTCACGCCGAACACGTCGTGGAGCAGAAAGGCGGCGCGTTCTAGCGGCGATAGGCGCTCCAGCGCCATCATCAGCGGCAGCGTGACATCGTCGATCTCGTCCTCTGCCGCCTCGACGACCGGTTCCGGCAGCCACGGCCCGATATAGGTCTCGCGCCGATGCCGCGCGGATTTCAGGTGGTCGAGGCAAAGGCGGGTCACGACGCGGCGCAGATACGCTTCCGGCTCGCGCACCGCGTCGCGGTCCGCATCGAGCCAGCGCAGAAACGCCTCCTGGACCATATCCTCCGCATCCGCGACCGATCCCAGCATCCGGTAGGCGATGCGGATCAATCTTGGACGCAGCGGATCGAACGTGGCGGCGGCGTTCTGGCTGGACATGGCTGCCCTTCAAGCAGCCTGGCGCTGTTGGACCGGATGGACCCCACGGAAGCCGACTTGGACGCGGTTCCATCCGTTGATCGCGACGATCAGCAAGGTGAGCGTCACTTGCTCCTGCTCGGTGAACTGCGCTTGCAGCGCGCGATAAACATCATCGGGCGCGTGGGTCTCGGACACCAGCGTCAAAGCCTCGGTCCAAGCAAGCGCGGCCCGCTCGCGCTCGCTGTAGAGCGGCGATTCGCGCCAGGCATCGAGCAGGTAAAGACGCTCCTCGGTCTCGCCATGTTTTCGCGCATCGGCGGTATGCATGTGCAGGCAGCGAGCGCAGCCATTGATTTGCGACGCCCGGATCTTGACGAGCTCCATCAGGCTGTCCTCCAGGCCGGTCCTTTGGATGCCGGTGCTCCAGTCGAGCCACGATTTCATTGCCGCGGGCGCAGCGGTAAACGGGTTCAGTCGCGGTGTCATGATCATCTCCTTCGTCAGGGGCCATTACCGAAGACATGACGAGATGAGTCGGCTTGTGTGACACGGGGACCGGAGATTTTTTGGCCTACTCCGCGAGGCCGCCCTGGTGGAGAGGCCCCCTCACCCGGAATTTGCGCGAAGGGCGCGCAAATTCCGACATCTCCATAGCCCGTCCAACGGGTCCGGCCTTTGGCCGGCCCGATGACAGGCTCCGACGGGCGTAAACGCCCTGATGAAGCGGGGAGAGGTAACGCTGCCCGGCTATCGCTTATGTTAGCGCCGACGGGTTGGCCCCCCTTCCCCGCGAGCGCTTCGGCCACGCCCCTCGGAGGGTCAGCAGAATCCTCAGCCTGATAGACTGGGTTTTTGCCATGATCGGAAACGCCGCGAAGCGGCTGGAGGAAATTCGCCGGGAGCGAGAGAGGCCGCGGCGGCGGAGCGGCGAGCCGAAGCGCGAGAAAGAAGCGGTCTCGAAAGCTAGCGACGGAAACGCCTCCAACCGCAAGAACTGGAAGGCCGGCACCCGCGATCGGACCGGGTGCGGGGTTATACCCCGGCGGTGGCGGCGGCGGTGGCGTATACCCTGGCGGCGGCGATGGTGGTGGCGCAATCTGTGAGAGTGCCGGTAACGCTGCCAGACCCAGCACAGCAACGATTGCTGCACCGACCGTAATTTGAACAACTGCCTTCATAGGGTGTCTGCTCTCCAAGCACCCCCATCCACTGAAGACTAAAAATGACGACTGTCTACCCTGGTACCATCGCCATGAGCGTCCTGCGGCCGCATGGCATTGGTCGGCTCTCGGAACGTCTGTGTTGCGTGTTCATGGGGCTGCCGTCATCCCTCGATCGCGCTCCCCCCCGCATCCGTGATCATGACCTGCCTAGCTCGACCGGCGAGTCGCCGGCCATGATCACCTCCCGCCGCGCCGCTGCAAGCCCGGTGCAGCCTATGATTGAGGCTGTATCGCATTTCGCTTCGTATCTCGCGGGTCTTAGCCAATAAGGCATTGTAATTACTTGATTTTAAGTTCGTTCTCACGCGCCGTTTTCGCCTTGATACTGCCCCATAGCTAGGCCCTCATAGGATCTTCGCAAAGACGGTGGGCGCGTGGCAGAGGAGGTGCACCATGTTGGATGCATTGAATCGAGCAAAACGTTACCGCGAACTGGCAAAGGGTTGCCGACGCCTAGCGGCAATTGGATTTTCCGCCGAAACTCAAAACCACTTTTTGCGAATGGCAGAGCATTACAGCACGCTAGCCGAGGCCGAGGAGGCCGCGGACACTGGCCTACCGGGTTAGCCACTTCGCCAGATCAAAACCTAACGAAGACGGCTCGGAGCACGTTTCGTTTTCCATGCCGTGATCCGGGCCGTCTCTGCTTGAACGTCGCACGCCCCTTCGGCAAAGTCACATCATGGAGCCTGCCAAGATGTCATTTGTTCGATCCGCATTCGTCGCCGCCGCAGTTCTTGGCGCGGTCGCGTCGGGAGTAGCGCTCGCGCAGACAACAACGCCCCCGTCGTCGACATCTTCCAAGGTCGACGATGTCTCGAAATGGACATCAAAGCAATGGAATCGGGCAAAGGCCAAGTGGGCCGAGGAAAAGGAAAAATGGGCTGACTGCCAGAAGCAATCCGAGGATCAAAATTTGAAGGGCCGAAAGAATTGGTCGTTCCTCGCGTCCTGCATGACGCCCGCATCAACGTCGTCCAAGATCGAAGATGTCTCCCAATGGACATCGCGGCAATGGAATCGTGCAAAGGCCAAGTGGGAAAAAGAAACAGAGAAATGGGCCGACTGTCAGAGGCAGTCGCAGGATCAAAATTTGACCGGCCGAAAAAGTTGGTCGTTCCTGGCGTCCTGCATGACCAGTTGAGTAAGCCCCACAGCCACCAGGACACCCAACGCCCAAGAACCGGCATGGAGCTAAGGCCCCGGCCCTCTTGGAAGCAGTTTCCGGGGGGAAGGGCCGGGGCCCGCGTGGGGCTCGTTGGCAAGGTCCACGCCGGGGGATCCAACGCCGGCCACAGCGGCGCGTTCCTGGGGCCGCAAATCTGCTCATTGGGCGTCAAGTGACCCCTCGTCAACCAAAACGGCCGCAAACCTCATGCTAAAGACCCGGCGATCCAGCCGCTATCAGCCTCATATTGACCGCGCTAAATCTGAAAGAAAATTCATTTTGAACCATACCCGTCACCGGGGTGCCGTCGATTAACGTGCCCCAGACGAAATAAGTCGGCATTTCGATTTCACCGACTTTAAGTCTGGCGAGCACGACGGACGCGGACCTCAGAGTAAGGCGATCGAGTCCGAAGCCGGTGAAACCGCACCCTTTCTGTCCGACGCACTCATAGTCCCACTGAAAGACGGATGAACCTTGAGGAAATGGGAGGGGCGGCGGAATGGGCGCGAGTTGCGCAGTCTGGGCGAATGCATTGGCTGCAATCAAGAAAGCAACTAGAAATGCGAAGGATAGCGCGCGCATTGTCAGTCTCGCCACTGTATCTCGCCCCACCCACAAGCGAAGCGAAAGCCATACGGCTAATCAAGGGGGGGCGGTCTCCTGCTCGCCCAGCTTGGGACCGGACCAGACCCATCAGCGTTGCATATTACGGCTCTTCGATTGCCCTCTGGCCGGCGTCCGTGATCTGCACGCGGATGATCTCGATCGCACGTCCGCCCACCTTCACCGTATCGCCTTGCTGCTCGCAAGCCCGTTGCGGACAAGATCTGCCAGCATCTCGGCTGGGAAGCCGTCCTCAATCAGCATTTCGATGGTGCTGCCGCGCGACTCTGCATCTGCCAGCATTTCGAGGGCTCGGCGTTGCTCCGTGCTGATCATTACAACTTACTCCGGAAACATAGCCGGCGATACCAGCGCCGGCCGGCCCCGGCCATCTCACCGCCAGCCTTATACGGCGCCCGCGCCGTCGCCTCGCCGCCTTTCACCGGTTCGGCGGCTCTCCTCTTGCGCCCTCGCCACTCGACTCATCCAGCCTGCGCAAGATCTCGGCAAATTGTTCCGGTACTCCCTCAGCAACAATGTGGGCGTACATCGCGCGCAGCTCTCTACCGATCGCGACCATGACGTCGCGACCGAGCTTCACCCCGGTACCCATCTTTTTGTCCCCTCATCCCCGCCATATTTTAGACGCCAACGCTGATGTGGGTTCAAGGGGTAAAGCCGACGGAATTTACAATGGACTGTTGTTGCCCGCGCATAGCAGCGGCAACTGTTCGCAGGCCTTGCGCGAATTCGATAGTTTGATGTATACTTTGTTGAGCGCACCAAGCGGCCTGCAAATGAATTTGCAGGCTAAGCCCGGTGAATGCCAGTAATGGTTGCAAAATATATTGACTGCCTGCCTCCCTTACTTGTGTCTAATTTATGACGGCTCCCACCGGGGGTAAACGCCGTGCCAATCAATCCCTCCACCGAACATGGCGTGTTTGAACCTGAAGCAACTGCCGCGATGGGCAAAGCTTTTGACGCTGCCTGCGAAGAACTTCACTGTACGAGCCAGCCCGAAGTGGTCCGCGAACTCATCGCCACGCTGATTATTGCGGCTGCAAGCCAGGGCGAGCTTGACCCGTTTCGCTTACGGATGGTGGCCCAGGCGGGATTCGCAATATGTCGCCCGCGCGGCTTAGCCGCTTCCGCGGGTGCAAGCGCCGCGTCGTAACGCCCCGTTCGCTTCGGCCACAAGTTCTTAAACCGGTCAGCGCGTGGAGCCACAGCGCGTTCCTGGGCAGCAAGTGCGCTCATCAGGCATCATAGCGTAGTGTTGCGGGGCGGACACGCCGCTAGCATCCTTGTCAAACATGTCGAGAAGCCGACCGACAACGGACCCGCGTCGTCGCTTTGTTGCCGCGCGGCCGATGCTGATTCTCTAGACACGATCGGCCGTCATTGGCCCCGGCGCATTTCCCACATCCCTCCACGCGCTGGGGCCCGCGGCTACTTCGACGGAACTCACCGGTCCCGTGCTGAGGGCGGGACCGGACTTGTCGAAACAAGACCACAATCCCCAGGGGCATCGTGAAGGGGACTGGGGCCGCGTGCGAGTGTCATCACCGCGTTGAACCGCACGCACAGGCATAACGCATGCGCGATTCGGCATTCCGTGGGCCGAAAAGTGGCCCTCGATTGAAATGTTGTTGTAGTGTCGCAACCCGGACATTAGGGCTAAACGTTGTGGGCCGCTGGCCTCATGAGCGTCAAGCCGCGACTTCGTCGATGAGCGGCGGATCGTCATCACCATTGCCGGTCTTGTGACACGCCACGACAGCGGCCACACGCGAAGGCGATCTTCGGCAGCTCGCTTGAGAAGCTCTGTACCAGCCTCGCCACTCAGCCGCGGCTCGATATCCCTCCCTTGTCGAGCACTACAGGCCATGCGGTCGTGAATTGGGCGCGCCAGCTCATTGGCATCCTGGATGGCCCCGCTTTTCGCGGGGCATGACACCGCGCCATGGGAACGAACCTAGTCACGAGACCTCCAAGCGATCGGAACACGCCATGGTTGCATCAAGTCCGACCGGGACAACAGGACGCACAGAGGCGCATGCGTTCGCATGTTGCTCGCCGCCGCTTTGACTGGAAGATTGGAAATCTAAAAGCTAAAAAAGATTTTCGTGGAGGAGTTTCCAATGGCCATCAAATTCGGCAGGCCGCTCGAAGCGACGTTGCGTTTCTCTCCGCTCGCCAAAATCGGCGTCACGGAGCAGACCTCGGTCCAGCTCGATCTTACGGTGCGGCCGCGGCGCAATCGGCAATCCGAATGGGTCCGCCGGATGGTGCGGGAGCATGTGCTGACGGCCGACGATCTGATCTGGCCGCTGTTTCTCGTCGATGGCGAACGCAAGCGCGTGCCGGTCGCGTCCATGCCGGGGGTCGAGCGGATTTCGATCGACGAAGCCGTGCGTGACGTGGAAAGGGCAGCGAAACTGCGGATTCCCTGCATCGCGCTGTTTCCCTATACCGACCCAAGCTTGCGCGACCACGACGGCACCGAAGCGCTCAATCCGGACAATCTGGTGTGCCGGGCCATCCGGGCCATCAAGAAGGAGGTGCCGCACGTCGGACTCCTGTGTGACGTGGCGCTCGATCCTTACACGAGTCACGGCCACGACGGGCTCTTGCATGACGGCGAAATCCTCAACGACGAGACCGTCGAGGTGCTGGTCAAGCAGGCGCTGGTCGAAGCGGAGGCCGGCTGCGACATCATTGCGCCGTCAGACATGATGGACGGGCGGGTCGGCCGGCCAATGCGGATGAAGCGCTGCGCGAGGTCGAGATGGATCTCGCCGAGGGCGCCGACCTCGTCATGGTCAAGCCCGGCATGCCGTATCTCGATGTCCTGCGGCTGGTGAAGGACACCTTTGCGGTTCCGACCTTCGCGTATCAGGTCTCCGGCGAGTACGCGATGATCATGGCCGCCGCCGGGAACGGATGGCTCGACGGCGACAAGGCGATGATGGAAAGCCTGACCGCATTCAAGCGCGCAGGCGCCGACGGGATCCTGACCTATTTCGCCCCCCGGGCGGCGGAACGGCTATCGGCAAGTTGACCGGCAGCGGCCCCTCCCTACTCCCCCGCTTGCGGGGAGGGAGCGGCGTCGGCTGGGTGACTCAAGTCGGCACGTCCAGATGAGTCCCTGCATGTCCGGCAGCTGTTGATTGCACGCAGACCACCGCGCCTGTTGATATCGTCCGCCTGTTTTGCACGATAGCTGTCGTGACGGTTGCATTTTTCTTTGCATACGTCATTAACCCTAGCGCCAGCCGGCTGTTGCCGCGGCGCACCCTGCGCCGCGGTTTCAACGACCGTTCAGGAGCGTCGACCTATGCAGAGAACCGTCCGCGCCTATGAAAAACCGTCGCGGATATCGCAAGGACTGGTTGTCTGCTTGAGCATCGCGGTGGTCCTGGCCGCTGGCCGGCTCGCCAGCACAATTATACTTTCCCGCCACGCCACAGCCTCGGCAATCGACGATACGGACACGACCAGCGCACCCGTATCTGTGGAGAGTGTTTCTTCTGAGCCGCATGAACCTCCCGTGGCGGCGCGCGTGAACCCGGCCGACTTCGAACCGTTGCCGCGAGATGATGTGTCTACAGCCCTAACGCCACCCCGATCGGCGCTGCCGCTGGCCGAACCTACGTCAGCTGCTGTGCGCGATCTCAGATCTGCCCCCTGGTCGACGGCGACCGCCGTGCCGGATGTCGATTTCCGCGGCATTCCGGCGAAACTGCCTCCTCCCTACCCTCCCCTGCAGGCGGCGGAGGGTAGGATGGGGGTAGAACCCTCCAGCGAAGCAACCGGCGCCATTGCGGACCTCCTGCGGGTGCCCCCGCCACCCTCCTCTCCCCCGCAGGCGGCGGAGGGGAGGGTGGCGTCTATCCCGGTGCCGCGGCCGCGTCCTCGCCTTGAGAGTGAGGAGGTTCAACCTGATCCGGAGCAATCCCCCTTCTCCGCCTTCGATTTGTTTATCGATCGGCAGCGGTGACGCCCCGGCCTGGACCGCGGGCGTCTCGCCCGCTCCTTTCGAGCAATCTCCATAGCCATGGATTAGGACGGGCGGGCGGGACGCCCGCGGTCCCAGGATGTCGGTGTGGAGCGCTCAATCGATTGAAGTTCCGGCCGGGAGCAGCACCGGCTGATAGCCGGCGCCGTCCAGCGCGCGCATGATGTCATTGGCGTGATCGCGGTCACGCGCCTCAACGGTCACGTCCAGCCTGGCGCCCTTGGC
>WNFI01073992.1_pt1 | contig 11355 bp, 8 predicted proteins | sample 5400471 | NCBI WGS metagenome assembly WNFI01 (sample SAMN13153348, study PRJNA577476) | soil metagenome | isolation source: 100 cm saprolite on Douglas fir-dominated hillslope | place: USA:California | collected 2013-09-17
ATGACGTCTCCGGAATTGCCGCGGTCCGCTGCGTCCGCGCCTGCCGGAATTCCGGTTCAGATTCCGTGGACATTGAACCCGGTGCCGACCGTTTTCCGGCATGAGACACCGCCGGTTTCCGGTCCCCGGAATCCGCCGTCCGGAATTGCCGGTGTCGCACCCTCCGGTGCACCGGTTTCCGTACCAATTCCGGCTTTCCGGAAACGGCTCTGGGTCGCCGGAATCCTCGCGGTGGCCGTGCTGATCACGGCGTTCTTCTTCCTCCGCCGTCCGGTGGTGATTCCGCTGGAAGGCGTGGCGGAATTCCTATCTGAAAGTGCCGCGCACGGCGCCATCCGCTACGGTTTGCCGGCCCAGCACACGGTCGTTTCCAAGCGCGCGCATGGGTGGGAAATCACCGCGGCCTTTCCGGGCCGGGTGGTCAGCCCGCTCTATGATATGGCGCCGCCGGACGACTTCCTAAAACGGTCCGGCTACGATCCGGACAAGCACGCCCAGGCTGAGGCGCTGCTGGCCGGACCTGACGCGGAAAAGCTCCGCGCCGCGGCCGGAATGTCGCCTGGAAGCAAGCTCCTGGAAATGGAAATTGCCACCGCCCGGATTGCGACGCCGCTGGGTACGGCAGTCACGTTTCAGTCCACGGTGGAAGCGGACAATTCCGGCGGAATCTGGACTTACCGGATGACGGAAGGCACCTTCATTTCCGGTGATGTCCGCGGCGGATATCGCAAGGTGAATGTCCGGCCGGACATTCCGATTCTTGTCGTGGACAACCCCGGGGATTTGGAGCGGGTGAAGCTCATGGCGTCCTACCGGAATTCGCAGGCGGACAAAATAATTGCCGCCGCCGGAAAGTCCGGAATTCCGGTCGCACAGCGTGCGGATTCCGCACCGGTCCAGGCAACGATTCCGGCGGCACAACCGGCAGGCGCGCCGGTGGAATTCCTGAAGCCGGGCACGCTTTTTTCCGGCACAGCTTCGCGGATCTTCGAAGGGGTGCAGACCTTCGTCATCGTGGAGATTGTCCAGTACAGTCCGGTCACCCATTCCCTGTCCTTGGTCATGCGGAATAATGGCGGTTGGACCGATGCGCGACCGTACCGTGGGACGGCCTTTCCGGTGCCCGGAAAGACGTCGATCGTGGTCGATGTTTCCACGCGCGCCGATCAGGCAATTCCGGATTCCGGTCCGTGGTTGCAGGAGCCGATTCCGTGGCGGATGAAGGTGGACTTCGACGGCCGGAAATGGGAAGGCAGCGTGCCGGATTCCGGCGTGGCCTTCGCTTTGACACGACTGGACGATGCCGACGCGTCGGCAGTGAAAGCGGAGCTCACCCAGGACTCCAATTCCGCGAAATCCGCGACTGCGCCGGACACGTATTACACCGGAATTGCCATGTCCAAGGCGCGGTCCACCTCGACACCCGTGATCGTGCATTTCCTGTCCACGGCGGGCGCGGCGGACGACGCAGTTTCCGCGGAAATCCTTGCGCCGGGACATCCGGAATGGCGCCGCACAGCATCCGGAAAGATCAGCGCCAACATGTACCGGACCAACTCGCGTCCGATCCGGCTGACGCTCGATGCGCCTAGCCCAATTCCGGGCGCGCCTGCGGACGGATTTTTCGGCAATTCCGGCGAAGCGGACATCGGGTGGGGGAGCGAAGGCACGCACCTGACCGGAGAAGATTCCGCATTCCGCTACGACCTGGAAAGATCGGACAAGGCCACCGTTTCCAAGCTGCTGATTCCGGCAATTCCGGTGATTGCCGATGCCACCGGAAAGTCCGGAATTCCGACCGGCCAACGCGCCAATTCCGTTCCGGAATCCAATCGATTCCTGTCGAAAGCGGCCTCGGATTCCGGTCGCGGAATCGTTCCGGAATCCGGCAATTCCGGTTCCCGGAATCGTGGGCCAGGCACGGTCGATTCCGGGAATTCCGCATCCGGAATTCCTGTATCCGGGGTCTCACTTTCCGCAACCACAGGCCTGCCCGACCTGGCAATTCCGCCCGCGCAGAATGCGTCGGCCAGCCCCGCGGAATCGGTTGGATTCCGGTCGATTCCGGCCTCAAATTCCGGCAACGGAATTGCTGCGGAATCCGGCAATTCCAATTCTCGGAATCGTGGAGCGGTCGCGGGTGATTCCGCGGATTCCGTGTTCGGAATTCCGCCCACCCAGAACGCTCCGTCCGCCACTTTGAACGTTCCACCTTCTACCTTGAACCCGGGCGCTCCGCCACCCGCGACCGCCGCGGAATCCCATGCTCCGGAATCGCTGTTTTCCGAAGCCCGGTTGCCGACCCAGGCGGGCGCTTATACGTGGGCGGACAACCAATGGAAACCGCTCCCGCGGAACGGAAGCCGCATCACCTACGGTGCCTCCGCGGTGCTGAACGGAGCCCTCGGAATCCTCAACGGACTCTCCGGAAAGTCCAGACAATCCTCCACCGGATTCAAAGACGACCACCTCGCCGACCTGACCTTTTCCGGAACGGAGCCAGTGCCCACCGCCGACGCCCGGAAAGTGGTCATCCTCTACATTGGATCCATCCAACCGCTACCCGACGACCTCCTCCGCGCCCACCCGGAAATCCGCGATTTTCCCTCCATGGAAATGGCGGCAATCGCGACCGCGACCGACGGCAAGCGCACCACCGCGCTCCTGAGAATTGTCCCCGGCCTAGCCGGCTTCCGCGAAAAACGCATCCCCGGACAGCTCTTGGAATTAAAACCCGGCCACACCGTCCTAGCCTCCACCGCGCCAGTCATGTCCGGCCACTACGCCCTCGCCGTAAACCACGAATTCTACGAATTCGAAGCGAAGTAAGGTATACAGCAATTCACTAAAACGGATTTGAACCACACCCCGCGCTTGTGGGCCAGGGAGACACAGAGCCAATCTGAGAACAAGGGAACTGATTCGCTAATTTTGGTTTGGCGGAAAACATCGAATCCAAGAATCAGGACTCGACCCTCTGGCTCGGCCTCTTCTTAGACGATCAAACATGGGTAACTCATCCGGCTCTCCTTCAGTCCGACTCTACCGCTATCTCCACGCCAAGTGGGCGATAAAAACGATGGAGACTGGGGAACTCCGTGTCAGTCGTATGGCTGAGTTAAATGATCCGTTTGAATTTCGCCCGGCGTTGCCCTACGTGAACCCGGTCTTCGACCATCGAGCTGTCGACAAATTCTCAGGATTTCTGCTGAGCGACTTTAATCCCAAGTGGGGCATTATTTGCTTCTCGGAAGAGGTTTACGATCCGGTACTTTGGAGTCACTACGCTGATTCGCATCGCGGAATTGCACTGGGATTTGATGTTGTCCTAGATGATTGCCTTTGGCCGATGTGTTACCCAGATGAGCGGCCGACGTTCGATGTGAAGAACTTTCCGTCAATGACAGAGGCCGAGGCAAAAAAGATGATTCGTCGAATCCTGTCTGCGAAAGCGCCTAATTGGAGTTACGAGAAGGAACAGCGAGTGTTCGTTGATCTAGCTTCCTTGCGTTTTGATGGCGCGAATAATTTTTATCGTATCCCTCCAAATTGCCTAAGCCAGGTAGTTTTGGGCATCGACTGCAAAGTCACTGAGACTGAGGCCGAAGCAGCACTAATGCTCGGCGGATTTTCCGGCGTGTCTGTCGCTCGCGCTCGACGTTGCCTAACGAGATTTCGGGTTCTTCATTGATCCGAGCTTTGACTACATTGGACGAGTGGATGGGAAAGCAAAATAGGGCGCTGCCTGCGAATTTCCGTCTGAACACCCGACTCGATGGGGACCTGCGCGACAAGCACAAGCACGCCAAGGGGCATCTCGAAAAGCGTCAGGCCCCGGATTCTTACATTTCAGAGTAAGAACGTGTGATGAATGGGCCGTGTTTTCGATCCAGTTGCCTTTCCAAATGGATGCACCCCTCTCGATTCTCCTCTGAACCGAAAACAAATGTAAGAATCCGGGGCCAGACGTCTTTTTTCTCCCCCGTTTCCATCACTTCACTCGTAATCGTTTTCATTCCCAAAACTCTGTCAGCATTCCCTTCCGCTAACTACGGGGCACCCAACCGGTCGTTTACGATGAAACACAAACTACCCCTCGTGCTTTTATCGTTCGTTCCGTGCACCGTATTCGCCGCCCGGGTGGCGGGGCAGCCGAAATCCCTTAGACTTATTTCGTCAGCCCCGTAGACGGCGTTGGCTGTAATAGACCTCTCTCTATAGATGCGTTGGATTGTACGGTGATATCATTTTGTTTCGCAACCGCGTTCGGCGGAAGCATTGGTTGCAGATCACGCCCTTGCTCACCTCGTTCTCCTGTCGGTCCGACAGCCCCAGGCGGTCCCCGTTCGCCTCGCTCACCGGGCTCTCCCCTCGGACCTGCCGCACCTTCTTCGCCTCGTTCGCCTTTCGGACCTCGCAGTAAATCAATGAGCGTTGGATCCGAACGCAGCTTAAGAAGCAGTCGGTTCTCCGTTGTATTTCTACATACGGTCGCAATGCCGACGATTAAGAACGCAAAGGCGATCGAAATCATACACAACCTTCGTCCTGCCTTATAAACATCGACCAAAAAGTCAGTTCTACGATCATTTTGCTTGGCGGACACCAAAAGGTCGCGAATCAACTGAGCCTCTTTTTCTTTTTCAGCGAGATTCAAGAACTCTTGATCGATGACCGGCGCCGCGGCCGCACCGACGCTTAAGAATTTGAATAAAAACCAACCCGTGCAAAAAAACGCAAATACCACGAATCCAAAGAGCGCGTAGAACCAAAAAGAAGATGGTATACCTATCAATGATAGCGAAGTTAAAGTTCCAGAAACTGTGATACCTGTTACTGTAAGCAAAATGCTAACCTTATCTGATACCGTATTCACACGAGATCTCGATTCCTCATACAGGTCCTTAGCGAGCACGATTGTCTCACTCGTTATCCCGTTGGAACTGAAGACTAGTTTTTGCGCGCTAACCTGCGGATAACGACCTTCTCGAACGCTACGTGGCGAAACACGTACCCCAATAGTCAATCGAACGACACAGCAAAATGCTCGTGTTGCAACGTTGCTCGCTCCGTTTCGAATGCGAAGGTATGATCTAAATATTCTATTTTTTAGATATAAAGACATTCTCATTACAAATCAGACCGCCTTCAACGCTCGGACGATACGATCACAAATAGTACCCGCACCGGCCATGTCGAGCCACGCCCACTGCCCGTTAGGATTTATCTCCAAAAAGAAATATCTAGAACGATCATCCAGTAACATATCAATGGCCGCGAACCTAAGTCCATAGCTACGCACGAATCGACGAACCATACCAGCAATCCGACCGCCTCAATTTCGTTATCGACGACAGTTATTCTGATATCTGCTGTTTTTGAAATCCGCTCCTGAAACAGCGTGGGGCAACGAGCAATCTCCTCGTCACATTCGAGATCTTCCTCCTTGAGTTGATTGGTGTAGATCAAGCTATCCTCCGACGGCGTTTCACGTTCGATATAACCGCTCGATAGAGGTTTCACTATGACATTGCCGCGGCATTCCTTCCAAAACTTTCTCAGACGACTGCCATCCTGAGTGATTAAAGTGCGAGGAAGCAAAAATCCTAGGTTCTTGGCCCGACGAATCTGCTCAGGTTTATGTCCCGCCAGCACATTTCTAGACGGCAAGTTGATCCACTTTTCCGACGGAACTAACGCTAGGAATCCTTCAAGCGCCGCCGTATATTCCGCCGCAGCATGCTGCGCCTCTGCTTTATCTGCCGCGCCCGAAAATGTTATGGCTTTGGGCCTCCTATACCATATTCCCGAAAAATCCATTGGGGCCCATTTTTTTCGACCAATCACAATAGCCGCGAATTTCTCACTGCATTCAACCTTCACACCACTCGGTAGATCTTCGCTGTCCAACCTAACATATTCTGAACGTCGCAATCGCGCGGTTACGAAGTCCGCCGTCGCATCATCTCTACTTGTTATAATCAGAATCACTGTGACGAGGAAATACAGTGCCCGATTTGGTGGATTGATCGGTATCTGGCGACTCCGCGCGGATCGCTGTTGCTGTCTTGGTCATTGCCATAATGTAGGGATCCCGGTCGTTAGATTCTGCACGAGTTCGAGTAAATGTTTCAGTACCCGCTATAGTTGGCCGTTCAGTGCCTATCTTTTCTTTGAATCTATGCAGCAAAATCATCGAGGGAACACGGCGGAAGTTGTGCCTTGATGCAAATCACGATCTTGGTGTTCTTGCCTTGTCTCCGTAAGGGTCTTTGTGAGGCTCATAAAGAATGGATCTTGGTCCAATTGTTCGGCCCGTACGTTCGTAATAGATTTAGTACCGAGGGACGAGCGACGTAGTAAACTTACTGAAACACGCTGTTGGTATCGGTGCAGGAGTGGCATATTCGTAAGAAAAAGAAGACTAGATAGCGAACTTCTCGTTTTTGCAATTGGAGAAAAGGATTGATCCAGAAAAAGTCGGGTTCCGAATTCTTTAATCGTCTAATGTTTCGAGACTCGCAACCGCGAATCTTGAGGCACCTCGAAAAGGGGAGGCTGCAGAGGGCCAGGCTCCGAATTCTTTTTAAGGACAGTTTTGTGAGGTAGAATTGAATCCTCGATTGATCTCAGACGATGCGTAAAAAAATGCATCGTATGTTCGATTTGGAGTAGTTTTTCCTCTCAAAAATCGAATTACAAAATTCGGGATGCGACCCTGTTGAGGTTATTCCTTCGCCAAATGAGCAAGCTCATCTAGGCTTCGACGGCCGAATCGGCTTAGCCTTACTTAACTACCTTAGTCATGATCACAGCCGATTTTTCGCTCGAAGAGACTGCTGAGCTTGATTTCAAGGCAAGTTTCGATGTTAAGCACGATTGGTGCGAATTGATTAAGGATATTGTCGCCATGGCGAACTCCAGCGGAGGAAGAATCCTCGTCGGAGTGAGTGATGACGGTGTTCCTTCTGGTTGCGATGTTTCGCCGTTGCTGGCAACCGATCTTGCGGACGTGATAAATAAGATACGCGGTTTTACCGACGTTAATTTCGCCGCAATGGTTATCCGGCCATTTTCCTACCAAGGGGTACAAATCGCCGAAGTCGCTATTCAACCTGCTCCAACACCTCTCGTTTTTGGAAAAACGGGAAACTACACCGACGCGAATAACAAACCTCAATGCGCGTTTCGCCAGGGGATGCTCTACGTCCGACACGGTCCAAAAAGCGAGCCGGCTACGTCGGACGACGTGCGCACTCTGATCGAACAAACTGTCGAGAAACATCGGAAAGCCCTCCTCTCGAACTTACGCCAAGTAATCGAAGCCCCGGCAAATGCGGTAATAACCATCGCCAACCGGACGGCAAGTGTGAGTGCGGACGGGAACATCTCTGCAGTGCGGATCGTCGATGGCCCTACTGCAAGAGAAGCAGTGGTACTCGACGTCAACTTCACCCATCCGCATCGGCAGAAAGACGTTATTGAAGCGATCAATAGACACTTTGCTGGAAGTGTTCGGTTCACAACGAATGACAACATTGCAATCCGCAGGCTTCATAAAATTGAGGTTCTGACAAAGTTCTATTACCGGCCGAAATTCGGTTCAGGCCAATACAGTGATGCTTACGTGCAATGGGCGATCGAGCAGATCGCAGCGGACACGAATTTCCTGTCAAATATTCGCCGCAATTATCACCAATTGCTCGTGAGCAACAATCAGCAACGAAAATTGGCATCTAGCTAACCGCGCACATGGAATATTTCGCCGTTTATACCTACGTAAGCGAATTCTTGTTGCTGATAACGCCGCCGTCGTGCGGTAAATAAAAATGGCCAGTTTTACAGACCAGAAATCAAATTTGTCCGCTGAAGCACGGGAGTTCCTCGATTTTGTCTGGAGCCACTACCTGCAGACTGGACAATGGCCGACCCTTCGAGTCGTGCGGAGGAAATGGGACAAACCCGAGCTCGATCATATTCTCAGCGGTCTTTCCGGGGCGTTGCTCATGGAAACGGAGAACGGAGGATCGACGATGTATGAGCTTCGCTTCCTTGGAATCTTGTGCACTTCCGAAGGTGAAGCGTATCTAGAGTTACTCCGTCGTTATCTCGGTTTGCTGCGAGATATCTATTTCGATCACCAAGAAAAGGATTCCGTCTCACACGTCGACGCGGCGGAAAGACTCGGTCTGAAGACAACTGCGATTGTCACCTTGGGCCGGCTTATTTTCTCCGGGTTTCTACCCAGTTCCGGGGGCCACTCCCAGAATTTCGACGCTTGGCAAATCTCCCTGCCCAAAGCGATAGAGGACCTTCCGCGCAGTGGGCCGTTGGACGAGAGCCTGGAGCGAATTCTCGATCAAGCGGCGCAAACACCGCTCAGGCTTCGGTTACAGGATCGCATTGCTGACCTTTCTTCCATCGGAGACCCTTTTAAAGAGGCCGTACCGGAGGAGAACGAACTCGGCGGAGGACGAGTACCGGATGTATTCATTTCCTATTCCCACGATTCTAAGGAGCACAAGATTTGGGTACTTGAGCTTGCCCAGCGATTGAGGTCGCATGGAATTGACGTCCGATTGGACCAGTGGGACTTGGAGTTCGGTGGGGACGTCCCAAAATTCATGGAGCGGAGTGTCACAGAGGCGGAGCGTGTTCTGATGATTTGTACGGAGCCCTACGTTCGCAAAGTCGACGAAGGCAAGGGCGGAGCCGCCTATGAGGCAATGATCGTGACGGCCGAACTGATCCGTGATTTGGGGACAAACAAGTTTATCCCAGTGATCCGCCACGACTCCGGCAAAGTTGTATTACCGAGATGCATCGGGTCGCGTTACGCGGTAAACCTTTCTGTTAGCGCGAATTTTGAGGAAGAGTTTACTAAACTGATTGAGCAATTGCGGCACCTGCCTCCCCCCACGAAGCCCCCGCTGGGCAAAGCCCTGGCGCCGTCCCAGACGTCGCACGGTTACACCGGTGCGATAAAGGCCTTTTCCGATGATCCAGCGGCCGCTTACGAAGAAGCGCTTTCACTAGCCCGGGCTTCCGATTTGGTTTCATGGCGAAAGCTGGTCGCGGTGAAGAAATCCGCGGTGATACCAAAACTCAACCTTTGGCGGGAATCAGTCGACAAGAAGGGAGGGCCGCGTTTTCCAGAGACGGAAGGAGAGATGCCCGCTTTTGTCAGTTCAGCGATGCACGCGTATGGGCCCATCATGGCGGTGGCGATAGCCGGCGCTGAATCGTGTCAGCCGAAATTCAACCAGCAAACGGGACTCATTTATGACCTCTTGGAAGCGCCTGGATGGGAACGCACCGGTTCATCACAGGTGGTCACAATGCCGGAAGCCGCCGCATTCACCTTTCAGGCTCTCTTGGGTGCGATGGCAATTTTTTCGAGCCAAAATGGGCTGGCCTGTGATCTCGCGCTTCTACGAATTTCTGACCCGATGGTGAGTCTTGAATCTAGCTTACTTTACACGGAACACCGGTTAATCGGCTGGCCGCGTTCGTTCGATACCAAATGCACGCCCGCCTGGAACTACCTAATCAATCTACCGGAATCGCTACCTTGGGTTGCAAAGGCATTCGGCAGCGCTTCAGCCTTCCGCGAGAGTCTCTGCGGGTACTATCTAGTTTTATCGTGGATTGAATTTCTCGATTTTATGAAGGCTGACCGAGTGATCGATCCAAAGCAGCATCTCCGTTTCGACGTGCCCACATTGTTTTTCCGGTCGGTGGAATGTTCAGGTGGCGCGCGGCGTGTCCTGGAGGATCGAAACCCTTTACTGGCTCTTTCCGCCAAGTGTCGGGTAGACGCTGCCCGTCAAATCGCTGCTTGGCCGGAATGGGTGAACGCCGGATTCAGGTGGGTTAACTGGGTTTTCAGCCACGCTTATATAGACACCACGAGACAGGAGCCCCTCCGGCACTTTGCAGCGGACTTGCACCGTTAGGCTGGAAATCATCAATATATGCGTTGGACGAAGGAGAGGCACTGTGAGCAGGCCCCAAAATAGCAGTCTCGGGAGAAATGATCCGTGTCCCTGTGGAAGTGGGAAGGGAGGCTCAGAGGGCCAGGTTCCGAATTCTTTTAAAGGGCAGTTTTGTGAGATAGAATTGAATCCTCGATTGATCTCAGACGATGCGTAAAAAAATGCATCGTATGTTCGATTTGGAGCAGTTTTTCCTCTCAAAAAATCAAATTACAAAATTCTGGACCCGACCCTGTTTCCTCTTTCTTCCGTCGGAAGACGAAGGCCCATTTGCGTTAGACCTGCGCCATGCCTCCATCGACGGCGAGATCCACACCGGTGATGTAAGAACTTTCATCAGAGGCGAGGAACGCGACGACGGACGCAATTTCCTCGGGCTTGCCTCTGCGGCCCAGCGGAACCTGCGAGGTGAATCCAGCCACCGCCTGTGCGACCTGTTCAGGGGGGAGGCCCACCTTATCCAAAGCCGGGGTTTCGATTGGGCCGGGACTCATCGAATTCACACGAATCTTGCGATCTTTCAGCTCCACCGTCCAGCCACGCGCGAAGCTGCGCACGGCCGCCTTACTTGCGGCGTAGGCGGTCAAGCCTGGCACTCCCAATTCGTTTGCATTCGAAGATGTTAGGATGATCGAGCCACCATCTTTGAAGAGGGGAAGGGCTTTTTGCACGGTAAAGAATAATCCCTTTACGTTGATATCGAATGTCTTGTCGAATTGAGCCTCGGTCGACGTCGCAAGCGGCGCGATTGTCCCTCCGCCTGCGTTCGCAAAGAGAATGTCGATGTGACCGTGCTTCTCCTTCACAACAGCATAGAGCTGGTCCAGATCTTCCAAGCGCGACACGTCGCCCGCGACCGTCGTGACGTTTCTCCCGATAAGGGCTGCGGCTTCTTTCAGGTCTTTCTCTCGTCGGCCAGTGATCACGACGTGCGCACCTTCTTCCACGAAGCGCTTGGCTGTGGCCAAGCCCATCCCGCTATTGCCGCCTGTGATAACCGCAATTTTTCCTGCCAATCTTTGTCCGTTTTTGTAACTCATGTGTTTTCTATTTTTTGGTTGTTATAACGATTCAAAATCCAAGTCGCTTGATCAGATCCAGGCGGAGTCCACTCAGCGGGGCTCCAAATTCCTGAGTTCTCTTAACGAAACCGGGTTCGCATTTACGCCACCTGTGAAGGCCTCCGATCTTCGAGTTAGACCTGCGCCATGCCTCCATCGACGGCGAGATCTATACCGGTGATGTAAGAACTTTCATCGGAGGCGAGGAACGCGACTGCTGCCGCGATTTCCTCGGGCATGCCTCTGCGACCCATTGGGATCTGCGTGGTGAACTGTGCGACCGCTTGCTCGGCCTGTTC
>WNFI01090563.1_pt1 | contig 11355 bp, 10 predicted proteins | sample 5400471 | NCBI WGS metagenome assembly WNFI01 (sample SAMN13153348, study PRJNA577476) | soil metagenome | isolation source: 100 cm saprolite on Douglas fir-dominated hillslope | place: USA:California | collected 2013-09-17
ACGATGGCCGGGGGCGTGTCGAGCTTTGACCGGGACACATTCGATGCCACGCACGGCAATCATGACCTGGGTAATTTCCTGTCGACCGGGCCGGACGGGAACGTGATGCTGGATCAGGCGGGCCCGGGCTGTGTGTACCGGATCTGGATGACGAGCCAGCAGGCGGCGTTTCCTGGTCAGTGGATCAAGGTGTATTTCAACGGCAGCGCGACGCCGGCGATCGACATGAGCATCGGTCAGATGTTCGCTGGCACGAACGCGCCGTTCCTGGCGCCGCTGGTTGCCGGTGACCTGCAATCCAGCGGCGGCTACGTGAGCTACGCGCCGCTGTGCTACCGGACCTCGATCCGGATCACCACGAGCATGAACCGGTACTACAACATCGGCTACGAGACCTTCCCGCCGGGCACGCCGATCACGACCTGGTCGCCCGGCCAGTCCACCGCCGCGCTCCGGCAGGAATGGCAGAACGCCGGCGCCGACCCGATCAGCACCGCTGGCAACACCGCCGTCGGAGGCCAGGTCAGCCTGGCTCCGAACGTCCCGCAGACGGTCGCCGGCATCGCCGGGCCGGCCTCGATCCAGTCGGTCAAGCTAACTGTCCCCGGCGTGACCGCGGCGGCCGGCATCGCGGCGCAGCAGATCCTGGACCACACCTGGATCAAGATCTTCTGGGACGGCCAGGCCGCGCCGGCGGTGAGCGCCCCGCTGGGATCGTTTTTCGGCCTCGGCCAGTTCGGCTCCTACCCGGACCGCGGGCTCGTCGCCGGGATCGACGCCAGCGGCACCTTGTACATGTACCTGCCGATGCCGTTCCGGCAGCACGCGACGATACAACTGCTGAACACCGGGCCGGGCAGCCTGCCCGGGGTTGGTTACCAGGTCCAGTACCGGCCCTTCACCGGCGACTTCGCCAGCGTCGGGTACCTCACCACGAGCTACACGACCACCACCCGCGCCCCGGCCGGCCGGGACATCGGGGTCCTGGACGCCACCGGCAGCGGCAAGCTGGTGGGCGTCACAGCGTCCTACACCGGCGGGCTGAGCCGCTCCTACCTCGAAGGCGACGAGCGGATCTACGTCGACGGCAGCCGCTCCCCGGCGTTCTACGGCACCGGCACCGAGGACTTCTTCAACGGCGGCTACTACTTCAACCAGGGACCCTACAGCCAGCCCATGACCGGCAACCCCGCCCACGTCGTGGCCGGCAGCGCCGACCACACCGCCGCCTACCGGTTCTTCCTCACCGACGCCATCGGATTCCGGCGCCGCCTCGTGGTCACCCTCCAGCACGGGCCGTACGACAACACCACCGGCACCAGCGCCTCGATGCTCGCCTGGTACTACCGGCGGCCAGCCGCCCAGTCCAGCCTCACCGACACCCTCAACGTCGGCAACGCCGCCAGCGAACGCGCCCACCACTACCAGGTCACCGGCCAGGCCTGGCACCGGACCAGCAGCTACACCTACCCCGGCACCGCCGATCACACCGTCATCACCGACACCGGCCGCGGTTACCGCGGCCATAGCCAGTTCACCCTCGCCATCAGACCCGGCAACCAGGGCGTTGACCTGCGCCGCCGCTACGACCAGGGCATCGCTAGCCAGAAGGCCCGCGTCTACGTGGACGGCAAATTCGCCGGAATCTGGTACGTCGCCGGCGCTAACCCCTACCACCGGTGGGGAGACGCCGACTTCCTCCTCCCGGCCGCCCTGACCGCCGGGAAACGTGCCATCACCGTGCGGATTCAGTACGCCGCCGGCGCGGTCCTCACCGACTACGACTACTGGGCCTACTCGATCACGCCGTAACCCAGCGGCTAGCCGGCGTAGGATCAGCCGGACGGTTGACAAGCCAGCCCCAGTTCTGGGCTGGCTCACCCTCCCACTCCAGAATGGCGGCTGGCCGCCAATTGGCTCAATCAGGCCAGCCTCGACGAACCGGCTGGCTCTTGATCGCGGCCGATCGTCTCCATCGCGCGGCCGGCATCCTCTGCGACCAGATCCGCATTGATCGCCGCGCCGGCCGCCAGCCCTGCCGCTGCGGACGTGATGACCTGGGCCTGTACCGATGAGCGCGTCGAGCGGCACGCTGGTGCTATTTGCCAGGCGGACTCCGGTCAAACCGCTCGCATCGGCCTGTACCTCAGCGACGACACCGTCGATGACGGGGACGCCGACGGCCCCGAGCTGCGCGCGCTGCTCGTCGGTCAGCGGGGGACCGGTATGCTGAAGCAGCATCACATGCGGGCTAAGTTGCCGGAACAGCAGTGCCTGATGGGCAGCCAGCGGCCCAGTGGCCAGGACTCCGATCCGCCGGTCCCTGATTTCCCACCCGTGGCAATACGGGCAGTGCAAGACATCGATGCCCCACCGGGCCTTCAGGCCCGGCACATCAGGCAGTTCGTCCCGCAGCCCGGTCGCGATCAACAGCCGCCTGGCGGCCACGGCTCGGTCGCCCATCTCCACCATGAAGTCGCCGCCCTCCCGGCGAAGGGCCGTGACCCGGCCTGCCACCACCCGGCCCCCGTACCTGGTCACCTCGCTACGTCCAAGCCGAAGAATCTCAGCCGGCGGTGCGCCGTCCCGGGTCAGGAAGTTATGCACAGCGGCCGCGGAAGCGTTCCGCTGGTCCCCCGCGTCAACGACCAGCACCGAGCGGCGGGACCTGGCGAGCGCGACCGCGCCGCTCAGACCAGCCGCGCCTCCGCCGATTACCACCACGTCAAAGTTCTCGTTCATGCGCCCACACTGGCCCGCAGCGCGGCGACTTGACAAATTTGCTTGCCAGAACGGCAATATTGCGGATGGAACACGATCCTGTTCTCGACGCGCTCGGCCCGCGCCTGCGCGCGCTCCGCCAGCAGCGTGGTGTGACGCTCGCCGGCCTGTCGGCCGCGACCGGCATCTCAGCGAGCACGTTGTCACGGCTGGAATCGGGGCGCCGCAAGCCAACGCTCGAGTTTCTGCTGCTATTGGCCCGGGTTCATCAGGTACCGCTCGATGAGCTCGTCGGCATGCCCGCGCCTGGCGATCCGCGCGTCCGCGCCAGGCCACTGCGACGTAACGGGCGCACGTTCATCCCGCTGACCAGGCGACCGGGCGGCGTGCAGGCCTACAAGATGCTCGTCCCGTCGGCCGAGCATGAGGCCGACCAGCAGAGCCATGAGGCCGACCAGCAGAGCCATGAGGCCGACCAGCAGAGCCATGAGGGCTACGAGTGGATGTACGTGCTCTCCGGGCGCTTGCGCCTGCGGCTCGGTCCGCTCGACCTGGTTCTGAAGCCGGGCGAGGCTGCCGAGTTCGATACCCGCACCCCGCACTGGTTCGGCAGCACCGGACCGGAACCCGCCGAACTGCTTGTTCTGTTCGGGCCCCAGGGCGAGCGGATGCACATCCGTGCCCGTCCGCGCCCGGCTAGCTGACTTCCATCAGACCGCGGTTGAGTCCGGCCGTAGTCAGCTGGCCGCCAGCGATTTGTTACCAAAGCAGGGTTCCGTAGAACTCTGCGCCAGGCTCAGCCACCCAGGCCGCGTTCCGGCGCCTCGCTCAGCAGGGTGGAGCGCGTGTCGGTTAGGCCTCCTGGGTAGAAGCCGCGGGCCGCGTCGAGCAGTTCATCGAGTGGCGGCCACCAGGGTCCGTGCTCGAGAGCCCTGAGCGCGTTGATGACCTGCGCTGGCTGGGCGGGAGCGGCGGTGATGGCTGCCACGGCGACACGGCGCGGGCGCACGGCGCGCAATGGTCCCAGGTACAGGTCGGGGCCGGTGCCGTCAGGCTGGACTGGCGCTAGGACATCGGGCACGATCACGTATGTGGAGCGACGTCGCGCCGCTTCCCGCATGGCCAGCGCCCCGGTTTCCCAGCCGGGTCGCGCCGCGTCCGGCTGACCGGTACCGGATTTCTCTGCCGCGGGAGCGCGGGCGACCGACACGTTCGGGGATCGGGCCAGCCCGGCAAGGAGCCCGTCGTCCGCCTCGCCGATCAGGACTACCACTGTGGAAGACTCGCGCCGCATCGGCACGATTTTAGACTCGCGCCAGTCCCCGCCGCCGCTCGGGCCCGACCGATCGGGTGGTCGTCGGGCGCATAAGCATGCTGTCGGCATCGGATCGCCCTTGGCGCCGGTGCGGGGTAAGGGACCTCCGTCAGGCTGGAGAGATTAGGTTAGGCTAACCTAACTTCTGCCCGGATGTTCGTCACGTCTCTCTGACCTGTGGAGTCCCGTCTCGATGAGTGAAGCGCAGACACTCCTCCTTGGATGTATCGCTGGTGTGACCATCGTGCTCGGGCTGCCGATGGGCAAGCTCCGCGCGCCGCGGCCGGGCCTCAGCCAGTTCCTCAACGCGATCGCGATCGGAGTCCTGCTGTTCCTCGTCTGGGATGTGCTCGTGCACGCCTGGGAGCCCGTTGACGCGGCACTCGGGCGCCTGCACGACGGGACCGCGGGGCTGGGTCCCGTGCTGGGATACGGCGCGCTGTTTCTCCTTGGCATCGGGGTTGGCCTGCTGAGCCTGGTGCGCTACGAACGATGGCTAGGACGACGGGCGCGACCCAAGCGCTTCGGCCCCGGGGCCATGGCCAGAGGCGAGGTGACAGCGACGACACCGGGCATCGCAGGCTGGTCTGCTGCCCGTCGCCTGTCCCTGCTGATCGCGGTCGGGATCGGGCTGCACAACTTCGGCGAGGGCCTCGCCATCGGGGCGAGCGCTGCAGCCGGTGCTATCGGGTTGGCGACGATTCTGGTCATCGGCTTCGCTCTGCACAACGCCACGGAGGGATTCGGCATCGTCGCGCCCTTGGCCGCCCACGGCGACCGGCCGTCCTGGGGCTTCCTGCTGCTGATGGGCCTCATCGGCGGCGGGCCGACGGCGCTCGGCACCGCCGTGGGGAGCCAGTTCACCAGCGCCGCCGTCAGCGTGATCTTCCTCACGCTCGCCGCCGGCTCCATCCTCTACGTTGTCATCCAGCTACTCGGCGTCGCGCTGAAGGGGACGCGCAAGGACTATCTCTACTGGGGACTTCTGCTTGGGCTGGCAGCGGGATTCGCCACGGACATGATCGTCACGGCCGGCGGCGCGTGAGGCGTGCTGCGCCGTCCTGCCCACGGGCGGCTGGCGGCTCAGGTCAGGGGCCCGGGATAGGCCTCTTCGGCGCGCTTGGCAAGGACGTCGATCCGGCGCCTGAGCAAGATAACTCCGGTGACGATAAGCATGGCGGCGATAATGCCGGTGATCAGCGAGATGGTGCCCGAGGTGCGTTGCAGGGCGGCGCCTGCGATGTACCCGAGGAAGGTATAGATAGCGGCCCAGATGATCCCGCCGGAAGCGTTCGCGATGAAGAAGCGGCGCCAGTGCATCAGGGTGACACCAGCCAGGAAGGCGGCGTAAGTACGCAGCAGCGAGACGAACCGGCCGATGAACACCACTTTGGCGCCGTGCCGGTCGAACAGGTACCTAGCGACCTTCAGGTTCCGCTCATTGACCGGGTGCACCCGGCGCCACCGCCCGGCCCAGATCGGCACGCCGCGGCGCTCGATGGCGAGGAGAGCGCGATAGCCGCCCTTGTTCCCGATCCAGTAGCCGATGTTGTCGCCGACGATGGCCCCCGCCGACGCGACCGCGAAGATCAGCCATGGGGAGAGCCGGTGCGTGTGCCCGGCGTAAATGGCGGCAGTGATCAGCGCGGTCTCGCCCGGCAGCGGCACACCCAGGCTCTCGGCCCCGACCAGGACAAACACGGCCAGGTAGCCAAATGAGGCAATTAGCTGGCTGATGCTCATTGCCGCTGCCGCTGCCGCATAGCCGCCTCCGAGCAGACTAAGCGCTGAGTCTCTCTGCATTACCCGCTTGCACTGAACAACCAATCAGGCCGGGCCGTAGCGATGCGATCGATCTGGACGCTCGAGGCGGGCACAATGATGTCGTGCGGATCACCATCTGGGTCAAGCCCGGCTCGGCGCACCCCAGGATCGGGGGTGAGCGCAGCGGCTCCCTTGTGGTCCAGGTGAGCGCGCGCGCAGTGGGCGGAAAGGCCACGGAGGCTGCGCTCGCGGCGGTGGCCGCCGCATTCTGCCTCCGTCGCAGTGCCGTAACGCTGGTGGCCGGGGCGTCGAGCCGCACGAAGGTAGTCGATGTCGCTGACGGTGACCCTGCAGTGCTCGCGCGGCTGCTCGCCAGCTCGTAGTATCCGCAGCCACGGCAACATGCGCGGACACCGAGAGATGTGCTGCTACAGGCCGAGCTGCGCGCGCCCGGTTTCGTTGAGGTTGGCGAGAGTGGCGCGGCCGGTCCAGGTGGTCTCGTAATGCTCGGCGGCGAAGTCGGCCGGGCTGGCACCCGCGAGGAACGCCTGGCCGCAGGCACGAGCGTAGGCCGCGTTCTTCGCACAGTACGGCGCGGCCGGGATGTACATGACGTTGCCCCATCCCTGCTGGCCGCTGACCGCGCCGACCGAGTGAATCAAGTCGGCATGCCACCACACGGTATCGCCTGGCAGCACCGCCGGAATCGGCGTCAGTGCCTGCAACAGGACTGAGTGGTACCGGTTGGTGATCGGCACGGCCTGGCCGTTGACCGCTCCGCACAGGTCATCGGCGGCGACATCGTCCTGCAGGGCGCGCAACAGGACGTACGCCATCGCTGCGGGGATCGGCACGGTGTGCAAAACACCCTGGTCGGGCTGCATGTCAGAAAGCGCGGTCCAGCCCTGGAAAGTGCGGAACGCCGAGCACATCACGGTGGAAGGAAACTCGCTGACTTCGGTGCGGAACGCTCCGTCCCATGGGTCATGCATCACCCAATCGCCGCTGTAGACGTGACGGAATACCTGCTGGTACGCCGGAAGCAGCCAGCGCTCAACTGAGCCGGAGTCGGTATGCGGGGACAGCCCGGCCGAGTTCGAGCCAGGCGGGCGGCGGCGGACGCGATCTGGGTAGGCCGTGTCCCGGTCGGGGTCGAACCAGACCCGGCCCTCGGACTCATGCTTCCAGAAGCTGTTCAGGAACCGCCGGACCGCGACCATGTTGTCGTCCTGGCGCGCCTCGATCTGCGGCTCGGACCAGTAGATCGGGTAAATAGAAGGTCTCCCCGCGGCCAGTCCGCCGAAAACGCCGTCGTCGACCGGGCGGTAGGTCTCGGCGAACTCGTTCCGGTCGACGTAACTGGCAAGTGCAGCGTCCCACCCCTCGGCGCGCTGACGGGAGAAGGTGCCCTGCACGATGGCGCATCCACGACGGCGGATACCGTCCATGGTCGCGGTCGGCACGGTCCCCGCAGCGATGTCGGCGAACCTGACGACGGGCCAAACCGGCCGCCCGGTTGCGCGGTCCGCGGCGACGACGGTCGCTTCCTCCCGCATAGCGGTCTCCACCTCGGCGAAGACCGCGGCGACGTCGCCGATCTGGGAACGTAGCTGGGCCTTGACTGTGCGGATCGCCTCGCTGATGTCAGCGGGCAACGGCGATGTAGAGAGCGCTTCGGCCATCGTTGCCCTCCAATCTCTGTTGCGGACTCACGGGTTCAGCCGGACCGAGTATGCACGCTGGTCGGCGAGAAGGTCGGCTAACTGCGCAGCTCGCCAACCCGCTGTGCCTTCGAAGCGAGTGGTTGAATGGCGGCGTGAGTGACGGCGGATGGCCCGAGGATTGGAACGAGCGGATGGCGGGCCAGGACTGCCCGATGTGCAGGGCGCTCGGCAAGGGCGACAACGCTTTCTGGGTGCACGTCATGACCGGCGATATGGCCGAGGTGTTCCTGGAGCGGCGCAGTCGCCTCCCCGGCTACTGCGTCGTCGCATGGCGACATGCGCACATTGCCGAACCGACCGAGCTCGATCCCGATCAGGCATGTCAGTACTGGCACGAAGTGCTTGCGGTAGGACGTGCAGTGCAGGCACGGTTTCACCCGGTCAAGATGAACTACATGACGCTCGGGAATACCGTCCCCCACCTGCACACCCACATTGTGCCCCGCTACCCCAACGATCCCGCACCTGGTGGGCCGCTCGTATGGCAGGACATCTTCACGCCCGATCCCCTGTCCGACTCCGACCTTCGTCACCAGGCAGCCGAGCTACGTGACCTGCTGTCCCGCGCCACCTGAGGCGCGGCAACTTGCGCCAGCTGCGCGCCACGCCATTCGATAAAACAGCTCGGTGGCTCCTTAAAATTGCGGCGCCTGCCGCCGGTCGCGCGGAAACACCTCTGCTATTGGAACTGTAGTTCGTGTTGTGAGATTGAATGTCAGTAGTGCTCGCTAGAATGGTCGAAGACCAAGTTCCCCAGTCACATCGGCCGGAAGCGAGGTTGCGGATGGCGAGCATCGCGGACGACCTGCCGCCTGAGGACCACGGCGCGGCAGCGGTGGGCGATGACTGGCCGCCTGCCGGCGGCGGGATCTCCTGGCGCTGGGACTTTGACCTCGATGCGTTGCTGGATGCGGTGTCCGGTCCGGCGCCATGGCTGCGTGCGTCCGAGACCAATGACGCCCAGGCCGGCGAGTCCGAGGACGACTCCGCAGCAAGTGATAGTGCGGCCTGCGACTCTGCAGCGGTCGCCTCGGATGCTGATCCCGGCGATGCCTCCGACGCAGATCCTGATACCAACAAGGACGCCGATCTAGAGGCCGTAATGGAGGCCGAGCAGGAGGCGTATCTGGAGGCGATGGCGGCGGGCCGCGCTCGCGAGATGCCGCTGTCGGTAGTCGCCGGGCGCGTCGCGGAGAATTTGCCGGTGGGGCCTGGCCTGGCCGGCTGGCTGGCACAGGCGCCTGCGCCAGACCTGGAGGATGGCGCCCTTGCCGGGGTGGCGGCGTCATTCCGGCGGCTTGCCTCCTGGGCTGCGGCCGGAGAGCTCGCCGCGGTAGCGCAGATCGCGTCGCGGTCGGCGCGGGCCGACCGGCGCGCCACGGTGGACGGGTCGGGGCGGCCGGACCAGGTGACGCCGGACGCGGTCGGTCAGGTGTCGCTAGCTCTGGCGATGTCACCGGATGGCGCATCCGGTTGGACTGACCTGGCGGTGACGTTGACCTGGCGGCTGGCCGCCACCGGAGCCGCGCTGGCGGAGGGAGAGATTGACCTGGCCCGAGCCCGGATGATCGCCCGTGTGACCGGCGCACTGTCCGATGAGGCGGCGCGGCAAGTGGAGGCGGCGGTGCTGAGCCGGGCTGGGTGGCTCACCTTGGGTCAGCTGCATGCGGCGCTGCGCCGGGCCTTGATCAAGGCCGATCCAAAGGGTGCGGAACGTCGCCGGCGGGAGGCAGAGCGGAAAGCGCAGGTGGTGCTGTACCCGGAGGATGAGGGGACGGCGACGCTAGCCGGGTACGCGCTGCCCGGAGTGCAGGCGGCTGCGGCGATGGCCAGAATCACCGCTCTGGCTAAAGCGACGCAGGCGGCCGGGAATGGCGGACAGATCGATCTGGTCCGCGCCCAGGTTTTCCTAGGCCTGCTACTCGGCACGTTGCCGTATATCCCGCCTCCGCCCGGCTCCGCGCCCGATGACCCGCCGCCTGACGCTCCTGGGCCCGGTGAGCCATCTGATGACGCACCGCCGGCCGAGCCATCTGATGACGCGACGCCGGCCGAGCCAACTACTGACTCGGCGCCCGGCGACAGGGCAGGCGCCGGTAGCGGGGCGGATGAACTGGCGTGGCCGTGGCCGGGCGTCCAGCCCTGCCTGCTGCCAGCACCGGGCACCCTGGCAGGCATCCGGCCCCTACCGGATACCGGCGGATTGCTAGGCCTGACGGTGCCGCTGGGCACGCTGACCGGAGCGTCGTCGGCGCCAGGGCAGTTGTCCAGGCTCGGCGTCATTATGCCTGGTCAAGCCTGCCGACTCGCCGACTTGGCGGCCCGACACCCTGCCACCCGGTGGCGGATCGTTGTGGTCACGGCCGAAGGCGAGGCGATCGCCGTCACCCATCTCCCGCGCTCCCGAAGCCCCGGTGCCGCTGGCGCCGGCGGCGGACACGGCGGGATCGGCCTGATCGGCCGCGTCACAATGATCATCCGGACCGACCAACTGGCATCAGCCTCCGGTCATGACCCGCCCGGGACCGTGCCGCCAGGATCTGCGGTTGCCTCGCAGCCAACACCGCTGCCGGGATCGCCGCTGGCCAAGATCGTAGACCGCGCCATTGACGTGGCCGGGCGAGCCGCTGCTGCCGGCGAGCAGAGGCGGCAGGACGAGCGATCAGGCGGCTGCGGCCACGGGCTGGCCTCGGCTGCCTATCGGCCACCGCCCCGGATCGCCGACTTGGTCATCGCACGAGACGGAACCTGTCGGTTCGGCCCGTGCCGTCGGCCGGCCGAGCAATGCGACTTGGACCATTCGGTGCCGTTCGACCAAGGCGGGCCGACTTGCGAATGCAATTTGGGCGGCAAATGCCGTACACATCATCGACTGAAACAACATCCCGGCTGGTCAGTGACTCAGTCTGCCCCTGGCATATTCCGCTGGATCACACCAGCTGGCCGGGCTTACATCACCCGCCCTGACCTATACCTCACCTGAAGCGACGGCGCCTGCGAGCACGGACCTGCTGTCGCCGTCGATGCCGATGCCTAGCCTAGGCGTATGCGGATGCCGCGATCCGGGAGGAACTTCCATGGCTGACGCCGACGACGTGCGCCGCCTCGCGCTGGCGTTGCCTGGTGTGGAGGAGATCGACAGCGACGGCTTTGACTTCCGCGTCGGCGGCAAGGGGTTCGTTTGGTCCTACCCTGAGCGCCTGCCGGGCAAGCCGCGTGTCATTCGTACCGAGATCGCAGTTTTGTATGTTGGCGACGAGGCGGAGAAACAGGCTCTGCTCCGCGGCGAGGCTCATCTGTTCTTCACCGCGCCGGGATACGGCGACTGGCCGCTGGTGATGCTGCGGCTGCCCGAGGTGGACGTCGAGCGGCTGGCCGAGCTTGTCACCGACGCATGGCGGATGCGCGCTCCGGAGCAAATCGCCGACGAACTGGGCACGGAACTGGCGTGAACGAGCCATGCACGTGCCGACGGCGCCGCAGGCCAGCGGTTGCAGCGTCGACACGCATTCAACGGAGCTGGCTGAAGAATGCGCGCACATCACCGACGAGGAGGTCGGGCTGCTCCATGGCAGCGAAATGACCGCCGCGGTCGAACTCGGTCCAGTGCACGATGTTGTTCGACAACTCGGCGAAGCGCCGGATCGGACGGGCGATCTCCCGCGCAAAGACAGCCAGGCCGGTAGGCGCCGTCGAGACTTTCGGAGGGCCTGAGGAGCCCGACCGGGCGGTCTCATAGTAGAGCCGGGCCGACGATCCGGCTGTCCTGGTCAGCCAGTACACCATGATGTTGGTCAGTAGCTGGTCGCGGTCGACTGCCTCGTCCGGGAG
>WNFI01257993.1_pt1 | contig 11355 bp, 9 predicted proteins | sample 5400471 | NCBI WGS metagenome assembly WNFI01 (sample SAMN13153348, study PRJNA577476) | soil metagenome | isolation source: 100 cm saprolite on Douglas fir-dominated hillslope | place: USA:California | collected 2013-09-17
TCAAACGACGTCCTCTCATTCTCGCTCTGGCGGGTTCCCTGGTCTTCTCCGTCGCTCTCGCCGGAGCGCTCGGTTACCTCACGAAAATTCCCGCCGCCTACACGTGGGGCGATAACACCCAGCTCGACCTCTTCACTGCCGTAGGCCTCGGCGCATTGGGTTTGGGACTGCTCGCAGGTGCACGCAAGATCGACTCATCCGCGAATCCCGGAGGTTCACCGCGCTGGCTTCCGATTCCCATCATCATAGCGTTTTCGACAATCACGGTTATTTTCTGGATCTCGCTCGCGCAACGTGAACGCGACTACATCAACGACGGTACGCAGCTCACGATTAACAATCTTGCCGCCTCGATTAACATCGAGATCGATAATCAGATCAAATCGCTGCAAGGCATGGCGGCTCGTTGGACTCAATCGAACGGCACCTCCCAGGACGCGTGGAGTAACGATAGCACCACCTTCATCGATAATTTCACCGCTTATCGCTGCATTTCCTGGATCGGTCCCGATGCGCGCACCCGCTGGCTAAACCCCAAACTCGGCAACGAAGATTTGGCGAACTACAACCATCGCTCAAACCCCGTCAGGGCCGCAGCCTTGGACTACGCCCAGACTCATCCAACGTTTGCGGTCGCTGCGCCGCTCCATTTTCCCTCGGGCGGATACGGTTTCGCGGTGTATGTCGCGGTTTATCGCCAAGGCGCTTTGAACGGGTTTGTCGTCGGCGAATTCAACTACTCGCGCCTCTTCGAACTCCTTGATCGCCGTCTGAAAATTTATCCAAGTTATCATTTCACGGTAAGCGTCGAGGGACAGGACGTATATAATCCTCCCGCTGACACCGGTCAGTTCGACGCCGATTTCGCTCGTGACTCACTCTTCAATCTCTTCGGTCAGCGGGTGAAGTTTAATTTCACACCCTCTCCTTCTTTTGTACAAACCAAGCGGCAATACGTGCCAGAACTCGCCTTGGCGTCGGGTCTGGGTCTCAGCTTGCTGCTTGGTCTGATTGTCAATCTTGCGCAAACGACCTTCGAGCGGCAGCGCACCGCGGAGCAGTCCAATCAACGGCTGCTCGCGGAGAACAAAGAACGTCGTCGTGCCGAGCAGGCACTGCGCGCGAGCCAAGCAGCGACCCGCAAACTTTCGTTTGTCGCCAGCCGAACGGACAACTTGGTCGTTATTACCAATCGCGATGCACTCGTCGAATGGGTGAACGAGAGCTTTACGCGCTCGATGGAGTATTCGCTCGATGAAATCGCCGGTAGAAATCCGGCGCAGTTCATCTCGGTAAAGGATACAGGCCTGCGCACGCTCCGCAAGATCCGCATCGCCATGGGTCGTGGCGAAGGTGTCAGCGCAGAAATTGTCACCTACTCGAAAAGTGGCCGAAAGTATTACCTGCACTTGGAAGTGCAGCCGGTCCGCGGAGAACGCAATCAGCTCGAAAACTTCATCGCCGTTTTGGTCGACATGACCGACCGAATCGAGATCGAGAACAATCTTCGGCGTGCCAAGGAAGAAGCCGATGCAGCATCGAAAGCCAAATCCGATTTCCTCGCATCCATGAGTCATGAAATCCGCACACCGATGAACGGCGTGATTGGCATGACGAGTTTGTTGCTGGAGACAACGCTGAGCAGAGAACAACGCGACTTCGTCAACACGATCCGGACGAGCGGCGATAATTTGCTCACCATCATCAATGAGATCCTCGACTTCTCAAAGATCGAATCGGGCAAGATGGAGTTGGAGTATCGGCCGTTTGAGCTCGCTGCGTGCGTAGAGGAAGTTCTCGATCTCTTCGCCGGTCAGGCCAACACACGAAATCTCGAACTCGCCCACAACATCGATCCATCCGTGCCGGCGTGGATTGTGGGCGACGTTACACGTCTTCGTCAGGTCCTCGCGAATCTCGTAAATAACGCGGTCAAATTCACGCACGAAGGTTCGATCTCGATCGATGTGCAGCTGGCTCCAGCGCAGAAACGCAATCGACGCATGATTTTGTTCTCGGTTCAAGACACCGGCATCGGCATTCAACCGGATCGCAGAGACGTGCTATTCCAAGCCTTCAGCCAAGTCGATTCGTCCACGACGCGCAAATATGGCGGCACCGGCCTGGGTCTCGCGATTTGCCGCCGACTTTGCGAGCTCATGGGCGGTGAGATCAACGTCGAGAGCGTTTTTGGAAAAGGCTCGACCTTCGCGTTCACCATCGAAGCACAGCCCGCACTGACCGTCGCTGAAACGGTCCCGTCTCATCCGCCTGTTCTTTTTCCTAAAGAACTCAAAGGCGCATCGATTCTGGCGGTCGACGACATACCCGCTAACCTGTCTCTGATCCGGAATTCGCTCACATCGCTGGGATTCGGATGCGTCACCGCCGCATCAGTCGAAGATGCGCTTAAAGCATGTGTGACACCTCCGGCGCTCATTTTCGTAGATGTCGAACTGCCTGACGGGGGTGTTAGCTTTATCCGAAAAGCACGTACCCAATTCAATCTTCCCAAGCTCCCTGGGATATTGCTTCTACCGAGGAGCACGCCCACCGCTTCCCAGCTGGCCGAGGGAGACCCGCTGATCCAGACGCTCGCGAAGCCGCTCAAGCCGTCATCGGTGAGAGGCATGGTGCGCAATCTTCTCACGACCGAAAGCGGAGTTAACGGCGCGAACGTAATCGCCCCCGCCGGCCGTTTGCTTGGCGAAGAAATCCCGCTCGATATCCTTCTCGTCGAAGACAACCCAATTAACCAGAAAGTCGCCGTCCGACTGCTCTCCAAGCTCGGATATCGCACCGACACGGCCGGCAATGGTATCGAGGCTGTCAATACATTGATCACCCGGCCCTATCAGCTCGTTTTCATGGACGTACACATGCCCGAGATGGATGGTTTCACAGCCACCCGCGAGGTGCGCAACCGTTTGCCCGCGGATCGTCAGCCCCGGATCGTCGCTTTGACCGCCAACGCCATCAAGGGCGATCGCGAACGCTGTATCGCAGCAGGTATGGACGACTACATCAGCAAACCGATCAAACTCGAAGAACTCCAACAAGTCATTCGGCGGCAATTTGCGGCGCCCGTTGTAACGTAGTTGCATCGGTCTTGCTAGACCTAGAACCCGCAGAAGAATCTGGATTAAATCAGTTTTCTCAAAGCCTCAATCTCGCCTATCCTCGCTGGATCTCCTGCGAGGTTTTTTCTTTCCAGGGGATCCTTCTCCAGATCAAAAAAGAGCCAAGGGTCTCCGACCGCGTTCTCGAAAATCAATTTCCTTGTCGGCGTTCTTACTCCCGACCAAACACGATCACATTGATACGGCAGTGCGACGATTGAAGGCATTGAGATCCTGGCAACGTCGGAGCCAATCGCCCAATCGTCGCCCTCGGCCCATCCTCGCGTAATCGCGGGTAAATCCAGAAGACTGACTGCGCGCCGTGAAATTGTTCCGGCTAGGTTTCCCTTCGGTTGGCGCATCAAGAAAGGCACGCGAATCGACTCTTCGTGCGGCCACCCTTTTCTAAAAAGCCCATGCGCGCCGTGCATATCACCATGCACACTGCAGAAAATTACCGCCGTATTCTCGTACGCATCGGCTCCCAACTGCTTGAGCGTATCCAAAAGTATTCCAATCGATCGGTCCGTCGCCGCGATGTGCGCATAGTAACCGGCTAACTCGACGCGGGCCTTTGCCTCAGCATCGCCACCGTGAGGAACGTTCGAATTCAGTTGAATCTGATCGGGGGCCAGAGGCTCAGAGAGACCTGCTTTGGCCCCGTATGGCGGATGCGGCGATTCCAAACTCAGCACGCAAAACCACGGGACCGACGTGCGGGCCTGTTTTGAAATCCATTCTGCAGTCCGCTCGCAAAGCACATCGCTTTGATACCCGTTAAATTTTTGTGGCACTGGCAAACGTGTCCCGTGCAGCCACGGATCGTTTAATAAAAAGCCACTCTCAAAACCCTCCCAAAATTCAAATCCGCCGCGCGCCTCCGGCGGCACGACAATCTTTGCGTGTGATTCGCCGACCAGGGGAACGTTCGGATCGCGCTTCCACAGATGCCACTTTCCAAAAAACGCGGTGGTATAATTCAGATCGTTCATCTCGTGAGCGATCGTCCGCGCGTCGACGGGCAGAGGATCGAAATAGTCTCTCACGCCATTCTCGGGCGAAGGCTTGCCGGTCAGCATTGCAGCGCGGGCAAACGGTCCGAAAGGATGCGGCGTTACCGCCTCAGCATAGTTCACCGATTCGTGCGCAAAACGATCCAGGCATGGCGTCACGGCGTTGGGATCGCCCGCATAGGCCGTCGCTTGTGCGCGCCACTGCGTGGTCACGATCCATAAAATGTTTGGCCGGGTCATTCGCAACGACGCTGGCGTACGGTCGCAAGGTGCGCAACACGGCAAGCAATCAGGTGGGCCCGTCGCGTCCCTTCTCAATTGCCGTAACTCTGTCTAATTTTAATCCGCCATGCCTCCCTCCCTACGTTATGTTTTTGTCGCGACTATAATTCTCGTTAGCCACGCCCGCGCTGTGGAAGAGCAGAAGCCTGAGCTGACCGAGGAATGGACGCCCGTTCCTCCGATTATTTCTGCGCCGGCGAACGGAGTTCCTTCCGATGCCGTCGTTCTCTTCGATGGAAAAAATCTCGATGCGTGGACGCCTGTAAAGCCCGGGTCACCCGGTTGGAAAGTGATCGACGGTGCAATGGTCGTTGAACCCAAAACCGGTGACATGCACACCACGGCGGTCTTCGGAGATATCCAACTTCATATCGAATTTAAAATCCCCACCGGACTTAAGACGACCGGACAAGACCGGGGAAATAGCGGCGTATTCTTCATGGGGCTCTATGAACTCCAGGTGCTGGATTCCTATGAAAACACCACTTACGTGAACGGTCAGGCCGGCTCGGTGTACAAACAGCATCCCCCGCTCGTGAACGCCTCGCGCCCTCCCGGCGAATGGCAGACCTACGACGCCGTATTTATCGCACCTCGCTTCGCCGCAGACGGCAGCGTTCTCAAACCCGCTTACCTGACGGTGTTTCACAACGGCGTTCTCGTTCAATGCAACGTCGCGATTCGCGGATTCACACGCTACCGCGGTTACCCAGAGTACAAAGCACACGCGGCCAAGCTCCCCTTGGAATTACAAGAACACAACCATCGCGTGGCCTTCCGTAATATCTGGGTCCGTGAGATCAAGTTGCCGGAAGAAGGCAAGTAAGCCGATTTAGAAACCACGGAGCCACGGAGGCACAGAGAATCTCGTTTCAGTGATCTAACAAAGTTCGCAAATGGCTCGCCAGGGACGGGTCATCCGACCCTCCGCATTCCCGCGTTTTCCTTGAATCTTCCTTCACGCCGAGGCTTCGCCTTGGCGTTTGCTTTTTTTAAATTCGGTTTAATGTGTAACTACAATGGTTTCACTTACTACTCTCACGGCTAGCGATGGTGGGGATACCACATTCCATCATTCACACGACGCGACTCCGCCCGACGCCGCACTCCTCGATGCGTATTCGAGCGCAGTAACGGGTGCGGTCGACCGCGCGCATCACGCAGTCGTTCATATCGAGGTTCGCGTTCGCGATCCTCGGGCTCCGCGTGCTGAAAGCGCCGGAAGCGGTTCAGGATTTTTTATTTCGCCCGATGGCTACCTTCTCACCAACAGCCACGTGGTTCACGACGCTACGGATCTTCGCGTATTTTTGTCTGACGGTCGCCGTCTTCCCGCTGAACTCGTGGGTGAAGATCCCGACAGCGATCTTGCGGTCCGCCGCGTGTCTGCGCCCGATATCGTGCATCTCAATTTGGCGAATTCCGATTCGGTTCGTCCCGGACAGATCGCGATCGCGATTGGGAGTCCGATGGGCTTTCAACAAACCGTCACGGCCGGAATCGTCAGCGGATTGGGTCGCTCCTTGCGCGCCGGCTCGGGTCGCTTGATCGATAATATCATTCAGACCGACGCTGCCCTCAACCCGGGCAACTCCGGTGGCCCGCTTGTCAACACGCGAGGCGAAGTCATCGGCGTGAACACGGCGATCATCCGTCCGGCGCAGGGCATCTGTTTCGCAATCGCGAGCAACACCGCTCGTTGGGTGGCGGGCTGGCTCATCAAGGACGGCCGCATTCGGCGCAGCTTCATCGGGGTGGCCGGACAAAACGTTCCGCTCATCCGCAAGCTCGTACGTCACTACAAACTTCCCGCTGAAACCGGCGTCCTCGTGGCCGGTCTTGAGCCGAACAGTCCCGCAGCGAAAGCCGGCCTGCAGGAAGGCGATATCATCATCGCAATCGGCGAACATACCGTGCCCAGCATCGACACGCTCCACCGTCTCCTGACGGCGGAACGGATCAACACCGAAATTCCGCTAACGCTGCTCAGACATACCGAACGCCGCGTCGTTCTGGTCACCCCGCAAGAGTCTCAGCTCAAGGCCGAGTGAAGGTGGGCCGTCGCGTCCCTGCGACGGCCCACTTTGGTTTTAGCAGTCTTCTCTATCCGAGCATCTTCTGGAACTCGGCTTCGTCGATTACAGGGACACCCAAGCTCTGCGCCTTTTCCAACTTTGAACCCGCTTCTGCGCCGGCCAAAACGAAGTGTGTCTTCTTGCTGACGCTGCTGCTCACCTTCCCTCCTGCCGCCTCGATTTTGGCGCTCGCTTCTTCCCGGCTCAGGGTCGGCAGGGTTCCAGTCAATACAAAGGTTTTTCCGGCAAAAACCGCGGAAGCACCCTCCACCCGTTTAGCGGGGGCTTGGGGCTTCATCCCCAGTTTCAGGAGTTCGCTCACCAATGAACGGTTTCGTGAGTCATTGAAAAAAGCGACGATCGCGGTCGCCATGGTTTCACCGATGCCGGAAATCTTGCTCTCCTTGTCGGCCCACAAGTCTTCGAACTTAACGTCAACCAACGCCTCCAGGCTACATAAGTGCGCGGCCAAATCCTTTGCCGCCGCAGAACCGACGTGGGTGATGCCGAGACCGTGAATCACCCGCCACAGCTCGGCGTGCTTGCTCGCCTCGATCGCGCTAAGAAGATTGTCTGTGGATTTTGCAACGCTCTTGCCCAACGACAAAAGGTCCTCTCGCTTAAGCCGGTAAATGTCGGGAATACTTTTTACCCAACCCTTCCCGACCACCGTGTCGACCATCGCCTCACCTAAGCCTTCGATATCAACGCAGGCCTTCGAGGCAAAATGCTGCACGCGCCGACGCACTTGCACGGGACACTCGTAGTTGGGGCAGCGCAGAGCGACTTCGCCTCCGAGTTGCACGACTTGAGTACCGCAAGCGGGGCATTTGTCCGGAAAAATAACGTGGCGCGGGCCACGGTCGTACCAGCGAGAATCACGGGCTCCAGCTCCGCCACCGGCGTGAGCACACCCGTCCGACCCACTTGAATGGTGATCGCGTTCAGCCGTGTCTCCGCACGCTCGGGCGCGAACTTAAATGCCATGGCCCAGCGCGGGGCTTTCGAGGTCGATCCCGCCTCGCGCTGCAAGGACAAATTATTCAATTTAATCACGGCACCATCGGTCGCGTATGCGAATTTATGCCGAATATTGTCGAGCTCCTGCACGGCGTTCCACGCTTCGTCGATGCCATGAACAGTCCAAGTTTTTTCAACTGTGGGCAGTCCCCAAGTGCGCACGAGATCGTGAAACTCGCTTTGAGTCTTTGCAACGGATGGCTCGCAGTAGCCCAATCCGTAAAGGACGATTTCCAGTTTTCGCCGCGCGACCTCGCGTGAATCCAGCTGTTTCACCGTGCCGGCCGCCAGATTGCGCGGATTGGCGTAGAGCGGTTCGCCCGCTTCGTCACGCTCGCTGTTGATGCGCTGAAACTCAGCCAGCGTCATAAAAATTTCGCCGCGGATTTCGATCAAGTCGGGAATAGGCACACCCTCTTTATCGTGGAGCGTATGCGGGAGTTTTTTAATCGTCTTCGCGTTGGCCGTGATGTCGTCGCCTTCCACGCCGTTCCCGCGTGTAACTGCGCGGACAAATTTTGTGCCGGTACGTCACGAATCCCTCGAGGCGGTCATCGCCAATTTGCTCGGAGGGAGATTCCTCCGGCACCGCGAGCGTCGGAAACTGTTCCTCCAACTCGGCGAGCTCGCGCTTCATCCGATCGTAATCGAAGTCCGAGATCTCCGGTTTGGCTTGGCGGTAATAGAGTTCGTTGTGATGCGCGATCTGCGCACGGAGCGAAGAAATCTTTTTGGCAGCCTTGGCGGGATCCATACGCACGATTAGGCGGGCTGGAGCGAAAATTTCAATCTGTGCGTTTGGGATTAGCTACGGTAGTCCGTTCAGTCACAAAATTTCGCGCTCAATTCTCTTTAACCAGCCAGTCCAAGCGCGATCCCGCACCTGGCTCTTGCGTGAGAACTTCGCCGAGTTCGGACAATATTGCGTCGGCTTCCCGGTCGTATTGCCACGGCGGATTTATCACCACGAGTCCGCAACCCCTCATTTTTATGGCTGACTGCTCTCCAGCGATGGAAAGCTCCATCATCAAAGTGGGCGGGAGTGGCAATCCCATCAAGGCGTAACGAAAGTCGTCCACCCGTGCGCGACTTGTGAGCGGATACCAGATCGCATACACGCCGCTCGGAAAACGTTTCAACGCTTCACTGATTCCGCGGATGATCTGATCGAATTCGTTCTGCGCTTCGAACGGTGGATCGATCAGCACGAGAGCTCGCTTTTCGGGCGGCGGAAGCATCGCTTTCAGCGCAGTATATCCATCCATTCGATGTACTTTTACGCCGCGCTCGAAAACGAATTCTCCCTCGAGCGCCACACCGTCATCCGGATGCAAATCCACTAGGGCCAAGCGGTCCTGTTCTCGCGCCAGTAGACGCGCAATCCAGGGCGAGCCGGGATAAAAACGAAGCGCTGCTCCAGTCGCGCCCTGGCGCTGGTTGTAGCTTTTAACGAGGCTGAGATACGCTTTGAGCGGTTCGGCCACGGGTATGTGGGACCAAAGACGTCCGATGCCATTTGGATACTCCGGCTGACGTTTGAGCGTATCACCTTCTTCAGCGCGCGAAAGATCGTAGCCGCCGACCCCCGCATGCGTGTCGAGATAGAGAAAGCCTTTATCCTTGCGCTGCATGGCGCGGATCAACGGCACCAACAAGGCGTGCTTCATCACGTCGGCGAAATTGCCCGCGTGGAAGATGTGCCGGTAATTCATGTGAGTCGTTTCGAAAAGAAAACGCGGCTCTCGCCTAGGCGGGCACCGGAACTTTGACGACCGTCTTGCGCACCAGTTGAGGTGACGCGATCTGAAGCGACGGTTTGTGAACGTCCTGAGGAAAAAAGATAGCTGCTTCACCCGCCCGAATCCACAGAGAGGAAAAACCGGAGATATCGTGATAGAATGCCAAGTCGCGTTCGACGATGTAGGGATCTTTCACCTGAAAAAGCCCAAGATCGGCGATATCCATCATTTCTTCACCCGCGATGACGACTTGGATGTCCAGGTAACGCCGGTGCGATTCAAACTTCCCCTCGGTACGCGGTTTGGTCAGGTAAGCCTGCTCGATCGCGAAAATACCGTCGCTGAGTTCGCGGCGGAAGGAGTCACCAGTGGGTAGAGAGAATATTTTTTGTTGAGCCTCGCTTTGCGCTTTAATGCAATCCGCGAGATAGGGAAATGCGGGCTGAAGCCAGGATAGCCCAGCCGTTTGTTCACACACCGCCGAAAGAGGACCGAAAATAGCCATAAGAAGGAACGATCAGGTGCTCCAATCTTGTTTGTTGGCAACCTGTATTTTCGAGAGCAATTCCGCCGGAAGTTCACGTGACGACAGTTGCCTCGTCCTCTGATCCATCGTGGCGCAAACCACGGTGATTTCTCCGCGGGCCACCGGCTCAGCCGATCCGTCCGGAAGGATTTTTCTAAAGCGAAAAAAATACGTCAACGCACGGATCTTGATTTCCTTCACATACAAATGAACTTCCACCGTCTCTCCGAAGCGCAACGGCGCGTGGTAATCGCAGCTCGCCCGAACCCGGGGCCATCCATGAACTTGTGAAGCCGTTGGATCGAACAAAACGGAACCCAGCGAACGGAAGAAAGCCTTGAAATCGGAAGCCATGGTAGAGGGTTTCTAAAGCAAACCTTTAGGCAAAGCTGTTTTTGACTAATTTCGTTGGCTCTTCTCCTTTAAATGGAAGATCTATTTTGTTTATTAATAACAGTTTACGCAGAAAACCAGTCTTCGGTTTAAAGCGGCCGCTGTTTTGTCCGTTTTGGATTTCATTAGCATTGCATCTCTAAATACAGAAAGTATAGGTAATTCACCCTAATTAACTTAATGAAATCCTAACCAAAGTGCGTCCGCTGCAACTGAGTAGAATCTTTCTCTACCTCACCTGCCTTTTGGCAGGCGTCGCACCTGCGTTTGGACAAATTTTGACCCAATCGTTTACCGGTTCCACCGCTCCGGGCTGGACCTTCGGATCGGGTACGGCGGGCAATGCGTACACGCCAATTCTAACGAGTGGAAACATCGATCCTACCGGGCAAGGTTGGCTGCGTCTCACCGACAACAATAACAATGAGGCGACGTACGCCGTAAATAACACCTCTTTTACGGGCGCCAATCGCACGATTTTCGCGTCGTTTGACTTCGCTTCCTACAATGCGCAAGGAGCGTCCAGTGGAAGTCCGGGCGCGGACGGCATCGGCTTCTTTCTCTACGACGCGAGCAAAACATTTTCACCTGGAGCCTACGGTGGCTCACTAGGCTACGCCCAGAAAACCGCGGCAAGCGGATCTGTCCCGACGGATGTTAATGGAATGAACGGAGGGTATCTCGGGATCGGCATCGACGAGTACGGAAACTATTCCACTTCGAATGAAGGTCGCGTGGGAGGCGGCACGAGCTTAAGCCCGAACGAAATTGCCGTGCGTGGGCCCGGCTCCGGTACGACCGGTTACAGTTTGCTGGGAGGAACGGGATCGCTCTCTCAACCCTTTTCGTTCCCGACCGCCACCAGCCGTCCGATCCAGACCGGCACAGACTACCGCCACGTCGAGCTAATCGTCACCCCTACCAATCAGCTCACGGTCACGCTCACCACGGGTTCGGGAACGACCCCGGCCAAAGTGCTTCAACTCGACCTGTCCGGTTACACCAGACCCGATACTCTCGCTTTCGGTTTTACGGCCGGTACGGGCTCCTACACCGACATCCACGAACTCCGAAATATCACGACGTCCACCATCCAAGCCAATCTCTGGGGAAATTCGGCCGGCACCTCGGCGTGGAACAATTCGAGCAACTGGACCCCGAATCTCATTCCTGTCGCTGGAGCCGACG
>WNFI01012897.1_pt3 | contig 11354 bp, 10 predicted proteins | sample 5400471 | NCBI WGS metagenome assembly WNFI01 (sample SAMN13153348, study PRJNA577476) | soil metagenome | isolation source: 100 cm saprolite on Douglas fir-dominated hillslope | place: USA:California | collected 2013-09-17
CCGGCCTCACCGCCCAGGCGGTCCGCGGCATGCTGCCCAAGGCGCACTTCGCCACCGTCTATGCGAAGCCCGCGGGACGGCCGCTGGTCGACACCTTCGTGACCGAGGTGAGCCAGGACACCTGGATCCTGTTTCCCTGGGACGCCGAGGCCCGCGCCGTCGAGCCGATCTTCAAGCTGAGGAGCGCCCGCTAGCAAGCGTCGCCAAATCCGCTCTCACGCGCTCGATCACCCAAGGCCAATCGCCTGGGTGCCGCTGCCGGTAGATCGCGAGCGAGGGGTACCAGGGCGAATCCACGCGCTGCCAAAGCCAGCGCCAATCCGTGTCGAAGCGGTTCAGGAGCCAGACCGGCCTGCCGAGAGCGCCGGCGAGGTGTGCGGCTGCGGTGTCGACCGAGATCAACAGGTCGAGCCCAGCCAGGATGGCGGCGCTGTCGCGGAAATCCCGGATCTCCGGCGCGAGGTCGACGAGCCGAAGCCCCGGCGGCGGCTGGCGGGCCTCGAGCCCCGCCTGGCCGAGCTGCAGGGCGAAGAAGGTCACGCCGGATACGCCGCCGAGCGGCGCCAATGACTGCAAGGAGAGCGAGCGGCGGCGATCGACGGCCGCGCCCGCCAGGTTGGCGCGGCGCGGATTGCCGGCCCAGACCAGGCCCACGCGAAGGCCCCGCGGCGCCGCCTCGGCAAGCCGCGCCCGCCAGGCGACGAGACGGTCCGGGTCGGCGCGAAGATAGGGCTCCGAGGGCACGCTTGCGGGCTCTATCGCGAGCAAGGCCGGCAGGCTCATCAGCGGCACCTGCGCCTCATAGGGCGGGAGCGGCAGGTCGATGCCGTCTCCGGGAAACGCACCGACCGCGAGGTGGTCCGAGCCCAACCCCTCGCCCAGCAATCCGACGAGCTCGGGTTGGACCACAAGCACCACCTGCCAGAAGCGGGCGGCGACGCGGGGTGCGAAGCGCGCGAACATGATGGTGTCGCCCAGCCCCTGCTCGGCATGCACGAGGACCGCGGGCGCCGCGGCGGGGTCGCCCGACCAGGTGCTGCCGTCCCAGCGGCGGCCGGCGACGTGGAGGCGCGCCTTGGCCATCGCCTTGACCCGCAGCCGCCATTCGAATTCCGGCCACGCCTCCAGCCAGTCGAACCGACCTTCCTCGATCCGGGTAATCGCCATCTGATTCCAGGCTTCGACGCGGCGCCGGTCGAGCGCCAAGGTGCGGCGATAGCATCGGATCGCCGCAGCGGGGTCGCCCAAATCCTTCTCTGCATTGCCGAGATTGAGCCAGGCTTCGGGAAATCCCGGGCGGAGCGCGATGGCGAGCTTGCCGCTGCGCGCCGCCTCCGCCGGCCTGCCCGAAGCCCACAGCACCAGCGCCAGATCGCTGCGGTAGGCGGGAGCCTCGGCATCGAAGGCGATGGCGCGGCCGATGAGCTCGAGCGCCTGATGGGTCCGCCCGGCTTGATAGGAGAGATAACCCAGAAGGTGCATGGCCTGGGGTTGCTCGGGATGGCGGTCGAGGATCTCGCGATAGGCTTGCTCTGCCTCCGCCACGCGGCCGGCCTCGTAATGGCCGCGGGCGAGCGTCAGCGCTTCGACCAGGCGCGCGTCGCCCACGTCATTGGCGGCCTCGGGCTGCTTCATGGAGCGAGAGTAGCATGGGCGGCTTGCCCGATGCCGCGCCGCGGCGCCGTGCTAGGCTCTGGAAGGCGCTCGGGCCGACCTGGGCGGTCCGGAGGATGAGCATGACTCGACCCAACAACGGCCGCATCGCCGCCCTTGCCGTCTCGGCGCTGGCGCTCGGCATCGCCGCAATCGCAAATCCCGCCGAGGCCGCCTCGCCGCTGCCGGCCGAAGGCAGCAGCGCCATGGTGGTGACGGAGCAGCACCTCGCCACCGATGTCGGAGCGACGATCCTCAAGCAAGGCGGCAACGCCATCGACGCCGCGGTTGCGGTCGGCTACGCGCTCGCCGTGGTGCATCCCTGCTGCGGCAATATCGGCGGCGGCGGCTTCATGACTATCCACCTCGCCGATGGCAGCGACCACTTCATCAATTTCCGCGAGATCGCGCCGGCGGCGGCTACCGAGTCCATGTATTTGGACGCCAAGGGCGAGGTGGTGCCGCGGCTCAGCCTCGACGGCTACAAGGCCGTGGGCGTCCCCGGCTCGGTCCTCGGCCTCGAGACGGCGCGCGAGCGCTTCGGCACGATGGCGCGCAAGGATCTCATCCAGCCGGCAATCCGGTTGGCCGAAGATGGCTTCGTCCTCGACCACGGCGACTATGTGCTGCGGCAACCTTGGCCGGAGGTGTTTCGCCGCGAGCCCAACGTCGCCGCGATATTCCTCAAGGACGGCAAGCCGTTCGAGGCGGGCGAGCGCCTGGTGCAATCGGATCTCGCGGCCACCCTGAAAGCCATCGCCGCCGGCGGCGCCGAGGCCTTCTACAAGGGCTCCATCGCCGATGCCGTCGTTGCTGCGTCCGAGGCCAATGGCGGGATCCTGAGCAAGGCGGATTTCGCCAACTACAAGGTCACGTTTGGAGAGCCGATCCGCTGCTCCTACCGCGACTATGCCCTGATCACCTCGCCGCCGCCGAGCTCGGGCGGCATCACCCTCTGCCTCATCCTCAACATCCTCGAGAGTTACCCGCTGGCGGAAGCGGGCTTCCACTCCGCCGCCCAGGTGCATCTCATGGTCGAGGCCATGCGTCACGCCTATGTCGACCGCAACACCTATCTGGGCGACCCGGCCTTCGTGAAAAACCCCGTCGAGCGGCTGCTGTCGAAGGATTACGCCAAACAGATCCGTTCGCGCATCGATCCGCTGCGAGCGACGGCATCACGCGACGTCGCGCCGGGCGTCGAGCCCCATGAAGGCACCAACACCACGCATTATTCCCTCGTCGATCGCGCCGGGAACGCCGTTTCCGTCACCTACACCGTCAACACCCCGTTCGGGGCCAAGGTCATCGCCGGCAACACCGGCTTCTTCCTCAACAATGAGATGGACGACTTCACCTCGAAGCCGGGTGCGGCGAACGTGTTCGGCCTGGTGCAGGGCAAGGCGAATGCGATCCAACCGGGCAAGCGGCCCCTGAGCTCGATGACGCCGACCATCGTCATGAAAGGCGGCAAGGTCGCCATGGTCGTCGGCGGCCAGGGCGGCCCGCGCATCATCACCCTCACCTTGGAGACGATCTTGAACGTGATCGACCACGGCATGACCGTCCAGGAGGCGGTCGATGCGCCGCGCCTGCATCATCAATGGCTGCCCGACGAGATTGCGGTCGAGCCGCGCACCTTCACCCTCGACACCGCCCGCGCGCTGGAGGCGATGGGCTACAAGATCGTCGAGCAGCGACCATGGGGCTCGGCAGAGGCCATCCTGGTGACGCCGGACCGGCTCTACGGCGCCAATGATTCGCGCAGCGCCGCCGGGTCGGCGGCGGGACTCAACTAGCCCCGCGCCAACGACGGAATCGCATCCTCGCTCGCATCGCCGGCGCGGCCGACGGCGAGCGACATGACGGCCGCCACGAGGCAGAAGCCGCCGGCGATGACGAAGGCGAGCAGATAGTCGTCGAGGCCGGTGCGGATGGCGCCGGCGCCATAGGCGGCGACCGCGGCGCCGAGCTGATGGCCGGTGAAGATCCAGCCGAAGACGAGCCCGGCCTTGTCGCGGCCGAAGACGTCGGCGGTCAGCCGCACCGTCGGCGGCACGGTTGCCACCCAGTCCAGCCCGTAGAACACCGCGAACAGCGACAGCCCGTAGAAGGAGAGGTCGAAGGCATAGGGCAGGAACAACAGCGACAGCCCGCGCAGCCCGTAATACCAGAACAGCAGCACGCGGTTGTTCCAGCGGTCGGAGAGCCAGCCCGAGAGCAAGGTGCCGACGAAATCGAAGCCGCCGACGACCGCCAGCAGGCCGGCGCCGCTCACCTCGGAAATGCCGTTGTCGATGCAGGCGGCGATGAAATGCGTGCCGATGAGGCCGTTGGTCGAGAGCCCGCAGATGAAGAAGCCCCCGAACAAGAGCCAGAAGCTCCTGGACGCCATGGCGTGGCGAAGCGCCTCAAGCGCCATCACCGCGGGATTGACGGCGCTCGGCTTAGGCGCCTCGGCGACGCCCGGCTCGCCCAGCCGGTTGAGGCCGAGGTCATGGGGATGGTTGCGCATGATCAGCCCGACCACCGGCACCATGGCGAGGCCGATCGCGGCCACCACCATGACGGCAAGGCGCCAGCCGAAATTCTGAACGAGGCTCGCCAAGAGCGGCAGGAAGATGAGCTGGCCGGTGGCATTGCTCGCGGTCAGCATGCCCATGGCGAGTCCGCGGCGATGGGTGAGTCATGAGCGTGGTCAGCGCCACGCCGACCGACACCGTGCCCAAGGCCAGCATCATGGTGAGCCTGGCACCCAGGCGCTCGACCAGAGCCGCGGCAAAGGGCCCCATCAGGCCGAACAGCACCAGATTGACCGAGACCGCGATGGAGATCGTCGCCCGCGACCAGCCGAATTCCTGCTCGAGCGGCACGATCAGAACGCCCGGGGTGGCCCGGATGGCGGCTGCCGTCAGCAGGGTCAGGAACGAGACGGCGAGCACCACCCAGGCGTAATGCACGCGCGTGCCGGCCTGCCCTGCGCCCGACCCCGAGAATGGACCGGTCAAGAACCGGCCCTTCGGCGGTTGGGGCGGCCGGCGGGGTCACTCGCGCCAGAACGGCTTGTAGATCTCATACTGGATATCACAGCTGTTGAGGCAGAGATCGCGGCGGACCCACGGTTCGATGAGCGCCAGCTCGCGGCGCGAACGGGCGCGTTCGCGCCAAGTGTGAACGAGGGCGCGGGCGCTGTGAAATGCGGAAAATACGCCCCAGCTCCGCGTCGGCGCGGAGGACAGCTTGGTCGCAGCGGATGGGGCGGATTGAAGGCTGATCGAGGCCATGTGCGGATACTCCCACTCGGCCGATCGCCTCGCCGGCGATCGGCGCCTGATCAAGCACCTGGGGAGTCCGTCGCAATGCAACAAACGACATATTCGCAGGTCTGAAGATAGGAAAACTAATCGATGAGCGAGGGGCCGCGGGGTTGGAGAACTCGTCGGGCATTACGGCAGCGTCGGCCTCACAACGGTCTGCCGCAGCGTGCCGCTCGCTGAATTGGTCGATCAATGGGGTGCTATCGGGATCTTCGCTCAAGCGTCGCGCTCAAGGACGACCTAACGTGATGTGTACACAACGAAGCCCCTTATCGCATCCATCAGGGCATCGTGCTCGTCGGCGCGGATCATGTGGCTGCTGTTCTCGAAGATACGAAGATCCGAACCCGGAATGAGCCTGTGCATCTCCTCCGAGAACTCCGGCGCCGTGATCCAGTCGTGGCGGCCGGCGAGAATGAGTGTCTTGGCGGTGATGCTCTTCAGCTCCGGCCGAAGGTCGAACCGGTGGAGGAACCCGCCGCGTCCCAATCCCTGGTTCTGTGCCTCGACGGAAAGGATTGAGCGCTCGCTGCTCCACCCATCGGTCTCCTTGGGGTCAAACCGCCGAGAGTACAGCGGCCCCATCGTCATGTAGAAGTCGCGCATGCTCTCGATCGTCGTCAGCGCCCCGGTGAAGAGCTTCTCCGCGGCGGCCTGCTGTTGGGGTGTCCCGCGCTCGCGCGCGATTTCCTTCGCCCGCGCAATGAAACCGCTGTGGGAGGCCGTCACGATGAGGATGAGATGGGAGACGCTGGATGGGTATCGGGCGGCATGCGCCAGCGCCACCATCCCGCCGTAGCTATGGCCGATCGATACGACGGCGCCGAGGCCCAGATATCGCCTGAGCCCCTCCATGTCCTCGACGGACTCATCCATGGTGAACTTGCTGCTGTCGCCGCGTGCCGAACGCCCATGGCCGCGCTGATCGAAGTAAATGAGCTGCATCCGCTCGGCGAGCGGGGTGAATGCTGGCTTGAACCCGGTGTGGTCGCTGCCTGGACCGCCATGCACCACCATTGCTACCGGCCGCTCGCGCATCCTTGGGCCATCAGGAACGAGGCCCATGCCTTCCACGTCGAAATAGAGCTCAGTGCCCCTGAGTGTCGCGCGCATAGCCGATTCCTCAATGTGGAAGGCCCAGATTACACCGGCTCTATTTCAGCGCCTCACTCAGGGCGATGCCGGCCAGCGGATCGGCAGGCTCACCGTGGCAGTGGTGCCGGCGCCGGCCTTGCTCTCGAGCTCGAGGCGGCCGCGCAGGCGCTCGGTCAACCTCTTGGTGATCGCCAGGCCGAGGCTGCTGGAGGCGGGATCGGCGGCGATCGGCTGCATGAGCCGGTCGAGCTCGGAAGCGGCAATGCCGGGGCCGGAATCGGTCACGCTGAAGACGACCTGCGGTCCCCTCGCCTTGGCTGTGGCGCCGATGACCACGCGACCGCCGCGCGGCGTGTATTTGATCGCGTTCTCGACCAGATTGAAGAGGATCTGGCGCAGACGGCGCTCGTCCGATTCGAGCGGCGCCAAGCGCTTCGGTGCGTCCGCCAACAGCATCACGCCGGCGCGCTCAGCCTGGTCGGAGAGCATGTCGGCCACCGACTTGATGGTGGCGCGCGGGTCGAAGGGCCTGGGCTCGAGCGGGATTTCTCCCGCTTCCAGCTTGTAGACGTCGAGCAGGTCGTTGGCGACGTCGACGAGGTGCTTGGAGACGTCGTAGATCGAGGCGGCGTAGTCGCGATACTTGTCGTGGCCGAGCGGCCCGAAGGCCTCCTCCTTCATGATTTCGGCGAAGCCGGAGATGGCGTTCAAGGGCGTGCGCAGCTCGTGCAGGACCGAGGCCGACATCGCCGCCGTATCCCGGTTCCGCGTCGTCGCCTGCCTCAGCTCCTCGGCCAGCCGGTCATGGGCGACGCGCAGCAGGCTCAGGCCTTCCTGCAGCCGGGCGATCCGCTGGCGAATGAAGTCCCCGGCCGCCTTGCTGGCGCTGTCGAGATGGCGTCGCAGCACCACCAGCTCGGCGTTGATGCGCGTGCGCCAGGCGAGCAATTGCGGATCGGCGTCGTAGGGAATCCAATCGCCGAGAAGATGCATCACGTCGGCGCAGCTGGCGATGTCGCCCGAGGGTACCAGCGCCACGGCGCGGGTCAGGCGTTCGGCCGGGAGCCGCGCAATCTCCTCCAGGATCGCCAGCTGCGCCGGCGAACGCTCGCTGCCCGAGCCGAGATCGAGCAGCAGCACATGCGGAGGATGATGGTAAAGGGCGGCGATCGCGGTCGCGGGATCCTCCGCCGGTTCGATCACCTCGTATTCCTCTCCCGCCAGCGCCGCTGCCACCCGCTGGCGCAACGACGGGCTCTCCGCCGCGATCAGGACACGCGCCTGACGGTGGCTCAACATTGTTCCAGCGGTAAACGGCATACCGGCAGCGGGCATTCTTACGGCCCCTTAGGACGGCAATGGACGGCGGCAGGATCGGTGAGAAATGGATGTTAAAAGATAGCAAAATCAGCGCAACCCCGACAGCATTTGTTCCCACGCAATTAACCGAGAGTTGTGACAACAATTGGCAAGCGCGCGCTCGCCAACAATTGTGCGATTTGCCATCGCTTGACCCCGGCGACATTGAAATTGCCGTCTTTTGTCCGAACTTTGTTCGAGCCTTGTTTGAAATGCGCTTCGTCTCACAATCTATTTCGACTCAGCACGTCGGCTGCGCTCGGCGATCCAACCTCGATCAACTGCCCTTGAGCGAAGCGAGGTCCCAGGGCAGGGCATAGAGGCGCTTGCCGGTCGCAGCGAAGATCGCATTGGTGACGGCGGGAGCGACCGGCGGCACGCCCGGCTCGCCGATGCCGGTCGGCGCCTCCGCCGAGGCAACGATGTGCACCTCGATCTTCGGCATGTCCGACATCCTGAGCGGCTCATAGGTGTCGAAATTCGCCTGATCGACCACGCCGTCGGTCAGGCTGATGCGGCCGCGCAGTGCCGCACCCAAGGCGTAGCCGATCCCGCCTTCGACCTGGGCGCGGCAGACATCGGGATTGACCGCGATGCCGCAATCGACGGCGGCGACCACGCGATCGACCTTGAGCCCGCCATCCTTGCCGACCGTCACCTCGGCCACCATCGCCACATAGCTGTTGAAGCTCTCATGCACCGCGATGCCGCGGCCGCGCCCGGACGGCAGCTTCTCGGCGAAACTGGCTTTCTCCGCCGCCAGCTTGAGCACGCCGGCATGGCGCGGATGCTCCTTCAACAGATCCAGGCGAAACGCCACCGGATCCTTGCCCGCCTCATGGGCGAGCGCATCGATCATCACCTCGACCGCCTGCGCGGTGTGGGTATGGCCGACCGACCGCCACCACAGGGTCGTCACCGGCGATTCGGCCGGGTGCCAGTCGACGGCCAGGTTCTGAATCGCATAAGGCATGTCGGCAGCGCCCTCGACCGCGGTGTCGTCGATGCCGTCCTTGACCACCATGCGTTCGAGCGACGTGCCCAGGAAGAAGGATTGCGCGACGATCCGCTGCTGCCAACCGACGATCGCGCCCGAGGCGTCGAGGCCGGCACGGACCTGGTGCAGCACCATCGGCCGATAGCGTCCGCCCTTGATGTCGTCCTCGCGCGTCCACTGGAGATGGATCGGCGCCTTGCCGCCGGCGGCTTTGGCGATCGCCGCCAGCTCGGCCACGTAATCGGCATTCGGCGTGGCGCGCCGTCCGAACGACCCGCCGGCCCAGAGCGTATTGATCCGAACCTGCTCCGGCTTCAGGCCGAGGATGGCGGCCGCCGTCGCCTGCTCCACGGTCTGGAATTGCGAGCCCGCCCAAATCTCCGCACCGTCGGGCTTCACCTCGATGACGGCATTGAGCGGCTCCATCGGCGCGTGCGCCAGATAAGGAAAGGTGAACTCGGCTTCGATCACCTTGGCCGCTCCCTTGAGCGCGCCCTCGGCATCGCCGCGCGCGGCCGCCTTCCGCCCCGGCGTCGGTGCCAGGGCGCGGTATTCGGCGAAGATGGCATCGCTCGAGCGTCGCTCTGCCTTGGCGTCGTCCCATTCGAGCTTGAGCGCGTCGCGCCCGCGCATGGCACTCCAGGTGTCGCGCGCGATGACGGCCACGCCCTGCGGGATCTCAACCACCTTGACGACGCCCTTGACCGCCTTGGCCGCGGACGCATCGACGGACTTGACCCTGCCGCCGAAGCGCGGCGGCCGCGCCACCACGGCGGTCAGCATGCCAGGACGCTTGATGTCGATCGCGAAGACCGCGCGACCCGTGGTCTTCGCCACCGAATCGATGCGCGGCACCGACCTGCCGATGTAACGCCAGTCCTTCGGCTGCTTCAGGCCCACCTCCTGCGGCACCTTCATGCCGGCGGCCTTGGCGGCCAGCGGCCCGAAGGGCGAGCGGCGCTGGCTCCGCGCGTGGATCACCATGCCCTTCTCCACGGTGATCTCGCTTGCCGGAACCTTCCAGGCCTCGGCGGCGGCGACGACCAGCATGGCGCGCGCCGCGGCGGCGGCCTTCCTGAGCTGCATCCAGGAATTGGCGATCGCGGTCGAGCCGCCGGTGCCCTGGATCGGGCCGAAGAACAAGTTGTTGTAGAGCTTGGCATCCGCTGGGGCGAATTCGCTGCGCATCTGCAACCAGTCGGCATCGAGCTCGTCGGCGACGATGGTGGTGAGCCCGGTTGAGTTGCCTTGCCCCATGTCCAAATGCTTGTTCAGCACCGTGACCGTATTGTCGGGCGCGATGCGGATGAACACGTTGGGCATCGGCGGATCTTGCAGGCTCGCGGCCCGGGCGGGAGATCCGTCGAATTCGATGGTGGCGGCCACGACCAAGGCACCGGCCGCGGCGGTCGAGCCGGCGAGGAAGCCGCGACGCGACAGCGTGGCGCTCCGCGGCGCCCGCCGCTTGAATCTGCTTTGGGTCAGCATCGAGGCCTCCTCTACGCCAATTGCTTGGCGGCGTCGTGGATCGCCGCGCGAATGCGCACATAGGTGGCGCAGCGGCAGACATTGCCGTCCATCGCCCCGTCGATGTCGGCGTCGGTCGGATTGGGCGTCTGCCGCAACAGGCCGATGGCGCTCATGATCTGGCCCGATTGGCAGTAGCCGCACTGCACCACGTCGAGCTTCTGCCATGCCGCCTGCACGGCCTTGGCGACCTTGCCGGAAGCGCCTTCGATGGTGGTGATCTTGTGCCCGACTGCGTCGCCGACGCGGAGCTGGCACGAACGCACCGGCTCGCCGTCGAGATGCACGGTGCAGGCCCCGCAGAGGGCCGCGCCGCAGCCGAACTTGGTGCCGGTGAGAGCCAGATGATCGCGCAGCGCCCAGAGCAGCGGCATGTCCGCATCGACGTCGATGTCGCGCTTGTGGTTGTTGACCGTGAGTGTCGTCATGGAGGAGAGCCTCGGCGGCAGGAAGGGATGCGCAAATCCTGCTCCGCCCTCGGGCAGGATGCCTACTAGCCATCTGGGCAGTTGTTCCTAGACCTCTGGCCAGTAGCGGCCGGCACGAAAACAAGGTCACTTTCCAAGGATCACGTCTTGGAGCATTGAGTCATGGTCGCGACCACCTCGCTTGCAGCACTTTCCTCGGACTTCGCCGGCCTCGTCGACGCGGTTGCCGGCTCGGTGGTTGCGGTCGATTCCGGCGGCAGTTGGTCGACGAGCGGCATGCTCTGGCGCCCCGGCATCGTGGTGACCGCCGAGGAAGTGCTGGAGCGCGAGGAGTCGATCCAGGTGACCTTGGCCGGCGGCCGCCGGGTTGCCGCCACGCTCATCGGCCGCGACCCATCGACCGACGTCGCCGCCCTCCGGCTCGAGGCCGATGCGCCGGCGATCGCCAGGACCGCCGATGCGGGCTTGCTCAAGACCGGCCATCTGGTGCTCGCCGTCGGCAGTCATGGCGGCCAGCCGGTGGCGAGCCTCGGCATCGTCGGCTTTGCCGGCGGCGCCTGGCAGAGCCAGCGCGGCGGCACCATCGATCATCTGATCACCCTCGATCTCACCCTCTCGCCCGCTGCCGAGGGTGCCGCCCTCCTCGACACCGCGGGACAGGTGCTGGGCATGGCGGTCTCGGGGCCGCGCCGCAAGGTGCTGGCGATCCCGGCATCCACCGTCGATCGCGCCCTCGACCAGCTCCTGGCCAAGGGCTATGTCGGCCGCGGCTATCTCGGCGCCGGCTTGCAGCATGTAAGGCTCAACGCCGCGGGCAACGGCGCCGGCTCCGGTCAGCACGGCGTCTTGGTGATCAGCGTCGACCCCAAGGGCCCGGCGGCCGAGGCCGGCTTGTTGGTGGGCGACATCGTGACCACATGGGATGCCAAGCCGGTCACCCGGGGGCGCGAGGTCATGCGCTTCCTCGGCCCCGACAGC
>WNFI01086196.1_pt1 | contig 11353 bp, 12 predicted proteins | sample 5400471 | NCBI WGS metagenome assembly WNFI01 (sample SAMN13153348, study PRJNA577476) | soil metagenome | isolation source: 100 cm saprolite on Douglas fir-dominated hillslope | place: USA:California | collected 2013-09-17
ACCAAGGACGAGCCAGATAACACCTGTGCAAGCATCATCTGCTGTCCCTTGGCGGATCAGTGGCTGGAGGCGATGGTACAGTCACCATCACCTCCTCTGCGTTTTTGCCAACTGGCAGGAGTAAGGGCTGCATTGCATTAGTTATCAGCTAACATTACTAGAAGAGGCCACATACCCTAGGCAGCCCATCCCTCGGCGCTGAAGACAGCGCCAGCCCCGACTGAAACCATTGAAACTTGAGCCCTATATCAGAGTCTGAACACATAGAAGAGTGAGCGGAACAAACTGCATTTGGAAGGGGTAGAACCCCTTCATTCTGAGTGGTGACGAACATCGTCGTCTTTTTGGGAGCATGATTCTGTAGGTAAGGTTTTGCTAAGTAGATCTTTATAGTGGTAACGAGTGAAATGCACACTGACGGTTGCAGACTCGGAGGGAGGGGACTGCTCCATGTCGGAGCAGGTTGGAGCTCGAGTTGTTTGCAACGAACCCGCGTTCCCGGCCAAGTCCGAGTAAATTCATAGCTGTCATTTTTAGCCGCCTGCTCAATTCCGCAATAGTGCCAGGCGCGTAGCTCTAATGTTCCTGTTTCGACTTGTTTGACTTCATCTTTTCATTCCTGGGTTTTTTCACTCATATTATGCAGTTACTTTGTTGTAGCACATATGACGCGTGCATTCTTGCACCTCCATTAATCGAGTGTCTTGTTGTCCCTTCTCGGAATACTCGTTAGCATTCCTCTTGTCGTATTCCTTCATTATACAATTACTATCTTCCTGGAATAGTATTCTACTAGACGCTACTTATCATGCACTGTAACTCGGACGCACACAATGCGCAAATCACATTCACACCATAAAGACCGGGTACAGTGTCAATCCTCCGATTTACTTTTCGAAAGATTTGATGGCCAGGTCGTACCGCTCCTTACTAAAGGATGGCGGTGCGTGCCCACTGTTCGACAGGGAATAAGTTAGGGTTTTTTTCTGACTGATGCCTCGCCAACACACGAAAAAAAAAATGTCTTGAAGCACGAGTGAATTAAATGCCGAGTTCCCTTAATCTATCATGACAGCTAGCAGTCGCACTCTTATCGTTAAAGAATTAGAAGTACGCCACAGTGATGTTGCGTACTAGGGGGAAAATGTCGCAAGCTTTGACCCTTCACTATGAACGGTACAGTCTCACGACACTGCATACCGTGACCTCTTCCTTAGTCGTGGACCGAGTTTGTAAAACACGAATCTACATATGAAGAATCAATTCAAATCCGTGAAGAGAGCAGAGTCGAAGAGGTCACATACGGTAACGGTGCCATCAACGTCGTCAAACTTGCCAAGAACGCCAACGCACCCGTATTCGTCATCCTATGAAACATCGGTCTCGCAAACAACGGGAACGCAGCAGCGAACGTGCTCCGAGCAAAGGAGTTGGATGCCATTGCACTGGCTGCATGTGCCCGGTACGTTGAGACAAGGAAGGTGAAAGTGCTGGCAAAGGCGAGGACCACGCCTGTACCGAAAGGTGTTATGAGAAGGATGGGAACGATCCAATGAACGGAGCCATAGACAGTGAAGGCAAACATGAATAGACCTGTTTTTATTGTACAGAAAATTGATGAGAAAGGTGGATTAGATAATGATAGTGGAGCAATGATGATGTACCAATAGGAACAAGGATAGCTGCTACCATCCCCGGGTAAAGCGTAGTCTCAGGAGGAGATTCTTCTCCAAGAGCCTCATATTTCGCTCGTGTCCGTGATGAACCTCCCCAAAAATGATGGGAAAGACGGCAAATGTAAGATAAACGAGACCAAGAAGGGTGGAAGTCCTACGTCCATGCAGATCAGGAACGGGGCCGTGGCTACGGAAGGGTTTGAACCCGCGGATGGGCTCACCAAATATTGAGAAGGAGGGCCATAGGTTCGTACACCATGATGACTACATACAAAGGTAGCATAAGATGGAATGGAAGTCATCACAAATAACACCGGGTGCGGCTCGACGCACGGAATGGCTTGTAAATACTGAGCTTCATAGTCTCTACCATACTTTGGTTTCGGGTGTCGTAAGGCGAGAAATAGCGGGTGTCACCAGTTTCCTTCTTAATCCTTTGCCAAAGAGCAAGTCAGCGATTATTACCTCTTTCGATTCTGAAGATAGGGTGGGATTTACCGTTCTGCTTTCCAGTTGGTGAGAGCAGGGACATAGGTCTCTGGAATAAGCTATGATGAGAACCACGATAATAAGTACTCTTTCGGTTCATCACCACAACACGGATACTCGCAGTGAGAATCAGAATGAGCTGAACAGTTGACCACATCAGGAGGATATAAAATGTCCATCTCCAACTGGCATTCTGGTTTATGAAACTGTATTGTGCTCTCCATCAGAGGTTGAGATGAGGTCCGGATTGCAGGTTTACCGACCCTGAAATTAGTGGACCAAGGACAGGTCCAATAAATGGGCTGGCGGTGTAAATGGCTACGGGTCTATTCAAGATGTTAGATCGGGTAAATTGAAAATGTGGAGCGCTGACGGACGTTGATACTTCATCCTTATGGAATAGATCAGCAATTGAGCCACCGGCAACACTCATGAAAGCAGATCCAGCAAAGCCCGTGAAGAATCGAAAGATCAGATGAACAGCTAATGGTAAGGCCCGAAACTGTATCATTGTGGTGTGACGCCCTATGGAAAAGACATACCGGCATTGGGTGCGAAAGCAACAGGGAATGTTAGGAGGACAAAAGCGAGGAAACTAGTCCTGTAAATCAAATTACGTCCGAGAAACTCTGAGAGGCCTCCGAAAAACAGTGGCCCGATGCCCAGGCCAAGGATGTATAATGATATCGATAATGTTGCAACCTCAATGCCGATCGAGAAGCGCTTTTCAATCTGTGGAAAAGTGGCGGCGGCCTGCATCGTCAAGAGGACTTTGAGAATATTCTGTTTGTGGAGCTGTTCGACTCGAGACATACCATAGACGATGCACAAGTGACGCAGGTAGAACAAGAACATATCACGTAGACGGCTGCCCATTTCCTGAGTAAAGGCAGGGACAAAGGTGATTCGTTTTCGTCTAAGGACACCTTAAACTCATCCTTCTCATTTGTCGGCATGTGAACCTGAGCGCGCTCTGGTACATCTGACGTAGTAGATAGCGATGGCGACAATTTGTGGGCCATTATCGCTGGAGGAGTGACAGCCTCCAAAGCAAGGGCAGAGCTTAAGGACAAAGTCGCCAGGAACAGCGGGACATATTTTTAAGCGGTTCTTCATCGCTAAAATCGATGAGCTCATGACTAATATTTGAATGGATGCCTGATTGGCTCGGCATGCCCGGCACTTCGGATATAGAGTAAGCTAACACACTCGAATTTTCGGAGAACGACATACAACATGTTCTTCAACCACCACGAGGCATGCCGAGTATGTCCGATTGATCTTAACGCCTGGTTATTTGGTTTCTCCGCCAATTTTGGTATTATGGTAGCGCGCTGGAGCGTCAGGTTGGTAAAATCCTAATCGTGAAGGATGGCTCTGCACTTCTGAAGCTACTGCTCTTCCAGGAGTCGGGCGATCGCACTGAACCTCACTAAACCGATCTCCTACGGGCCACAGCAATGCAATGTCGCCGATCGTTTCCCTGACGTGGCGCCGAGACTACTTCGGAGTTGCGGATTTTAGAATATCGGAAGAAAGATTGATCGGCACTTACGCTAACGAGGCTCGCATACGATTGGCTGCAAGCTAGGCTTGTATTTACAATTATTTATCTCGAGTATTAGAAACTTTTTCCCACGTCCGTTTGTGTCCACAACGTATGGAACGACAGCGCCGGACGCTGCAGTTGGTGGCATCGACGCAGGGATTTTTTCTTCTTGGCTGTATTGTTTCTTGGCAATCCGTCGGTACTCACGTTTCACTCGCGGTGCCAAGTGTAGTTTCAGTCTATTTCCGTCTTTACTCTTGTACTTAGAAAGCAGATCTGAGGTACGATCCTGGAAATTGACAACTGGTTTCGTACCCCAGCGTCGCGTTCCAACGCAGTTCGGATCTGTTTGACATTCAGCACAGACGGCATTTTGAGTGGAATGCTGACGAGTACTGGCAGTGTTAATTGAGTTGGCCATTCAGCGCCATGAGGTCAAGCTCATAGTGGCGCACCTGTTACTACACCAGGTATTGTTACCCAGGCACTTATTCAAGCCCGACTCGAGCGTGACTAGGCAGGGTTTGATCTGTCCTTTGTCAAACTCACAACCTTTCGAATGTTCTTACAAGCCTAATTATCTGTGCTGGTGGTGCTATGTTATCCATGCATTCACAATAGTGATCAAAGCTTCAGTAGAATGTGGATATGCTGCCACTACAAACAATTAACAATCAGATTGCCCGTGTAACCATTTGTACAGAACTTGGAGATAAGCTCCGTACTGCTCCAAGGCCCTGTTCCAGATATTATCGGCCAATGAATCCGGGGGTGCCTCATCTTCTAGTCCAATCTCGTCAAGGAATTCACGACCTTGACGGGCTACATTGCCAAGGCTGTGAAACAGCGTAAGCATGTCGCAATCAATTCCTCTCTTTCTAAATCTGTCACCCCAAGAGCTCGACCAATCCAAGAACAATTCCTTGAGCAAAAGTACAGGATGCGGTTTGGATGACGGTGACCAAATCACCCACATCGGATGCAACCAGGTCATCTCCATATAACTTTCCGGATCCCTGTCCGTGCGGCGCAGGTACGCCCATAAAGCGACCCAAATAAAGGACTCGAGATTATCGATGACAGTTGGATGATAAGGCTTACGTGAAACCCATCGTTCATGAATGCGTTTGGAGACGAACAGGAACGTATCCTGTAACATGCAATTTAGACAGGCTCAATCCAGATCACATCCGACTTACCGATTGCCCAACGTATGGCGTGCGGCGATGAGGATCTAACCTGACCGAATGATCCCCATCAATGAGGAGGCCGGTACACTTCCTGCTATTCACCTCCGACAGCATCTGATCTATATTGGGGAAGACAGGTCTAAAAAGAGCCTAGGGGTGAGCACGTTTTACATCGATACCCATCACCCTCTCACCTCATCCCATCACGCATCGCCTTCGTCACTGATATTTCCAGGTTGTCCTTATGTTGACTCATAATGAGCACATTCCCAATGCTCACATCACTATGGAGAATGCCTTTCCCAAACGCAACCAGACTCGCTACATGTAGAGTGAGCCCACAGCGCAAGATCAGAACGGACGACGCACCAGTAATCGTATTCATAACAGCTCGAACAAGCTGCTGATCATCAGGAACTTCAATGAGGGAGGTACCAACCGTCTCAAGCACAAATCGACTGCAAATACGGTGGGGCAACTCGCTCCCGATCCGGGTGCTGGCCTTTAGCCTGTCCTCGGAGGAGGAAGCGAACAATGGAGACTCATTTATCGACGATTGTTCAATATAACGTGTCAGATGTCCGTATTCAATATAGTGCTTACGATATACCCTCTCTCAGCTGTGTCTGCGGATTTGAGCATGTCCAACGCGCTAGACTTGGCGTGAACTTGAAGCTTTGTTGACCAGCAATGAAATGAGCGGAAGCCCGGGCCGATTTCGTCGCCGAGCCTTCACTGCCACCAGCGTCGCCCGCTGGAGACTTTTGGCATCAAACGCACGCGGAAGCACACAATATTTGTTTTCGGGGTCATGCAGAGGGCGGGGGTGGAATAGAGCTAGGCGTGGGAATCAATAACATGGTTGTGGGAAGACATCTGTTGAACAACGGCATACTATTCGCCATGCATGGAGGAATCATGGAAGGACGGATGCTCCACCCACATTGTACGTGCAGAATGGATCGACTATCCAAGTGTCTGGTCTTCCTCAAGTTGGAAACAGTAACGCGTTGTATTAACGTCACTCAACGACTCCTACGTACTGATCGTTACAACGCCTCAAGTCAAGCCAATGCTAGTTTACCGCTCTAATGTATTACAACGGTAGTCAAGAATCATCAAAACAATCTACCTGGCTTTATTGACTTGAGGTGCTATTTACTACAACTCACTAACTAACCTAGCAACGACTAGGTGAAGATGAAAGAGAAAAGAGGGGAAGGTCTTGCAAGAAGAGAACTGAGGAAAAGAAAGAAAGGGACGTTCTACGACTTTCAGTCAAGTTCCCGACCCCATGTCTCTTTCTTCTTCCCCATGCACAACGCCGATCGGTCCTTGAAGGCTTATACTGTGGTCCTACAGTCGCACGACATGCCATTCCTCACCTCCATGCAACTCTGGTTGTATAATTCCAATTGGTTCATTAATCGCACCTGTTATATTTTCCCTTCCAATGGACATTCTCCTCGCTTTGGTGGTGCCACAACTCTTGCCCCCATGCCCCTACTACATCAAATCGAATGCATCGGTCGCTTGTCTCCCGACAGTCATTTGGTCTAAATTCAGCGGGGTAACAAATTTGATTTGTCATCATCGCCTCTGCCGTTGATTCATGCAACTAAAATGGCCGAGCCTGGCCATCGGCACTAACGAGGTCCAAGCGGTTTAATTATTCAGAATGCATGTTGCCTGGTTCCGATGCGGCGGATGCTTATTCCGAGTCATCGTTTAATACGAGTATTTCACAAGACAATCATGGGGATGCCACTGTTGCATGCTGCTCAGTTCACGCTATTGCAGCACTGGAGTTCCGATGTCAGCTGAAATGTGAACTTGGACATACGTTCGCGCCATCGTCGGCTGTAAAGTCATGACTTAGCAGGAAGGGGATTGTGACTTTCGTGTGCTGCGACGATATTATTGTCAAGAAACATGTCTCGGAAGTCTAAAATAATCAACACACTGACTACGCCGGCACTACTTGTAATAGCATCAATAATTTTGATGTAACGCCTACGTAGTATCGCTATGCTTAAATAATGGTGTAAAATCCGTTCTACCTTACCATTGGATAAATTGCCGCACTTAATAGTAAGACTAGCTCAATATCGATGGATTATAACTACGTAGTGGATTGCCCACGGGCCAGAACACCGCCGGGATTTGCCGTTAAAACACTCGAATTTCCCCAAAGTTGGTTCCAACGAAGCTAGCCCAGGGTGTAACACATATAAAAGATGGCGTCTGCATTTCTGCAATGGGCCAAGAGCCCAGCAGCCCGGGAATACTTCATGAGTAGGTTACTGCTCTAGCAAATTCTCTCTTGTCCTGACAATCCTGAATAGGTACACATTTCTGGGGTCCAGTGCGTTTTGTATTTGCTGAACCTCCCCACCCCTCCTGTCCATAGCAGGATAGGTGGCATGTATCTAAAGTCTAATTGGTGTGGTGTAGGTGGCGAACTGGGGACTACCTTTAGCAGCTCTAGCCGATCTGAAGAAGGAAGAGGATATAATATCAGGGCCAATGACCAGCACAATGGTTGTCTACTCGTGAGTGGCTTTGTTCAGCCCAATCTTTAACCCCTTAGACCTTGTAATTGAATTCCAATAATGCCATACTCAACCATTCACTTTTTCTTTCTTCGTACAGTTGCATCTTCATGCGTTTCGGTGGGTTTTGCAGCATCTTGTTTAATCTAGAAGCGGTTGGACTCATACATAATCCGTTGTCTCGCTCGACCAGCTTGGCGCGTGCAACCACGGAATTATCTCCTCCTCGCCTGCCATGCTACAAATACTACAGCCCAATCTGTCCAAGGCGCCCGGTTCATTAACTACTGGTACAATGGCGGCAGAGAGGCGAAACTTGCGAAGACCGTTGAAGCTGCTGTCATTGATGATGTAGGGAACTCTACCAAGGTTGGGGTTGAAGATATGCCGCGCAATATAGTGAAGAAATAGATTTTAGACTCCTGAATTCCTTATTTTCATGCATCTATTCACGTTCCTTTCAAAATCTAATTACTTACACTCACGACCTCGAAAGATGGAGGAAAGGGGATCCTGATTCTCCAAGGTTGAAGAACGATTATTTACCCTGACAAGCTGCATGGACAAGATGAAAAGAAATTCATGCAATGTAAGTATGGCATTCGGATGTCACTTGCACATTTCAGGTTGCATGCGGTTAACACAAGCGAAGCACAGAAAGAGAAAGGGTAACGAGTGATAAGGCAAGGCTACAGAAATTTACGGGCCTAAGTTCGTTTGATTAGGAAATTGAGCATCTCGTCAGGTGCATTGGATTGTGCCGCAACTCAGTCCTCTTCCTCTTCTTCCAAAACATTGTGCAGGGGAGCCCCGTGAATATACCGACCCGGACTCGGTATCCTCGGGATGTGTTCGACAGCTCCAGGAGGAATAAGAGGTTTGTCGTCCTCAGGATCATCTTCGTTCGGAGGTGGCGAAGACCGAGAAGATGTAGAGTGAGCAACCTTCTGAGAAGCTTGAGGATCTGGAAGCTGGTAGATAGACGGCTGAACATGGGATGAAGGTGAAGATTTGGTGATACTGATAGGAATGCCAGATGGACGACGGGGGGTCGGGGATTCGACGTTGTGCTGGCCTAACAGGGGTTCGGGCGACGGAGTAGAATCCGGAGGGACAGGAAGTTGTCTTATAGGCAGACGGGATGGACGTGGGCTGTGAGATGCGGCTACGTCATCATCTTTTTGTTGATACATTTGAATGAGTGACGAGATACCGCCCTTCCCAGTTCCTCTCGGTTTATCTGGAGGAACAACCGAAGTAGGAGGATCATCTTCCAGGACCGGTTTGCTTGGTGGAAGCGACGAGGACGTAAGTGAAATCTTGATAGGGGTTTTGGGACTCTGATCGCTTCCAAATGCCCTCGGAGGTTGAGGGAATTCCACTTCCTCAGGCGTTTGATAAGGGGTTGCTAGGTCATCATCGTGACGATCTTGATATTCATCCATGCCAATTTCACGATAACGAGAATGTGTTTGACGATAATAAGGACTGGACTCAGTCGAGACTGAGCCTCCAGAAGTAATTGTTGAGGGTCGGACATGTACGTCAGGAGAATAGACGGGAGTGCTCGTCTCTACTTCCTCCTGCGAAGCGGGGTTGCTCAAACTCCAAAGCTCTTCAAGACGTTTGGACAGCTCTCCCGGACCATTATCCTCCGAGAGGCGCAAGCTACCCCCAGTCTCCATAATCTTCTGAATCTCTGTTCTGGCTTTCTCAGGATCCGAAAGCGATCGCATCTGCCGTGTTCGAACACCAAGACGCTCGGTATTCGTTCTCTTCCCACCAGCTTCCAAAACTAGTATATCGACCCAAGCGTCGTCCTTGCTCTCGCGTCGACGGTGACCTCGATCCGACTTTGATGGGACTTCTGGCGCAACAGAGTCAAGCGATGAACTTGATTCCGTTTTCGTCTCAAATTTGATGTCTGGGTCATAATCAGCACCTTGGGGTCTTGATTTCCCAAGACGGAACCGTGGTAAAGGCACTGTCGACCTCGAAGGGTGTGAAGGGCTTCGAGCTGGCTCGGCGCGGGGAGAGACATATAGCGGTGATGATATCTGTCGTTCAGGGGACAAGGTACGAGGTTGCTGAGCCTGAACAAGCGAAGCTGGCGAGGGATGCGATCTCATGGTAGCCTTGCGGGAAGCTACTGGTTGATTATGGGAAAGTGGAGGGGGAGTGCTGAGGCTAATGATTTTCGTCTTGCTCTCCGAATGTCGAAGCATAGCATCAAACTCGAAGTCTTTGGGGTTCGGACTTCGAGGTCTGCCAGTATATGGCTGACCATTGAGCGTCGCTGCGGGTTTCCACGACCTTTGCTTGTTGAGTGACGCAAACAAAAACGACTTCTTCTTGGGATTCTGGAGCTGATCTCGATACTCCCGCGGAACAAACTCTTCGAACAGTATCCATTGCGAAGATGTGCGAGGATCCTCCGGAGGGCCTTTGTGAGAAGGATATACTCTATCCCGAGAAGAACTTGGATTCTCAGGGAGAGCTTTGAACTCGACCTAGAATTGCAAACCCGATTATCGAAACATTCAACATTCGCCGAAACCTTAAACTTACGAGTGCCCAGTTTGACTCGCGGAAGGTGCCCTCATTCCAGTCAACCCATCGCGAGCTCAAACACAACTCACACCACGTGGTAGCCATACCTTCCTCAATAATCCACTCCCTCCCGGCAACAGGCGTCGTCTCCCAACCGAATTGCGGCAGATTTTTCTGCTGCTTCTTCAGCTTTCGATGCAAATCTACTGAATGGTCCGTCCACGCACTCGGCGAGTCGACAGGCACGTTGAATTGCAGGGCGTCCGAGAGCGGATCATATGATAGTGGGGGAATGGGCGTCGCCGTTCGGTTGTAACGAGGATCGCCTCCAGTTGGCGCCGGTTTGGAGGGCAATCGATCGAATCCCAGTTCACTGAAGTCATTCCATGAGATTGTGTCGCGATTTCGGGCAGTCCGAGCGTTGCGACGGGCGGTCTCGCTAAGGTCAAACTGGAGAAGCTTGCTGTTCGGGTTATCAAACCCAGTTTCAGCAAATATGCCCCATTTGAGCTCCGCTAAGATTGGGAAAGAGTTAGATAGATAAAGACTTATGAATCCAAAATAGGAATCGCTCACTGAGATTCTTGAAGCGATCTTCGGACGATGAGAGTGATACAAGCGTCGATGCAGACGATGCTAGCTCAGGATGCGTCCGATCAATCAGGTCATCGATGGGATTGCGGCATGGAAGACTCATAGACGACTCCGTAGCACGCAAATGAGTCTGCGAATTGTACTTTGTCTTCGGTTCAAACGTCTTAGACAGGTTAAGCCGCTTTTTGTAATCATCCGCGTACTTCGGCTCGCTGAACTCGCCTCGCATGCTAGGTACGATCCGAGTCCACTCCTTCCTCCCTGTTAGATCTCCTTCTCCGCACCAGAGAGTAGCGGTCTGAAAAAGATCAGAGGAATACAGCCGTATATTCCTACGAACGCTCGCAACCCGAATGGTACGGACAGTCGTTCTTGTCTTGTCCAATTCAGCGACGTTCTTGGGTAACATACTAGGGTATCCTTTAACCCAGTGCTTCAAGCGCGTCGGTAACACGACACCATGACGAGCCTCATAGTCCGCGTTCACAATGTACGAGAGGATAAGGTGTTCGGTGGCATGGACTGAGCGAAGATAAAGGGTATATGTCGATCCAAACGGAAGGGAAGGTGCACCCAAACCGAATATCAATGGTCCAAAGTGCGTCGCAAGGGTTTGTGGAGTCAGTCCAGATGACTGGGAATTAGCGCAAAGACGCGAAAATAAGGAGAACAGAGACATAAAGAGGGTATGCGTGATTGGAGGGATAGTGTTAAGGAAAGTCGGGAAATGGTCAGGAGGGTAGCTCAGCTCTA
>WNFI01655188.1_pt1 | contig 11353 bp, 12 predicted proteins | sample 5400471 | NCBI WGS metagenome assembly WNFI01 (sample SAMN13153348, study PRJNA577476) | soil metagenome | isolation source: 100 cm saprolite on Douglas fir-dominated hillslope | place: USA:California | collected 2013-09-17
CACCCCCACCCCGATATGACGAACGGACGGGATAACGTCGACGGGAAGGACCTGGAGTGATCTTGGGTCCGAAGTCATTCGCGCCTTCGCGGAAGTTGTCTTGATAGACGTGTTCAAGCATATTGGTGATCGCTGGGTCACGGCCCTCTATGATCGAGCGAACAATAAGCGCAGATTATCATGATCTCGAAGATAGAGCATACCGTAGGTGCTGGGGGCTGGTAGAGGGAATGAAACACGAAGATGGCTCTCTTTTTTGCTGGGGCCTGTGACAAAGACAGGTGTAGATCGCCCGGAAGGCACATCATGGTCCGTCTCTGATCTCAGTCTCGTCGCCGCATCAATAACGCCCGAGGCAGTCGCTAGAGTGTTCACAGTGCCAACGGCGGGTGCCGCCTTCCTTCCGTCTCCAACATGAATGCCTCGTTTCGAGGTCCGAAGCATAGAGTGAGTATTCGGGGCTCTGCTCGATGCGTGCGACTCTCCAGATGGACTGGATGGCCGAGTGGTGAACATGAGAACATCCCTCGATACATCTGTCCCTGCTACGGAGGACGCTGGCCGGGGAGACGGAGCAGGACCGGGCGAAGTGCTAATGCCACCCGAATCTACGTCCGACGTTCGAGGGGGGGCATAGTCAGGTACATTGTGCCCATCGCTGGAAAGAGGTGAATTCAATGATATCACCGAGCTGTCAATCTGTGCAAGCTTCCTTCTGAGATCTCCATAAGCCGCGCCACCATCGAAACTTGCAGCTCTCGAGGCCCGCGCTCCTTGAAGCTGAGCCACCCGTTTATCGCTAATGGCACTGAGCTTTTTACTGCTATCAGTGAGTCTTGGCGTTGGAATTTGACCCATCTCACGGTTATTGAGGAAGACCGTCTGTGGCACGATACCAAGACTCTGTAGTCCTACTGGTGATTGCCGAGTGAGTTCTGCCCCTGGGATTTCTAGTGGTGGGCGACTACTAAAGCTGAATAAAGGTTAAGACTATCTCGACAAAAAATGCTTCAGCGGGTTGACCTTTGAATTGTCTGGGATAGCTTCAGGATATAGTCCCGCAGTATTGCAATCTTGACTTCATCACCGGACCGCATGCCCATTTGTTCCAAGCGTTCGATTTGCATCTCGTCCCTTGAGAAATGGTAATGATTAGGATCCATTGAAGTCTTCGAGTGACTCAAATCCTTACTCCTTCGTTTTTGGCCCGCTAGACCGCGAGGACTCCGACTTCGGAGTAAGACTTGCCGCACCACTCGCTATGTCAAACTTTGTAGGTCGTCTTGCTGATGGGGGATTCCAAAACAGACTATTATCATTCTTCATCGCCCAAGTCACAGCTGCGTCAAAAACTGTCCGCAAAAGCTGGAAGATCACTTAACGTCACATAGAATCAGGATAATATCATAATACGAACATTAGGCTTCAAGGCCAACAAAAGTGACTGATCGTTGATAGATTTGATGTCGGATCGTAGTAATGGCCTTAGTGATGGATAAAGGATACACCATACGTCGGTAGCGGGTAGGTGCTTGGCCGAGGAGGAGATGAATGCGACGGCTCCTGGTCTGTTGTCAAAAACAGCGCCAAAATAGATGGCAGAAACGAACCTTGTCGAATCCAGATGTTAGGATGGTATAAAAACCCAGTCGCAGCACTCATTAGCTCCCATATCCGAAGTTTTTGGAACAATCCTAGTTCCGCTAGGCTGGTGAGGGAAGTAAGAACCTTGGCAACCACTGTTTCCTCAACGTCTATGGAAAGGCGTCAGGCGCCCAATATTCCTTGAATCAGGAATGCATGCGCACCCGATAAGGCCTGGATCATCAGCGGTAAGATATACTCTTCGAGACTTCGCTTGCCCACGCACGCCGCTACCCCAACAATACTATCGAAAAATTCAAATCGCAACAACCAATCGCGGTCATTAAGGTAGGTTATCATATGGCTCAGAAGGACATCGTTAGTCTTTTGTCGACCAAAAAAGACACAGAGAGCTGCTGTATTGTTATGCAATGTTGCTCTTTTGACAAGACTGGATGGGTCGATCAAGAGAGTTGTCACTTGTTCTTCAATCTCTGCTTGTAGGTCAGCCAAACGCGTGTCGTATGAGTCCTGGAGAAAATCAGACCATAAGTATCAGAGCCAAACACTGCCAACATCAAGGCACCTCATCAAAGGTCGATTCCCAATCTTGTCCATCTCCTCTACTCCCTGATTTTAAGCGTGCCGAATCTGCTATGCCATGGGCTTTGGTGGCCTGGCTAAATTCGAGAAAACGCAAACTGGTCTCTGCGAGAGGAACCAAGCATTGTGCATAGGTGGCACGAGCTAGAATCTCGGGATCCCTTCCCATGTATCGAATGTTAGGTAATATATAGTCAGGGAAAAAAGATGCGTTGGCCGCTGTAATTACTGCGACGGTCATAGTCTGTGCAGTAAGTAGAGTAAGAAGGGCCGAGAGTTACGGTACGTCATCCTTACATACCACTTGGGTCAAAGTACGAATAGCAGATGCTCGGACAATCGCAGCATCGTCTCTCAAAAGATCAACCACGTAAGGCACTAAGCGATCTAGTTTACTCTCGTCCGTAAGACACGGTGTTAGCGCAAGAAGGAGATCGAGGGCCTTGACTTTTGAACTCGGGAGCGTGCAATTCCGAATGTTGGCGACAACGAGTGACAGGATGATGAGTGCAACACCATCTAAAGACAATGAGAAATAGTTGAGAACCAATGATGTCCACTTACCCTCGGCTGCAGCTTGCGTCCGCAATTTCACACGCCGGTTAGGGATATATGTCTCAACTGGAAATATGGTCTTATAGCTCATTTGAGCCCGAAACCATAGGACGAGCGGGAAAAGAATCCACTGACCTTCAAATTATCCAACTTCCGGACACGGGCATCATGGGCATGATCCAATGGGAAGGATAGAGTGACTGTCCTCTCAAGCGCCTCATCTTTGGCGTCTTCCGTCTCATGGTTTCCCGGAACGTCGCCCTCCTGTTGCACTAGTATCGGCTCTATGCTGTCAAACTCGGTCCATATTCGCTCAATCCGATGGTCCGAGTCGGTCGGGATGACTGCCCATGCGTCATTTTCTATACTTGAAGACAATGTGGGAACCTTCCATTGTGCAATATTCTTGTTTGCAGCGTTTGCAAAAGGAGAGGGAGAGGCTGTTTCGTTTACTGAGAGTATGTAAGAATGCAGGAATGTATAGAATGAGGATGGAAAGGCTGAAATGGATCGTGCTTGCTCAAGGAGGCTATCGAACGCAGGACGTTGAGAGGGGTTAAGGCTAATCATCTGAGATATCAAAGACTAGAACGAGATCAGTATTCATGAAGGTAAAACCTCCAAGAGGGGTAAATACCCTGATATTTTCGTCTTTGATGATGGAAAGGTGAGACTCCATACTCAGCTCTCCTGAGCGATAACGGAAGAGTTGGGATAGTGTGAAAGTTTCTCTCCCATCGAGGAACAGTTCAGCTAACACGCAACCCAAGCTGAAGACATCCATGGCTTCTGTCACGGTTCCCTCTGACTGTTTAACATCATCAACAGACGAATAGAAACGTTCTGGTGCGATATAGCACGTCCGACGACCTGAAGTGTCGAAATAGAATGAGTAGTCTGCCGGATCATCCTCAGGTAGGTAAACAGGTTTGTAGGAGGCAAAATCTGTTATGTAGACCCAGTTCCAGGACGTGACAAGGATGTTCTCAGATTTGATATCACCATGTGCTACCTGACGAGAATGCCGTACAAGGGAACGATTAGCCACTTTCGATGTGAATGGCATCGCCTGATGCCGACCTTCCGGGCCCGAACGTCCCCCATTGCAGTAATCAGTTGAAAAGCAATCCATTTTTTCTCTATGAGACTCAAGAAGGGTCGTGTGCTAGGTACTCCATTTCAGCGTCATGACCCCCAGCATGCAGTGGAAGTACTTACCTAATTCTGTCATACAGATTATTCGCCAACCACTGACGAAAGATGTACCCGGCTCTGTCCGTGTCTAGGAACGATTGGACGCAATGTACGTTGGGAATCTCGGTCAAGGACTCTCGTTCGACTACATGATATCTCGGTCGAATGTAACAAAAGGCTGTAGTTGAGATAAACACACCCTTAAGACGTCTCTGATATGACCTGAGGCTGAGAGAAGGGTCTTGTTTGATGAAAAACTTGATGACGAGTGGTCCATTACGGTGGCGACCCCTTACAGTTTTGAGGAATCGTGATTGACCCAAGCTGAGTCAGTGCCCTAGGGTCAGCCATAATGAAAATCGATTACTGGATGGGGACAAAATACCTCTTCTCGTATACTATATCCGCTCCCAGCTCAGAGACATAGCTATCAAGCGCACCACTCACGCGCGTTGTGGCACCAGATAGGTTGTTACCCATATCCAGATAAGCACGCGAAGCTGGCGACAGTGAGTGAACACGTGCTTTTAGAACACTAGCATCCACGACTCAGACTACGGTAAAGAGGATGCTGCGCCCGAGAGTAGGCGCTTCAGAACCTACGGCCGTTAGACGCTGAAATACGATGATTACATAAGTGTAACGAGACCATTATTGACTCATTTCTTGATCGATTAAAACGATCTCACCAGCAAAGACACGCGATGACTTTAGACGTCCTAGACTTCATTGAAGAAAAGAGAGGATTTCCTGCACTGATAAAAGATTCACAGAGGAAGCGAGGTTTGTCGGGGGAGATCGTAGACGAAGTAATCGAGCTCTACAGGGCTTGGGTCAAAAGCAAGTATATGCATCATGACTTGGCGTTGATCGCCTTTAAGAGTCCATGAACAACTTCAATGCTCATGAACCCTCCAGTCGATTTCGAAATAAATCAGAAGAATAAGGAAATCAATGCAAAACAGAAAGAGATAACTGCGAAACGGAAGGTAAGCCAGTCATATCCACCGAATATTCATTTGACCCCACTAATCATCCCTCCCCCTCCATTCACAGGCAAAAGAGCCTGCAGATAACCTTATAGCCCAGAAGAATGCATTAGACGAAGCGAAAGTGGAAATTGAGAAGAGGTCCCAGGAGGCTCAAGACAAAATGCGTGCTAAAGCGGCCCTAGTTGGTAATCTCGTTGGAAAGAGTGTCCCGGTTAGCTTAACTGAGGTGGGCATCACTCCCTTCGAGCCGTTTACATCATTGCATGCCGTCACCACCTTGTTGGGTTAGGATGATAATGTGACAATACGAACCTGGCATCCTGAAGGCCCCAATGCGCGAGTGGAGCAAAGGAAGGATATCCTCGCTCATCATGAAGTAATGATAAGATTAGATGCCTTTGATATGGAACGAGGTCAGTTGCTACTCACCCCAACTCTGGTGATGTAGGTTAACGTGTCCCTGTGCAGGCTCAAAAATTGTCGGGCACCGTGGATACTTCCTCACTGGTGATGGCGTGGACCTCAACCAAGCGATGATCAACTATGGTTTGGACTTCTTGCGTAAGAAGAACTACAAGAAGATCCAGGCTCCATTTTTTATGAGGAAAGATGTCATGGCCAAAACTGCGCAACTAGAGCAGTTTGATGAAGAATTGTACAAAGTAACGGGCGACGAGGACGATAAATACCTGATTGCGACCAGCGAGCAGCCGATATCGGCATTGCACAGCGCTGAATGGTTCGAGTCACCGAAAGAGCAGTTGCCTATCAGGTAAGTACTCTGTTTAATATTCGCCAATGTTTTGATATCAACTGATCCCTAGGTATGCTGGATACTCGACATGTTTCCGAAAAGAAGCAGGATCGAGCGGAAAAGATACGTGGGGCATCTTCCGAGTGCACCAGTTTGAGAAAGTAGAGCAGGTAAGTGTTGAAAGCCTGTCTGCCGTTGTTATTCGATCGAAGCTGAGATATGGACTTATGGAAGTTCCTAATCACTTCACCTGAAGACTCATGGGAGGAATTCAATAGCATGGTAGCAACCTCGGAGGAGTTCTATCAGAGCTTGAAAATACCGTATCGAGTTGTTGCCATTGTCTCCGGAGCACTCAACCTCGCTGCCGCTCAGAAATATGACCTTGAGGCATGGTTCCCGTACCAAGGTACATACAAGGAGCTGGTCTCAACCAGTAATTGTACGGATTATCGTGAGTGCTGATTTTGAGTGAGGCTCATAGTGGTCTTTGGCTTATAAGTGCCTGCATGAATAGAGGCCCGAAGGCTGGAGGTCCGGCATGGCGTGAAAAAAGCAGGAGAAGAGAGGAAACAATATGTGCACATGTTGAATGGTACTCTCTGCGCGACAGAGCGAGCTCTAACATGCATCGTCGAGAATTATCAGACACCGGATGTACGTTGATGATAGGAAAAGGCTCACTCCTGTCTGATAATATTGATTTGTTAGGGCGTGGTTGTTCCCGAAGTTTTGCGACCGTACATCCAAGGACGAGACTTCCTACCTTGGGTCAAGGAGCTACCGAAGACTCTGCAAAGAAAGAAGGTGTAGTCTGTCCGCATGCGTCATCCATCGGGCCCAGTTGCCTCTTTCTCATACTTGTATTTACTGTTATTCCCGGAGTCCTGCTTGCTGTTTTCCACCGACCTAGATACTTGAATAGAGTCCATTAGCGCTCAACCCTGATCGGTCATCGGCCTGTTGACGTAAGCAGCAGCCTGTCATCGGCCGCTTTTGCTGCACCGACGTAATTCAAACATAGCCCTTTCTGTGCCTGCTCCATTGATCTTCCAGACGCGTAACGGGTTTCGCCGACCGCGTGACAGCATAAGTCAGCAGCTCCAATGCTTCAGACCTCTTCCATGATAGCGTTGCTTGTGATCATTTCCGAGTCTCTTCGGAAAGTCTATGGCATCCCACTGGCATCACAGTCGCAAAGGGAGATGCACGAGCAAGACAACGCTCGGAGTCAGAACCAATCTTCGTCCTCGACCACCTTCGTGAGTGGAAACCGCCGGCGCGCTTAGTTTCCAAATATTAACTCGGCTTGGTGCCGCGTTACCTTGTTCAAGATCATCGCTGGCTCCGTCATTGCTATATGCTGTCTCGGTGCTGCGGTAATTCTGATATGGCTGATACGGAGGCAGAGGACTACTGCTTCTGCATCCCGGAGCGCAGCGGGAACCGCGACTCAAGCTGAAGCCATATTAGCCGGGGGAGCATCAACGACGAACCTCGTCTCTAATGCTGAAGGAAGTCCCTCGCGTGCACGAAGTACGTCGGAGACCAATGGCTCTAACCCTGGCCGGCCAAGGAGGACCCGAAGGCCTCGCCGTACGCCTAGTCAAATTAGCACGAAATCTCTACCGGCTTACAGAGAGGAGCCCGGAGATGAAGAACTCGTCCTCGTAAGGTTCGGAGCTATCTTTCATCCGTGTCATTCCGCATTACTCATTTGTTTAAAGACGTATTACTGAGGAAGGGGAAGATGACGAGGACGAGGGTGGTGTCTTGGACCTGCAGCCCGTTGTTTCCTCTAGTAGCTCAGCGCATGCTCGTACATCTTCGTCAAACTCACCCGCAATGCCTGTCCGGACGTCAGAAGGGCATATACGCTGGTCGTCTAGCGCATCAAATGGTCTGAGAGGAAGCACAGACTCCCGGGTGGAGTCGTCGGATACTCATGACAGTGCGGGAAGCGGTGACCGTCTATTGGAAAACCATGATCCACCTGATATCCCTCCAATACGTGATGGGGAACAAGCGCCGCCATACTTTGAGTTCCAAGAAAATTCACCGCAGGGTGCTAGTCCTCCAACCAGTCGCATTACAGGTTCAGCTCCTGAAATCACTGTATCAACATTACCTCCCGCTTCTCCGAGGGTCGGTCTTGGTTTGCCTAACCCCCTGCGCCGCTTCTTCAGTCGCGGTGTCAGCCACTCTGAGGCCATGACGGAGAATCGTCCTCATGCAAACACAAGTGTCAGTTTAGTGTCGTCCACCCTGCCTGATGCTACCGAAGGCTCGCTTTCCCGGACTCGATCACACAGCAGACCGGGTTCACTCGGGTCAAGTCTTACGCGCCCTCTAACGAACGACTCGTCTGTTAGCGTACATTCCCGACACAGATCCGGAAGCTTCGTTTTTCCGCCATCTCTCAATAGGCAGGACCCCAATTCATCACAAACTTCAGTTGGTTCGCTAAACATCTCCGCCCCACTCACTCACACCACCACTCGCACCCAATTTTCTTTCCCTAAAGCAGGTCCGACTCCCGAACAGCTGAAATTCGTGAGTAGTCGGGAAAGCCTGGGGCGTTTCGGTGTTCCATACGGAAACTTGGCGAAGGGAGCTTATCCAAATAAGCGTCCACCGCCGTTCGAGGGCTCCGAAGACAATCCGGACCCTCCGAGTTTGCGTGGCCCCTCCACGTCGGTAAATTGGTGGCAGAAGTTGATGCAGCCAGCGAGTGAATTCAGCACGCCAGAAGCTCCCAATGATGAACGAGCCGCTTCGGGCTCAGGAGACCACAGAGACGAGGTGCAACCGAATGGTGGCGAGTCTGATGGTCAGAGCGTGCATGAGATGACAGAGATTAGCCGTGCGCCTGGGTCAAGTCTCGACCCCACATCTATTCCATTGCCACTCTCACGTGGTGGGACACACTCCTCCCGTGCCTCGAGTCAATTACCAGTTCCATCCCGTCAGGCGTCTCTACTCCCTAATCGAGTCTCTTTGGATCGCTTAGGATCGGAGCTACGCGACGTGAGGGAGGGGGAATCGTTGTCTTCCCCGTTCCATAGTGTGCCTCTGACTCCCGTCTCTATAAATGGTGGCTAGGTATATTTATTTATAAACCCGCGACTCTGAGCTATGTTTCCTGATCTCTTCGACATTTATGGACCTATTTGGCTTATTTGCTTTATTTCGTAATGTGAAAGGAACAGACAATAATTCATAGCAACCTCCACCCTCAATCGCAGGTATGGGGATATTTCCTACACTGTACTGTCTAATTGTGGTACAGCAGATGTGTATCAATTACGCAAAGAAAAGTAGTATTAGATAGCTCGAGCGTGGTTGAATACTATCGACAATTTGCCCAGCGAGGGATAGGCGTAATTCCTAGTCGAGTTTAATTTTTTGCATGAACTTGAAATCGAATCCTTTTGCGCACGCTGATCTGGGCCGTCCAAGATGATGTTGATGATTCTCCTGCTTGTACGTTAACCCGTGAGCTCGCAATTAACAGTGCGACAACGCCTTTGGTACATGCATGAGGTACATGGGCCCGAGTTCGTCATACATGGCAGCCTAGTCAGCTATGTACAAGGGCCTCGCTGTTTAACAGTGGTCGTCCTAGAACGTCCCAGACTCGTTCCCAAGTCGTCACTCCGTGGCAGCACGCTATCTCTTCTTTGTCACACTATTACATTGAGTCACACGGTTTTCAATACAAAAAATCATATCCACATGATATTTTATTTCTGCAACATGTGACCTCATCAAATATTTACATTGACCGCGGAGCGTGGGAAAAAAAAGCCGAGTTCTGGTGCCCTAGCCATCCTCTTTGTCAATATTGGAAAATTCCACTGAGGGGGTATCAGCACCAAAACTTCCGAGAAGATTGTCTCGGGACTCGCTGATCAGGTAAGGGCCAAATGCCTATCACCGATTGATCGGAATACCTGCATTACGTCATAGAGAGCATCGAACTGCTAACATGGTTCCATGTGTGCATACGATGTAGGATATATTGTACAACGAAGATATGAAGATGCACAAGATTACGAAGATGACATTATCCTAAAGCTCAGTTATTGGCTCCAAATATACTTGACTTGAATATGGTCTGCCATTTCACACCGTGAGGGACAGTTACCTCATATTCCAAGTCAATATCGAGAACCCCCGGTTTGGAACCTCCTCTGGATGAACCCCCGTCCGCGCTGGATGGGATGTCCTTGCACACCCATTCCAATATTCCATCTCCCTTGGGGCCACCGCTGTTTCCATCCTTCTGCGCCCAACGCGGTACGATGCCTGACAACAGTGCAGTCGTCCCCTTCTCCTTAATCTTGGCGTTGGATGTTGTCATAGCACTGTCGTCCGCATCCGAAGGCCCGAAAGGTGACCCGATCATGGTCTCCGAGGGATTGATTAGGACAACCTTGATTCTCTCGTCCTCACTAAGCGGGACCTGGTCTCTGACAATGAGTCGTCTAATACTGGTCGTACGTGTATTTTTGATAGTTATCCTGTTGGAGAAGTTTGTGACTTGAACTTTATTCTTCTCCCTTTGAGCTGCCGAGGTGAGAAGTGTGGACGTGGTATCAAGAGTTTTGACCACCTTGCGCTGCGGATGGCAGGTAACTCGCACAGAAGGATCAATACCCAGAGAGCAAGAGAAGGTATCTTGAGGCGGAACGTCGGGAATGCGGGATCGCGTGACGAAAGTCCCGTCAAGGAAGACACTGGTTACACCTATGTATCCCCGACTAGTGAATACAGGATACTCGCAAGCAGCAATGAGGTGCTCACCAGCGATGAAATGGAAGTGACTTGTGTTCCTGATTTTGCACTGGAGCATCGCAACTGGTGTGGTTCGAGGCACTGTGATCCATTCCAGCTCAGCAACCAAATCCAGGTTCTAAACTCAATCGTATAAATGGACTTGTATTCGGAAGTTCAGAAGACCGTATTGCTCACCACAATTGAAACCTTATGATAGGAATCGTCGCTGGGTATATTTGATTTACCAGCAATATCAAAAGTGGAGTTCATAGTGCCCTCATTTGCAGAGACGCGGCGGCTCGCGGCGCCAAACAATGACCTGGCAGTTGGTGCAGATAAAGAATCTGTATTTGACTCTAAAAACGACCCTGGCTTGGCTGTTGCAGAAGTATTGACAGACTTCTCCAACTGAACTTGTCGAAAGACTTGCGATGAGGAACCAAAACCCCCACTGGTTAATGGTGCAGCTGACGCATGCACAACTGGCCCAATGAACCAAGGCTGAAGCTGAGGTATTCCAGCCCCTAGCATAGGAGATGCAGTGCTCAAAGTAAGAGCAACGTTATTCCAGTCTTCACCAGTCTTCTGCCAAATCGAAGCACGATACTGCAGAGAAACAATATCCTGCGCAGCTGCGCCACCGATAGTGGGGGACGATAAAGAAGACGAAGGATTGAGGGTGGCACGAACATCGTAATGGCTCGACCAACAAACACCTTTGACAACTAGGTGTAATGGAGTGATTGAGATATGAGGTTACCGTACAAGAATAAAGTCCACCTACTGTATGACAGTATGACTTCAGCTGAGCCCTTTTCATCGACGGACACAACGATCGATACCCATTTCACCTTCTTTGCCTTATCATCTCCAGCCTTCTTCTTAAGCTTTG
>WNFI01294649.1_pt2 | contig 11352 bp, 9 predicted proteins | sample 5400471 | NCBI WGS metagenome assembly WNFI01 (sample SAMN13153348, study PRJNA577476) | soil metagenome | isolation source: 100 cm saprolite on Douglas fir-dominated hillslope | place: USA:California | collected 2013-09-17
AGGAAGACGGCGGCCAGTGCCCAGTAGAGTTCAAACCAGAAGAGAGACTTCACATACAGGCTGAAGCCATTCATATCGGAGTAGAGGTGCAGCGGAAACCGTCCAAAACGCAGCAGAGGATGCTCCAGCCCGATGGCCGGCAGTCCGAAAGGAATCACCCCGATATACACCACAACCACAATGAAATAACCGAGGTATTTGTGGTTGACCGCGGCCTGGACCAGGAGTGCGAAAGCACAGGTAATCCAGCTCTGAATCAGAGTAATCAGAAAGAGCTCTCTGAAATAAACGCCGAACTCAAACCGGTAGTAACCGTGCATCACCTGGTCCACCACTCCGGCCATTACGACGAGCAGAGCGATCACAACCTGTACCAGCATCAACGCGCCAAGTTTGGATGCAAAAAATACCCAGCGCTGCGCCGGAAGCGCATCCATAATCTGGCTGACCTTGGCATCTCTCTCGCGCCACACCAGCTCGCCTGAATAAAAAACGACGATGATGATCTGGAACAGTCCGAATCCGGCAACTACCAACTGCAATATGTGCGACGTCACCGGATAGAAAGGAGTAGACAGGAAATCCTGGGGCGCGTTGGCGATCAGCATCGCGAACAGGAATCCGGCAACAAGAATCACCGCAAAGAAGACGTTCTTGATCGTCTCCATGAATTGAAGCCATGTCAAAGGCACGAATTGGGAAAACGAGGCACTGAATGAGTAAGCCGTCTGTATGTCAGGAATTGGCTGAATGACCGCCGCCTGTTCCTGGCCTGCCTCGCTCTCCTTCTTGCGCCCGCGGCTGAACGTCTGTGAGCGTGAAAACTTGAAATACGTAAATACGAATACCGCCACGGCTATGCCGAACCAGAGGAGACGGTTTAGCAGCAAGATGCCGGTAAGCGGAATCAATTGGGTGTTGCGTTCGAAGGGCGTCCAGAATTGGGTAAGGCGTTCCAACGCGCGCCCTCCCAGCGGCTCGGCCAGGGCATAAATGGCGCTCTTTCCCGGGTCGGAGAGAACAGTCCCCACAATCAAGTACCCCAGCAGAAGGAGAACGCTACCAGCGTAGACTGGCAGCATCTTCCTGCCGAGCGCAGCCAGGCAAAAGAATATGGCCGTAAGGAATACGAGATTCGGCAAGACCAGGGTCAGATACGGTTGCACGTAAGCCATGAATCTTTCCGGACCTATCTTGGTCGCATCCACAAACGGCGTGTGCAACCCGATCCATATCCCCATGCCGATGCCGGAGAAAATGACCAACTGGGTGACCAGTGAACCCAGGAAACGTCCGACAAGGTAGTCGATTTTCCCGATGGGAGCGGTATAGAAAAACGAATCGCAATTGTTGTCGATGTCCTGGTAGGTCGCTTGCCCAGCCAGCGCAGCCGTGATGATCAGCCCGAGAAGGGTAATCTCGCTAATCATCGAATTGAGGAAAAAGGGTGAGTTGGCGTATACCTTGCCTCCGAAGTCGACTGTACCCGCATTGGGAAACGCTCCGCCAACAATGAGCGCGAACAAAAAACCCAGCGCGAAGAGAATCAGAAAGTAGATGATCGTCGAAATACGGCTCAGCCGCTGCTTTACTTCGAAGAGCAAAATAGTTCCGATCATGTCAGTTCACCTTTGCCGCTGAGGCTGCCGGCTGCATGAAGCCCTTAATCGTTGCGAAGTAGACGTCTTCCAGGTCCGGGGTCACCAGCTCAAAGCCCGGCTCGGGCTCCTGATTGCTGTAGACGTGCACCATGGTCTGTCCGGAGAAGCGGCGCATGGAGATGACCTGGAACTTTTCCGTGTACTTTGCAACCTCCGTTTGCGGGACTGACTTCCTCCAGATGCGGCCTTCCAGGTCGGCAACCAATGCTGCGGGCGAACCTACCGTCATGACGCGGCCTTCGTGGATGATGGCCATGTTGGCGCAAAGATCGCTGACGTCGGAAACAATGTGCGTGGAGAGAATCACGATCACGTTTTCTCCAATCGCGCTCAGCAGATTGTGAAAGCGCACGCGCTCTTCCGGATCGAGACCCGCGGTCGGCTCGTCGACGATGATCAGCCGCGGATTGCCCAACAGCGCCTGCGCAATCCCGAAGCGTTGTTTCATGCCGCCGGAATAGCTGCCCAGCGGTTTGAAGCGATGCTCGTAGAGATTGGTCTGCTGGAGCAGCGCATAGACCACTTGACGGCGCTGTTTGGAGTTTGAGATCCCTTTCAGCGCGGCAAAATGGGTCAGCAGATTCTCGGCGGTCACTTTGGGATACAGCCCAAATTCCTGGGGCAGATAACCGAGCACGCGCCGGACGTCGTCCTTCTGCTTGAGCACGTCAATCCCGCCGAGCTGCGCCGTCCCGGAATCGGCCTCTTGCAGCGTCGCGAGCGTACGCATGAGCGTAGACTTGCCCGCGCCGTTGGGGCCAAGCAGTCCGAACATTCCCAGAGGGATGGTCAGCGACACGTCCTGCAATGCCTGTGTGCCGTTGGGATAACGTTTTGAAAGGTTCTCGATTCGCAGTTCCATGCGGTTCTCCTCGATGCTTTTCCAGCGTCCTGAAAATACCAAGCAGGAGTACCGAAGCGAATTGAATTAGGACAGGCGGTCGGATTACAGGAAGAGCGGCAGCTTACAGGCTCATGAGTTCTTTAAGCTTGCGCGATTGCCGCCGGGAAATTCCGACCTTGATCCCACCGGTAAGTGTGGCCACCAGCCCGCCGTCGGGTTGTGGCGCGAGCGACTGAATGTCGCGCAGGTTGACGATGTGCGAGCGGCTGGCGCGAAAAAAAGCCTCAGGATCGAGGCGCGCCTCAAGCGCATTGAGCGACTTGTAGATCAGCGGCCGGTTTCCGGCGAAATAAACGCGCGTGTAGTTGCCCTCTGACTCGAGTACGCGAATCTCTTCGAGCGGAACTATCCAGCAGCGCTCACCTTCGCGCAGGAAGACCCGCTGTTTGCGCTCCGGTCCAGATCCTCTGGGCGCGACAAGCTTGCGCACTTTGTCCAGCGCCGCGTCGAGACGGTCCGCCGCAATCGGTTTCAGCAGGTAATCCAGAGCGCTGACTTCGAAAGCCCGCACCGCGTATTCCTGATACGCAGTCGTAAAAATTACCGCCGGAAAATCCTCCAGGTCTTCCAATAGTTCCAGGCCGCTGCGTCCCGGCATTTCTACATCGAGAAACACCACGTCAGGATCAAGACGCCGGATCTGGTTCAAGGCTTCATCGGCATTGGCCGCTTCACCTACAATCGTTACATCATCGTGTGACTCGAGCAGACGGCGCAATCCGGAGCGCGCCAGGCGCTCATCGTCGACCAATAAGGCTTTCATTGGGCCGCCTTGCTGGGCTTCACGGGAATCGTTCCTATCGCGCGCACTTGCCCGTGGTCCACACTCTCCAGCACGATGTTGGCCTGATCGCCATACAGCAGTTGCAGACGGGCCCGGGCATTGCGCAGCCCGATGCCTTCCTCCGACGGCTGCTCCGAAAGCTCGCCACTGTTCACGACCTCCAATTCGAGCTGGCGACCGTGGACCAGCGCTTGAATGGAGACTTCCCCGCCCTCAGGCCGCCGCGCTATCCCATGTTTCAGCGCGTTCTCCACCAGCGTCTGCAACAGCATGGGGGGCACCGGCACGCTACCGGCTTCAGGAGCGATGTTCCAGCGGACGTGCAAGCGCTCTTCAAAACGTATGCCTTCCAGCGCCAGATAATCCTTCACGGCAGCAATCTCATCTTCCAACAAAACCTGCTCCGTGTGGTCCGACTGCAAGGAATAGCGCAGCAACCCAGAGAGCTGAGTAACCATGGTTTGCGCCCGCCGCGGATTTTCAACAATCAGCTCGCGCAGGCTGTTTAGACAATTGAACAGGAAGTGCGGATTCAACTGTGCTCGCAATCCGCGCAGCTGCGCCTCCTGGGCAACGAGTTCCATCCGCAGTGCATTCACCTCCGCGATTCGCCGGCTGCGAAACTCATGTACCGCCAGATAGATGGTTGTCCAGATCGCGAACAAGAATAAGTAAACGAGCCAGGAGACAAACACGGCAGCGGGCCGCAAGTGCTCGCGCGCGGGAATTGCATGCACCCACAAAATGCTGATGGTTAGATTGATCGTGGTCTGGAGTGCTGCCGCGATAGAGATGGAGGCAAACAATCGCGGCCACACCCTGCGCAGTGGCGTTTGTAACCAATGCAGACGGCGCATCTGCAGATAAAAAAGATGGCTAAGGACAAATCCGGAAGCGGCTAGCAGAACGAGCGAGAGATGCAATCTGGGGCCTGAAGGAGCGCCTTGAGGCTCCAGAGGCTCCAGTGCCACCAGTGCGAACATCTGAAACGACAGCAGGGCAGACCAGCCCACGAGTTGGCAATACCAATAGGCTCTGCTGATCGGCGGTGGTTTTTCTGCGGATCGTTGGTTGTTCGTACTCATGGCCGCACACCGGAGATTAGCCAATTGCTATGATCAGGGCAAGTTGCGCAGGAGCAACACGAGGCGCTTCGCACCAATTATTTTCACCGCTGGCAAATCGCTTTCGCCAGGGAAATCTCTCCTGAGTTGGCTGGTTTTCCACATACTTCTCGGTTATTCGCCAATTTTGCCCTTGCTATTTAAGTCAGCTGTTCGCATAATGCTGAGTTAGCTTGTAACGATACCGCGTATCTCCAAAGGCAACGGTGGAACGATACAATCGAGCGGACGTCCTCAGGATTCTTCGCATTACGGCACGGCAGTTGGCGGGCTGGGAAAAGGCGGGCCTGTTTCCTGTCCCCGAAGCCTACTCCTTCTTTGATCTGCTCCAACTACGAAAACTGCGCGATCTGCGTGCCAAGCGCGTGCGCTCCGCCGTAATTCGCGACTCTCTTCGCGCCATGCTGCAACAAGTTGCCGGCATGGAGAGCCCTCTGCTCGAAGCGGGGACCTTCGCCAGCAAAGCACGGGTCGCGTTCCGCCATCGCGGATCGGTGATTGAGCCGCTTGCCGGCCAGTTTTTGATGGACTTCACCGATCGCAAAGTCGTTGAATCGTACAAGGTCCAACCCATGCGCAAGCTGGAATCAGCTTCTGACTTCTTCACCCGCGGCGTGATGCTGGAAGAAGACGCAGCGACGCAGCTCGAAGCTATTGAGTCCTACAAGAAGTGCGTGGAGCTCGATCCCGGACACGCTGCCGCTCACATCAACCTGGGGACTCTTTACTACAACCGTCAGGACTATCCCAACGCCGAGCGCTATTACCGCAAGGCCATTGAGGTTGATTCGAGGTATGCGCTGGCCTACTTCGATCTCGGTAACGTGCTCGACGAAACCGGCCGCCTGCCGGAAGCGACCCGTTCTTATCAATCGGCAATCTCGCTCGCTCCAACCTACGCCGACGCGCATTACAATCTGGCGCTCGCGTTTGAAAAAGGCCGCCAGCCCCGCAAAGCATTACGCCACTGGCAAGCCTATGCCCGGCTCGACACCACAGGCCCCTGGGCCATCCACGCCAGAAACCAGATCAAAAAGATCCTGGCTGCGGACAGTCTGAAGATTGTGCCGCGGACGCGCTAATTCCCTGCCTCAGTAAGCCAACAAGATTCTCAAGTCCCGAACATTCGTCCCCGTCGGTCCCGTCTGAATCGTATCTCCAAGTTTTTCGAAAAACGGAAAAGCATCGAACGTCCGCAGATGTTCAGCCAGGACCAACTCCGCGTCGCGGGCGCGTGCCACGGTTGTCCCATCGACGACAGCGCCGGTTGCGGGACTATTGCCGTCAATGCCGTCAGTGCCCGCGCTCAGGACCGTAATATTTTCGCCTGCAATTTTCTGTGCGCAGTAGAGCGCGAATTGCTGGTTGCGTCCACCCAGGCCCGGGTCGCCGGCCACTTTCACGGTCACTTCTCCGCCGGAAATGATGCAGGCGCGCGCGACCTCGCGTTGCAGCACGCGCAAACGCTCCAGCAAATAGTCCGCGGCTTTCGTGTATTCCCAGTCGTCGCAGGAGTGGTCGATCTCCACGGCAAACCTGTGCTGGCTTGCGGCCTCAGCCGCGACCCGCTCCGCTGTCTCGTTGGATAGCACCTTCCACCAGCGCGAGCGCGCAAATGCGGGATCGTTCTTTTTCGGCGTCTCCTCCAAAGCGCGCTTTTCAAAGAGCTCACGCACCGGCGCGGGAAACTGCTCCAGCATTCCGTACTCCCGGACGATGCCGTAACAATCGTCCACCGTGCTCGAATCCGGCATGGTTGGCCCGGAAGCGAGAGAGTCGAGCGCGTTCTCCGGCACATCTGAAACCAGAATTGAAACTTGCTGCGCGCCCGCGGCTGCGCGGGCCATGCGTCCGCCTTTCACGGCGGAGAGATGCTTGCGCACCGCGTTGATCTTCGCAATAGGAGCGCCGGAAAGCACCAACGCGCGATAGGTTCCGACGAGATCGTCAAGCGTAAGCTCCGCGTCCGCCAGTTTTTCCACTACCGCTGATCCGCCGCCGCTGATCATGAACAGAACAAGCGAATTCGCGTCCAACCCGCCTAGCGCTTTCAGGATTGCATCCGCCGCGCGCACCGAGTCCTGGTTCGGTTCCGGATGTCCGCCAGTGAAGTAGCGATAGCCTGCAAGCTGGTGCGGCGGAACGTTGGGATCGGCAACAATTCCACCGATCGTTGTGCCTGCTTGATGCGCCAGCGTCTCCGCCATGCGGTGGCCTGCTTTGCCGAATGAGACGGCGAGGACGCGCGAGGACGACCGCAGATCGTAGAGGTCATCGCACACACGAAGCACTCCGCGATCATAGTGAAGATGCTGCGCAAAGGCCTTCTCGATACTGGATTCCGCCAGGGCGTGCATGAAAATCTCGCGCGCGGTAGCTCTCATGCTGTGCGCGTCCGGCATTAGCTTGCTTCCGCTTGCCTTCCCGGATGGAACAGCTTCTTCACCCAGTCGTGGATGGCTTTCTGCATCTCGGGCAGATGTCCGGCAAAAAAATGATCGCCGCCCTCGACGATCACCAGCTCCTTCGGCTCAACGGCCGATTCGTAAACCTGGCGCAGACTGGCTTCCGAGGTGAATTCGTCGCGCGAGCCGCTTACGAGCAACTTCGGCTTGATGCAATCCTTCAGAAATTGATAAGTGTAGGCTCGGCCCTGCACGGTGACCGGCATTCCCAGAGCGATCTGGCCTTTTACGCGATCGTCGCCGCATGCCGCGCGCAGGCCGGTGGCAGCGCCAAAAGAGAATCCACAGAAAATCATGGGCAGATGGAATTCGTTGTCCAGCCAGTCGAGCGCGGCGCGGACGTCTTCCACCTCGCCCCGGCCGTGATCATGCTGGCCCTCACTCAAACCGGCGCCGCGAAAGTTGAAGCGCAGAACCGGAAACCCAAAACCGTTCAGCGTCTTCATGGCGTGATAGACAACTTTATTGTGTACCGTCCCGCCAAACAACGGATGCGGATGGCACACCAGCGCGGCATGAGTAGCGTGTCGATCGCCGTGGTTGAGCAGGGCTTCCAGCCGTCCTGCGGGCCCGTCAATGAAGAAGGATTTTATTTCGCCGGCCACAATACTCTTTTATCAGAGCGAGCCTGGAATTGGGTAATTTGGTAATTTAGTAATTGGGTAATTGCTCGGAAGTCTGATGTCCACGGTTTTCAAAATTACTCAATTACCAAATTACGCAATTACCCAATTCATCCATGGACCCAATCCGCTTAACCCGCACGCTGGTGGACATTGAGTCCACGTCCGGCAAAGAAGCCGAGGTCGGGGCCGCTTTGTATGACGAGCTCTCCGAGCTTGGTTACTGTGTACACAAGATGCCGGTGGCGCATGAGCGCTTCAACGTTCTCGCAACTATTGAAGACCAGCCGCCCGAGATTGTCTTCTCCACGCATATGGACACAGTGCCGCCGTTCATTCCATCGTCAGAAGACCATGACAACATTTACGGACGCGGAGCGTGCGACGCCAAGGGCATCATAGCCGCGCAGATCGCGGCGTGCGAACGCCTGCGCCAAGACGGTGCTCCGGTCGGCATGCTCTTTGTGGTCGGCGAAGAGCGCGACAGCCTGGGCGCTAAAGTCGCCAATGAGTCTCCGCAGGGCAGCCGGTTTCTCATCAACGGCGAGCCCACGGAAAACAAGATTGCGATAGCGTCAAAAGGCGCGTTGCGCGCGGAAGTTAGCGCGCATGGCAGGATGGCGCACTCTGCGTATCCCGCGCTGGGCGAATCGGCCATCGAGAAATTGCTCGACGCTCTCGCCCGTTTGCGCGGCATGACTCTGCCGAACAATCCCGAGGTCGGCCCATCGACCATGAACATCGGCGTGATCGAGGGCGGACGCGCGCCCAACGTGATCGCGGATTTCGCCCGCGCTCACTTGCTCTATCGACTGGTGGGTCCTTCCGAGACTCTGCGCCAACAGATTGTCGAACAAACAGCCGGCTTGGCCGACGTTGAGTTTGTTCTGGAAATTCCGTTTATGAAGTTGCGCACAGTCCCTGGAATTGCCACCATGGTTGCCGCCTTCACCACCGACATCCCAGCTCTCAGCCGCTGGGGCCAGCCCGTGCTGCTTGGCCCAGGATCGATCCACGTAGCGCACACCGAGCGCGAATGCATTTCCAAGCGACAGCTCTTGGAAGCCGTGGATTTGTACTGCCTGGTGGCGCGGCAATTGTTAGTGCGAGCCTAAAGATTTGGTCTAACCGCGGACTCCCCGATCTTTGCTGAGATCTGGAACAGGCGGCCCGCCGATATTCCTGGCAACACTTTATGGTCTCCCAACGCGGCCAAACCGGCCGACGCAATGCAGCCACACTGGGAACAATCTGGATTGCCGCCGAACTGGCACGGCGTGACTCTCGTCTTGAAGTCGGCGGAAATTGTGGTTGTAGTCCGGGCGAAGATACATTCTTGAGGTGAACGCGGCGGGTTCGCGAAGTGGCGGATGACTGCGGCGTTCATGTCGAGTTTGGAAAACTCCTGGCGCAGAGCAAGCATGTCGGATATTGCAGCGGCGCGCTCCGCGGGCGTAAGTATCTCCGGCGCAATCGCGCCGACCTGCGGAGTAAAGATGCTGAACCAGATGCGCTTGATATTCGGGTTCTCTGACCAGAACTCGACAAACTCGCGCAGGTACCCCTGCCGCTTCATCATCTGCCCCGTCACGGTGCAGTGTACCGTGACTTGATGTCCGAGGATGTTCTTCAATATCCGGCTGTATGTAGCAGGCCGGCGGCGCGCGTCATGTTCCGGCTGAAGACCATCCACGGAAATCGCGATGTTCAGCTTCTCGATTTCGCTCCAGCTCGCGGGAATTTCGCGGAAAGCGCTGGTTACCACCTGCGTATGGATGTCACGCTTCGCCAGTTCCGGCAACAGCTGCGTAAGTTCACGGTATCGCACCAGCGGATCGCCGCCGACAATCGAGAGATGGATTGGCTTCAATTCGTCCACGAGCGCCAGCGCCCGAAGCACCAAATCATCTCCTTTATGGTCCGCCAGCGTACGCAGTTGCAGCCCGGAGCTGCCCAGATGTTGCTCTTCATATGCGTAACATCCAGGACAACGCAAAGGACACTCGCGTGTGATTTCAAGGGAAAGAGACGGGGCCTGTCCGCGAAGGATGTGTCCCCAGGCCCTGAGAATTTCAGCAGTCTTCATTTGAATGCAGCAGAAGAATCTAAATTGTGAAGTGGTTGAATGGATCTCATGATGGCTGATGCTAACTGCTGTTTGATGCTTACATGCGCATGCAAGATGCGGGTTTTTCTCCGGTACCGGCGCAAACACAACATCCAGCCACGCTGGTGCATCAAATCATGGTCGCTTATATTCGCGCACAGAAAAGAGACCTCTTGCCCCAGACCTTGGTGTTTCAGGACCTTCGTGAAAGTGTAGTTCAACCCAAACCAGTCTCTGCAAAAAGCGCAGCCGCGCCCCGGAGAAATGAAATTCTGGTTGCCGGCGTGACAGAAGCCGAAGCTATCAAAAAAGCGCAGATGGGTGATGTGGATTGCTTCGAAGCGCTCTATGTCCGGCATAAGCGGCGTGTTTTCTCTTTGTGCCTGCGTATGACCGGCAATTATGCCCAGGCCGAAGATCTCACCCAGGAAGCGTTTCTGCAGCTGTACCGGAAGATTTCATCATTTCGCGGTGAGTCCGCCTTTTCCACCTGGCTGCACCGCCTGTCGGTAAACATCGTACTGATGCACATGCGCAAGAAAACGCCCGCCGAAGTTTCACTCGAAGAAACCTTGGAACCCCAGTCAGAAGACGGACCCAAAAAAGATATTGGCACGAGAGACGATGTTCTTCACGGCTCAATTGATCGTATCGTTTTAGAAGGCGCCATTGCGAATCTCCCACCCGGATACCGGATCATTTTTGTCCTGCACGACGTAGAAGGCTACGAACACAATGAGATCGCAGAAATGCTCGGCTGCTCCATCGGCAATAGCAAATCGCAACTGCACAAGGCGCGGATGAAGTTACGTACCTTGCTTCCACAGCTCAAGGGCCGGTCCGAACAAACGCGCGAAGTAGATCGTCAAACAACGGCCGCCTCCATGGAGCAACTTGCAGCTTGAGGCGCTGGCGCAAGCCTCTTTGGTCCTGCGGCACGTCTGTGCCATGACATAAAATATTTCCCGCTCCAAGCGGAACGCCTCTCGCCCTCGCCATCTCCTGGTGGGCCCACCGCCGTTACAATAGAGCGGTCGCCTATGTCGCACCTATTCGACCCGCTTCGTATACGCGGTGTGGAGTTTCCTCACCGCATTTTTGTTTCTCCCATGTGCCAGTATTCCTGCCATGACGGTTTCGCGACCGACTGGCACTTCGTCCACCTGGGCACACGCGCTGTGGGACGAGCCGCGGCGGTCCTGACGGAAGCTACGGCCGTCACCGCCGATGGCCGCATCAGTCCCGCGGACCTAGGTCTGTGGACTGACGCTCACGCAGAACCACTCGAGCGGATTTTTTCCTTTATCGCGCGCCAAGGTGCGGTCCCAGGAATGCAGTTATTCCATGCCGGACGCAAAGCCAGCACCGCCGAACCCTGGAAAGGCGGCAAGCCCTTGTCGCCCGCTGAAGGTGGATGGACACCGATCTTTGCCCCCAGCCCTATTCCCTTCTCTGACGGCTATCAAGTGCCGAAAGCGCTGACGGAAGCCGAGATCGCTTCGATCGTTCAGGCCTTTGGCGCGGCCGCCCGGCGCGCTCACGGCGTTGGCGCCAAGGTGCTGGAGATTCACGCAGCCCACGGCTATCTGCTGAACTCGTTCCTCTCGCCATTGAGCAACCAGCGCACCGACGTCTACGGCGGAAGCTTCACCAACCGCACGCGCATTGTCTGTGAAGTGGTGGC
>WNFI01294761.1_pt1 | contig 11352 bp, 9 predicted proteins | sample 5400471 | NCBI WGS metagenome assembly WNFI01 (sample SAMN13153348, study PRJNA577476) | soil metagenome | isolation source: 100 cm saprolite on Douglas fir-dominated hillslope | place: USA:California | collected 2013-09-17
CCGCCACGAGAACAGCAAGTACCTTCCCGGCCTGGCGATCCCCGCTTCGGTACGCGCCAGCGGATCTTTGCGAGAGGCGTTGGCGCGGGCCGAGCTGGTGGTGGTCGCCACTCCCTCGCACGCAACCCGCGCGGTGATGGGCGAGGCGCTGCCGGTCGTGCCCCGCGGCGTGCCGCTGGTGTGCGCCACCAAGGGCATCGAGAACGAGACGCTGCTCACCATGAACGAGGTGCTGGAGGAGGTGCTGCCGACCGAGATCCATCCGTATCTGACCTTCCTCTCCGGGCCCTCGTTCGCCCAGGAGACGATGCTGCACATGCCCACCGGGGTGGTGGTGGCCGCGAACTGGGAGCGGATGGCGCTGCGGGTGCAGAAGGTCTTCGCCAACGACTGGTTCCGCGTCTACACCTCGAACGACGTGGCGGGCGTGGAGCTGGGCGGGTCGCTGAAGAACGTCTGCGCCATCGCCGCCGGAATCGCCGACGGGATGGGGTTCGGCAACAACACCCGCGCGATGCTGATCACGCGCGGCCTCGCGGAGCTGGTGAGGCTGGCGGTGCGCAAGGGCGCGAACCCGATCACGCTCTCAGGGCTCGCCGGCATGGGCGACCTGGTGCTCACCTGCACTGGCGATCTCTCGCGCAACCGCCGCGTTGGCATCGAGCTCGGCCAGGGGCGGTCAGTCGCCGAGGTGCTCGCCGGGATGAAGCAGGTGGCCGAAGGGGTCCGCACCGCCCGGAGCGTGCATGATCTGGCGGCACGGCTCGTGGTGGACCTGCCCATCCACGAGGCGGTCTACCGCATCCTCTACGAGGGGCTGCCGGTGAAGCAGGCCATGGCCCAACTCGCGGGGCGCGAGCTGAAGAGCGAGTTCAACCTAAACTTGTAGGTCTGGCCCCCTCCGCGGAGGGCCCGAGGACCGGAGCGCCGGGATGCCCGTGCGCCGCCTCGGTGGCTTCGAGGTGGCCGAGCAGGTGCGAGGCGGCGACGATGATGATGGGCCGGAAGAGCAGGTTGAGCCCCGGGATCGCGAGCAGCGCGCTGGTGGCCACGGCGAAGCCCAACCCGAGCGCGCGGTGCTGCTCGAGGAGCGCGATCTCCTCGCGGAAGGGGACCGCGAGCCGGTCGCAGATGCGGGCGAACGCTCGCACCAGGAATGCCAACGGGCGCCCGGCGATGGGCACCGCGGACAGCTCGCGGGCTGCGCGTAGGAAGCCGCGTACGAACCAGGGTTGCGGCGCATTCTGCGCGGCGGCAGCCTCGGCGGACTTGAGCGTCTCGCCCGGAAGCAGCACGCGGGCGTCGTCGAGCGCGTCGACCACCACCCAGTGCAAGCCCCACAGGCCGAGCAGCGCGGCGGTGGCGTGGCCGACGATCGGCGCTCGCTCGAGGAGGTAGAAGGGCGCGACCGCGAAGGCCACCAGGATCACGCTCTGCGCCGAGCGCTTGGCGAAGAACCAGAGCGACGCCTCGCGCGGCGCGCAGGCGCCGAACCCGAGCTGGTAGCGGACCTGCGCGGCCAGCCGCGCATAGTGGTTGGCGAAGAGGATCGGGGGAGCGACCGCAAGCGCCGCGAAGATCTTGTAGAAGGCGGCCGCGAAGGCGAGCAGGCTGCCGCCGCGCTTGGTCAGCAAGCCGGGGTCGCCAGGGCCTGCGCCGAGGGCCGCGATCACGGCGCAGAAGAGCGCCAGCCACCCCGCCGGGATGAAGGCTTCGCGCAACATTTCGGCGTCGGCGGCGAGGATGCGCATGCCGAGGATGGGCTGGGCCGCGCCGTAGGCAGCGCTGCCCAGGGCGTCGGAGGCCGGGGGGGGCGGCTGCCGCGTGAGCGAGTAGCCGCGCAGCCGCCCCAGGGTCTCGCGCAGCAGCGGCCGCAGCGAGCGGCGCGGAGGCAGCTTGCGCCACCAAGGACGGTGGAAACCCTCGCCGGGGCTGGGAGGAGTCGGTGCGAACGGCGCGCTCTCGGGCATCCTCACTCCAGCATCTACGCGGGCAAGGCCCGGATATTGCGCGCCATCGGGCGGCTGGGCGCGATGGGGCGCTACAGCTTGTCGAGCCGGCCCTGCTTGCGCAACGCCTCGACGGCGGAGCGGACGTCCTGGGCACGGTCGCGCGGCACCACGAGGAGGGCGTCGCCCGCATCCACGATGCACAGGCCGCGCAGCCCCACCGCGGCCACCAGCCGGTCGCCCTCGGACAGCACCACGCAGTCGTCGCAGTCGAGCGCGAGCGCATCGCCCGCGAGCGCGTTGCCGCGTGCGTCGAGGTCCCGCACCTCGGGCAGCGCCGCGAAGGAGCCGACGTCGCTCCAGCCGAAGTCGCCGGGAACCAGCGCGATGCGGCGAGTGCTGGTCGCCTCCGGCTCCAGCACGCCGTAGTCGATGCTGATCGCGGGCATCTGCGGGAACGCTTCCCGCGCGGCGGCGCGTGCGTCTCCCCGGCGCAGCGCCTCCGCGATGCGCTCCAGCCCTTCGCGCACGGCCGGCATGTGCCGCCCGAGCGCGCCGAGGATGGCGTCGGCGCGGAAGACGAAGATGCCCGCGTTCCAGCAGTAGGCCGAGTCCTGCAGGTAGCGCTCGGCGGTGGCGGCATCGGGCTTCTCCACGAACGCCTCGACCGCGAAGGCGCCGCTTTGGCGCGGGTCGCCGCGGCGCAGGTAGCCGTAGCCGGTCTCGGGACGGGTGGGGCGGATGCCGAGCGTGAGCAGGTCCCCGCCCTCCGCCGCGCGCGCGGCCAGGGCCAGCGCGGCCCGGAATGCCTCGGGCCGCGCGACGTGATGGTCGCTGGGCAGCACCACGAGCATCGCGTTCGGATCCTCGTGCAGCGCGTGGATCGCCGCGAGCCCGATCGCGGGCGCTGTGTTGCGCGCCGCGGGCTCGACCAAGAGGTGCGCGGGCGGCAGCTCGGGCAGCGCGGCGCGCACGCCCTCTTGATGATCCTCGCCGCAGACCACCCACGTGCGTGCGGCCGGGCAGAGTGCCTCGACGCGGTGGAAGGTCTCGGCGAGCAGGGGCCGGCCGGTCACCAGCTTGAGGAACTGCTTGGGGCGCTTCATGCGCGAGAGCGGCCAGAAGCGGGTCCCGCTGCCGCCGGCGAGGATGATGGCATGCAGGTTCATGGCGTCCCTCCCTCCGCGGGTCGCTCCAGGAGCGCGGCGAGCTGGTGCACGATGCGCGCGGTCGCGCCCCACACCACCGTTCCCTCAACCGTGTACCAGTACAGCTCGAACTTCACGCCCTCCCGCTCGCCGTGCTCGACGCGCAGGTTCGCGTCGCCGATGAATCCGCTCAGCGGCAGCTCGTGCAGCGCGGCCACCTCGGTGGGGCTAGGCGACCACGGATACCGCCCAGCCGCGGTGAACGTCCAGGGCTGGACCACGCCGACCACCGGCGTGATCACGAACCCGGCGACGAAGGTGGGCGTCTCGTCCAGCTCGCCGATCACCTCGACGTGCGCCGGATCGAGCCCCACCTCCTCGCGCGCCTCGCGCAGCGCGGCGTCGCGCGGCGACTCGCCGGGGTCGATCGCCCCGCCCGGGAAGCTCACCTGGCCTGCGTGGGCCTTCAGCTCGGCGCTGCGGGCGGTGAAGAGCAGGTCGACCCCGCTCTCCCGCGGGAGCAGCGGCACCAGAACGGCGGCGCGGCGGAAGCCCAGGTGTGCGGCGGCCCTGCGCGGCCGGTATGCCACCACCTTCCGGCGCAGGGCCGCGAGCTGCGGCCCTGCGCCGGAAGCAGCGCGGCCGCCGGCCTGGGTCATCCCTTCCTCGAGAACCACACCACGACGATGAGGGCCGCGACCAGCCACCGGTACACCGCGAACACCCCGTAGCCGCGCGTGCGCAGAAACTGCAGGATCCATCGGATCACCAGCACGCCCACGATCGCCGAGGCGACGACCGCCGCCAGAAGCGCCGCCGCGGTGACGTGCGCGCCGCCCTCGTTGGTGGCGCCGCCCACCCCGTGCATCGCGCGCAGCAGCTTGGGGATCTTCACTACGCCGGCGCCGAAGATGATCGGCGTCGACATCAGGAAGGAGAACCGCGCGATCTCCTCGCGCGTGTAGCCGAGCAGGAGCCCCAGGGTGATGGTGGCGCCGCTGCGCGAGACCCCGGGCACCAGCGCTGCGGCCTGCGCGACGCCGATGGCGGCCGACTCGCCGAACCTCATCTGCGCCATGTCGCGCAGCTTGCTGCCGACGCGGTCTCCAACCCACAGGACCGCCCCCAGCGCCGCGAGCGTGAAGGCGATGAGCAGAGGCGAGCGCAGGTGCTCCTCCGCGCTCTCGTTGAGCAGCTTGCCGAGGATGGCGCCCGGGATCGACGCGACCACCAGCGCCCAGAAGACGCGCCGGTCCGGGTCCGGGCCGATGCGCCGCTCGGCGATCGAGCGCAGGCCGGCGCCGATCAGCCGGACCCAGTCCTTCCAGAACACGACCAACACCGCCAGAAGCGTGCCCCAGTGCAGGGCCACGTCGAAGGCCAGCCCCGGATCCTCCCAGCCGAACAGCCAGGGGACGAGGATGAGATGGGCGCTGCTGGAGATGGGCAGGAACTCTGCGAGACCCTGCACGACCCCGAGGACCACAGCTTGCCAGATCGGCATGTACTCTCCCGGGGCCTGGGGCGGCCCCACGCTGATGCTGCTTCTCCCGCTCCCGCGGTCCGCGCCCTCTCAGGTCCCCTCTTCCCAGGAGGCCAGGTACTTCTCCTGCGCCTCGGTGAGCTTGTCGATGCGCACGCCCATCGCCTTGAGCTTGAGGCGGGCGATCTCGGCGTCGATCTTCGCGGGCACCGGGTACACCTTGTTCTCGAGCGACTTGCCGTTCTTCACCATGTACTCGGCGGAGAGAGCCTGGTTGGCGAAGCTCATGTCCATCACGCTCGAGGGGTGGCCTTCCGCCGAGGCGAGGTTGATGAGGCGTCCCTCGCCGAGCACGGCGATGCGCCGGCCGTTCTTCAGCGTGTACTCGTCGACGAACTCGCGCACGGTGCGCTTCTTCGCGTTCTTCTCCAGCCAGGCGATGTCGATCTCGACGTTGAAGTGGCCGGAGTTGGCGACGATGGCCCCGTCCTTCATCTTCTCGAAGTGCGGCTCGGCCAGCACGCTGGTGTTGCCGGTGACGGTGCAGAAGAAGTCGCCGATGCGCGCGGCCTCGATGCCGGTCATGACCCGGAAGCCGTCCATGGTGGCTTCCAGCGCCTTGAGCGGATCGATCTCGGTCACCACCACGTCGGCGCCCATGCCCTTGGCGCGCATGGCCAGGCCGCGGCCGCACCAGCCGTAGCCGAGCACCACGAAGACCTGGCCGGCGAGCAGCCGGTTGGTGGCGCGCACGATGCCGTCGATGGTGGACTGGCCGGTGCCGTAGCGGTTGTCGAACATGTGCTTGGTGAGCGCGTCGTTGACCGAGATCACCGGGAAGGCGAGGTCGCCCTTCTTCTCCATCGCGCGCAGGCGGACCACGCCGGTGGTGGTCTCCTCGGTGCCGCCGATGAGGTTGTGGAGCAGCTCGCGGCGCTCGCTGACGATGGCGGAGACGAGATCGCAGCCGTCGTCCATGGTCATCATCGGCCGGTGGTCGAGCGCCGCGCGGATGTGCTTGAAGTAGGTGTCGCGGCTCTCGCCCTTGATGGCGTAGACGCTGATGCCCTCCTCGACCAGCGCGGCGGCGACGTCGTCCTGGGTGGAGAGCGGGTTCGAGGCGCAGAGCACCAGGTCGGCGCCGCCGGCGGCGAGCGTGGTCATCAAGTGCGCCGTCTCGCTGGTGACGTGCAGGCAGGCGGAGACGCGTTTGCCCTTGAGCGGCTTCTGCTTCGCGAAGCGCGCCTTGATGTCGGCGAGCACGGGCATGGAGCGCCCCGCCCACTCGATGCGGCCGCGGCCCTTCTCGGCGAGGCGGAGGTCCTTCACGTGGTGCGGGGTCTTCAGTTTGGCGACGGCCATGGGATTCCTCGAGATCGTGGACGGGCTCTAGTGCACTAGATCCGCTCCGGGATCAACCGCGACCGGGCGTGCCCGCGCCGCTCGAGGTCCAGCACGGAGCGCGTTCAGGGCCGGACGGGACCGCCCAGCAGCTGATCGAGCAGCCCCTGGCCGAGCGGCCACATCCCCAGCTGGGAGGCGCTATTCACGTGGCCATGCGCGCCCGCTTCGACGAAGCGACCCCCCCAGCTTCGCGCGAAGAGCCGCGCCCGCTCGAGGCTCACGTACTCGTCGTTGCTGCTCGCCACCACGATACTGGGGAAGGGCAGCCGCTCGAGCGGCATGGGCGCGAACCCCTCCGTCCCCTTCGGGTAGCTCGGGGCCTCGACGTCGCTCGGCGCGACCAGGAGCGCACCCCGGACCCAGGCGCGCGTCGCCTCGGCTGCCCTGGCGGCGAAGCGCGCGACCAGGGTGCAGCCCAGGCTGTGCGCGGCGAGGACCACCGGGCCTATGGCATCCAGCACCGCGCGCTCGAGCGTCGCGATCCACTCGGCGGCCCTGGGCGTCTCCCAGTCGCGCTGGACGACGCGCAGGCAGTCGTTGCGGCCCTTCTCCCAGTGCGACTGCCAGTGATCGGGCCCCGAGTTCCACAGGCCCGGGACCAGTAGGACTCGCTTCGGGCTGGGCGCGGAGGTGCTTCTGGCGTCTGGCGGGGCGCCGCTCACGCGGCGCCCTTGAGACCGGCGGCGGCGCGCAACGCCTGCGCGCGGTCGGTCCGCTCCCAGGTGAACTCGGGCTCGCTGCGGCCGAAGTGGCCGTACGCCGCCGTGCGCTCGTAGATGGGGCGGAGCAGGTCGAGGTCGCGGATGATGGCGGCCGGCTTGAGCTGGAAGGTGGCGCGCACCGCCTTCTCGATGGCGGGGTCCTCGATCGCCCCGGTGCCGAAGGTGTCGACCAGCACGCTCACCGGCTCCGCGACGCCGATGGCGTAGGCCACCTGCACCTCGCAGCGGCGCGCCAGCCCAGCGGCGACGACGTTCTTCGCCACCCAGCGCGCGGCGTACGCGGCGCTGCGATCCACCTTGCTCGGGTCCTTGCCGGAGAAGGCGCCGCCGCCGTGCCGGCCCATGCCGCCGTAGGTATCGACGATGATCTTGCGGCCGGTGACGCCGGAGTCACCCATCGGGCCGCCGATGATGAACCGCCCGGTGGCGTTCACCCAGCGCTTCATATCCGGTGCGCGCAGCTCGGCGGGGACCACGCGGTCGATCACCTCGGCATTCACCGCCTCGCGCAGGTCGGCGGTGCTCACCTCGTCGGCGTGTTGCGCCGCGATCACTACCGCGTTCACCTTGTACGGCTTTCCATTGCGGTACTCGACGGTGACCTGGCTCTTGCCGTCGGGCCGCAGGAACTTGAGCGGCCCGCGGCGCACCTCGGCGAGCCTGCGGGTGAGACGGTGCGCGAGCGAGATCGGCAGCGGCATCAGCTCCGGCGTCTCGTCGCAGGCGTAGCCGAACATCATGCCCTGGTCGCCGGCACCCTGCTCCTTGTCCTTGCCCTCGTCGACGCCCATGGCGATCTCGGGGCTCTGCTGCTCCACCGCCACCAGCACGCCGACGCTGCGTGCGTCGAAGCCCAGCGCGCCGTCGTTGAACCCGATGCGCTCGACCGTGCGCCGCACGATCTGCGGGTAGAGCAGGGTGGCGCGGGTGGTGATCTCGCCGAGCAGCATCACCACGCCCGTCTTGACCGCCGTCTCGAGCGCAACGCGGCTCGACTTGTCCTGCGCGAGGCAGGCGTCGAGCACAGCGTCGGACACCTGGTCGCAGACCTTGTCCGGGTGGCCTTCGGTGACTGATTCGGAGGTGAAGAGAGAATCGCGGAGCTGCATGGGCTGTGTTGTCCTTCCGGCCGAAGGGGAAAGGCCGGGCGCCACCCGCGGCCCCCGCTGCTTCCCGCCTTGGAAAGCGCGGGAGGATCCATCCCCGGAGGCGCGCTGTCAACCCTGCGACGGCAGCGTCAGCGCAAGACCCCGGGCCACCAGCGTACGGAGGCGCAGCCAGCGCCGGACGGAGCCTGCGCCGGCCCGGCCTGCAGCACGGTGCCGCCCGCGAAGGCAGCGTCGATGGAGACGCGCGCCGCCGTGGATGGATCGCGCAAGGACAGCCGCCCGCAGCTCGTCCCGTCGGCGGTCACCACGCGGACGGTCTGCACGCAGCCGGCGGCGTTCGGGTGGCACTCGAGCCGGCCCCAGGCGCGGCCGGCGAAGACGGTGAAGAACTGCGGGATCGAGGTTGGGTCGGGAGGCGACCACGCGGCCACGAAGCCCGGAACTGGCAACGGCCGCGGCTCGCCGCTGGGGATGAAGGCGCGCCACCCGCGGAAGTCCGAAGCGAAGAGGCCGCCGCCCGGTGCCGCGGTCAAGGCGAAGGTGGAGTTGCCCGCTGCGGCGCCTGCCGCGAAGGGACCGCCCAGCGGGGAGAGGTCGGGAGCGCGCCACTCCGCGGTCAGCGATTCGCCCTGGCGGCGGACGAGCAGGACGCGACCCTGGACGTCGACCGCGGCCGCGAGCGGAGCTCCGGCCGCGTTCGCTACCCAGGGGATCTCCGGGCCCAGCGCCACTCCGGTCGGGGAGACGTGCTGGAGCGTCGCGCCAGAGGTCGCGATCTCGCCGCGCTCGAGGAGCAGGCCCCCCTCGAAATCGCCGGACAGCCCCAGCGTGTGGCGGGAGTCCACGCCGACTTGCGCGCCGCCTGCGAACTGCACCATCGCGCCGGCGTAGGCCAGGGACGGATCGTGCCGGATCGCCAGCACCGCGAAGCCCAGGGGCTGGGCCACGATCGCGTCTCCCGCAAGGCGGCCGCCGCTGCCGCCCGCGCTGCGTTGCGGGGCCTGGTAGATGCCCCACGACAAGGTGCCGGCGGCGCTCGCCGGGTTGGCGCACGTCAGGGCGAGATCCCGGGTCGCGTCGGCGAAGAACGGAGACCCGCAGCCGGCCGGAGCCGGGTCGCACTCGAGCCGCTGGCCCGGCAGCGCGTCGAGGTGCGGCGACAGCTCCGCGCAGGCGCCCGCGACCGACTGGGTTTCCCAGGCAGCCGCCGCCGGCGCCGCGTGTTCCCCGCTGTCGATTGCGGCCCCCCCGCAGCCCGTTGATCCAACCAAGCCAACCAGGCAAAGGGCAGGGCCGAGAGCGAAGCTGAAGGCGACGTTCGGCGCTGGCCTCGGGCGCATGGAGCCAAGCTGCGCATCGCCCGGCCGCGATGGGAGCGGGCGGGCGGTCCACTGCGCCGCCTGTCGACTGGAGAACGGGTCAGCTCTCGCCGCCGCCGGAGCCCGAGCCCACGTCGCGGGCGGAGGAGGCGATGAGCGGGAAGCGTCGCTCCATCTCCTTGTGCACGAAGCGCTCGATCTCGTCGGTCGAGGAGAAGCTCATCGCCGCGTCGAGCAGCGCCCTCGAGTCGCGCAGCTCGGCACTGCGCAGGACGCGCTTGACCGCCGGGATGTCCGACGGGTTCATCGACAGCGTGTCGAGCCCCAGCGCGAGCAGCACCAGCGCGTAGGCCGCGTCGCCCGCCATCTCGCCGCACATCGCCACCTCGATGCCGGCGGCGCGCGCGCCCTCGACCGCGCTCTGGATCAGCCGCAGGACGCCCAAGTGCAGCGGCCGGTACAGGTAGGCCACGTCGCGGTTGCCGCGGTCGATGGCGAGCGAGTACTGGATGAGGTCGTTGGTGCCGATGGAGAAGAACTCGCACTCGCGCGCGAGCCGGTCGGCGGCCATCGCGGCTGCGGGCGTCTCCAGCATGATGCCCACCGGCACGCACGACTCCTCCGCCACCGGCACCCCCTTGGCCACCAACTCGGCGCGCGCGGCGGCGATGTGCTGCTTCGCCTCGCGCAGCTCGGTCACCGCCGCGATCATCGGCAGCATGATGCGGAGCTGGCCGGGCTTTGCCCGCGCCGAGGCGCGCCAGAGCGCGCGGAGCTGGGTGCGGAAGAGCTGCGGGTGGCGCAGCGTGAAGCGGATCGCGCGCAGGCCCAGCGCCGGGTTGGCCTCGTGCGACCGGTGGCCAATGGGCAGCTTGTCTCCGCCCAGGTCGAGGGTGCGGATGGTGACCGGCCGGTCGCCCATCTGCGCCAGGATGGAAGCGTACGCGCGAAAGTGCTCGTCCTCGCTCGGCAGCTCCTCGCGGTTCAGGTAGAGGAACTCGGTGCGGTAGAGGCCGATGCCTTCGCCGCCGTGGGCCAGGACCGAGGGCACCTCCTCGGGGAACTCGATGTTGGCCCAGAGGCCGACGCGCCGCCCGTCCTTGGTCTGGGCGGGCAGGTCGCGCTCTTCGAGCAACTCCTTGCCGCGGCTGCGCGCGAGCTGGAGCGCCTCCTCGAACCTGCGCACCTCGGCGACGTCGGGGTCGAGCAGCACCTCGCCGGTATGGCCGTCGACTGCGATCAGGTCGCCCGCCCGCGCCAGCTCGGAGGCCTGGCCGCAGCCGACCACCGCCGGGACCTCGAGCGCGCGCGCGAGGATGGCGGTGTGGCTGGTCTTGCTGCCGAAGTCGAGCACCAGGCCCTTGATGCGGCCGCCGGAGAGCAGGACGGCCGCGTCGGCGGTGGGCAGGTCGTAGGCGACGATGATCGCGTCGTCGGGCGGCTCCGCAGCGAGCAGGCTGGGCGACTCGCCGACCAGGTTGTGCACGATCCGGTCACAGACCTCGTCGAGGTCGGTGCGGCGCTCGGCGAAGAAGCCCTCGCTGCCCATCTTTTCGCTGATCTCGCGGAACATGCGGCGCACTGCCCACTCCGCGTTGAGCAGCTCCTCCTTCACCAGCACCCGCGCGCCGTCGATCAGCGTCGGGTCCTGCGCCATCATCTTGTGGGTGTCGAGGATCAGGCCCTGCTCGCTGTCGCCCAGGCTCTCGCGGATGGCGGTGAGCTGCTCGACGCTCTCGCGCACTGCCTGGTCGAGGCGCTGCAGCTCCGCAGACACCTGCTCGGGCTGCACGTGGAAGCGGGGCACGCGCGTGCGGCGCCGGTCCACGGAGAAGACGCGGCCGATCGCGATGCCGGGCGAGGCAGGGATGCCGTTGATCTTCGCCAAAGCTCCCTCGCTATAACACGCTCGAACTACAGCTCGCGCGCGACCACCCGACGCAGGGTCTCCTGATCGATGTTGGCGCCGCAGAGCGAGATGCCCACGCTCTTGCCGGCGAGCGTTTCGCGCAAGGAGACGAGGCCGGCGAGGCCGGCCGCGCCGGCCCCCTCGGCCAGGTTGTGCGTGGTGCGCAGGAAGATGCGGATCGCCTCCGCGATCTCGCGCTCGCTGGCGGTGACGAATCCACGCAAACCCTCCAGCAGGGCGGGAAAGGTCAGGTCGTAGGTGCTGCGGGTGGCGAGCCCGTCGGCGAAGGTGTTCGCGCTCGCGCCGGCG
>WNFI01437958.1_pt1 | contig 11352 bp, 16 predicted proteins | sample 5400471 | NCBI WGS metagenome assembly WNFI01 (sample SAMN13153348, study PRJNA577476) | soil metagenome | isolation source: 100 cm saprolite on Douglas fir-dominated hillslope | place: USA:California | collected 2013-09-17
CCAGAAATTATCTGTATTGAAGGAAAACTGGATGAATATGCAGGTGATTTCCATCTTGTTTTCCATAATTGGAAGAGTGTGACAATATCACACATTCTTCTCTCTGTTTTCTATTTTGTGGAATACTTTCAGGAATACCTAAAATCTTATCTATCTTCTGCTCAACCAAACCGGCAAAGTGGTGCAGTGTTATCTCGTTTTTTTAATATTGGGAACAGCCAAAGTTACACAACTCAGTAGCTCATTCCATACAATTCTGGGGAGTCGATTTTCCACCACTCACCGCCCTGCGGTGTAGTGCACGGCCCGAGCGAATCTAATTCATCATCCTCATCCTCGATACAAATATATGTCAATACTGGCCTCTGGTCCACGCATTCCAATAACTCTTGTTGCCTATGGCGGAAGGCAGACTATCCTCCCTCTTCCTACGAGGGAATGTCGTTTCCAAGGATTTCTGTGTACGTATTTATCAGCGATACTATAAACTTGGCCTACCGGGCAAGGTATTTATTATTGGGATTATGCCTAATTGTCCGCCGATGACACTGAGATCACCCTCAGGCCTTTGTATGGTTCCTCGTATTCCTTCATGTCACTGTGCTTGGTGTATTCTTCTTCTTCGGGCCTAAGCGTATCTTCCAATGGATGTACAATGCTGCGCAGCAAGTGCGCAACATGCCATATGGTTGGCTTATACTCTTCGTTATCGCAGGTAAGCTGGCCTTGCTCCCGCAAAATCCTCCCAAACACTGGTATGCTTACTATACACTAGTAATAATCTGTTTCCCTCCCCTCATTGGACACACTACCGTCAATTCTATCTGCGGGTTTGCTTTTGGCATGAAAGGATTCTTAATAGCGCTACCAGCTGCTATAATTGGATCATCCTTGGCGTTCCTACTGTTGAGAGCGCTCTTCAGACGACGCGTGAAAACTTGGACGAAACGGAGCAAAAAATGGCAAGCAATGGAGCAGGTTATTGTGTGTCATCCGAACATTACGGCGACCTTTGTGCATTCTGATGTTGCGGGATTCTATAGATGGCCGACGGTCTACCACTAATAATTCTTATTCGGCTTTGCCCAATCCCTTGGGTCTACTCCAATGCCCTCTTTGCTTCCATCGAGAGCGTTCGTCTGTGGCAATTCATATTTGCAACCATGTTGGCTCCTTGAACTCTTATCGAGATTCGCGCCTGACGTAGTTGGGATCAGATGCTTCTCACCGAAAATTTTGCTCGCTACCTTCATCGGATCGCAAGTTGCTGAACTATCCGATGGCACTCACCGAGCGAACCTCTCTACGGGCGCCCAGATTTTTGATATCTTCTCTGTAGTACTCAGTTTTGGAATTGCTTTCGGTACTGGTTGGTATGTTATCGTCTTAAGCGATCTCGTCCCAGTACGTGACATCAACTGTTTTGCGTAGGCATATCTGGAGAATGACCGAGAGACGTATCGGGCATATGGAAGGTTTTCTTGGAGAGACAAATCATCTGGCTGCTGATGCGGAGGGTGCGAGCGCTCTACTGTTGCAGAGCTTCTCGAGCGCCTCCCTCCCATTAAGTGACGAACCAGAGGGAGTGATAGATCTCACTGAGTTTCATACAACGAAAGTCAACATAGACGAACAGGTTTGAGGCACAATGAAGAGTTTAATAACTAGTTGCTGCTTTATGTATTGAATTTGGAATAAGGTTATCGCTATGGTACGATAAATATATTAAACGATCTCCTACTCCCTGGACTCAGTCATACCAGTGTAAGAACAATAAGGCAAAAGTGGCCATAAGGATGAATAACAGGATCCATTTTCTTGAAATTTTTCCTCTTTCCCTCGCTTGTCTCAGCTGCGCATTCCCTTTCTCCACTTGAGCCTGCGTAGTCATGGCTTCGTCATATAATGTGTCGACCACCTCAGTCTGCCGAGCTAGCTGCACCACGAGCTCCGTCTGCAACGCGCCAATTTCCAGTAGACGAGACTCGGCTAGCTGCACGCTCTGCAGGGTGTCCTCCACAGATTTCAACATCGCTGCGTTCTCTTCCTCGAATTGCAGTATTTGGGATTGAGTGAGTTCAATGTCTGCATCTTCGTCCGTATCGGATCCAGTGTAGTCTGCGGCAGTCACGGGAGGAGGAATGTGCGATGATGGGGCGGTGGAATTAGAGGATGGCACCGAACCATACACGTCTCTTATTGCGGTGTCTCTTGCTTGGTCCACGGCAGCAGTTGACCCAAGTGTCCGAGCACGGTCTAGATGCCTTCGTATCCGTTCCTCTTGCATCTCCTTTTGAGACTGGCTAAGCTCCGTCAGCTGACGGGTGAGATACCACGTTACATTTGAACGGTGGGAGGCGACAAGCTCTGCAAATCTGTCACTTGGGGATATTAACGAAGGGAGAAGCTTCGCCAAGGAGTTCACGGCATTCCGAGAGGCATTGTGCACTCGGGCTAGGAGCGTGCGCGAGTTGATTGTGACTCCAGCTTACGGCATAGGACAAGACTCACTAGCTTCGAGTTTCTCTAGCTGAGAAACCCTCACCGCGCATTGAGAAATGATGAGACGAGCTTGGAGATCTATTTGGTCCCTCTCCTCATTTGACAGACGTCGTATATCCGCCCAGGAATGAGAAGGGTTAGAGAGATCCATTTCTCGAGAAGCTTCTCCGCGGAATTTGGCAGAAGCATCAACATTCAGGTAAGCCTTTCTTATGCCGGATAAGAGTTCCGATAAGGAACGAATATGCGCGAGCTATCACTCGGCGCGTAAGTGACCAATTGTGGCAATACAACAAGCCACTAGGGACTAACGATCGAGTAAGCCTCCTGCAAGTACAAGTTGTCGGCCCGAGGCTCTTTAGTCTCTCTATTTCCCCGCCTCTTCGGTTCTGGAGGATAGACGCGAGCGAGCTCTTCGACCTGTTCGCGAAAGCTCTGAGTATGGTCCACGACATAACCCATTGAGGTTCTGCTTCCGGTAGCGTGGGTTGGTCACGTTACCCAACCTTCCGAACCTGAAAACCAGAGCGGGGTTATTTAATTGCTAATTTGCATCAAATTATTGACAGAGGTTCAGATGTTCAGTGCTGGTGCCTTTATTAGCTGCCGGAACGACCACACAAGAAGTCACGAGGACATTCCTCCCCAACCCTCTCTTTTGAATATTTCCAGTTACCTGATCTGAGCCATGGAATGGGGCTCTGAACATCGACCAACTCGACCTCTTCCAGCACGGGATACTTCCAGAGCACAGCAGAGCGCTCGAAAAGGCCCATTGGGGCCTGGGCTTTCTCGTACGGTACTCTTCGACAGTCAATGTGTCGGAGATGCTGTCTCAGAAGTCATGCCTCAGCGTCATCCGGGAGGTCTTAAGCGAAAGTTTTCCAGCATGCGGGAGAATGCAGCAGACACCCACCTGAGTCCCCAAATAATCAAGATGCGAAAGGTGGAAAGGCTGGATCCGGGCTTGAACCTCCCGGCGCCGACGCCGTTCAACCCTCTCAAAGGTTCGGATGATCCTGGTGGAGAACTCTTTGTCTGTAACGGGCTCCCTCAAGATATCTCCCGAACCAAACTTATCGATTCCCTTGCGGAAGTGTTTCACCATCCGGATTTTTTGGGCGACCGACCTCCGTTCAATTTTGACATCCAATTGAGCGTGAGTCGTATTGAAGCAGCCAGCTATCTAAATCGCTACTGATGTGTTACTGTGAACCTTCATTTAGGGGGATCCCGACCGTCCGAGAAAGGCTTGGATAACAATGCCTGAAGAGATTCTCGCCTCCCACTTTCTTAGTGACGGATACTCTGTTATTCTTCCGTACGAGAGGAAGCCCCTCCATATTGTTCGAAGCTTGAGGACACCGGATCCTCATCTTGTCCGTCAGATCAGAATGACTCCTTTTGTGTCGGCCGCTGAGCTCGAGAAACAAGAGGAACTTGTAAGAGAACTCGGAGAGCGTCTCCCACTTTCCGTTCTATCATTTGGCATTTGGGACGACGATGAAGGGATATTCTCTGTAGAGTATTTCGTAAAGGCCCGGGACCCCCATCCTCATCTGGACGAACCTTCGCGGGCCTCGTCCTCTTTGTGGTATGACAGCGACCGGCATGCTGTTATCCTTCAGCACCTCGGAGTCACTATCCACTCGCGCTTCAGTCGGCGAAAAATCACTCTGAAACCCAAGATTGTTATTTCAGTGAAGGACATCTCAGCGGTCTATACGGACATATCCGAAAGCTTCGCGTTATTTCATATGTATCGGCCGGTTATTTTCGAGAATGACCGTCCGGAGGATTCACCATATGGTTCTGGAAATCATGATCGTGTCCGATGCCCTTCTTTTGATGAAGAACACTTCAGGATTGCCAAGTTCACGAGCAGTGAGGTATTGGTTAAATTCGCATCTCCGGCGACTCTACGATCTTTCATCGTCAAGGTGAGAAATGTTGCTCAGTTCCCCTTACCCTCAGATCGACGCATCAAGGCTGCCCGGTACGGCAGGTACGAGCGTACTTGGACGGATACCTTACAGAATTGGTACGAAAGGTTACCGTTATCTGTAGCATTACAGTGTGAACAGGCAATACATTCCGGGGTTATTACACCGGATGAACTTGCCAAAGTGCTCAGACCAGACATTGATGCGGAGCTCAAGAATAGCGGAGAGCAAATCGCTGCTCATGCTATTCAAGTCCTCATACAAAGAGAGAGAGAGCGTCAAACTGTCAAGGCCGGACCGCGTTCAAGATCGTGGTCCACCGCCTATCGTGATGCGACTGCTCATGCATTACTGGAGCTGAGGTCCAAGAAAAGATGGACGTCGCATGATTTTGCAACCTGCTATATCCTCTGCCTCACTCCCACCACTTTCCTAGTCGAGGGACCATTTCAGGATCGTAGTAATCATATCCTCCGATTGTATCCTAAACACCAGCATTATTTCATGCGGGTTTGTTTCACCGAAGAAGGCGGAGTGGGCAGAAAACTATCGAAACCACGGCGAAGTCCCGTCGATTGGAGTCATTTTGTTCAGACGCATGTGGGAGGCGTTCTTCGTAATGGGTTCTCACTCGCCGGGAGGCATTACGAATGGCTTGGTTACTCCCAAAGCGCCCTCAAAGAATTTCAAGTAATTTTTATGACGCCTTTCGAACATGAAGGTCGAAAAATAGACTCCGCATATATCAGACAAGAACTCGGTGATTTTGAAAAGGTCTATCATCAACCAGCAAAATATGGGGCACGTCTGGCACAGGTCCGTCGATAGACTATTGAGTCGTTCTATTACTAATATAAGGAATACAGGCATTTTCGGCAACGAGTGCGACGATTGAGATCGCAAAGGATTGCATCGAGAAAATAAATGATATTGAGCGCAACAGCTACTGTTTCACTGTAAGCTAATGCCCCTTTTTCACATCCTCTCCGATGCTGAAGGCTGAGATCATAGGATGGCGCAGGCGAAATATCGGAGGACATGGCATCGATGATATGGAAAGGACTTCGAATGACCAAAGGGGCTAAGTCCAGGAGCATCAGACCATGTGCTTTCCAGGCTCGTTTTGGGGGTTGCAAAGGGGTATGGGTGATCAACCGTCAGCTTCAAGGAGACGTAATCCGCATACGCCCCAGCCAAATAAAATTCGAATCAAAATCCACTGCTTTTGAAGTTGCAAGTGAGTATCGTGTTGTTTCACATTGCTGCAAGAGAAATTGAGCCTTATTCTCTAGACACGTCTGTTCGCCCTATCAAGACAAATTTGAACCGGCCACTGGTGAGACAACGTTGATTTGACGCAGCGGGGACTGATCACTGATGTATTACGAAGATCAAATTACTGGAGGATCTTGGGGTTTCGAAACAGACCTTCGTAGAGCTGCAGGAGAAAGCAATTCAAGATGTTGAGCGAGCTCAAACGACATATATCGCCGCCGCCGAGCTAATGCAGTTAAACAACCTGGGGAATCACTTCCGTGCATCGAGACTCTATACCAACCTCTACAATATGCTTGAGATGGATTTCCATTGCTCTCCAAAAGGCCATATAGACTTCCTTCAGAGTTGTGCAATGTTGGCTGTCGTCGATAGCTTACGTGACTTAAAATACAAGGCTCGCATACCTGTGATGGGCCCGACACTCATTGGAGTCTGCGATACCTGGGGTATATTGAAAGAAGGGGAGGTTTACGTTAAGGTAGTGGATGGCAGGGAGAAACTCCCGGCACTGTTCGGCAAGGTTATCGTTACACGAAGGTGAGTGAGAATCTCGAAGCCTGGTACATGTTTTCATGATGGCTTCGATAGCCCGGTTATTCACCCTGGCGATGTCCAGGTGATACCCTTATAAATGGCACATTGATGAACTTATCTGAAATATTTCACAGTTCGTCATTGCTATCGGGGAGGTGCCTGAAAATTCCCCTCTCAGTGTCCTCTATAACGTGGTCGTCTTCAGTTCTCAAGGTAAGCACTATCTATCCAGTCAGTACCCAGTCGAGTCAATTTTGTTCTTGAAGGCTCTAGACCTTTGCCATCAATGCTTGGTGGGGGAGATCTGGATGTGAGGAAACGTTTTTTTGGCCTATATGGGACTCACTTTTCCAATGCCTAGGGTGACCAATTCAACATAATAACTGATGAGAGATTATACCCTGCCAAGATGAGTGCCCCTGGTGATTACGAGGCGGTTAAACCTCGTAAGACCGAGTTGCCTTGTACCATGGATGACGTGGCAGACTTTGTTGTAAGTCAGCATTTCATCCGTACGAAATGTCAAGGTCACGAGTTGCCGGTTTCCAGGTTGACTTTATCCTAGGTCTGTTATCGTTATCACTTCCAGGTACAGAAATGGACTCATCCACCATTTCGTAGGTGACTTAACTGGCATCATATCCACTCTTCATTTGAAGGTCTCGGATCAAAGCCCGTTGGGATCATTTGACCAGAAATGCTTCAAATTAGCGGAGCTTGCCAGTCATGCTGTGGACTTCGCAAAATCGGGTGAACCTGTGAACCCAAAGTTGTTACCGAAGCCCGACTCAAAGTTCAAACCGGATTTCTTGGCCAATCAAACCGATGACATTGAACGGGATACTTATCCGTCCAGAAATGCCTTGGGATTGCTGTACCGTGCAGTACCGGTGAGCCTACAAAATGAAATTGGCCCTCATCTAGTGAATTTTGTCGCCAGCTTCAGCGGTACGCCCGACCTCTAGAGAGGCAGAAATCATCGTGAGTGTCAACGTTGTGCTGGTTCCAACCTACTGACGGGATTCTTAGCGTGGATGGTTCAGTGCTCATCAGAATTCTACGTCAAGTCCGAATCTGCTTTCCCCAGCTCTGTCTGAGGCCGCCCGAATGTGCTAGCGAGGCATGGGAAGAGGTTTTCAAGTCGTTTTGCGGTCAGGTCGAAAGAATTGCGTTCCGGAACTGTCTCTCGAATAAGGACCATCTGAAGCTTTCGGAAGAGGAGCTCTTCCTTGGAACTTCCGGCATTGCGAATAAGATCGAACGTAGCGAGTATGATTTGTTGTTTCGTGCTCGCACAGAGATATCCGAGAACGTGCAGCGCCTTCGACGTGAGATAAAATATGCCAACTCGGATGATGCGCTGGATAGTGATGAAGACGATGAACAAGACGGAGCAGGAGATGACGAAGAAGCAAGTGATTTGGGCCGAGCTGACTCTCCAGCGGGAAACTCAGTGTGGGGCCAAGCATCTGGCGATGAACTACTCCCTCTCGCCACTGATACCATGTCCTCCATCAACGTCGTCAAGCGTGCGTACAGTGCTGCCTATTACGCTCTGGATGTTTTGATGGATAATGAGTACGCCCCTTACGGCACTCGTCTCTATGCCTTTGTATGCATCGATCTTCTCCTCTCGACCATACGGAGTAAAGGCTGGTGGCAAGATTCTTCCGGTGAACTGGAAAGAGGTCCTCATTCTCCTTAGCACAAAGTCGGGGCCTCTGTGGGACAAAGTACATGTATACAGTAGTATGAACACCACAACGAGACGTTGGTTATTATATCAAGTGCCTCAAAATTGTCGCATGTGTTTCTGTTTAGCTTCACTGCTAATTACATAATCAGAAAATGTGAAAAGTCCGTCTCATGCACGATGCTATTAATCGAGACGGGCTATTACCACGAATTCCGAAGAGCTGTCCAGAACGTGGCAGAAGGGGCGGGTATGTATTTGACAAGATTCATATTCTTGTTTGAAGGGAGGGAAGCCATTGGAGTTCGATCCCTCCTCCGAGCCTCTACAGGAAGGAGGGTAGTCCATTCAATAGGAGGTGAGAAAATTAGTGGACGATCTAAGATTATAATGTCCCGAGTACATGATGTGGCATTAGTAATTATGACATGATCTATGGTGTTAAAAGAGGTCAAATGACAAAGGCCAGAATCAAAATAAGGAGGCCCCAAGAAAACCAAATACCAGTAGATACAAACGTCCTTGGCGAGGAATTCTTAGTAGAGGGTTTTGTCTGGGTAATAGACACGGTGTTGTTCAGCTCCACCAAAACAATGCCTGGTCCAGGCACCCCAACCGTACACCCATTCGAGCACGAGACGGAGGGCACCTGTGAGGACGGGTTACCCGTCGACAATACCCCTTTCCCATCGACGCCCTGCCCTCCCCATGTAATCTTCGTTTTTTCGCTGATACTGGGCGCAGCGAGGTACTTCGTGGTGACCTTGCCGTCCTTTGCGAGCTCAGGGGGAATGTTGAATGACACAGTCGGCATCCCACTCGTCGAACTCGACCGATCTCCAAAATTAAACAGGACAAGGCGTTGGGGCTTCGTACCAGTAGCGTCATACACGACGTACCCTGCGACGTACGATGAAGCAATTTTGGTAAGCCCCAAGTCTGAGACAATGACCGAGCCATCACTGTCGACGCTCCGGAGGGCTTCGGTCAAGACGAGCAGGGAGTAGTAAGGAGGGCCAATAGTCCAGTCACCATTTGAAGCAGGATCGAAGACGTTGTAAACGGTTCCGGCTTCGCGGGTGTGGAGGTAGACGGAAGTATAGTTGTAGACGGTGAGAGACAAAGTATAGTCGATTATCCACATGGCAGCCGCGAACTGTGAAATGGATATGTTCATCAGTGACTGGAGGGAAGAATAATTGAGAACGGTAGTCTACAGTATCGGATCTGCCTGGTTCTCCACCACACGAGACGCTGTTGAACTCAGTCAGAATGACAGGCTTCCCGAGGGCCTTGGACTTCACGATGCCAGGAAGCTCCCACTGAGCTAGCTGGACAACTACACCCAACGAGGTCCCATTCAATACATTCGGAATGAACCTCAAATCTTCATTATTCTCACCGTTCGAATGGTCAAGGAAATAGGTAATATTCCAGCCGTTCTTGGCCTCAGAGGTGCACGCGTTCTTGGGGTAATGCTGCATCCTATGGGGATGATTCGGGGTCTACATCCTGCGATAAGCACAAACTTGAAAAGGTGGCAAGACTTACGAGACATATTTCAGAACGTCCTGGTTCTGCGAAATGAATCCCTTGGAGATATCGTCCTGCAAGTCCCTGTGTAGCTAGCCTATGTTAAAATCTAACTCTATGACCGGAGACGACCTACCATTTACAGCAGAATGAGGGTCCAACTAGCTTTCCTCCCACGAGATTACCATAAGTGGAATGCTGTAATTTGTTCGAGACGCTGTTAAATTCCTTCAACTGCTCGCATAGTAAGACATCAGCACCACAATGTCGTGACACAAGACTAAAGACGTACGTAATCTGCGAAGTTATAGTCCGAAGATCGCTTATGGTTCTGGGCGTACAAATCAGGTTCCTGTTTATAGAACGATTCATCGGAGAATTCTTCGAATTGGAAGGAATTCAATTTACGCACGTTCCCGAGAACAAACGCATCTAGCGAGCCACCGAGAACCTGCTGGCTGTCATGCGAGAATTGCATCACGTCTTGATCGTGAGGCACCGCCCAATCCGTCTCCAAGTGCCTGTCCACAAAGTATCGTAATCAGAGAAACTACAGTGGTGAGACGGAGAGCAGTCCCTTAAGCGTCTTAGCTAGCTGCGGCCCAACCGTGACGGGTGAGTTCTTGATGGAGTCTACACCGGTGGTGTTCAAGTTAAAGGTAATCATTTGACCCGCGTTGGCATTATACTTGGATCCATCCAGAGAGTTACCTCCCACGCGAAAACGAACTGGTTGCGTGATACGTGACCTGAGCCCCGAGAGAAGGTTCAACATTGGTTTAGGGATGGAATTCTCGTCGTCCCCGACTTTAATTTGGAACAGAAAGGACGAGTATCATTCAGAGTACGTACTTACGCCAGGGAGACGAAATATTGGACACACTCAGCGTGTTTATCATGTTCAACTCGACGGAGATGCCAATGAAGTTATCCTTGACTACGTTCGCAGTCGAGGGCACACTTGGTAGGGCGGAAAGAGTTGCAGTCTGTGCATTGGTTTGGAGGGTAAACTGGAAAATGAAGCTAAAAGCCAAAAAGATTCTCGAAATGGGTTGCTTTCGATGCCTTATGTGGGCCACCATTTTTCAACCAGTTCAGAGATGAAGAGATGAAAAGGACGACAGGCTAAAGGAGGAGAGTAACGTTTATAATGCGGCATTCGACACAGACATGTAGTAAGGAGAGCATAGTGAATGAATTTACATCTACAGATTGATATATTAATTGATAGATGTGACAAAACCTCAGCCTGATGAGCATGAGGAGTCGATTGCGACAGGAATTCCAAAGCCACCATCACGCGCAGAATATGGGTACCGGTTAACTGAGCGGTTATTCATTCAAGAGTCGAGCGGAGCGAGGAAACTGAACTGAAACTAGTATTGTACTTTCCATAGGCCTTAAATTGTATACAAGATCTATATATTACCGAAGCAACGAATCAGAAAGGAAATATCAAACTAATACCTTGAACAATCTGCCACCAGAAGCTACATGTGATGCATCAAATGGAAATATAAACATGACTCCATCCAACAGCATCGATTGAGCTCAAAAAATTAAAGGCGTACTCCAGTATACCAACAAGCAAAGTTGGCCCGTAAGTTTCTGAGGTCAATAGTACGACACGACATCAGTTACTACCATTACAACTTGACCTAGATAACCTGAGTCAAAAATCTATAAATGTGCATCCAACTTGAAAGTTGTAAATACACTATGCATAAAGTATGACATAACTATAAAGCGCGCGGTCCCATGTAAATGGTATCAGCAAAGTCAGCTGTAGGTCAAAAACCATCAGGAAACCGGGTTTGACTCCTATTACTTTGAAAGTGATGAGTAGAGCTTCTCCCGCACGCTCCCACA
>WNFI01160675.1_pt1 | contig 11351 bp, 8 predicted proteins | sample 5400471 | NCBI WGS metagenome assembly WNFI01 (sample SAMN13153348, study PRJNA577476) | soil metagenome | isolation source: 100 cm saprolite on Douglas fir-dominated hillslope | place: USA:California | collected 2013-09-17
GCGCTTCCGATCCCAACGCCCCCCGGAGCGGCCAGGAAGCGCTGGTCCAGCGCGGCGCGCAGCTCTTCGGCATCGACCTCGTCGCCTTCGCCGACCGCATGATCGCGGGCCGCATGCCCAGCGGCGGCGACGGCCGCGACAAGTACGCGATCAACCGCGCCGACGTGGCCGTCAACTGCGCAGGCTGCCACATTCCCGTGCAGACGACCGGCGTATCGCCGTCGAAGATCGGCGGCCGCCACCTGAGCAACGTGTGGGCGCCGATCTTCTCCGACCTCCTCCTGCACGAAGGGCCCGAGGTCACCCCCGAGCGCATCGCGTCCACCCCGCGCTATCCGGTGGCGATGATGCGCAACGGGTTCCGGACTCTGGACCTGCAGCGCAACACCAGCGACGACGCCTTGCCGAACCAGGGCGTGGCCAACGGCAAGGAGTTCCGTACCCCGCCCCTGATGGGCATCGGGCGCGTGGGCCCGCCGTTCTTCCACGACGCGCGGGTTTTCCTGAGCAAGGACACGCGTGACTCGGCCCCGCTGGGCACGGTGTACTCGGACGCGACGGTCACGAACGGGCCGCTCGTGGTGCGGACGGTCGATGACGCCCTGCGCGCCGCCATCGAGCTGCACGACCTTCCGCCGCCGGACGACGCGAACACGCCGTCGGGTGGCGGCTGCCCGGTGCCGCCGGGACGCGTCGTCGGCGAGATCCGCTACTCCGGGCCCAACGACATCTGCCCGCCCTACGAGAGCGACCTCTCCCGGCGGAACCGCAGCGAGGCCCGCGAGGTCATCCGGCGCTTCCGCGCCCTGAGCGCCGCCGACCAGCAGGCGATCATCGAGTTCCTCAAGCAGCTTTGATCTCAGGGGGGGAACTCTCTCCGCACCCACGAGGGGAGAGAGCTCCCCCCTTGAAACCCCCCGTCGCTCGACGCCGCTGCGCGGCGTGGCCGTGGGCTTATTGAGTCAGGGGGAGAACTCACTGCTCATTGGATCGGAGTGAGCTCCCCGCCTGAAACCCCCCTCGCACAGCGCCGCCGCTGCGCGACGCCGCTGTGCTCTGCGGTTGGCTGGCCCTGGAGCCGCTCCGCCATCCCTTGCGTCGCCGGCCCGGCCGCGCTATGACGGTCACCATGACGGAAGTCATCGAGGTCGCGAAGACCGGCCGCGCCCGCTGCCGCACGTGCCGCCAGGCGATCGACAAGGGGACCTTGCGCTTCGGCGAGGAGCAGCCGAGCGCCTTCTCGGACGAGATGCAGATGGCCTGGCATCACCTGGCCTGCGCGGCCCGCAAGAGGCCGGTCCAGGTCCGGGAAGCCCTCTCGCGGTTCGAAGGCGAGGTCCCCGGCCGCGAAGAGGTCGAGAAGTTGCTCTCGGAGGGCGACGAGACGGTCGCGGCCTATCCCTACGCCGAACGTGCTCCCACCGGGCGATCGAAGTGCCTTCACTGCGCGAAGCCCATCGACAAGGATGCGCTCCGCGTGGCGGTGGAGCGCGAAGTCGAGGTGGCCGGGATGACGCGGGCGGGCGCGGGCTACCTGCACCCGGGCTGTGCCCGGGAGTTCACGGGGACGGAAGACCTGGTCGCGCGGCTGCGGAAGAACTCCAGGAAGCTCGGCGATGCGGACCGCGAGGAGCTCGAGCGGGCCTTGTCGGAGTGAGGGTGTGGCGCTGGATCATCCCCCTCACGGTCGTGGTGTCCGCCAGCCTGCTTCCCGTGCCCGCCGGCCTCACGCCCAGCGCGATGCGCTACTTCGCGCTGTTCGCGGGCGTCATCGCCGCGCTGATCGTCGAGCCCCTGCCCGCGGCCGCGGTGGGGTTCGTCGGCATGGCGGTGGCGGCGGCCACGCGGCTGGTGGTTCCCGACGCCGAGGGCTCGCTGCGATGGGCGATCTCTGGCTTCGCGAACGGCACGGTGTGGCTCGTCTTCGCCCCCTCCAACACCGCGCGCAGCGCGGGCGCCATCTATCCCGTCCTCCGCAACATCCCGCCCCTGTACGGATCGCAGCCCGGCCCGAGCGCGCGCCGCCTCGGCGCCTACGTCATGTGGGTCGCCTTCGCCGCCACCGCCGTCACCAGCTCGATGTTCGTGACTGCGCTCGCGCCCAACCTGCTCGCGGTGGGGATGGTCGCGGCCGCCACCGGCCAGACGATCACGATGTCGGAATGGGTGAAGGGCTTCCTGCCCGTGGCGGCCGTCCTCGTCGCCAGCGTTCCCTGGCTCGTCTACAAGGTCTATCCGCCCGAAGTGAAGCACAGCCGCGAGGTGCCGGTGTGGGCGGCGGGGGAGCTGCAGCAGATGGGGCCCGTGACCGCGCGCGAGGGGCAGATGGGCGCGCTCTCCATCGTCACCGTCCTCGTGTGGGTGTTCGGAGGGGCGGTGCTCGAGCCCACCACGGTCGCCTTGATCGCCATCGCGCTCATGCTGCTGCTCGGCATCGTGAGCTGGGACGACGTCACCGGCAACCGCATGGGCTGGAGCACGCTGGTCCTCCTGGCCACGCTGGTGGCGCTCGCGGACGGGATGAACAAGGTCGGGTTCGTCGCCTGGCTGGCGCGGGCGGCGGCCCAGGCCCTGAGCGGCCTGCCCGTGCTGGTGGTGATGGGCGGCCTGGTCGCGCTCTTCTTCCTCGTGCACTATTTCTTCGCCAGCCTCACCGCGCACACGACCGCGGTCCTTCCCGTTCTCCTGGCCGCGGGAGTGGCCGTGCCCGGAATGCCGATCCGGCCGTTCGTGATGCTCGCCTGCTACTCCCTCGGGATGATGGGCGTGATCACGCCCTACGCGACCGGACCCGCCCCCGTCTACTACGCCACCGGCTACATTTCGCGGCGGGCCTTCTGGTCGCTCGGCCTCTTCTTCGGCCTCTTCTTCCTGGCCGTGCTGCTCGGCATCGGCGCGCCCTATCTCTTGACCCTCTATCCCTGACCCGCGCATGAAACGCCTCGCCGGCAACCTCACCTTCCAGGTCCTGTGCGCGGTGGCCCTGGGCGCGCTCCTGGGCGCGGTCGATCCGCCGCTGGGACGCGCCATGCGCCCGGTGGGCGACACCTTCGTGAAGCTGGTGAAGATGGTCATCGGGCCGATCATCTTCCTCACCATCGTGCTGGGCATCTCGAACATCGCCGACCTCAAGAAGGTGGGCCGGGTGGGCGGGAAGGCGCTGCTCTATTTCGAGATCGTGACGACGTTCGCGCTGGCCATCGGGCTCATCGTCGTCAACGTGACCCGGCCCGGGGCGGGCCTGGCCGCCACCAGCATCGCGGGGGGCGACGCTTCGAGCCTCACCGCCCAGGGCAAGGCGCTCACGTTCACCGAGTTCCTCACCCACATCGTGCCCTCCAGCGCGATCGAGGCCTTCGCCCAGGGCGACATCCTGCAGATCGTGTTCTTCAGCGTGCTGTTCGGGGTCGCGCTCACCGCCCTGGGGGAGAGCGGCCGTCCCCTGGCCGCAGTGCTCGACACGACCCTGCACGTCTTCTTCCGGATCGTCGCCATCGTGATGAAGGTGGCGCCCATCGGGGCCTTCGGGGCCATGGCCTTCACGGTGGGGAACTTCGGCCTGCGCACGCTCTGGCCGCTGGCCCGGCTGATGCTCGACGTGTACCTCACGATGTTCCTCTTCATCTTCGTGGTGCTCAACCTCATCGCCCGCGCCTACGGGTTCCGGCTCTGGACGTTCCTCAAGTACATCTCGGAGGAGATCCTGATCGTGCTCGGGACCTCCTCGTCCGAGGCCGCGCTGCCGGGGATGCTCGAGAAGCTGGAGCGCTACGGCTGCGCGCGCTCAGTGGTCGGGCTGGTGGTCCCGACGGGCTACTCGTTCAACCTGGACGGGACGTCGATCTACCTGTCCATGGCCACGGTGTTCCTGGCCCAGGTCTACGACGTGGACCTCTCGCTGCGCCAGCAGCTCGCCATCCTGGCCGTGCTCATGGTCACGTCCAAGGGGGCGGCGGGCGTGACCGGGTCGGGCTTCATCGTCCTGGCCAGCACGCTGCAGGCCATGAAGGTCGTGCCCGTGGAGGGCATTGCGCTCCTCCTGGGCGTCGATCGCTTCATGTCCGAGGCGCGCGCGATCACGAACCTCATCGGCAACGGCGTGGCCACCCTCGTGATCAGCCGCAGCGAAGGCGCCTTCGACGAGACCAGGCGGGTGGCCGCGGTGGAGGCGCGGGCGGCCGCGGCCCCGGCCGCGGTCAGCGTGACCCCGTAGGGCGCGGACAATATCGCGGACTCCCCTTGACCAACTACGACGGGCGATAGTAGTTTCGATTGCATCTCCCGTTTCAATGACACCTCCGCGCCATCCCTCACGCGGCGGCGGGGAGCCGGTAGCCATGCTCGTCCCATTCAATCACGCGGAAGGAAATGTTATGGACAAGACTCCGAGGACGCGCTTCTCGCACCTGCGTCTGGCCACGATGGCCGCGGTGGGCGTCGCCGCCGTGATCGTGGCCGTCGTGGCGGTGAAGAAATCGCATCCGACCAGCTCGCCGACGGCGCGCGCCTTCGTCTTCAAGGAAGGCGATCCGGACATGCGCCCGGGCGACAACAAACGCGCTCTCATCGGGCCCAACGAATCCCGTTGGCCGGATTACACTCCCGAGGTCGAAGCGTACCTGCTGCGGGCGTACCCCGAGGCCGAGGTACCGGGAGAGGCCACCCTGAATGCCCGGAACGGCTGGGCGGCGCTCAATGCGAGCGCGCCTTCGGCCGGCTCCTGGCAGTTGATCGGCCCCAGCAAGGCGACCTACCCCGCCGTGCTCAATCCGTTCCTGTTCGACGGGGCCCAGTACGTGGCGAGCGGCCGCGTGACGGCGATGGCGATCTCGCCGACGTGCACCCAGAATCAATGCACGCTCTACGTCGCGGCGGCGGGAGGCGGTGTCTGGCGGACCGACAAGGCGCTTCTGGGCTCGAACTGGCGATTCGTCTCCGGCGGCTTCGGTATCAACGCGATCGGTTCCCTGCTCATCGATCCGAAGGATGCTTCCGGAAACACGCTGTACGCGGGCACGGGCGAGCCGAATGCCTCGGGCGATTCGGAAGCGGGCGTGGGCATCTACAAGACGACGGACGGCGGCCAGACCTGGACCCTCGTCCCCGGGAGCGACATCTTCTTCCAGCGGGCGATCGGGCAGATGGCTTTCGATAACGCCGGCAACCTGCTCGTTCCGATTGCCAGCTCCGTGCGTGGTGTCAGCTCGGTCACGAGTGGCGCGCTGTCCAGCGCCGCGACCGGGCATCCGCTCGTCACCCGCGGCCTCTGGCGGCAGACCGGGGCCACCTTCACCATCATCCGGCCGATCGTTGCGGTGGCAACGGCTCGCGGTTCGACGACCGTCCAGGTCGATCCCACGCATCCGGGCGTCCTCTATGTGAATGAGTTCTCCCGCGGGGTCTGGCGCTCGACCGACAACGGCGCGACATGGACTCAGATCAAGACCCCGCTCAACTCAGGCCGGAGCACCGACCGGGCCGAATTCGCAGTGGCCGCCCTGCCCGGCGGCTTCACGCGCATGTACGTGGGCGTCGGCAACCAGAGCGACACGGGTGCGAACCGGGCTCGGTTCTATCGCACTGACGATGCCTCGGGTGCGGCCGTATTCACCGACATGACGACGGACCAGAACATCGGCTACTGCACCGCACAGTGCTGGTACGACAACGTCGTCTACACGCCGGCCGGGTCACCTGACGTCGTCTACCTCGGCGGCTCGTTCTCTTATGGACAGCTTCACGCGCAATCGAATGGGCGAGCCTGGTTGTTGTCCACCGATGGCGGGACCGCCTTCAGCGACCTGACGCAGGACGGCGATCCGAACCATGCCGAGGGGATGCATCCCGATGAGCATGCGATCGTCACCGTCCCCGGCAAGCCGTTGCAGTTCATCACCGGCTCGGACGGCGGCGTCGTCCGTTCGGACGGCAAGTTTGCGGATATCTCGTACAAGTGCGACGAGCGTGGGCTCAGTGCCGCGGACCTTGCGTTGTGCAAGAGCCTGCTGAGCCGGGTCGCGAACCAGCTCGTCAACATGAACAATGGCCTGTCGACGCTGCAGTTCCAGAGCGTTTCCGTGAGCGCGCAGCGTCCGCAGAACCTCCTCCAGGGCGGGACCCAGGATAACGGGACGTTCCAATACAACGGTTCCCGCAACGTCTGGCCCCAGGTGATTTACGGCGACGGCGGCCAGTCCGGCTTCAACGTTGCCAACGATGGACTGCGCTTCAACACCTTCACCGGCCAGGCGAACGATGCGAACTTCCGCGACGGCGACCCGACGAAGTGGGTGATCATCTCGGCGCCCATCCTGACCAGCCCGGAGGGGGCATACTTCTACCCCTCGATCGTTGCGGACCCGCACCCCGATCGGGCGGGCTCCATCTTCCAGGGCTCGTTCTCCGTCTGGCGGACGCAGGACTGGGGCGGCGATCGAGACTACCTCGAAGCCAACTGTCCCGAGTTCACGACTTCGGCCGCCCAGCCCGGCTGCGGCGACTTCGTCCAGATCGGCACCCCCTCGGACTTGACCTCGGCAGCGTGGGGAGCGAGCCGGGCGGGCGGCGCGGTGGCCTGGATCGCACGAGCTCCGCAAAACACGGGAACGATCTGGGCAGCAACGGGCGCCGGCCGCGTGTTCATCACCGACAACGCGGACGCGGCGGCGGCCTCCGTGGTCTGGCACCGGGTCGATCCGACCCCGCAACTCAACACTCCCACCCGTGCCATCAGCGCGATCGCGGTCGATCCCGCCGACGCGCATCACGCCTGGATCTCGTACAACGGCTACAACGTGAACACGCCCGCCCAACCGGGACACGTCTTCGAGGTCACCTGGAGCGGAGCGGGCGCGGCGATCTGGGTGGACGTCAGCCATAACCTGCCCGACTTCCCGATTACCGCCGTGGTCCAGGACGACGTGACCGGTGATCTCTACGCGGCCTCCGACTTCGGTGTCATGCGCCTCGCCGGCGGAGCGACGACCTGGACGGTGGCGGGCTCCGGGCTGCCCAAGGTCGAGGTTCCCGGCCTCACCATCGTGCCGAGCGCGCGCATCCTGTACGCCGCGACGCACGGGCGCAGCGCCTGGTCCCTGGCCCTTCCGTAGGTTCGGTCTTGCCTCGGGCGGGGTAGAGAGATCTGCCCCGCCCACTCGCCGCCCTAGCGGCGATAGACGGCGGCGGACAGCGCGGGCCCGATCACAGGATCGACGCCCAGCATCTTCTCGTACAGGCGGTGTTGCCTCTCCAGGGCCGCCTGGTACAGCGGCGCGCGCGACGGGTCGGGCTCGTAGACGTCCTCCGTGCCGAGCGCTTCGTCGGCCAGCGTCCGCCAGAGAGAGAGTCCGCGCAGGGCCAGGATGGCCGCGCCGCGCGAGGGCAGCTCCTCGCTGCGCGAGAGGTGGACGCGCCGGCCGATCGCGTTGGCCATGAGCTGGACCCAGTACGGCGAGGCGCTCATGGCGCCGCCGCTGGCCACGATCTCGTGGGCCTTTGACGCGTGCGGAGAGAGGAGGCGCGCCAGGATCATGAAACGGAAGGCCACCGCCTCCAGCCAGGCCTGGAGCATCTGGAGGGCGCTGGTGGCGGGATGGATGCCGACCGTCATCGCCTCCGCGTCGTTGGACCAGCCGGGACTGCGCTCGCCGGCCACGAAGGGCAGGATGGTCAAGCCGTGCCCGTCGGGCGGGAGCGCGCGCAGAGCGGCGTCCAGCCGGGCCGGCGGTGGCAGGCGCAGGGCCGCGGTCGCCCAGGCAAACACGTTGCCTCCTTCGCTGAGGGCGCCGCCCAGCAGCGTCTCCTTCGCCCCGACCTTGTAGGCCCAGAGGCCCCCGGGCACGGGCGGGGTCGCGTCGGGCAGGACGACGCGCATCGCCCCGGTCGTGCCCACGGTGAGCGCGACCCGCTCGGGCGAGACGCATCCGCTTCCCACGTTCGCGGCGGCGCCGTCGCCCACGGCGAGGAAGAAGGGCACGTCGCGCAGGGCGGGCCAGCGCTTCGCGTAGGCGGGCGCGAGGCCGCGCGCCGCGCGGTCGTAGTCGGCCAGGGGCGGGAGGGCGTCGGCGCTGATGTGGAGATGGCGCAGCAGCGCCTGGTCCCACTGGAGGGAGCGGCGATCGAGCAGCCCGCTCCAGGCCGCGACCGAGTACGAGACGGGCACCGCCGAGGTCCCGAACCACCGCCCGTAGAGGAGCGAGCCCACGGGCAGCCACCGCTTCACGCGGCGCGCCAGGTCGGGATGCGCGGCCTCCAGCCAGCGCAGGCGGGCCGGCATGTACGACGTGTGCAGGGGACACCCCGTGCGCTGATACACCTTCGCGAAGTCCAGCTCGCGGCGCAGTTCCTGGGCCTCGCGGCGGGCGCGCGTGTCCGCATAGGTGTAGAGAGGCGTCACGGGCACGCCCTGCGCGTCCACGCCGCAGGCGGCGAACACGAGGGTGTCGAGCCCGACGGCGGCGATGTGCTGCGCGCGCGTGCGCGCCTTGGCCACGACCGCGTCCACCACCTTCTCGACCGCGACGGCCAGGGCGAGAGGGTCTTCGTCCGCGGTGCCGTCCGCCGCCGTGTGCAGGGCGACGTGCTGCGCGACCTGGGAGCCCTCCACGAGCCGAGCGCGACGATCGTAGAGGTTCGCCCGCACCGACGAGCTCCCGACGTCGATCACCAGGATGAGCGGGCGCGTCACGGTGCCGTGGCCGCGGCCGGAAGGGGTCGCCCGCTCCGGGTCTGGAAGTAGCGGAGGATCCGGTCACGCCACTGCGCCGCCTCGAGGCTCTGCCGCTGGAGCTTCGCGAGGACGGCCTGGTGCCGCTCCGCGTCGACCCGGCCCCGCAGCGCCGTCCAGCGCTCCTCGAATGCGCGCGCCTCTTCCGCGCCGCGCGCGTAGTGCCAGACCAGCTCGTCCCACAGCGTGCGGCCGGAGCGCATCGTGCGGTCCCAGGGGACGCGATCGAACCAGAGGAGGAGGCGCTCGGCAACGGTCGCGGGATCCGCCCACTGCTCGCGTAGCGGCGACGGGTACTGGGAGACGGCGTCGCTGCCCGTGCGCGTGCGGTCGAAGCCGATGCGGTCCGCATCCCGGTGGTAATAGGTCGCGGACCAGTCGGGGCGGCGCGGATCGGTGTTCTCGGGCATGGGCGCGTAATGGTCGCCGCCGATGAGGTGGTGCAGCCCGAGGGGCATGGTGTAGTCCACGAAGGCCTCGCGCGAGCGCAGCATGATGTCGCGGATCGCGGACACCACGTCGGGCGCGCTGGACCAGGTCATGCGGATCCGTGTGCCCCTCGAGCGTGCCGTCCACGACCTTGGCCGCCGTGGATCCGGGGCCCTTGGCATAGGTGTCCGCGTCGAGGAACTCCTTCCACATCGGCGCCAGGTACACGAGATGCGTGGACTGGCCGAGGTACTCCTGCGTGATCTGCAGCTCGGCCATGATCGGCGTGGCCGGGATGGCACCGAAGAGGGGATGGAAGGGCTCGCGCGGCTGGAAGTCCAGCGGCCCGTTCTTGACCTGCACGAACACGTTGTCGCGGAAGCGGCCGTCGAGGGGCACGAACTCCTTGTAGGCGCGCTTGACGCGGTCGGGGTCGACCTCGGCGTCGTACACGAAGGCCCGGTACATCACGACCCCGCCGTGCGGCCGCACCGCCTCGGCGAGGGCGTTCGCGCCGTCCGCGTGCGTCCGGTGGTAGTCCTGGGGGCCGGGCTGCCCCTCGCTGTTCGCCTTCACGAGGAAGCCGCCGAAGTCGGGGATCCGCGCGTAGATCTCGTCCGCCTTGTCGCGCCACCACTTTGCGACGGTGGGATCGAGGGGATCCGCGGTGGGCAGGTTCCCCAGCAGCTTGGGGGCGGCGAAGTTCGCGGACAGGTACGCGCGGATGCCATAGGGGCGGAGCGCGTCCGCGAGGGCGGCCGTCTTCTCGATATAGGCCGCGCTCAGCGATTTCGGATTCGCGTTGACGCTGTTGATCACGCTCCCGTTGATGCCGATCGAGGCGTTCGCACGGGCGTAGTCCTGGACGCGCGGGTCCACGCGGCCGGGCAGCTCGTCCCACTTCCAGAGCGACGCCCCGGCATATCCGCGCTCGATCGTGCCGTCGAGGTTGTCCCAGTGATTCAGGACGCGGCGCTCGATGTGAGGCCGTTCGCTCACGTCGAGGGCCTCGATCGGGTGCTCCGTCTGCAGGAGGCGCAGGAAATGGAACGTGCCGTAGAGGGCGCCGATCTCGCCGCGCGAGGCCACCACGGTCGCGGCGTGCGCGCCGATGCGAGTCGATCGAATGACGTAGCCTTCGTCGCCGAGCATGGCGAGGTCCTTTTCCCATCGGAGGCGCGCCACGAGCGGCGAGCTCGACGGCGTTCCAACCACGACAGCGCCGTCTTGCACACGCTCCGCGAGAGGCACGAGCGTCCCCAGCATCCGGCCCAGGCCACGCTGCAGCTCGGCCTGGATGAGAGCGGCGGTTCGAGAGCGGCCCGGTACGACGATCGACTTCAGTGAGGCCCGATAGGCGGCGCGCCGCTCCGCGTTTTCGACGGGCGCGTAGCGCAGCCACAGGTCGTAGCCGCTTTCGGCGTGCACCGGGCGCGCGGCGGCCAGAAGGGTGACGCCGAAGCCGAGCGCGCCGGCACCTCGGATGAGCCGCCGCCGGTCGAAGAACAAGGTGACCCGGCACGTTACTTTCCGGTCCCGGCGCTGTCAAATGAGACCAGAAGCGTGCAGGATCAAGGAGCATGGCGGAGGAGAGCGTCATTGGCGAAGTCGGCGGCGAGGGCGGCGCCCCGCCGGCCCCGCACCGCGTGCTCGTGCGCGTGCTCGGGGCCGCCGCGCTGGCGGGGGCGCTCTTCTGGGCTCTGCGCGGCCTCGATCTGCGAACGGTGTGGGCCACGCTCGCCGGCGCGCGGCCCGGATGGCTGGCCGTGGGGGTGGTCCTCAACCTCGGGGCCATCTTCTTTCAGGCCGGCCGCTGGCTTGCTCTCGTGCGACCGCTCGCGCCCGCGGCGACGCTGGGCTCCGCGTTCAAGGCCATGGTCGTGGGGTCCGCGGTCTCGGCCGTGGTACCGGCGCGCGCGGGGGACCTCGCTCGAATGCAATGGTTTGCCCGGCGCACCGGGCTTCCCCGGGCGTCGATCGCGGGCTCGATCGTGCTCGACTACGTGGTCAACGCCGTCGGGCTCCTCCTCGGCCTGGCCGTGCTGCCCTACTTCCTGCCCGTTCCCGCGTGGATCCGCCGGAGCATCGGCGGACTGTTGATCGCGTTCGCCGCGGTGGTGACGCTGATCCTGGTCGTGCGCCCATCCGCGGACGTGGCGCCACCGTCTCGATGGGGCGGAGGACTGGGCCGCGTCCG
>WNFI01496189.1_pt1 | contig 11350 bp, 10 predicted proteins | sample 5400471 | NCBI WGS metagenome assembly WNFI01 (sample SAMN13153348, study PRJNA577476) | soil metagenome | isolation source: 100 cm saprolite on Douglas fir-dominated hillslope | place: USA:California | collected 2013-09-17
ACATAGTAGGTGTGCACCGAGATCGACTCGGTCAGTTGCATCCCGCGGCCCTCGAGCTCGGCGGCGAGCAGGCTGCCCACCGGCCCGCTGCCGACCATGCCGATCACCGTGCGGTCCTTCAGGACGTCCAGGTCGAGGGACGCCGGCGCGTTGGGCATGTCCGCCTCGCGGTACAGCAGGCCCACCTGGCTGGTGGCCAGGTCCACCGAACTCAGCCGCGGATGCGGCGGCACCTCGAACCCCACGGCGAGGTCGCTCTCGCGCTCGTATAGGGCGCGCAGGATCTCCGAGTGGTGCAGGGTGCGGACGTCGAAACTGACGCGCGGGAACTTTCGCCGGAACTGCGCGATGGCCTGCGGCGCGATGCCGAGCCCCAGGGACGGCGGCACCGCCAGGCGGATGTGGCCCTCGCCGATGCGCTTCAGGTTGAGCGCGGTCTGGCGGAGCGAGCCGATCCGGCCGTACAGCTCGTCGACCTCGCGGAACAAGGCGTGCGCCTCGTCCGTCGCCGCCAGGCGGCCTTTCAGGCGACGGAAGAGGGCGAAGCCGAGCCGGCTTTCGGCGTGCCGCAGGACCTTGCTGACCGACGGCTGCGAGACGCAGAGCGCCCGCGCCGCGCCACTGACGGAACCCGCCAGATAGACCTCCCGGAAGACCTCGATGTGTCGGAGATTCATTCGCTTACCGCCTCAAAACAACGCCACTGCAGTCCTACAATCGGTGCTCTCTCGTCCGGCGTAGCGGCCATCGAGCGATCCGCCACCCGCCCGCCCGGGGCGGGCCAATTGCCCAAGGCTATGGGCTCGGCGCCGAGCGGTAGATGTATGCGCTGACCCGCCGGGTCCAAGCTCAGCGCCAACACGCAAGGCGACATTCGATCCGCAAGCCCAGGCGGGGCCGGGGTCGAACAAGTTCTGGTGCGATGCTCAAAGCATGGGCGCCCGACCCTCGGCCGCCCATCGAGAGGCTCAGGGGCGGGCGAGATAGGCCGTCGCCTCGATCTCGACGTCGGCGTCCGCGACCAGGTCGCAGACCACCACCGAGCGGGCCGGGAAGGGCGCGGCGAAGACCTCGCAATAGACCTCGTTGAACGCCTGGTAGTGGCGCCGGTCGGTCAACCACGCGGTCACCTTGACGACGTCGGCCGCTGTCGCGCCGTTCGCCTCCAGGACCGCCAGCAGGTTGGCCAGGGCCTGGCGGGTCTGCACGGCCACGTCGCCTTCGACGATCTCGCCGCCGGCGCCGCGGGGCAGCTGGCCCGAGAGCAACAGCAGGTCGCCGGCGCGGCGGGCCTTGCTCAGGGGCGGAGCTTGCACAGGAATGGCGGGTGTCGACATGGCGGGTCCTTCTCTTGGGGTCAGGTTTCGCCCGCGTCCAGCAGCAGGGCCGCCGCGCGCTCAGCCGATCCCATGGCGAGGGTCCAGCCGAGCATGCCGTGCCCGACATTGATGATCAGCCGCTCGCGCGGTCGGGCGATGATGGGGACGGACGACGGCGTCATCGGGCGAAGGCCGGCCCAGCCGCCGGCGACCCCGGAATAGTCCGCCGCGTCGGGCAGCGACTCGCGGGCGGAGGCGACGAGGGCAGCGAGGCGCTCCGGCTGCACGCGCAGGTCGCGGGAGCCCAGTTCCGCCACGCCGGCCACGCGGATCTTTCCGGCAAGCTGGCAGAACACCAGCTTCCGCGCCGTGTCGGTGATGCTCACCTGCGGCGCCCTTGCGCCCGCGGAGGCCGTGAAGGAGTAACCCTTCATCGGAAGCAGCGGCACGCGCACGCCCTGCCGCGCGAGGAAGCCCTTGGCCTCGACGCCGAGCGCGACGACCAGCGTACGCCCGGTGACGCGGTCGCCGCGCGACCCAACCAGGGTCACGGCGTCGGCGGCGAACTCCGCATCCCGCACATCCACGTTGAAAAGGGTCCGCACGCCGTAGTCGCGCCTGAGGACCTCGATGAGCTGTTCGCTGAACCGGTGCGGATCGCCGACCTCGTCCTCGGGCGAGTAGACCACGCCGACCAGGCCCTTCGCGCCGGCGAGGGCGGGCTCGATGGCGATCGCCTCGGCGGCGGTGAGCAACTCCTGCACCGCGCCGTGACGGCGCTTCAGCGCCACCGTCTGCTTGGCGGAGGCCAGCGACCCCGGATCGAAGTACAGGTGCATCTTCCCGGCCGCCGAATGATCGAAGGCGATCGGATGGCGCTCCAGCAGGGCGTGCATGGCGCGCTGGGACTCCAGGCCGAGCTTGAGCGTCGCCAAGGTGCCGGCGTCGTGCGCCGCGGGGGTCGAGGCCGCCAGGAACCTCAGGCCCCAGTCGATGAGGCCCACGTCGAATGTGCTCCCAAGGCGGAAGAGTGGATCTGCGCCCAGCGCCAGCGAGGGCAGCTTCCTCAGCAGGGCCGGGCTGCCGAGGGCGTCGGAATAGGCGTAGCTGAGCTGGGCGCCGTTGGCGTACGACGCGCCTAGCGCCGGACCGGGGTTGCGGTCCACCAGGGCCACCGACACGCCCCGTCGCGCCATGGCGTAGGCGGTTGCGACGCCGACCACGCCGGCGCCCGCCACGACGACGTCGACCACGTCGCCGACGCTCCGGGGCCGCGCGGCCGCGCTCGATTCAATCTGGATGACGCCATTCATGCTGTTCGCCCGCCTGCGCGCGCCGCTGTCGCCTAGACGCGTGCGCCGACATGGTCCTCGCGCCGCACGGCGCCGCCGAAACGACCCTGGGTGTAGCCGTCTGGGAGCCTCGGATCGGGGGCGGTCGAGATCATCTCCCAGACCTAGCGCGCGGCCCCCGCGGGCATAAGCGCCGAGGCTTTTGCAGGCTATAGATCAGGGCTATGAGGCGGCGGAGCCGGACCTCGCCTAGGATCGCTGCCGGCGGCCGCAGGGCGCTGCGGGGGGCGCCGCCATTAGCGGCGGTTATGACCTACCGACATCTTGCAATGGCTCTGGGCCTTTGCGGCGGGTGGCGCGGCCCGCAGAGTGCAGCTCGTGGACCCCACCGGGCCACGCCGGCCCGCGCCCATCGGTCTGCGCCGGCGCGGTCGGACGCCGACCGATCTTGGGGACCTTCGATGCGGCACGGACTGACCGGCCTTGTGGTGCTTGGGATGGTCCTTGGCCTGGTGTTCGGGGTCGCCTGCCATGCGTTCGTTCACGATGCGGGCGCGCTTCGGACGATCACCGGCGGCCTCGAGCTGGCCACGACGATCTTCCTTCGCACGATCAAGATGATCATCGCGCCGCTGGTGTTCTCAACCCTGGTGGCCGGTGTCGCGCGGATGGGCGATTCCGGGGCGGTCGGCCGTGTGGCGGCCCGCGCGCTGCTGTGGTTCCTGGCCCCGTCGCTCGTCTCGCTCGGCATCGGGCTGGCGATGGTCGAGCTGCTGCATCCCGGGACGGGCCTGCATCTGCAGGCCAGCGGCGTCGTCGCCGGCCTGAAAGCGCCGCCGCTGACGGCCGTCGGTTTCGTCGAACACCTGATCCCGACCTCGATCGTCGACGCCATGGCGCGCAACGAGGTCCTCCAGATCGTGGTCTTCGCCGTCGCGGCGGTTGCGCGGGCGCTCGCCGAGCAGGGACTGGAGGTGGTGGCGACCTACGCCTCCTACGTGGGCGGGTTCTACCTGGCGCTGGCGCTCCTCTGGGCCGTGATGATGGCCGCCGGCGCGGCGGTGCTGGGGCCGCGTCGGCTATGGGAACTGATTAAGACGATCCGCCAGCCGGCGCTGATCGCCCTGTCCACCACCAGTTCCGAAGCCGCCTATCCCGTCTTGTTGGAGAAGCTCGAGGCGTTCGGCGTGTCCAACCGGATCGCCAGCTTCGTCCTGCCGCTCGGCTACTCGTTCAACCTGGTGGGCTCGATGTGCTACTGCACCTTCGCCGCGATCTTCGTGGCCCAGGCCTACGACATCCAGCTGACCGGGGCGCAGCTCGCCCAACTGCTACTGCTGCTGTTCGTCACCAGCAAAGGGATCGCCAGCGTGCCGAGGGCCTCGCTGCTGGTGGTGGCCTCGAGCCTGCCCTACTTCAAGATTCCCGACGCGGGCGTGCTGCTGATCCTCGCCGTCGACCATTTCCTCGACATGGGACGCACGGCGACAAACACGGTCGGCAACTCAATCGCCGCGGCCTCCGTAGCCAAGTGGGAAGGCTCCATGGCGATGCCCGGAGCTGGAGGCGACGTCGACGGTGATGGCCCGCGGCGTCGCCAGCTTCATCTTCGAGACCAGCAGCACGAGCGCGGTGACGCCGAGCACCAACGTCAGCTGCCCGATCTCCACCCCGAGATTGAACCCGACCAGCAGCTCCGCCAGTCGCCCGGTCGGAAGCTGCATCTCCAACAGGTTCGCGGCGAAGCCGAAGCCGTGGATCAGGCCGAAAACCAGGGTGATCATCATCCGGAACCGCCCGGGGTCGGCGAGCCGGCCGGAGATCATCAGGTAGTTGCCGGTGAACAGGCCCGCGCCCAGCAGCAGCAGGCTCGGTAGTTCACCGAAGCCGAAGGCGCTGGCCAGCGCCATCAGGGCGAGGCTGGCGCCGAATGCCAAGGCGACGGGGAGCGGCTTGTGGGTCTGTTCGGCGAGGTTCTCCGCGCCGATCAAGGCGATGGTCAGGGCCACCAGGGCGTCGATGAATTCCGGGTGGGGTCGGATGACGCCGGTCACCGCCAGCGCCAGGGTGAGGCTGTGCCCGATCGTGAAGCCTGAGACGACAAAAACCAGGTCGCGCAACCGCCGCGAGATCAGCACTAGCCCCAGGAGGAAAGACATATGGTCGACGCCCGTGAAGATGTGCATCACGCCCATGCCGACGAACTCGAAGAAGCTGGCGCTCTTCAGGCCGCCCGCCGCCTTCTCGGAGACGGCGACGGTCTGGTGTTCGTTGGTGATCAGCTGTTCGGCGAAAGCGCCGGTGGTCGCGTCCTGGATCTCCGCGAAATTGGTATGGCTCGGGACCAGGTCGAAGAAGGCGCTCGACCGGATCTGAAGGTCGTCGCGGACCGGGCAGCGGAAGGTGAAGTCATATTTCCGGAAACCGGGCGCGGCGGATAGCGTCTCCACCGGCGGGATCAGGGCGCAGCGCCGGCCGGCCGAGATCGGGTAGACCCGCGCCGTGAGGTAGCGCTTCACCGCGTCATCCGAGGGCGCCGCCCCGCCCGCGCCGAGGCGTTGCAGCTCGAGGACCGGGATGGTCATCGCCAGGTCCACGTCGGCGCCGTTGATCTCCCAGACCGAGTGGGATTCGCTGCGCGTGTGGGCCGCCGCCGGCAGGGCGACGAGCAGCAGGCCGAACGCGAGCCAGAGGGCGGCGCGGAGGATCCGGCGCATCAGGGCAGATCGCTTGCGACCAGGACGTTCGCCCGCTGACGCAGGAAGCCCTGATACTGCGCCGTGGTCCGCTTCACCTTGTCATTTCGGAAGTCCGACAGCACCTGCGCGCGGGCCTCCGCGAAGGCGAACGGCTTGGGCGGGGCGTTGCGGACCATGTCGAGGAGGTGGGCCCCGTCGGGCTGGACGACGGGCGCCGAAACGCCGCCGCTCGGCAGGGCACGGGCGACCTGGAACAACGCGTCGCCCAGATGGATCTTCGCCGCGAAGTAGAAGTCCTCGCCCGTCTCCCGGCCGGTGTCGCGCCCTCTGAAACGTCCTAGCACCGCTGCGAGCGGCGCCCCGGCGGCCAATGCCCCCGCAGCTCCCGCAGCGTCCGCCGTTTGCGGAAACACCAGGTCGCGGACGGTCATCACGCCTTCCTGGGCATAGCGGTCCTGGTGCGCCTTGAAATAGGCCTGCAAGGCGCTGTCGCTGGGCTCGGAGGTGACCGCGTCGGCGGCCGCCATCTGCTCGACGGCGCTCACCATGGCGGTCCGCACGTCCGGGTCGGTGGCGGCGGTGTCGAGTTCCTTGCCCCGTTGCACGAACAGCTCCTCGCGGATCATGTCGCCGAGCACCTTGCGGCGCTGCGCAGGGGTCGCGTGGGCGTTGTCGAGGCCGTAGGTCGCCTGAAGCTGGGCGTAGAAGTCGGCCCGGGCGATCGGCTGCTGATTGACCAGGGCGACGTCTTCCGCCGGGACATGGAAGGTGGTGGTCCCGCGCGCCGTGAACAGCGCGTAGCCGGCCAGCGCGAGGCCGATGAGGGCCCCCAACGCCATGAGCGACAGGGACCGGCGGGCGTTGACCCGCTTTGGGTCCCAGGCGGACGGGGGCGCGGATTGGGTGGTCGGCGTGGTCATGGTCGGGACTTGTCCGAGTGCGGACCCGGTCGATGGGACAGGGCGAAGACGTAGAGGGAGACTTCCCGCAGGCGCAAAGCCGACAGCCGGCCGGCCTGGGCGGGGCACACGCCCTGGCGGCCGTAGGCGATGGAGTCGAAAATCGCCTGGCGGCCGCCGTCGCCGTAGAGCCAGATGTTGTCGACGAGGTTGGGCGCGCCGATCGCCGGATCGCCCCGGGCGTCGTTGGCGTGGCAGTCGTAGCAGCCGCCCTTGCCGGCGAAGATGCGGCGGCCCGTTTCCGCCGCCGCCGGATCGGCGGGCCGTCCTCCGCGCGACTGCAGGAGCGGATGCCGTAGTAGGCGACCTTCTCGATGTCGCTCACCTTGCCGCCGCCATAGAGCCAATCGGCGTCGGTGAGGTCGGGAACGCCACGCGCCGGGCTTCCCCGGCCGTCGGCGCCGTGACAGCTGGCGCATTGCGCCTTGAAGACGCCCGCGCCGTGTACGATCGCAAAGCGCATCAGCCTGGGCTGCGCGGCGGCCGCATCGGGGTCGCCGCGAACCAACTGAGCCTCCAGCCGGCTGGAGGTGACGAGTCCGGCCGCCGCCCAGACGAGAACGATCGGCGCGCCGATCCAGAGCAGCCAACGGACCGAACGGCGCGCGGCGATGCTCCGCCAAAGCCGACGCACAAGATTCGTGATCCCGCGGGCCGACACGCCTTCCCCCTATGCAAAACCGACTATACCCGTAAGGAAAATTCCGCTAGTGGTCAAGGAATTCGAGGACGGTAATCTCTATGGAATCTGTACATCATGGTATTTAGTGTCAAATAAGGACTATCGGAATTCGATTCATCAAATGATTTATGTCAACGTAACTTGTTTCGATACAAAATGACGCAAATTTCTACTTCAAGGTCGCTGCGACTGGGCGTTATATTGGGGAGGGGTCGTCGCGCCGCGACCCGAAGGAACGCAGCGGTCAACGGCTGCGATGACCGGGGGAAACATGCTGGAACACCTGTGCGCCTGGCTCGAAAAGACGCCGCTCAGCGCCGGCATCCAGAATGTCGGCTGGATCATTCCGGCGAGCCAGATCGTCCATATCCTGGGGCTCGCGGCCATCCTGTTCTGCGTGCTCTCCATCGACTTGCGCGTGCTGGGGGTCGGCCGGCGCCGGACCCCCGTGCCCGGGGTGGCGGCCCACTTCCTGCCTTCCAGACCAAGATGCTGTTGCTGGTCTGCGCGCTCGCGGTGACCCTCGGCGTCCAGGTCATGGCTCGCGGCGCGTCATCGCTCGGCGCGGCGGACGACCGCGTCGGCTGGCCGTTGCGGACATTGGCCGCGGTCTCGCTGGCGCTCTGGTTCAGCATCGCCGTCTGCGGGCGCCTGATCGCCTACTTCATGTGAGCGGACTGACCGCCGAGAACCGAGGAGTCTGACGCATGTCGATCGTCTCGATCGCCAAGTGGATTGAAGCGACGGGCCCGGCCCGGGCGATCGCCCAATCGACCTGGATGTTTCCGGCGGCGGAGACCGCCCACGTGATCGCCATCGCCCTGGTGGTCGGATCGATCGCCGTCCTCGATCTCCGGCTGCTGGGCGTCTCGTGGAAAAGCCGGCCGGTCACCGACGTCGCCCGCGACGTGCTGCCGGTGACCTGGGCCTGTTTCGGGGTCGCCGCGATCGCGGGGTCGCTGATGTTCATCTCCGCGGCGGTCAAGTACGCCACGGACCTGCCCTTTCAGCTGAAGATGCTGCTGCTGCTGTTCGCCGGCGCGAACATGCTGATCTTCCACCACTTCACCTATTCGAGGGTGGAGAACTGGGACCACAACGCGCCGTCGCCCCGGGCGGCGAAGGTGGCCGCGAGTCTGTCGCTGATCTTCTGGATCGGCGTCGTCACCTGCGGACGCATGGTCAGCTTCACCACCCAGGCCGCCTTCGGACCGCCGAGCGCCAGCAACCCGCAGCCGGCCGTTCTGGCGCAACTTGATCGGCGGGTTACGCCGCGCTAGGCGGCCGAGGCGTGGGACGCCGCCGTTTCGCTGGGGACCAGGCCGCGGCGAAGGGTGAGGCAGGCCTCCAGCCCGCCTTGCGGGTGATTGACCAAGACGAGCTCCGCCTCGCTCTTCTGCGCCAGGGCGCGGGCGATGGTCAGCCCCAGTCCGACGCCCCCCATCGGCGGCCGGGCAGTCTCCAGGCGGACGAACGGCTCGAACACGGATTCCAGTTTCTCCTCGGGGATCCCGGGCCCGAAGTCGCGGATGCGGATGCGGACCGCGTCCCCTTCGACCGTCGCCGACACCACGGCGGAGCCCCCATACTTCAGGGCGTTGTCCAAGAGGTTGGCCAGGCACCGCTGCAAAGCCCTGGGCTTGCCTTCGATGTCGTAGCCCGAGCGTTGCACGAGGGTGGCGGGCCGGCCGCCTTCGGCTGCATCCTCCACCACGCTGTCCAACAGGGAATCCAGCGCCAGCCGGACGAAGGGCTCCTCGGACTCGTTGCCGCGGTGGTAGTCCAGACCCTGGCGGACCAGCGCGAGCATCCCGCCCAGATCGTCGATAAGCCGGCTGCGCAGCGCGGGATCGGCGACCTTCTCGATCCTCAGGCGCAGACGGGTGAGCGGCGTCTGCAGGTCATGGGTGATCGACGCCAGGATGCGGGTTCGCTCCACGACGTGGTCGCGCAGCTTGGCCTGCATCAGGTTGAAGGCGCGGATCGCGTCGCGCACCTCATAGGGGCCGCGCTCGGGCAGTGGGGTGCGGTCGAGGTCCCGGCCAAGTTCGCGCGCGGCGCGGGAGAGATCGCGCAACGGGGCGGCGGCCATGCGCGAGGCGAGGAACGCCAGCACGCTGACCGTGATCGTCAGAATGGACAGGAAGATCGGGTCCAGCCGCGGCAGGTCGAAGGTGTCTGTCCGTGGACTCAGCGCGACCAGGACGATCGCTGAGTGATCCGCGAGCCGGGTCGAGATCACCCAGCAGCTGAGCTGCGCGTAGAAGGAGGTGCGCGAGGACGGCTGGATGCAGGTCTGCGGGACGGCCTTCTGCGCGCGGCTGGAGGGGTCGAGCCGCGAGGCGAGCACGCGGCTGAACTCGGGGTCGGGGCCGATGATCCGCTCGCCGCCCCTGAGCGGCCGCAACCCCAGGATCCCCTCCGACAGCATCTGGGCGCGCAGCGGCCGGGGCGCACTGTCGATCAGCGAAACCATATCCTGCACCCGGTCGACCAGACGTACGGTGTTGATCCGCTCGAGGTCCGACCTTCGCCGCATGTCGGCCAGCCCCAGGGCGAGGCTGGACGACCCGATGACTCCGACCAGGAGGAACAGGAACAGACGTCCCGCCATGGAGTCGAAATAGCGCTGCAGGATCATTCGAAGGTCACCGCCGCGGCGAGCACATAGCCCTGGCCGCGCACCGTCATGATCAACTGGGAGGCCCGGGCGTCGTCGTCCAGCTTGTGCCGCAGGCGGCTGATCTGCAGGTCGGCCACCCGCTGGGGCGAGCCGTCGATCAACGTCGGATGCGAGGTGAGGGTCAGCAGTTGCTCACGGGTCAGCACCTCGTTGGCGTGCTCGACGAAGAACTTCAGAAGGCTGAACTCATTGCCCGACAGGATGACCACGCGCCCCTTCGGGTCGCTCAGCCGGCGGTTCTCGAAGTCCAGGGTCCAGCCCTGGAACGTCGCGCGCTTGGCCGGCGCCGAATCCTGCAGGCCCACCGGCGTGTAGGTGCGTCGCAGGACGCTGCGGACGCGCGCGACCAGCTCGCGCGGCTCGAAGGGCTTACCGGCTGGCTATTGAGCACGGCGAACATCGATGGCCCGTCCGCGGCCGTGGCCACCTGGAAGCCGGCCTGCGTCAGGGGTTCGGCCGCCAGCGTCCGGATGTCCTCGTCGTCGTCGACGATCAGTACGGTCCGGGTTTGCGCCACCGTCTCGGTTGGCGCCCATGCATCCGACGGAACAGCTGTTCCCATTGGCTTCCTTCGGCCCCGTCCGGCGGTCATGCCGGACGCGACGCGCTCCTTCCCCGATTTCGGCGTCGCGGTTGCCTGGACCCCAGGGTCCGCGCTGGCCTGAAAACTAGCGCCATTACTCAGTCCGCAAAAGCGTCAAAATGTGTCGAACTGTATCGAGACGAATTTCTCGGACAATATTTGAGATATGTTCACAGCGTATGATATGTATCGCCACCCATCGTCATGTAAAGTAACAGTAAAAATCATGCAAATGCCTTTTGTGTTTATTGACTCGATATTTCCACCGACGTAGTGGTGGTCAACAATAGTTGATTCAAGGCGCTCTATGCGCGGGAGAGGAAACCTATGTCGCGATCAGGGGTGCGATCTCTGCGCGCCGGCCTTGTGGGTCTCGCGGCATTCGCGGCTGTGACGGCCGCGGCGTCCGCCGCCTCGGCCCACCATTCGTTTGCGATGTTCGACAAGGACCATCCGGTGGAGCTCCAGGGCACGGTCAAGTCCTGGGAGTTCACCAACCCCCACAGCTGGCTGGTGCTGATGGTCATGAAGAATGGCCGGCCGACCGAGATCAACATCGAAGGCGCGAGCGTGCTGACGCTGGTCCGGCAGGGCTTCGGGCTCAACACCTTCGTGCCGGGCGAGAAGATCAACCTCGTGATCAGCCCCCTCAAGAACGGCAGTCCGGGCGGCGCCTTCGTCAAGGCCACCAAGGCCGACGGTACGGTCCTCACCGAGTCGCCGACGCCGAACTGACCGGAGCGATCGCGCGTGTCGCGACAGGGGGAGTGCTATGGATACGAGAGTTAGGTCCCGGCGCGCGACGTTGGCGGTCACAGTCTGTATCGCCGCGCTGGGCGTGCTGCTCTCGAGCGCCGCCGAGGGGCAGCAGGCGAAGTATCCCACGAGCGGCCCGAAACTGCCGCCATGGTCGGCCTTGCCCGACTGGGGCGGACTTTGGGAACGCGGCGGCGACATCGTCTGGGACGACCGCATTCCGTTCAAGGCGGGCGAGCCGGAGCTGCCGCCCTTCAATGCCGACTATCTGAAGGAATATCAGGCGCGGCGCGCCGAGATGCGCGCCGACGCGGCGGCCGGCCGCCCGCGCAACTTCAAGGGCGCGGGGCTCTACGGCAGCATGCCGGCGATGATGA
>WNFI01472935.1_pt1 | contig 11349 bp, 10 predicted proteins | sample 5400471 | NCBI WGS metagenome assembly WNFI01 (sample SAMN13153348, study PRJNA577476) | soil metagenome | isolation source: 100 cm saprolite on Douglas fir-dominated hillslope | place: USA:California | collected 2013-09-17
AGCTGGCCCAGATGAGGTGCGATCCCACGCCTTCGATCTGGGACATCACAAAACCGCGCCCGGTGAGGCCCAGGGACACGGTGATGATGATGGAAGCCGTGCCCACCACGAGCCCGGCCAGGGTCAGCGCGGTCTGGAAGGGGTGGGTGCGGAAACGCTGAAGGGCGGTCTCGAGGATCTCGGGCCGTCTCATCGGCTCAGGAGCGGGGGGTGACGCGCAGCCCCCCAAACAGCGGCCCGTCCCCGGAGAGGATGACGCTCTCGCCTTCCCTGAGCCCGGCCGTGACCTCCACATCGGTCAGCCCCACGAGCCCCACCGAGATCTCACGGCGCTCCGCGCGCCCGGCGTGCTCGACGTAGACGAACCGCCCCTGACCCTCCTGATGGAGCGCGGCCCGGGGGACGAGCAGGGCCGACGGCCTCTCGCCCACCACGATCTTGACGTTCACGGAGGCGTTGAAGGGAAGCTCTTGGCCCGCCCCCGTGATCGCGCCCAGTACCTCCGCCACCTCCCGGCCCGAGGCCTCGCGCAGGGCCCGACCCACGGCCTGGACGCGCCCGTCCCATTGGCGGTTGGGGAGGCCGTCAAACGTGACCACGAAGCGCTGGCCCTCCGCCACCAGGGGCAGGTCCGGCGGATCCACGCGCAGCCTCACGTAGGGATGCTCGGGTTCGGTGACGCTGGCCACCACCTGCCCCGGGGCGACGGGCTCTCCTTCCCGGCGGGGGAGGCCGTAGACGCCCCCCGCCGCGGGCGCGCGCACGGTGAGGGCCGCGAGTTGGGCCTCGAGGTCGGTTACCCGGGTCGCCACGAGCTGAAGCCGCGAGGCCTCACCGGCGCCCCCGGCGATCGATCCGATCCGAGCCTCGGTCACGCGGAGCTGGGCTTCCGCCTGCCGGGCGGCAAGCTCATCCGCCTGGTAGGCGGCGCGGGAGATTGCCTGCTGCTCGAGAAGCCGGCGGTCGCCCTCCAGGACGCTCCGGCGGTAGGCGGCCTCCCGTTTCTCCCCGTCCCGCTGCGCCTCCGCGACGGCCTTGGCCTCGCGCAGGGCCAGCAATTCCTCGCGGGCCGCAGCCGCTTTTCCCGCCAGCTCGGGGGCGTCCAGCCTCAGCAGCGGCGCCCCCTTGAGCACCCGCTCGCCCTCCTTTGCCCAGATCGCGCCCACCAGACCCGCTTGGCGGGCCATGAGTTCGCCGCCGGGTGGAGGTTGGAGGGTGCCCGCGCAGAGGACGGGCACCACGAGCCGGGAGCGGCTGGCCCGACCCAGGCGGACGGAGACCCGCTGCGCCCGGGCGAGATTGATGGCCACCCCGGCCACGAGAAGAACGGCGACGCCGGCGACCCAGCGCCAGCGGGAACGGAGAGCAGGCCCGGTCATGCTCGCAATGCTCACACCCTCGGCGGAAGCGGCGCCTCCGCGGGCGACACCCGATCATATTATGCAAGACTTGAGCAGGATGGCGGTGAGCATGCGTCGCGCCCTGCGGGGTGCCCTGCGCCTGGCCCTTTGGACACACCCCGCGCTGCTGTGGGCGCTTCCGGGCTTGCCCCCGAGCCCGCCCCCCGGAGAGGGGGCCTCCGGGGAGGCGCAGCGGGCCTTCTCCGGGGGAGAGTACGCCCGGGCCGCCGGCATTCTCAAGGCGGCGATCGACAAGGATCCCCGCGACGCCTCCCTCCGCCATTGGCTGGGGCGCTGCCAGTACGAGCTTCGGCAATACGACGAGGCGGCGAAGAGCGCGGAAGGGGCGGTGGCCATCGACCCCGGTCGCTCCGAATACCATCAATGGCTGGGCCGGGCCCTGGGCGGCCGCGCGGAACGGGCGGGCTGGCTGAGCGCCTTCGTCCTCGCCCGAAGGGTGGGGGCGGAGTTCGAGCAGGCGGTGCGGCTGGACCCCCACCGCGTGCGGGCCCAGCGCGACCTGATCGAATTCTACGGGCTTCTACGAGCAGCGCCGCGATGGGGTCCGCATGTCGGAAGCGGTGGAGGCGGCGGCCGCGGCCGCCCCCGCCGACCCGCAGCTGGCTTACTACTCGGGGGTGGCCGCCTTTTTGGTGGGGGGGCGAGACGCGGAAGCGGAGCGGCTGCTGTCGAAGTACCTAGACACCGTCCCTCCCCGCAGCGACCTTCCCACCCCCGCCGCGGCCCGCGAATGGCTGGGTCGGGTCTTCGAAAGGCGGGGCCAGCGCGGGGCCGCGGCCCGGGAATATCAGAGTGCGCTCGCGCTCGATCCGGATCGGAAGGGCGCGCGCGAGGCCCTGCGCCGCCTCAGCCGGGAATGAGGCGCTCTCCGGGCGGCCCCGACGCCCTCCTTCGGCGCGGCCCGGCGACCGGAGGCCGGATTCCCGGCCGATGGACATCTCCCTCCTCCCGGGTCGGGCGGGCTCCCCGCCCGCGGTTTGCGGGGGAGGGGTCGGCCGCCCCCGCGGGGCGTAGACGAAGTAGGGCCCCAGGTGGGCCTGCCGGACGTAGTTCCGGCCCAGGGCGGCCCAGAGCTCGGGCGTAAACCGCTCGCGGGCGTCATCGTCCGTGAGGGGCTCCTCGAGGGGGGACTCGGTAACCACCCAGCCCACGCGCCGCTCCTCCACCTCCCGGAGGAGCGGCCCCTGGTCCCACCTTCCCATCTGGGCCAGGGCGGCGAAATGAAAGAGCTGGATGTGGATTTCCCCGCGGGTGAAGAGGGAGAAGCTGCCTTGCTGGGAGATAACCGGCCCCGGCGCGCTCTCCAGGATCGCGCGAATGGCGGGGGCGGCCCGGATGCTGGCTCGGTCCCAGGGTCCCTCCTCGAGGAGGACGAAGGCGGGCCCGTAGGCCAGCACGAGCGCGAGCTGGGCGACCGCGAGCCGCCGGTGGGCGGGAGGGAAGATGAGGCCACCCGTGCGGAGGAGGAAGAGGGCGCCCACGACCAAGAGCTCGACCACCCACTGCCCGGAGGCCCCGGCCCGACCCAGCGAGGGAACGGTCACGAGCACCACCACCAGCAGATAGCAGTCGATGGGTTCCAGGGTGCCCGCGCGGAGGCGGGCGGCCAGGCGGGACAGGGCGAGCCACAGAAAAGGGAAGAAGGCCCCCGCGTGGTGGATCAGCACGGGTGCGATCTGCCCGGCGTGGTAGGGAAGGAAGTTCATGCCCACGACGCTGTCGAGGAACGCCCCGCCCGTCCAGGCTTGGAGCCAGGGGACGGGGGCCAAGCCGAGCAGGGCGACGGTGCCGGCGTACGCGATCAGCCGCGGTCGATCCTTCGCCAGCAGCCAAAGGCCGAGGGCCAGGGGCAGGGCGAACTGGGTCTGCTTGGTGTAGACCGCGAGCACCGCCAGGAAGGGGCTGAGCCCGGCGGCCAGGATGCGGTGGCGGCTCTCGAACAATGCGAACGTCCAGACGGAGAGGGCGACGGCCAGCATCTGGGGGTGCGGCCGGGCGAAGTTGGAGAGCACGGCCGGGAGGATCAGGAGGAGGCAGGAAGCCCAAAGGCCATCCCGGGCGCGGCCGCGCCACCGGCGGGCGAGCACGGCCAGGGCCGCCGCCAGGGCCAGGCTGGCGAGGAGGGAGAGAAGCCGGGCGGGTCGGTAGCCGAGATCGGTGATCCGCAGGGCGGCGGCGAGGAGGGCGTGGTAAAGCGGCGTGTAGGGGCTGACCACCCAGGGAGGCGTGGTCACGCCGTGATAGAGGGGCTCCCCGCGGGAGAGGCGATAGGCGTTGTTGAGAACCTCCGGGTCCGCGTCATCCCAGGAGTGTCGGTCGGGAAGGACGAGCGGGGCCCACAGGAGGCAGGTGAGCAGCGCGACCCAGGGCACGAGCCGCCGCAAGCGCCCCTCGAGATCGGTGCCCGCTCCGAACATCTCCATGACGGACCGGATTCTATCCCTGGCCGGCGGCGCCGCCCGCAAGGCCCCGCCCGGGCGGCCCTGTGCTATCTTTTCAAAGGATGCGCGGCCGGGTGGCGATGCTCCTTCTCCTTGGCGGCCCCGCCGCGCTGACCGCGGCCGAGCCCCCGCGCGCCATCGTCCTCGTGACCATCGACACTCTGCGCGCCGATCATCTGGGCGCTTATGGTTATGAGCGGCCCACCTCGCCCTTTCTGGATCGGCTGGCCCGGGAGGGAGTCCTCTTCGAAAATGCCTTCGCCTCCTCGTCGATGACGGCGGCCTGCCACGCCTCGCTGTTCACCGGCCTTCATCCGCCCCAGCACGGGGTGAGGCTCAACGATGAAGGCTTCAGCTCTCCGAGCCACCGGCGCTTCCGCACCTTGGCGGAGACCCTGGCCGGGGCGGGATACACCACGGGCGCCTTCTCCGCGGTCGGGTTCCTGAACTCGATCGCCCAGGGCTTCGAGACCGTGGACGCGGGGAGCGGGGACTACGTTCGGTACCGGCAAGCGGATGCCGTGATCGATCGGGCCCTGGCCTGGGTGGGAAAACGGAAGCGCGATGAGCGGTTCTTCCTTTGGGTCCACCTATTCGACGTGCACCCTCCGCGCCGCGCCCCCCTGCACGGCACGAGCCGGCTCCTCTTCGGATCGGCGGCCGCCGGCGAGCGGTTCGCGCGGGAGGCGGTGGAGCGCCGGGGCGTCACCCGGGGTGCTTACCCAACCCCGGCCGCCTTGGCCCTGAGCTACGCACAGTACGACACCGAGATCGCCTTCGTCGACCAGGAGCTGGGGCGCCTGTTCGATCACATGGAGGCCCTGCGCCTCAACGAGCGCGCGGTCTGGATCGTCACCGCGGACCACGGGGAGGGCCTCGGAAACCACGACTGGCTGGATCATGTGCGCTTTCTCTACAACGAGGCGGTCCGCATTCCCCTGATCCTCTACGCGGACGAGCGATGGGAGGAGCGGCGGGTGAGGGACCTGGTGCGGCATGTAGACGTCATGCCCACCCTTCTCACCCTGCTCGGCCTGCCCTTCGAGCAACCGGGCTTCACCACCGTGGGCCGCTCCCTGCTCCCCCTCCTGGAGGGGGGCAAGATGGTGCCCGCAATGTCGTTCTCGCTGCGGCGGCCCTGGGGCTCCGATCACCGTGACTGGGAGCGGGGAGAGGTCTTCGCCCTGCAGGACCTGGATTGGAAGTACATCGCCCACACCGACGGCAAGGATGAGTTTTTCGACCTGCGGACCGATCCGCTCGAGCTGCGGAACCTGGTGGAGGCGCCCTCGCCGGTCAAAGACCGTCTCTCGGACATGGCGCGGGAGGTCTTTGCGGCCCTCCACCGAGAGGGACAGGTCGCCACCAAGCACACGGAGCCGGCGGTGACGGACGAACTCAAGGCCCTCGGCTACATCCACTGAGGGCGGCGCGGCGAGACCGGGGGCCAGCGCTTCCGGTCCCGGGCGGGCGGGCGGGACCCCGGCGCCCTCAGCGTGCCCACTTCTGGCGGAACCAATCCACGGTGAGCCGGATGCCCTCCTCGAAGTCGACCCGGGGAGACCAGCCGAGCTCGCGGCGGGCCTTCTCCCCCGAGACCTCCTTGCCCGCGAAGTCGCCCGCACGTTCCGGACCGAGCTCGATGCGGACGCCGTTGCCGAGGATCCGGCGGATCCCCTCCGCCACTTCCAGCACCGTGACCTTGCGTGTGCCCTCCAGGTTGTAGGTCTTGTTGGCGGCCACGTCGCTCATGGCCAGGGCGTGGCCTTCGGCCATGTCGCGCACGTAGATGAACTTCCGGTACTGATCGCCGGTGCCCGATATGGTGAGGGGTTCCCCCGCCAGCGCCTTCTTAATGAAGACGGGGATGAGGAGCTCCTCGCGCATGCGGGGGCCGTAGGGGATCCCGTAGCGGAGCACGGTGAAGGGGACGCCGTAGAGCTGCCCATAGTTGTGGCAGACCATTTCGCTGGCCATCTTGGTGGAGGTGTAGATGTGGCCGGCGCCGTCCAGGTAGAAGGGGGTGCTCTCATCCACGGCGTCTCCGCCGGGAGCTCCGTTGTAGACCCAGACCGTGGACGCCAGGTAGAACCGCCGGGCCCCGTTGAGGCGGGCTGCCTCGAGGATGTTGGCCGTGCCCACCACGTTGAGGGTGGCGGTGTACACGGGGTACTTGAGGGCGTAGTTGACGTTGGAGACCGCGGCCAGGTGGAAGATGTGTTGCGCGCCTCGGGTGGACGTGAGCACGGAGGAGAGGTCCATGAGATCGACGTCCTCGAAGCGCACGTCCGGGCGATGCGGCCGCACCCGGTGATCGATGACGGTCACGTCGTGCCCGCCCTCGATCATGACGTCCACGACGTGGGATCCGATGAAGCCGCTGCCGCCGGTGACGACGACCTTCGCCATGAAGCCTCTCCTCTAGCCGATGGTTTCCCGGATGGCCTTGAGCACCAGCTGGATCTGCCGCGGCTCCATCCCCGGGAAAATGGGCAGGCAGATGTGACGGGCACAGAGATCCTCGGCCACGGGGAGCGCCGATGACGCGTAGGGGCGGAAGACAGGCTGAGCGTGGAGGGGTGTCTCGTAGACCTCACCCGCCAGCGAGACCCCGAATCGCTCCTTGAGGTGCTTTTTCAGGGCCGCGCGGTCCCGCCGCTCGCGGAGGACGGCGATGTATTTGTAGTAGTTGCACACCCCCCCGGGGGGCACGGCGAGGGGACGCAGCCCGCCCCCACCCCGGAGCCCGTCGTCGTAGGCGGCGGCGATGGCCTGACGCTCCGCGATCAGGGCCGGCAACCGCTCGAGGTGCCGGAGCCCGATAATCGCGTGCGGCTCGGACAGTCTCCAGTTGTAGCCCAGCCGCACGTGGGCGTTCTGCCCGAAACTCTGCTTGCCTTGGTCACGGTAGATCCTTGCCTCCTCGGCCAGGTGGTCGTCCTCGGTCACGATCATTCCCCCCTCCGCGGAGGTCACCACCTTGGTGGGGTAGAAGCTGAAGGAGGCCGCCACCCCGAAACGGCCGGCCGCCACCCCGTCCTGGGAGGAGCCGTGGGCATGGGCGGCATCCTCCACGAGCCAGAGCCCCCTCTCCCGGGTGCGCTCCGCCAGCTCGCGCATCCGCCGCGAAACGAGACCACCGATGTGGACCGCGATCACCCCCACCGTGCTCGGCGTGATCCGGCTCTCCACATCCTCAAGGGAGATGCCGAGCGACTCGGGGTCGGTGTCGACGAAGACGGGCCGACCGCCCGCGTGCACGACCGCGGCGGCGGTGGCGAAGAAGGTGTTGGTGGGGACGAGCACGTCCTTCCCCTCGATCCCCAGCACCCTCAGGATGATCTCCAGGGCGCTGGTTCCGCTGTTCACCGCCACCGCGTGGCGGGCCCCGCCGAGGCCGGCGAAGCGCTGCTCGAAGGCCGCTCCGTACCTCCCGAGGGTGAGCTGCCCCGAGGCCAGGACCTCCTGTATCCGCTCCGCGATCCAGGCTCGGTCCTCGGGCGGGAAGTGGATCCGGGCGGCGGGCACGGTGAGGGGGGCGGGGGGGAGATCAGCTTTCTCGGGGGGCAGGGGTGGCATGCCTTTCGTCCTTTCCGGTGGGATGTCCGGGCCCATGCGGCCCGTTCTCGGCGAGCCCGATCAGGACCACGCCCCCGATCACGAGCGTGATCCCCAGCCAGCGGAGCCCGGGGACCGCTTCCTTGAGGATCACCACCCCGAGCACGGCGGCAAAGGCGTACTCCAGAGCGGTGAGAGGAAGCGCGACCGTTACCTCCGACCAGGAGAGGACCGCCACGAAGAGAAAGTAGAAGATCGCGTTCATCAGCGTTCCCCCGATGACGTAGGGGTTGGTGGCGGCACGGGCGAAGTACGCCAAGAGCTCGAGGGGAGCCCAGCGCTCGAGGGAGCCGACCTGCTGCATCCCATATCGGACCAGGATCTGTCCGACCGCCGCGCTTGCGCAAGCGAGGGTCATTGCGGTGAGGGTTCGCGACATCGGACTCTCCTTCCGAGCTCGGTCCCAGCCCGCGCGATCAGAGGTCGCCGAAGGCAATCCGGCACGCGCCGGTCGCCCGCAGCGCCTCCATCACCGACGGGCTGGTCAGGGCCTGTAGCTCCGCCTCGTGCCGATAGGTGGGCATGTACCGCTCGGTCTGGGGGCAGCGGGCGGTGGCGGGGTGAAAGTACATCTCGGTGACTCCGTCGGGAAGCCTTTGCAGAAAACGCTCCACGAGCGCGGCGTGCATGTTGCCGCTGTCGTGGAGCCCGAAGGCGAACTCGTTCGACTTCAGGCCCGCCCGGGCGAGCCGCCGCCTTAGGAGCCCGACCCAGGGAGCGAGGAAGGCGGAAGCCAGGAGCCGGCGCGCCAAGGCGGTGCGCGCGGCGCCCCACGAGGCCAGGGGAGGCTCGTAGGGCACGCGAACGGCGGCCAGGCCGAACTCCCGCCCCACCTCGACGATCAAGGCCAGGACGGAGGGGTGCAGGTGCATGTGGTTGTGGGCGTTGACGTGGTCGAGGGGGAGGCCGCTGGCCGCGAAGGCCTCGAACTGCGCGCGGATCTCCGCCCGGAGCTGCCGCCGGACGCGACTCCGAAAGAAGAAGCGGACCCCCGCGCGCACGAGGTGGGTCGAGAACTCGCCGTGCTCGTCCACGAGGTCGGGGACGGCCGCGGGGGGAAGCACGGGCCTCCCCTCCACCAGGACCACGTGGAGGCCGACCCCGAGGGAGGGGAGCCGCCGGGCGCGCTCGACCGCGTCGGCCGTGGCCTCCGCCCCGACCATGAGGCTGGCCGCGGTCAGGATCCCCCTTTGGTGCGCCTCTTCGATGGCCTGGTTGACGGGGACGGCCAGGCCGAAGTCGTCCCCGGTCACGATGAGCCGCTTCACGGCTGGGGCTCGCGGGCGACCATGCGCCCATCCCGGGTCAGGTCGAACTGCTCCCCCCGCCAGACGACGGTGGGCTGAACGAAAGCCAGGGCCCAGGAGACGAGTCCGGCCAGGTCGCGCAGGGGGAGCAGGCCCAGGCTTCGCACGCTCCTCCCGTCCCCCAGCCCAAAGCGGAGGCAGGCCCCGGCGGCGAGGAGCCGGATGGCGAGGGCAAGAGCGAGGACCCCGAGACCGAGAGGGTCGAAGAGGCGGACGGCCGCGAAGAGGAGCGCGAAGGGGACGGAGCGCACGAGAAGCGTCCCCAGGAACCCCCAGGGGTTGGCGGAGCGCGTGTTCTGGTCCCAATAAACCTGGTGGTCCCACCACTGCCGCGGCGACTTCAGGTCCACGATCGTATCGACGAAATAGGGGGCCACGGCGATGCGCTTGCCGGCGGCGACGATGCGCCGACCCATCTCGAAGTCCTCCACCAGGTAGTCCGAGAGGGCGGAGAGGCCGCCGATCTCGGCAAGGACGGAAGTGGAGAGGGCGGTGGAGGCCCCGAGCACGAACCGGGAGGCCCCGCTCCAGGATGCGAAGACCAAGCTCGGCACGAAATCGGCGTTCAGAGTGAGTTGCTCCAGGGCCTCGAACCAGCGCTGCGCCCCCACCGCCTTATAGAACGTGCAGGCGCAGCCCACCCCGGGCTCGGCCAGAAGCGGCACGATCGCCCCGAGGTAGTCGGGTCTCAGGCGAACGTCGCTGTCGCTGATGACGAGGATGGGGTGCCGGGCCCGGGGCAGCGCGCCCAGGAGATTCCGGATCTTTCCGTTGGGGGCGGTCTGGGCGTCGTCGACCACGATGTCGACCCTGCCGGAACCGAACTCCTGCTGGAGCCGGTGGAGGAGGGGGAGGGCGGGGTCGTCCTTTCTTTGGACGGAGAAAATGACCTGGAACTCGGGATAGTCCTGCACGCACGTGCTGCGCAGGTTCTCCTCCAGGCCCTTCTCCAGCCCATGGATCGGCTTCAACACCGTGACGGGTGGAGAGAAGACCGGTCCCGGTCGGGCTCGTCCCGCCCGGCGGCGGAGCCGGAGCACGGCGGCCAGACAGAGGAAGGCGTAGAGGGACCCTCCCCCCACGGGCAAGAGCAGCGCCCACTGGAGGGCGGACCCGGGCGTCAACATGGGAGCCCTTGCGGCACGGTGAACCGGCGGGAGCGTGGCTCGATCATGACGTCACGGCCTTCGCTCGAGACTCGGTATTGTCACTCAATTCCCCGGCCGGGCGGGGTCCCGGCCAGGCCTCTCCCCGCAGGAGGTCCTCAACAAGGCCGGCCAGGCGCTCCCCCCCGGATCGCGTCCGCGTCCGCAGGGCGCTCAGGTCGGGCACGAGCCGGGGGCGCAGGAGGGCGTGCCACGCGACCTTGGATCGGCTGAGGCCGCCGTCGGGATCCTGGCAGCGGGCGAGGAACTCGGGCAGGTCCTCCTCGGCCACGTCGAGGACGGCGCGCAGGATCAGGTAGGGGATGCCCTTCTCCGCGGCCACGCGCGCCCAGGCCGCCGACTCCAGGTCGACCGCCGCGGGCTGGGCAGGAGAACACGTCCTCCAGAGCGAAGCCTTGCCCGCCGCGCTCCAGACCAGTTCGTCCACGGTCAGGAGGGTGGCCGGCCGGGGGGCCCCCTCCGAGCGCAGGGCGGCCTCCACCCAGGAGGCGTCCGGCGCCCCCACCGCGGCCGAGGCGTCCCGGACGGGATTACCCACCAGAATCTCTCCCGCCCTCAGGCCCGGGGACAGGCCCCCCGCGACCCCCGCTCCCAAGAGGCCGCGGACGGAGAAGGCGTCGAGCAATGCCCGTGCGCCCCGGTCCGCCCTCCGTCTTCCCACCCCGGTGCAGGTCATGACCACGGGTTTGCCCCCGAGGTCCCCCAGGAAATAGCGGCAAGAGAGGACCCGGACCGCGCGCACGTTCGCGGCCCGCTTCCGGAAGGGAGCGAGCTCCTCGGGGAGAGCGGTGACCACGGCCAGGAGGAGGGGCGGCGCCTCCCGACCCTCTTCCCGGGCGCGCGCCCGGCTAGCGGGAACGGACATAGCCGTTGTCTCGAAACCAATGGACCGCCCGCTCGAGCGCCTCCTCGATGGGGGTCTGGGGAAGTCCCAGCTCGCGCACGGCCTTGCTGGCATCGAAGAACATGCGATGACGGGAGAGTCGGACGCTCTCGATCGGTATTTCCGGCGGGCGCCCGACCAGCCGGGCCAGGGACGTGTCCACCGCCGCCACGGCCAGGGGAATCCAGTGGGGGATGCGGAGACGCGGTGCGGGGAGCCCGGTCAGCCGGGCCAGCGTGTCCAGAATTTCCTTCAGGGTCATGTTCCGGTTCCCGAGGATGTATCTTTCGCCCGCTCGGCCCTTCTCCGCGGCCAGGATATGGCCCTCGGCGACGTCGCGGACGTCCACCAGGTTGAGACCGGTCTCCACGTAGGCGGGCATGCGGCGGTTCAGGAATCGGACCAGGATCTGGCCGGTGGGGGTGGGTTTGACGTCCAGTTCGCCGACGGGCGTCGAGGGGTTGACGATGACGAGGGGGAGTCCCCGATGCGACCACTCCTCCGCCACCCGCT
>WNFI01694677.1_pt1 | contig 11349 bp, 9 predicted proteins | sample 5400471 | NCBI WGS metagenome assembly WNFI01 (sample SAMN13153348, study PRJNA577476) | soil metagenome | isolation source: 100 cm saprolite on Douglas fir-dominated hillslope | place: USA:California | collected 2013-09-17
GCCTCAGCTTATTTTGCTCGGTCAACGCCAAGGTCTGGCTCGCGCGATCCTGCAAGAACGCTTGCAACAAGGCGTGAAATTGGTACACCGCCTCGCCTGCGTGACGCCGGTCAGTAAAGAGGTGCCGCCGGTGCATTTCTTCCAGCAAAGTTACTGCGTCTTCGCTGGCGGTAAGCTCAATTGCAGCGCTGGCGCTAATGCGCGGGAAAAAACTCAAGCGCAACAATAAACTGCGGTTTTCAGGCGTGGCCTGCTCAAATAGCTGGGTCGCGAAATAATTGAACACTGCGGCCAGCGAATCCCTGTCGCCTATGGCATCGACACGCGCACCTTGACGCAACTGCTCGAGTAACAGGGTGAATCCGGCGGCCCATCCCGCGCTCAATTGATGCATTCGGGCGATATCTTCTTGGGTACCGCCAATCCGTTTCGCGCCGATGGCCTGCGCCTCGGCCGGATCCAGTTTGAGCGCATCCCAATCGACCATCCCTACCCGCTCATTCGCAATGAGACGTGCATAATGATCGGGCGGTTCGCTACGACTGATCACAAATAGCGTCAGGCCTTCGGGAATTTCATTCGCCGCGTCGGAAATGATCTGGTGAAAAATATCTTCGTGGCCCACTTCCTGAAAGTTGTCCATTACTAGGGATGCGCCAACAGGAAGGCGACTGAACAACTCTCGAAAAAAGCGCCTTGAGAATCCTTTCACGTCTTGCCGGTATTCGGGATTCAGCAGCGGCAACGGCCGCTGCCCCTTGCGCGTGAACGGCTTGGCCGCCTCGCCGAAGTAGTAGAACAGGGTGGCAAGATCCGCGTCCGCGGAATCCAACTGGTACCAAATTTCGTTCTGAGTTCCCTTTTCGAGGTAACTGCCAACCAGCGTCGTCTTGCCGGCACCAGGTGGCGCAGCGATCCAGATCGTGGGATGCTTGCGCTTTTCGTCGAGCAAACTGAACAACCGCTCACGCGGCAACGCGTCATAAAGACGTGGCCTCGACAACTTCGCTAACTGCTGCGGCTTTTTCGGCACTTCCCCTCCTGCCGAATCCGGACCGGATTGGCAAATCATAACGCGGCGAACGGGGGAAATGAAAAACCCCGCGATCAGCGGCCGGAAAGCTTTCGATACAGTTCCTCGGTAGCCGGTGACGGCTGTATGCCGTGAACCCGGTCAAGTAGCTCGCGCATCCGGCGATAGGCGTCGAGCGCCTCCGGCGTGCGTCCGTGCGCGCAATTTCTCCCGCATCGAAAAAGCCCACGGCGCATCGTCGTGAACCAGGAATTCTCCGCGATAGAGATCGATGACGTGCTTGGTGGTCGCGTGGTCTGCTTCAGCTTCGCGTGCGCAGAGAGCCTCGAAGGCCAGGACATCGACCCAGACCCGGCTGGTATCGAGCGATATTCGGTTGTCGCGCTGCCGGATGAGGGTTTTGTCTCCGAGCAGTTTGCGCAAGCGATGCAGCGCGGCGGTGAAAGACTGGTGCGCGGTGTCGCCGTCTTCCTCGGACCAGAGCGCGTCGGCGAGTTTCTGCTCCGGCACGTCCCGGCTTCCCAGCGCGATGATGGCTTTGAGGAGGGCCAGCAGTTTCCGAGGCGGTTTGGTTCCGTAATCTACCTGGCGATCCGCCGCGAGAATGTCAAACTGCCCGAGGCAGCGAATTCGAATCTGCCACGGCCACGCCTCCATGTGCTGTCCGGGCGCCTCGACTCGGTATTCGCGGATGTAATCGCGCACGTTGTCGATTTCAATTCCCGCTTCGAGCGCGCGCTCGCACAGTTCCGGCATCCACGCCTTGGACCAGATCATCGCAAAACCGTAACCGAGGTTGCGCGGCCGGCTTTGCTCGAATATCTTTCGCAGAAAATCCTCAAGTTGCTGTGTCTGCTGCCTTTGCATGGCCATCCACGCTTCGCTGACCAAGGGACCCCATGACATCCATTCCATGTGCCGGCCCGGTTCTATTTTGCGGTATTCGCGGATGACGCTCTCGGCCTCTTTGAACCGGTCCAATGCCGCATTGGCCCATATCACCACCGCATACATGAACAGGCGATGACAGAGCGAGCCGGTTCGATCGTACAGACGCATCAGTTCGGATCCCATCGCGGCAGCCTGCTCCGGGTGCCCGGCGAACAGGGCCATGTAGCATTTCATGCCCACGATCGATGCCGCTTCGTAGGGCGCAGAAGGAATCAGAATCTGCTCGAAGCGCCGGATGCGCTCCTGCGCGGCTTTGAGGTCTGCGCGCCGGAAATCCAGATAAGCGCCCAGGATGCATGCGAAGCGTCTGCCGAGGTGCAGGTTCTCTTCGTGTCCGAACGTTTCCAGCCGTGCGATGATCTGACGTCCTTCCTCGAAGTTTTCTGTATGCACGCAAGTCCATGAACTGATGCCGAGCGACATGCACTTGGCAAGCGAAGTCACATCCGGATGATCAAGCAACGGCCGGATGATTCGATAGGTCATGAGTGATACGTCCAGTCGTCCGCACATGCTTCCATACAGCTCAAGGAATGCACCCGCAAACAGACGCAGGTTCGCGTCCATCCCCATCTGGAGAAGTTCGAGGCAGCGCGCCGCGAATTTTGAAAGCGCCGGATGGCCGGCCTGCCGATAGGTCAGCGCTATCACCATGGCCGACTGGGCGCGAAGTTCCGTTTCCGGTGTCGGAAACTCGTAACCTGGCTCCGCGATCTGCTCGAGCACCCCGATCCATCGATCGAGCGGCGCGAAATCCGCGTACTCCAGGAAATAGGTTTCCACGAAGCCGGCCGCCGCCTGTACCTCGCAGACACGATCCTTTTCTTGCACGGATTTCCGATAACAGCGCTCGAGGATGCTTCGAGCCCTGGGCGGATCCACTGCGATCCAGGCTGTCCCCAGCCAATGCAGCAGCCAGCAGTTTGCGGCGACGAGCGCTTCGGGAAGCGTCTCGACCCAGTCCACGACGATGCCCAGCGCCCCTGCGCGATCAACGTCTGCGCCTGCGCCAGGATCAAGGTCTGGGCCGCAATCCAATCCTGTGCTTCAAGGTACAGCGCCATTGCGGCCTCGATCTGGCCGGCCGCGTCCAGCAGCTGCGCCGCCTGCTTTGCGATCGACCTTCTGTGTTCCGCTTCGAGATCGGCCAGCGCGCGATGTTGCAGAAAAGCGCGGAAGAGTGCATGAAACTGGTAGACCGGTTCCCCGCCCCGCCGCCGGTCGGTGAACAAATGGCGGCGGTAGAGTTGTTCGAGCAGCCGCGAACCCAACGCGTTGCCGGTCAGCGCCTCGGCCATCGATGCGGGAATACTCGGAAGGTAGCTCAACTGCATCAGCATGCGCCGGGTTTCGTCATCGGCGCGATCGAACAATTGTCCAGCGAAATAGCCGAACACTTCCTGCAAGGAATCCGGCGCGGCCAGATCTTCGATGTCGGCGCCGCGCCGCAACCGTTCGGCAAGCAGGATCAACCCTGCAGCCCAACCGCCGGACCGCTCATGCAACTCGTCCAGAACTCGATCGTCCATTGACACATGGCATTGCGCGATCCTGCGGGATTCTTCGCGCGTCAATTTCAACGCTTCCCAGTCGATCAGCGCCAGCAACCGATTCGTGCTTGGCAGAGCGAAATCTTCGCCGGGTACCGTACGACTTACGACGACGACCGAAATTCCGGATGGAGCATTCTCGATCGCAATCCGGGCGACCTCATGGAATACCGCGGCGTCGCCCGCTTCCTGAAAGTTGTCCAGCACCAGCACCGCCGGCGTACCCAGACGATCGAACAGTTCACGAAAGAAACGGCGCGCAAAACCTTGGACATCGGCCAGGTGTTCAGGGGTCAGCAGGGGAAGCGGTCGCAGGTTGCGCGGCCGGCCAGGTCTGGCGCGCTCTGCGATCCCTAGGTAATAAAAGAAACTCGCGGGGTCGGCATCGCCGGCGTCGACCTGATACCAGATGCCGGACCTGCCGCGGCTTTCGAGCCAACCGGCCACCAGCGTGGTCTTGCCGGCCCCCGGGGGAGCGGCGATCCACACGGCCGGGCGCTCGCTTGCATTGTCGAGAAGCATGAACAATCGCTCCCTGGGCACCGCATCATAAAGGCGGGGACGACTCAGTTTCGCGAGTAAATGCTGGGTCATCGGCCTGCTTGCCCTTCTGCGGCCCCGGGATGCGCAGTGCGCAATGCGCTGGCCATCGTCTCCTCCTTCAGATAGTGCCGACTTCGCGCCCTTGTCCGGGCACGTTTGCCTACCGAACTATGCTTAGGAAGCTTCGTCGGAATCGGCCACCCGGGATCGGCTGGTTCCGGGGCGCTAATTTAGCCACGTAAGGATGACTTCTGGCTTACTTTTTTCGCAAGCAAACCAGTTATGACGATTCAATAGTAGTTTCGCGACCGGGTTGACATTCAGTCGCGGGACGCCTGAGTCGACCATTCAATGTCGGTCCTTGCCGAAGCGGATGAACAAGGTTGAAACCTTATTTATTTCAATTTACTATAACGATCGTTATAACGTTTCGGAGCGCCCTATGTTCACCCTCAAATTAACCCAGATCGGCAATTCGGTTGGCGTCATCCTCCCCAAGGAAGTGCTGGCTCGCCTCAAGCTGGAAAAAGGTGGAACAGTCTTCGTTACCGAAACGCCCGAAGGATTCGCGCTCACTCCCTATGACCCCGCGGTTGAAGAACAACTCAAGGTCGGACGGGAGTTCATGCAGGAATTCCGTGATACTTTTCACCAGCTGGCCAAGTGAATTGGCGGTGGGTGGACAAGCAGGCGCTTCTCCTGCTCCACGATGAAAGTCTGGCCGAACACGGCGGAGCCTCCGGGATACGCGATGAAGGTCTACTCGACTCCGCGCTCGGCCGTCCCTTGAACCTCGACTCATACGGGACGCCGGACTTCGCCGGTCTTGCGGCTTCGTACGCTATTGGCCTTGCGAAGAATCATGCGTTCATCGATGGCAACAAAAGAACTGCGTTCCTCGCTACCGGTCTGTTCCTGCGTCTGAACGGATACCGGCTCAACGTATCGCAAGTCGATGCAACCCTCGCCATGCTCGCCATTGCCGCTGGCGAAATGGACGAGGCAGGCTTTGCCGGATGGTTGCGATCACATTGCGTCAAACGCTAACGCACGTCACTTGCCTCGACACATCGTCACCGCCATCCACGGCGAGCGATCACCACGTCAGCGTAGCGGCCGGAAGAATTCCCTGATTTCCTGCGCCAGCAGCTCGGGTTGCTCGAGCGCGGCGAAGTGCCCGCCCCTGGGCATCTTCGACCAGCGGCGGATGTCGCCGTACATCTTTTCCGCGAGCGAGCGCGGCGGGCGCAGGATCTCCTTCGGAAATTCCGCATAGCCCATCGGCACCTTGATGATCGCGCCGTCGGGAATCGGCCAGGGTCCGTGCATGCGCGCGTAGTACGGCCAGAAAGAGGAGCCGATGGCACCGGTGACCCAGTAGAGCATGATGTTGGTGAGCATCGCATCGCGGCCGATATAAGCGTCGAGGTCGCCCTTGTTATCGCTCCAGGCGTGGAACTTCTCCACGATCCACGCCGCCAGACCGACCGGCGAATCGCTCAGCGCATACGCCAAGGTCTGCGGCTTGGTGCCCTGGATCCAGGTGTAGCCGACTTCCTCTTTCATCCAGTGCGCCCGCTCGTCGAAGTAGCGTTTCTCTTCTTGCGTCGGATTGTCCGGCGGTGCGGTATCGCGCCGCAGGCTGAGCAGATTCAGGTGAATGCCGGCCAGCCGTTCGGGATACGCGTGACCGAGCCGCGAGGTAACGAACCCGCCCCAATCACCGCCCTGCGCCGCGAAGCGCCTGAAGCCCAGCACATCGGTCATCAGTTCGGCGAACATGTCGGCAATCTGTTCGACCGAGAAGCGCTGCTGGTTCGGCGCGAACGAAAACGTGTAACCCGGCAGCGACGGCGCAATCACGGTAAACGCATCCGCCGGGTCGCCGCCAAAGCGTGCCGGGTCGGTCAACATCGGGATTATTTTGTGGAACTCGTGCACCGAACCCGGCCAGCCGTGCGAGATCAGCAACGGTATCGGGTGCGGGCCTTTGCCCTCTTCGCGGATGAAATGCACATTGATGCCGGCGAGCTTCACCTTGTACTGTTTGAAGGCGTTCAACTGGGCTTCGTGCCTGCGCCAGTCGTAGCCGTCGCGCCAGTATTCAACCAGCGACTTCAAATACGGCAGGTCGGTGCCGAACTTCCAGTGGTTGTCCGGCGCCTCGTCGGGCCAGCGCACGCGCGTCAGCCTGGTCTTGAGATCGGCGAGCACATCGTCGCCTACGCGCAGGGAAAAGGGGATCGGGTTTGCAGCCATGTAATTGCTCCGGATTCGGAAGCGGCATTGTTCGTCACGCGAGACGACGCCGTCCAATATATTGCGAGCAGCGGTTTGATAGCCAGGGCGAATGAGACCAAATTCGCCCGGGAGATGCGATGCTGCGATCTATCTGGCCGGTGCGGATCCTGTCGACAGGGGTTCGTCGTCGCAGGTCGACTTGTGCGCGGAGTAACCGACGCGCGTCGCGCTGCCCGTCATGAACAGGAAGACCTTCTGGATTGCGTAGGCTTCCTGCTCGCGACGATACCAGCGTTCGCACAGCCGCATGTCGCCGTGCTCGCCGCTCATGTCCTGCACGTAGTGCACGAGTTCGTGGAGCAGGATCGAGCGGGCGAACAAATCTGTCTCCGGTTTGAGCGTTTCGTCCAGGTAGATGCCCTCGCCCGGCCGGTAAGCGGCAAGCGCGGCACACTTCGCGTTGCACACGATGGCTTCGATGCGCTCGTGAGGAACCCGTATGATTTCCGGCACCGCCACGGGCCGGTGATATTTCGAAAGTTGGTCCAGCGCAGAGACCAGCGCCGGCACCAATTCGGCTTCGGACAATTCGTCGGCACCGGCATTGCCGAGATACTTGCGGGTGACGGCGCCGCTGTCGTCGGCATAGTTGCTGTACATCCCCGTCGATGGGCTGTCGCCCAATTTCGACAGGACAGGCGGATCAGCCAGCGCGGCAAGCGGGGCGAACCCAGCGGACAGCGAGAACGCCATAACCAGCGACGCCGCCGTGCGATTTTTCAAGTCGATTTCTCGTTAGGCTGCATCGGCTTCGGCGGTTCCGGTTTGGCCGGTTGGGTGAGGACGTCGATCGTCGCGGTTCTCTCCTTGGCGCGCGCCAATTGTTCGGCATCCAGCCGCGTGCTGAGTTCTTCGATGTCTTTGCGGTTGGACTTGGCTTCCCCGGCATCTTCCGGCGGATAGCGCAAACCGGCGACGCTATACCACGCCAGCGCTTCGACCGGATCGGCGCTCACCGCCCGCCCCTCGGCGTACATTTTTCCGATGCTATGCATCGCCGACGCGTAGCCTCGTCCCGCCGACTTGCGAAACCATGCGAGCGCCTGCGTGTCGTCGCGGGTGACGCCGGCGCCGGCCTCGAACAGCGCGCCGATGTTGTACATGGCCATCGGCTCGCCCTGTTCCGCCGCACTCTGGTACCACGTCATCGCCATCACGAGATTTCGTGGAGTGCCGAGGCCATTTTCGTACAGATCGCCTACGCTGTTCATCGCCCAGGCGTTGCCGAGGAAGGCCGATTGGTGCCACCAGTTGAAAGCCTGGGTGTAATCCTGCTGCACGCCGTGCCCGTTGGCGTAGAGCAGGCCGATGTTGTTCATCGCAACCGTGTAGCCGCGCCTGGCCGCTTCCTTCCACCACTTCAACGCCTCTTCGAAACTCTGCTTGCCGTCGTAACCCTTCGCCCACAACAGCGCGATGTTGTTCATTGCCCGGACATCGTTCTCGCGCAGCAACGCGGAGAGCCGCGCCGGATCGAGCATGTCCCGGCCCGGGGTCAGGTCGGTAAAGGTTTCTTCCTGATCGAAAGCGCGTCCCGAGCCCGCGAACAGCAGGAATACGAACAGGATGAGAAACCGGTGTTTCATGCTGTTGCCCTCAGTGGTCAATTGCTATTTTCTCCGGCCAACCCGCTGCGCGTACACCCTACGGTAGACCGCCCCGGCGGGCGCCGGTTCAGCGTTCCTGGTCCAGGAAGGGAATCAGATCGCGCAACAGTTCGGCCGGCGCCTCTTCCGGAATGAAGTGCCCGCACGGCAGCGCATGGCCGCGCACGTCGGTCGCTTTCTCCTTCCAGGTGGCGAGCACGTCGAACAGCGTATGCATCTTGCCCTGCTCGCCCCAGATGGCCAGTACGGGACACGACAGTTTTTTGCCCAGGTCGCGCTCGTCGTCGGCGATGTCCACCGTCGCCGCGGCACGATAGTCCTCCAGTCCTGCGCGTATCGTTCCCGGCAATGTGAACGCGCGCAGGTATTCCGCGAACATCGGCTCCTCGATCGCGTCCTGGCGGAAGCACAGCGCGCGGAACATGTTGCGCAGAAAAGGCTCGGCGCTGTTGGCGAGCATGATTTCCGGCAGATCGGGCACCTGGAAGAAAAACCAGTGCCAGTAGGCCGCCGCGAGATCCTTGCCGGCGTCGCGGAACACGGTGTGCGTCGGCACGATGTCGAGCACGGTCAGATTCTTCACCGCTTCCGGGTAATCCATCGCCAGCCGGTGCGAAACCCGGGCGCCGCGATCGTGGCCGACCAGCGCGAAACGCTCGAAGCCGAGCGCAATCATCGTTCCCATGATGTCGCTGGCCATGCTGCGCTTGTCGTAGCCATCGCGCGGCTTGTCCGAATCGCCGTAGCCGCGCAGATCCGGGCACACGACCGTGAAACGGTTGAGCAGGGACGGCGCCACCTTGCGCCACATCTGCGCTGTCTGCGGATAACCGTGCAGCAACACGACAGGATCGCCCTCGCCCCCGACCCACGCGTTGATGCGCACACCATTGGCGCGGATCGTTTGTTGCTGCATGCCCGGCATAAAGCTATTCATCTAGGCCCTCTACAAGGACAAGGTTTGAACCACGGAGGACACAGTGGGCACGGAGAAGTGCAAAAAGGATTACGGGAATGAAGAACGGAGAAAATAGTTGCAGCGTCGATAATATGACTTCCCTCATATGCGATGATCCTTTCGCGAAATTCATTTTTTTACTTCTCGTTCTTCTCCGTGTCCTCCGTGGTGCACGAATTCATTTCTTTAGGTACCTGCGCAGGCGCTCGACGCCTTCGGCGAGAACCGGGATCGACTTCGGATACGAGAAGCGCACGTGCTGCTTCGAGAGGTGATTGCCGAAATCGAGTCCGGGCGCGATGGCGACGCCGCCTTTTTCCAGGATATCCCAGCAGAAGCCATAGCTGTCGGATGTGAGCCGTTCGCAGTTCGCATAGATATAGAAGGCGCCTTCGGGCGTGACCGGGATATCGAAGCCGAGGCTGCGCAGTTGCGGCAGCAGAAAATCGCGCTGTTCGCGGAACGCGTCGCGCCTTTTCTCGAGCAGCGCGACGGTATCGGGATGAAACGCAGCGAGGGCCGCCTGCTGCGCGAGGTCCGACGGCGAGATGAACAGGTTCTGCGCCAGTTTGTCGATCGGAGCGACGTACTGTTCGGGCGCAACCATCCAGCCCAGGCGCCATCCGGTCATGCCGAAATATTTGGAGAAACTGTTGATGATGAACAGGTCGTCCGCGAATTCCAGCGCGCTGCGATCGCGCTTGCCGTATGTGAGTCCGTGGTAAATCTCGTCGACGATTAGCACGCCGCCCCGGGCTTTGACCGCTGCGTGGATGCGATGCAGTTCGTCATGGTCGATCAGCGTTCCGGTCGGATTGGATGGCGAGGCAATCAGTACCGCGGTGGTTCTCGCGGTCCAGTGTTTTTCCACCAGCGGCGCGGTGAGTTGATACGCGGTGTCCGCACCGACTGGAATGCCGACCGCTTCGCCTTCCATGGTGCGCACGAAATGGCGGTTGCACGGATAACCGGGATCGGCCATCAGCACCTGATCGCCGGGAGACAGCAACACGCCCATGGTCAGCAACAAGGCGCCCGAGGAGCCGGTGGTGACGATGACGCGGGAGCGCGGCACTTCCACGCCATAACGCGAGTGGTACCAGGCAGCGATCTTGTCGCGCAATTCCGCGATGCCGAGCGAAGACGTATAGCTGATGCGCCCGCCTTCGATGGCGCGGATGCCCGCGGCCGCGATCAAGGGGGGTGTAGGCGCATCGGGTTCACCGACCACCATGTTGGCAATCGAGCGCCCCTGCGCTTCCAGTTCTTTGGCCCGGTTGATCAGTACCACGACGTGGAACGGCTCGATGCCTTCCATGCGGGACGCGAGGCGCAAACCAAGGGTGGGCGGGAGTTTTTCGGGTCGGTTCATGCAAAACCTCGGTCGGAGCGCGGGCGGCACCGGCGAAGTGGCGGTGCGGACGCGTGAATTTTATGCTGCGCAGCCCCTTCACGGCAACGCACCGATTCAAAAATCCGGCGTGACCGACTAACATGACGATCCTTTCATGGACAACGACAAGACGGGAAAACCGGCAAATGAAGATTGCAATCATCGGTAGCGGCGGCGTCGGCGGCTACTTTGGCGCGAGGCTCGCCGCCAGCGGAGAAGACGTCACTTTCGTCGCCCGCGGCGCGCACCTCGAAGCCATGCAGATAAACGGCTTGAAGGTATTGAGCGCGCTTGGCGACCTGCACCTGCCGAAAGTGAAAACCACCAGCGACACCAGAACCATCGGCCCGGTCGACGTCGTCCTGATCGCCGTCAAACTCTGGTCTACCGAAGAAGCGGCGGCCGCGGCAAAACCGCTGATCGGCCCGAGTACCGTCGCGGTATCTTTCCAGAACGGCGTAGTTGCGGTCGATACGCTGGTGCCGATCCTGGGCAAAGCCCATGTGATGGGCGGCGTTGCCAATATTGCCGCGCTGATCGAAGCACCGGGCGTGATCCGCCATAACGGCACCATGGCGAACCTGTTCTTCGGCGAACTCGACGGCAAACCGTCGGCACGTTCGCAGGCCTTGTTCGAGGCTTGCAAAAAGGCAAACATCAACACCGAGCTGGTCGCGGACATGAACAAGGCGATCTGGGAAAAATTCGTGCGCCTGGTCACCCTCTCGGCCATGACCTCGCTTACGCGGATGCCAGCGGGCCCGCTGCGCTCCGACCCCGATACCCGCGCGCTTATGCAACAGGTAATGGAGGAAGTGATCGCGGTCGGCCGCGCCAGGGGAATCAAGTTCGATGCCGACATCGCCGCCCGGCAGATGTCGAACATGGACGCGATACCGCCGACCATGGTGGCATCGATGTGCGGCGACCTGCGCCGCGGCAACCGCCTCGAGCTGCCGTGGCTGTCGGGCACGGTCGCCAAATTCGGCAAGGAACTCGGCGTCCCCACGCCG
>WNFI01023915.1_pt1 | contig 11348 bp, 8 predicted proteins | sample 5400471 | NCBI WGS metagenome assembly WNFI01 (sample SAMN13153348, study PRJNA577476) | soil metagenome | isolation source: 100 cm saprolite on Douglas fir-dominated hillslope | place: USA:California | collected 2013-09-17
CACATCCGCGCAGGTGCTCCACGCCATCAATGTGCGTAAGCATTACCGCTACGCCCACACGGTCTATGCGCTGAAATGCCTGCTCGATCCCGAGACGCCCAACAATGAAGGCTGCATGCTGCCGATCACCGACGAGGCGCCGGCGGGCTCGATTCTCAACCCGCGCAACACGGCGGCGGGCAATCTGCGCAATCTCATCGGCCATGTCATCCCGAGCCTGATCTTCCGTGCGCTCGAAGGCGTCGTGCCGGACAGGGTCCAGGGCGACAGCGGCGGCGCGCCGATCTGGGGCGTCAACTGCCAGGGCCAGAACGAACTGGGCGAGCAATATGGCGCGACGCAGAATCTGCATGGCGGGCAGGGCGGACGCTCCACGGCCGACGGCGTCGACACGCTGAGCTTCCCCTCCAATTGCCGCATCACGCCGACGGAGATGTACGAACTTTCCGTTCCTGCGCTGCTCGAATGCAAGGAGCTGATCCCCGATTCCGGCGGACCCGGGCAATTCCGGGGCGGGCTCGGTCAGCGCCTGGTCTTCCGCAACATCTCGCCAACGCAGATGAACATTTATCTCGCCAGCGAGCATGTGAAGAACCCCTGCTTCGGCGTCGTCGGCGGCAAGGATGGCCGCGCGGGCCATGTACTCAAGAACGGCGAGCCTGTCTTCGCCAAGGGCCACATCCCACTCGAGCCCGGCGCAAGGCTGACCGTGGAGCTGCCCGGCGGCGGCGGCTGGGGAGACCCGGCCAACCGCTCGCGCGAACTGATCGCCGAGGATCTCCGCCTCGGTCTGGTGACCGGCGAACGCGCGAAAGCCGATTACGGCTACGCCGCCGAATGACGCTGCGAAGCTTGATGAGGAGATGACCATGGCAAGACTGAACGGGCGCGTCGCGGTCGTGACCGGCGCCGGAACCGGCATCGGGCGCGAGATCGCGCGCCAGCTGGCGGAGGAGGGCGCCTCGGTGGTCCTTGTCGGCCGCAGGCTCGCGCTTCTGCAGGAAGCGGCTGACGCGATCAAGGCCACTGGCGGTCGCGCTTTCGCCCGCGCCGCCGATATCACGCAGCCCAAGGCCGTCGAAGCCCTGATCGGCTGGGTGCGTGCGGACCTCGGCACGGTCGACATCCTCGTCAACAATGCCGGCAGCGCGGTTGGGCCGCGCAATCTCGCCTTTATCACGCCGCAGGACTGGCAGGCGACGCTCGATGCAAATCTAACCGCCGTCTACCTGCTGTCGCGGGCGGTGCTGCAGCCGATGATCGACAAGGGCGGCGGCACCATCGTCACCGTCTCTTCAGGCGCGGCGCTACGGCCGAACATGCTGGGAGGTGCGGCCTACGGCGCAGCCAAGGCCGGCGTGCGCAACTTGATGGGCTATCTGCACGCAACGTTCCGCAATCAAATGATCCGCGCCACGACGATCACGCCGGGCGAGGTCAACACGCCGATTCTCGATGACCGCCCCCGCCCGCCTACGCCGGAGGAACGCGCCGCCCTGATGCAGCCCGAGGATGTGGCGCAGGCCGTGCTCCTCGCCTGCACTCTACCGGCGCGCACGGTGATCGAGGAACTGGTGATCGTCCCGACCAAAATGCGCGACCAGTCCGGCGATATCGAACTTGCCCGCTGGTTCGGCGCACCTGAGGGCGCTGGCCTGACCAAGTCCTGATGATCTGAAGAAGAAACCCAGAAGCGACAGGAGAAAACGATGATCGGAGCCAAACTGCGCCAGCGCCTTGCGGCGGGCGAGCATATTCTGATGATAAACCCCAACCATGTCTCCTCGGGACTGGCCGCGCGCCTCACCGAGCTAAAGGCGGACGCGATCTTCATCGATTGCGAGCACGGCACGGCGAGCTTCGATGAGGCGCGCGAGATGGCGCGCGCGGCGCGCTCTGGCGGTGGCGGCGCCATCCTGCGCCCAGATTCGCATCAGCGCTCGCTTCTCACCCGCTATCTCAATGCCGGCGTCGATGGGCTGATGGTGCCGCTCGTCAACACAGCTGAACAGGCCCGCGCCGTGGTCGCGACGGTGCGCCATGCCTGCCCCGCCGATTTCGAGACCAGACTGCTGATCTGCATGGTCGAGACCGTCGAGGCCGTCGACAATCTCGACGAGATCCTTGCGGTCGAAGGCATCGACGTCTTCTTCGTCGGACCGGGCGATCTTTCGCAGTCGATGGGCTATCTGCCCTCGGTGCCGCGCGGCCAGCCGCGTCCGCGCCAGGTGCTCGATCTCGTCGCGTCGACGCTGGCGCGCATCCGCGCTGCCGGCAAGATCGCCGGCACGCTGGTGATCGAGGAGGATATCGAGCATTGGTCGCGTTGCGGCGCCCAGCTCCTTTACTGCCATATCGATCCGTTCCTGCGCGACAAGATCGATGCGATGCATGAACTCGCCGCGGGCAAGAGCGAACGCCACCCAGTCCGGAGCATGATGTCATGATGGCTCTCTCCGAGCGCGTGCAGCGTATCAAGGTCTCACCGACTTCAGCGGCGGCACAGCGCGTCCGCGATCTGAAGGCGCAGGGGCGCGCGATTCTCGATTTGACAATCGGCGAGCCCGATTTCGATACGCCCGCTCATATCAAACAGGCAGCGGTCGAGGCGATCGCGCGCGGCGAAACCAAGTACACGCCCTTCAACGGCATTGCGCCGCTGCGCGAGGCGATCGCGGTGAAGATGACGAAGCGCACGGGCGTGTCCTACACTGCGGATCGGATCACGGTCGGCGGCGGCGGCAAGCAGGTGATTTTCCTGGCGTTGATGGCGACGCTCAATCCCGGCAGCGAGGTCATCATCCCGGCACCGTACTGGGTATCCTATCCCGATATGGTGCTCGCCAATGACGGCACGCCGGTCATCGTCACCTGCCGACAGGAGCAGTCCTTCAAGCTCACTCCCGCCCAGCTCGAGGCCGCGATCACGCCGAAGACTCGCTGGCTGGTGTTGAACACGCCGGGAAACCCGACCGGCATCGCCTACGACACGGCCGAACTGAGGGCGCTCGCCGAAGTGCTGCGCCGTCATCCCCATGTCGGCGTGCTGACCGACGAGATCTACGATGAGGTCTGGTTCAAGCGGGAGGCCACGCCGAGCCTGGTGCAGGCCGCGCCCGATTTCGCCGACAGGGTCCTCGTGGTCAACGGCGTCTCCAAGACCTATGCCATGACGGGCTGGCGCATCGGCTACGCAGCCGGCCCCAAGCCCATCATCGACGCCATCAACATGCTGCAGTCGCAGAGTTCGACCTGTCCCGCCGCGGTGAGTCAAGTTGCGGCGCTCGCCGCAATCACCGGGCCGCAGGATTTCATCGCGGAGAGCGTCGCGGTCTATGCTCGCCGCAGGGATCTCGCCCTCCGTATGCTCAATGCGATACCGGGCCTCAACTGCCTGAAACCGGACGGAGGGTTTTATCTGTTCCCGAATTGCTCCGCTCTTCTCGGACGTACGACACTGGAGGGGACACTCCTGGAAGATGATCGCGCTTTCGTCCTGCATCTGCTCGATGCCGGTGGCGTCGCTTCTGTCCACGGCTCGGCTTACGGCCTGCCGGGTTATTTTCGCATCTCGATCTCGACTGACGACATGGTCATCGAGCGGGGCTGTGCTTCCATTGCGGCAGTCTGTCGGAATCTCGCTTGATGGAATGAACTGCATCCTGATTGCTGGCCGTCGCCAGACGCCGTGCGCGTTCCGAGCGCTGCGGCTCCTCTCGGCGGTGCGATATCCAGAATAGTTCGGCACCTCGAAACACCATGGTTGGCACCATTGCTATGACCGGGGCGGTTATACCGTCCGAAACCGTTTGCCCGCCCTTCACGATTTGATCTTGGCGACGCCCATCTCTTGAAGCAGCCTCAGATTGTCTTCGATGTGCCAATTGTCGGTGATCCGCCCATCCTTGACCTTGAGGAGATCGGTGGCGATGAAGGCGATCGGCCGTCCCTTGCAAAGTGTCTGGCCGAATTTCCTGGAGCGCATCATCGCGGCATCCCGTATTCCGACAATGAAAAATACTATAGCAATCTCAGTTGCGAACGAACCGGGAACGTATCGGAATGAGCCTTGAATTGCCACATGCTACGCTTGACTCTTAATCAGCGGCTCTGTCGTTCCGACCTCGCGCGCGTGAGCGGGTTGGCCAAAGGTCACATTATCAGAAGACACCACCGCAAACTGGGCTGGTGTGTGGAAGGGCCGTAGCCGGTCGCTAACTTAGCCCGCTCGCTGTGAAGATCCGAACCGCGGGCTCACTTTAAGGTCTACGACGCCGAGACAAAAACCAAAAGGAAATCGAACTTCCACGAAGCTGAAATCCAATTCGCGAGCTTATGCGGCTTGATTTGGTAATCGCCGTCCGGCCGCGGGTCTAAAGCTCTGCTTGTTTTCACGCTGGATGTCGACAGATAGACGAGTACTGGCTCGCGAGCTTTCGATAGACGCCACCGCACGGGCGCGGTCTTCGCACTCCCTGGCATAGGCTTCAATGAGCGCAGCATCTCGCGGAGACAACATGCCTGCAATGCGGCGGGCCTGTCCCGCGCGTGCGTGCCATAGCAAAGCTTCCGACCGGTCCATTTTGGTCACCGCGAGAATCACCCTTTCTCAAGTAGCGAAATGCTGGCGGCGAGGTGGGGAAAGTTCAATGCTTGTAATTATTCCGGAATCGAGTCCGCCCGATTGATTCTTGATCGGTCCAGATTGGCTCTTGATCGGTCGTGCGGGGTTGGCCTCGTAACCGCCGGCAAATGGCTTGGAAAGGACGAGCATGAGCTGGCAACCGCCATTCTGACAAAGAGAAATTCTGTAACGATCTCAATGAGCTAAAACCGCCGGAAATGTCAGAACGGCCTTTGAAAACACTACAAGATTTCCCGACTTCCAAGCTGAATACGAGGGTTCGATTCCCTTCACCCGCTCCAAGCCATTCAATGGCTTAGCACGAATCTTCAGATTTCATTCCGACAACCGTTCTGACAACACGGCTGACTACCGATTTGAATTCGTCAGTTTTTTCAGCCTAGCAAAATGACGTTACGGCAACTGATGGCACTCGTTACTCACTCACCTGTTCCATAGGGAGTGGCTGAGGGGCCGGCGGACGACGAGGTCCCGGCGATCCTACAAGATCGAGCTCCTCAAGCGGGTAGAGAACGGCCTTGCCGCTTTTTAGGAACGATGGTCCGACTCTCATAGAACGCCAGTTACGCAAAGTGCCGTCGCTAATTTGGCCGCCATTGGCAAAGCCGATCTTGTGCCTAGCGCTGAGCGCTCTGTCGCCGCCGTTTAGGGAAGTCACGATTTGGGCCATTTAGAAATGTCACCCGGTGGGGAACAGGATAGCCGCCTTTCTGTGGGCTGGGGTTGATACCTGGTTCTCGAGAGGGCGGCGCGTGAAGCCTTCACATTGCGTAACGCGACGCCCGGGTGCCGATCTATCCGACCTTGAACATATGGTTCTTCTGGCCACGGCGCCGCTACGCAGGTCCGTCGTCGATTTTGGGTGGATCGATGTGGTTCCTCACGTTGCCGCGCACGAAACGCATCAGCGGTCCTAAGAATTTTCGCTGTTCAGCCAAAAAGACTTTTTCAACACTATTGGTGCAAAGCGGTCGTCCATCGCAAGCAAAGCATTCGAACTACGAAACCGCGATGTGGGCCCGCGCGTTCTATCTCAAATGGCGCGCGGCATCCGCAACCCGTCTCGTTCAACTCTGCCTCAAAAACAATAAATTCTAATTTATTTGGGGGCCAGACGCGCTTCGACTACTGTCTTGTCGCGAGATCGTCCGGACGCACGGGGCAAAAGGGGAAGCACGGCATTTTTGGAATTCACAATCTCAATTCGGCTGAACATCCGGGGAGGGGCATTTACTTCAGGCAAGACTGAATGAATATCGTCGATCCGCAGTTCAGAGGGCCTATTTCTCAGGACCTGATTTGCTTTGGTCCTTTTCGTCTATCCACCACGGAGCGACTTTTAGAAAAAGGCGGCGAGCCGGTTCAGCTTGGCAGTCGCGCTCTCGACATTCTTATCGTTCTCGTCGAACGTCCGGCCGAAGTGGTCAGCAAGAAGGAGCTGATCGCAAAAGTGTGGCCGGACCTTGTGGTCGATGACGGCAGTCTTCGCTATCATATCTTGGTGTTGCGCAAGGCGCTTGGGCAGGGGCGATCTAACACACGCTATGTGACCAATGTGTCGGGCCGCGGCTACTGTTTTGTCGCGCCGATTTCGCGTGTTGCAAGCCGGCCTGCGCCCGTGAGGAATTCGCTCGCACATTCACCCGTCGGTCTTCCCCCAAGTCCAATCAGAATGGTAGGACGCGACGAAACAGTTCGGCTTATCTCGGAAGGGTTGTCCGCGCGGCGCTTCTTCACCATCGTCGGACCTGGCGGGATCGGTAAAACCACAGTGGCCACCGCGGTGAGCCATACGATGCTCGCCGCCTTCGACGGCGCGGTCCATTACGTCGACTTTGGCCCGTTGTGCACTCCGTCTCTTGTTCCCAGCAGGGTCGCGTCGACGGTAGGCCTGCAAGGCAATTTCGATGATCCGCTTGCTACGCTACCAGCATTCCTGCGCGACAGGCGCATGCTGCTGGTGCTCGATAGCTGTGAGCATTTGATCGAGACGATTGCTCCATTGGCGGAGTGCATCTTCCGGGAGGCTCCAGAAGTCCATATCCTGGCGACGAGCCGGGAGCCGCTGCAAGTTGAAGGCGAGCAGGTCCATCGCATACACGCGTTGGCCTTCCCTCCTGATGATGAACCGTTGACGGCTGCCTCCGCGCTCACCTTTCCGGCCGTGCAACTGTTGGTCGAGCGCGCTGCTGCGGACGGCAGTGGTTTCGAGTTGAATGACGCCGAAGCGTCGATCGTTGGCAAAGTCTGCCGCAGACTCGATGGAATTGCCCTTGCTCTTCTCCCTGAAGCCGAACGCGTGATTCTTCGCAGGCTCTCGGTGTTCGTTGGAGCTTTTTCGCTTGAAGCCGCACAATTCGTCGCCGCAGGGGACATCCTTGAGAGAGAGCAAGTGGCCGAGGCCATTGCAGCTCTAAGCACGAAATCTCTTATCGCGGTGGAGACCAACCGCACGGGGGCACTTTATCGGCTGCTCGATACCACGCGCGCTTACGTCCTGACAAAAATGGTAGACAGCGGTGAAAGAAACACAATCGCGCAACGTCACGCAACCTACTATCGCGAATTCCTAGAGCGTATCGAGACTGCCTCCCTTACATGCGCCAAAAACGATGGCACCGCCGAATGCTGGAGGCATGTAAGCAATGCGCGTGCCGCTTTGGAGTGGAGCTTCGCAGAGCAGGGAGATAAGGACGTCGGTACCGCGCTCGCGGCAGCGTCAGCGCCGCTGTTTCTTGAATTGTCGCTTTTGACGGAGTGTCGGGTCTGGATGGAGCGCGCGATTGCCGAACACGGCGGTCAAGGCGATCGTCGTGAGATGGAACTGCAAGAAGCCCTTGCTGTATCGCTGATGTTCATCAAAGGAAACGGCGAGGAGGTCCTCGCAGCTCTTACGACGGCACTTTCACTCGCACAGGCTCTGCGATTGCCATACCATCAGATGCGGCTATCGGCTGCGCATCATACTTTCTTGGTGCGGACTGGAGATTTCCATGCAGCCGCAGCCGTTGCCGAGCAAAATGAAGCTGTCGCGAAGAAGACAGCTGATCCAATGGCCATGATGATGGCCGATTGGATGCTGGGGGTTTCCCATCATCTTCTAGGTGGTCAGGCAAGCGCACGGAAGCTTTGTGAAACTTCGCTGAAGCCAGCGCCAATTCAGAAGCCGATCCTGATTCGCTCCGGATACGACCAGCGTATTCGGGCCCAGCTGACTCTAGCTCGTGCACTTTGGCTCGAAGGCTATGCCAGCCGCGCTGTAACGGTTGCAACTCAGGCACTCGATCAGGCAACCGTGCTGGATCATCCTGTCTCGATCTGTCTTTGTGGGATCTACAGAGTGACGCTTTTTGTCTGGACAGGCGATTGGTCTGGGGCGAACGGGATTGTCGACAGCTTGATCGCATATGCTGAAAAGTACTCCTTACGATGCCATCATGCCATTAGTCTTGGCTTGAAAGGAGAGCTCTCTCTCCGGCAGGGCGATGCGGAGGCCGCCCTGCGGCTATTGAGCCCCTGTCTCAATGCTTTAGAGGCAGTTCAACACCAAACCATGACACCAGTATTTGCCAGCGATCTAGCCATATGTCTGGCAAGAGCGGGGCGACCCGACGAGGCCGATGCTGCCATCGACAAGGCGATGGGTTCTGGTGGACCAACGCGTCCCCACTTTTATCTTCCCGAGATAATGCGCATTAAAGGAGAACTTCTTGCATCCGGACCCCATTCGTCCGAGGCTGAGTCTTGGTTCTCGCGCTCGCTGGATCTTGGGCGGGAGCAATCGGCCGTGGCGTGGGAGCTGCGAACGGCAACGAGCCTCGCTCGTTTGTTGGCTCGCCAAGGTCGGAGTGACGAGGCACCGCGCGTCCTGCGACCGGTATATGACCGATTCACCGAGGGATTCGAGACTTCCGATTTGAGGGCTGCGAAACGTCTTTTGGATCAATTGAAATAGGATTGTCCGGTGGCGGTTCAGATGGAAAGCAGCCCCGTAAAAGACAGTTGGCTGTCGTCGACGATCGTCAACCGGCACTTGCTAAACGGGTGACTATCACCCGCAAAAAATAGGGTCGAGTTTTGTTCTGCGACCACGAACAAGATCTCGAACAGCCATCGCTGAGGGCCAACTCGGAGCAGTTCTCCAACTCGCACCGAGTTTCAGAATTGAGCGTGCATTGACTGGAATTCTGCGCGGCAGGTTTCGTTGAAATCACGCAGTAGATCGATTGACCCGCTGTTTGCCGTCTCCCGCAATTCCAGAAAGTTCTTGTTAGGCTCCAGATACGTATTGATGATTTTTCGCGCGACGTACTCGGTACTTTCGACCACCTGTGGCGACGACATGATACGCATTCGGCCCACCCTGACGTAAAGTTCGACCAGTGCCGGTATGTCCGCCTTGTCGTACTGGAGTGCGTCGATATAGCATTTCGAAGCCGCCTCGATAAATTCCTTGTAGAGTTCTTGCCGCCGCAATTTGTCCTGCGCGCGCCACTGTGCCCTTGCTTGTGCGTGCTGAGTCAACCACGACGCGAGGACAGATGTAAGTCCGCCCGTGATGGCGCCCGCGAGCGCGGAAATTATGGATGAGTCCATGAAAATCTCATGTTGGCAGCGTGCTCTGCTATATCACGGCATCGGCCGGCCTCGCGGCCCGAATCTCTCAATTGGCTTTGCGGGGTTGCCGCAAGTACTCGTTTTTGTTGAGCTGCACTCAAGCGATTACGGAGAAAGAAATGGCCAATTCCGGTGCGCTCGAAAGAGTGCATACACATCAAGGCTCGGAAATTCCTGGTCGCGTGATCAACTTGAGTCAGGCACGCGCCCGACATGGGGACAAGGCTGACTACATGGTCCGGATGCTGTCGGTTGGAGACCCACTGGCGGATGCGGTCATCGTCGAAATGGACGCGCTCGGCAAGGAGGGCCGTCGCATCCTCAACGCCGGCCTTGCCGACGGCCTGGAGAGCCTGACCGGGCACCCGCCGGGCATCACCGCGTTGTTGCAGCAACTGGAAACGATACCCGCGCGAGTGGACCCCGACATGCTTGGGCGCGGCGAGGTCGCGTCGCTGTCAATATCGCCGCTGTGGTACGAACTGGCTGCCATCGGCAGCGCCTTGGTGCACACCTACGCCTCGCCCGCCATCGCTAAATTGCTGACCCAAACCGGACGGCTGACCACCATTGCGCCCCGGCGCTTGGCCGAAACCGGCATGTGGGCGGGGCAGGCCACGATGCCCGGTGGGCTGCTGCGCGGAGCGCCCGGATACCAAGCCACGGTCCAAGTACGACTGCTGCACGCACGGATACGATCCAGTGCCCTCAAACATGGGTGGGACACGGCCGAGTGGGGCGTTCCAATCAGCCAGGTGGATGTAGCCCGCACATGGCTGGACTTCACCCTGACGCCCTTCCGGGCCCTGGCCGCACTCGGCATCGAACTTACTGTGGCCGAGCAGAATAGCCTGTACCGGTACTGGCACTACATTGCGTATCTGCTGGGACTGGACGACGGCTTCTACCGTGAGGTCACAGATCACGCGAGCGCCCGGGAGCTGCGACACCTGTTTGACCTGACCATTGGTACACCGGACGACAATTCGCGCGCCCTGACCGCCGCCATGGTCGGCGCGCAGATTGAGCTCTTGGCGTCGGCGCCGCAACCGCTCATGTCGCGCGCTGAATTCTCCGAGCTCATCCACGGCATCCTCAGGCGCACATTCGGTGACGACCTCGCCGATCAGCTCGGTATTCCCGTCTCGTCCGCTGCCCCGTTCCTGGTGATGATCGCGCTGGCCAACAGCGAAACACGGCGTTGGCAGACCTTCACCCCGCAGTCCGCCGCGCAGGCCCTCCATGAGAACACTGCCAGACGGTCAGCGGGCAACGGGTCGCCTGATATTCCGGGCGGCCCGACCTACCAGCGGCACGTACGAACCGGCAGCGTCGATTAGGATGGAGGGCAACGTTGTCGCCTGATGGATCAGGTGCATTCAAGTTCAGACCTATCTCATCTGGTGCCGGTTATCGCTGCTCCAGGCGGACTCTCTGAATTCACTTTGAAGTTGCACGCGGAAACACCGCGGTCCCGTCTCAGCCGCAGCGGGAGGTCCGGGATTGAATGAGAACCCCGGCTGATGCCGAAGAGCTACCGTTTAATGTTTGGCGGGCTCACTCCTTCGGTCCCACCATTCGGCTGATATACAGGGGCTTAAACTCCACCCGATCACACCGGCGGCGGGTTGATCCGGGCGAAGCTTTCCTGAGTGCGGTAGAAGGAATAGGGATAGGCCGGCATCGCTTCGCTGGCCTCATCTAGGCGCTTGATCTGCTCGGGCGCCAGGCTCCAGCCGACCGCGCCGAGATTGTCGCGCAACTGCGCTTTGTTGCGGGCGCCGATGATGACGGAGGAGATCGTCGGGCGGCTTAGGAGCCACGCGATCGCGATTTGAGGAATGGTCTTTCCAGTCTCTGCCGCGACGGCGTCGAGCGCATCGACCACCCGGTACAGCTGCTCGTCCTCAACCGGGGGGCCCCATTGCGCCGTCTCACGCAGGCGGCTGCCCTCGGGCAGCGGCCGGCCGCGGCGTATCTTGCCGGTTAGACGCCCCCAGCCGAGCGGGCTCCAGATCAGTGCGCCGACACCCTGGTCGAGGCCCAGCGGCATCAGCTCCCACTCGTAGTCGCGCCCGACCAGCGA
>WNFI01042558.1_pt1 | contig 11348 bp, 11 predicted proteins | sample 5400471 | NCBI WGS metagenome assembly WNFI01 (sample SAMN13153348, study PRJNA577476) | soil metagenome | isolation source: 100 cm saprolite on Douglas fir-dominated hillslope | place: USA:California | collected 2013-09-17
CGCGCGCGGGGCCGCAACCGGAGCCGTCGGGACCCTTTTGGGGGCGTCCGACACAGGAATGGTCGACCGGACCGATGACGACGTTGCCGCAGGCCGCCAAGGCGGCGGTGATGACGAGCAACAGGGCTAGGTTCCGCATCTTGGTGTTATAGCCGCGCGCGATGAGGGGCGTCACCACACAAGGTCGCGATGGCGGTGACGATGACTGGGCCTAGCCCCGCGGCACCACCGAGGACAGGACCGCGCCGATCTCGTCATGGAGGACGATGTCGGCGAGATGGTCGCAGGGGGTCGGCTCGCGATTGACGATGGCGAGCCGGGCGCCGTTCCGCTTGGCGAGCGGGGGAAATCCGGCGGCCGGATAGACGACGAGGGATGAGCCGAGCACGAGGAAGAGATCGCAGGCGAGGGTCGCCGCCTCGGCGCGCGCCATGGCGTCCTTCGGCATCGCCTGGCCGAAGGAGATGGTCGCCGTCTTGACGATGCCGCCGCAGACCCGGCAGGTGGGGATCTCGTCGCGGCCGAGGAAGCTTTGCTTGAGCACGTCGAGCTCATGGCGCAGACCGCAGCGGAGACAGGTGGCATAGCTCGCATTGCCGTGCAGCTCGACGATGCGCGCCGCCGCAATGCCTGACGCCTGGTGCAGATTGTCGACGTTCTGGGTGATCACCGCCGCAACGGTGCCGCGCGCGACAAGGCGGGCGATCGCGAGGTGGCCTTCATTCGGCTGGGCGCCGACCCAGCCGGCGACGCCGGAGAAGGCGCGGCTCCAGGCCTCGCGCCGCTTCGCCTCGCTACCGATGAACTCGTCGAAGGTAATCGGCTTCATCCGACTCCAGACGCCGCCGGGGCTCCTGAAATCGGGGATGCCGGATTCGGTCGAGACGCCGGCGCCGGTGAACGCCACCGCGCGCCGCGCCTCGGCGATGAGCTTCGCCAATCGATCGCGGGACGACATGGAGGCAATGATAGACCGTGGCGATCGCTCCGGCGCAAGCGTCCTCATGACTCCGCTGTCCGCTGCTGAGCGGCACCCAATCGACGCGGTGATGCCGGCGCGCAACGCTCGAAAGGCCCCGCGGGCCTAATGACGGGCGGATTTTCGCCCGCCGATAAGATCGCGCAATTTCTCGAATAGAATCGTCGTCGTGCCGCGTCGAAATCGCTCGGTGCTCTCGCAAGCGGCAGCGTGCGGATCTCGCGATGCGGCGCGGGCGCGGCGGGCAATGCTCCGCTCGAGATCGAGCATTTCGGCGGTGGGCTGGGCATCGCCGGGATCGGCGACCACCGGCGGTGTCCGATTGTCAGCTCGGCCCGCGGCGCCGTGCGGCATTTCTTCGCTTTCGGTGTGGGACCACCTGCAGCGGAAATTCTTCAGCCAGGGCATCGCTCTTCGCTCGACTCCATCGTTGCCGCGAAGACGGCGACGGTCGTCCGGTTCTTCATGCGCAATTTGCGGGTCACCGCCTGGACGAGGGCCTTGACCTGGTTCTCCGCGAAACCCGTCTCGGCCGCGATGCTCTTGTTCGACAGCGCCCGGCCGATGCAAACGAGGATGCGCCGTTCATTGGGCGAGAAATCATTGACCAGCCGGCGGCGAAGTTGGTTGCATTCCAGCCGGCTCAGCAGGGACGCCGGCAGGGCGATGTATCCCGCCGCCGCCAGGCCGATTCGTTCGGCGAGGAAACGGTCGTCTTCAACGCCGAAGAGCAGATCGAAGCGGTGCTCCATCCGATTGACCACGTCGAGGATCCTGCTTTCGTCGAGCAGCACGACGATCCGCATCGTCGAAGACGCCGGCAAAGGATCGCCGGTACGGGACCGTTGCAGCCACAGCAACTCGTCGGCGCCGATCAAGAGGATATCGGCATAGGGGCTCCAGCCGTCGAGCGCGCGGTCGATCCTCGGATCGACGATGCCGGCCAGCTGGATGTCGGGGGTCCGAAGCAGCGCCTCGCGCAATGCGTCAGCCCGCTGCGGATTGCGAACCGCGAGGAGAATCCTTCCGGCAGACATTGCCGTGCCTACGCCTTCAGGTCGATTGCGATGCTCAGTCACTGAATTCAGTCCCATGAGCTTCGTAAAACCGCGCAGTATTCACTTCGGCGTCTGCGGAAATAATATTTGGAATGAGGCAGGAAACTAAAAGAAAGGCAGCTTAATGTTCGTGCAAATGGGGGTACTCCATTTGGAACGTACCCACCCAATTGGCCGCTTATTGTGCGTCTGGTGTACCTAGATTCTAGTCAGGCTATTGCCCTTTGCTTCCTGTTACCGCTTCCACACTTCCGTATTCTGACCGGAATAGTGATGTTGGCCGCTGGCTTGCGCATCGGCCGGGGCCCACGAGCCGGACGGAGAAAATCATGCTGTCTCGAGCTTGCATATTGTCAGCGGCAGTGGTCGCCCTCAGCGCCTGCGCGCATGGTCCATATCCGGCGAATGGCGTTAAGCCCGCCTTCAGCTTCCCGGTCACCACCAACGACACCCCCTACTCGCAATGCCTGTCCACGCTGGGAACCATCCCGGCAACCAACCTTCCCGTCTTCGCGGTCGGCGAGATCGCCGACAAGACGGGGCAAATCGACCGCACCAACTACAGCACCGTGTTCAGCCAGGGCATCACCGAGATGATGATCAGCGCGTTCCAGAAGACGCGGCGCGCGAACCTGGTGGAGCGCTTCGATCTGCGCGTCCCGCTCGCCGAAGCGCGGATGACGCAGATGAAGCTGACCACGGAAAAGCCGGCTCCCAGCATGCCGGTTCGCGCCAGCAACTTCGTCGTCATGGGGGCACTGACCGAGCTCAACTACAACATTGTCAGCGACGGCGCCGGCCTCTTCATCTCCGGCATCGGCGCCAGCGGCCGGACGGTCGTCATCAATGTCGGCCTCGACGTGCGGGTCGTGAACTCGCAATCGTTCGACGTCGTCTATGTCAGCTCGTTGCAGAAGCAGATTTTTGGCTACGAGGTCGAAGCGAACATCTTCCGTTTCTTCGGCTCGCGGCTCGTCGAGTTCAACGCGGGTCGTATTCAGAACGAACCGCTTCAGCTTGGCGTGAGATCCGTCGTCGAAATGGCCGTCTACCAGATCATGACGGATTACCTGGGACTTCCCGCCTCGCAGGGTTGCGCGGTCGAGCGGTCCCCGTTGAAGGAAGAGCACGCGTCCACCCCCGAAGGAGAGCAGTCATGAGAGCAACCTTGAAAACCGGCCTGTTGGTCGGCGCTTCAACCATCGCGCTCGGTTTGATCGGCGCGACGACCCCCGCCAACGCGTTCGACACGGTGAACTGGAGATGGGATGCCGATGTCGACGAGACGGTGACGAAGAACGTCCACATCAACATCAATCTCGATCCCAAGGGAATGGTGATGGTGGAGGACCTCCAGGTCTTCGTCGGCAACGTCAAGGCCACCTCCACCGTCTACGACATCAACAACAAACAGCCCGAAGGCAACACGCCCGATAGCCTCACCGTGAAGTTCCATTACGGGCCCGGTGATGATCCCGGTCACTTGGTCAATGACGGGTTCCAGTCGCCGGAAGTGAAGTCGGCCACGGTGAACGACCACGATGGGTTCACCAATGGGAAGTTCCACGAGGGTACGGTCTCCGCGACGCTCGACCTCTCCAAGCTGGAGAAGGAGCCGGCGATCGATGCGGTCAAGGAGCTGCCGAGCGTGGTGAGCACGGCCACGGCCGTCGCGAACAACACCAACATCACCACCGACACCGCGGTTCAGCTGCATGAAGGCCAGTTCGCCTTCGGCGGTACGAGGGAGCCGCTCAATGTCGGCATCAGCAACGAAGACAACAGGTGGTACAGCGGCAACTCGAACCTCAGCCTGGCGAACATCCTTCTCGGCGCGATCGGCGACGGACTGACGAAGTCGAAGATCGATGCCACGTCGACCGTCTACGAGATCAAGAATGCGTCGGTCGACAGCTCGGCAACCGCCGTCGCCAACAACCTGAACGTCAAGGTCACCGCGACCGGCCCCGACCGGCTGCTGATGGGCGACGTCACGCAGTTCGCTTACGCCGACGTCACGGCGACGTCGAAAGTCAACGATGTCTCGCTCGAGAACTACTTCAACCTCGGCTCCGCGCTGGGTCGTCCGATCGTGAGCTCGGTCGCCACAGCGGTCGGCAACAACAAGTCGATCACCGTCACGGCGCCGATCGTCAAGTAACGCGCCCGCGGCAACCAGGAGGAAGGGACGGGTCTCCGTCCCTTCCTCCAAATTTCATCCGGCGGCCCTCGCCGGGATCGGATGTCAGAGAAGGAGAAGTGTCATGATCATTTGGCGCATCGGCAAACTCGGCTCGCTCGGCGTCGCGGTGACGATCGCCGCGTCAGCGCTCCCGGCCGCCGCCCAACAGATGGGCCACGACCCGTATACGGGGCCGGCCCGCTCCGCGAGCATGGCCGCGCAGTTCGACTTCCAGCAGAGGATGCAGGCGAGCGGCGCGGGGAATTCGGCCGCCGCGCTCGGCGCCTTGCAGCAATACGTCACGACCTACAGCTCGAACTCGACCTCGATCGGCAACATGAGCCAAGTCAACCAAAACCTGTCGGGCGGCTCGTCGGCAAGCATCGGAACCTCGGCGCAGGACAGCAACGGCAATCAAGGTTCGACGTCCCAGACCGACACCAAGGTCGGCAACAAGGTCCAGGTCCTGGAGAGCCTCGCCGGCAGTACGAGCTCGCCGCGCTGAGTGACGCGATCGAGTCCGAAGAGCGGACACGGCGAGGCCGCGATGGATTAGAGAGGAAGACCCGAGATGACCACCAACCGCGTGAATATCCTGGCCGCCACGATCGGGATCATCGCGATCCTGGCTATGGGCCCGGCCGCCGGCGCCGGCTCCGCCAACAAGGACAAGACGCCCGACGCCGGCATCGCGGACCTGCGGCGCAACGCCGCCTCGGGCCACGCCGGCGCCCAATTCACCCTCGCGATCCTCTATCTCTCCGGCCGGCTCGGCGACGACAAGAGGGCGGAAGCGGTTCCGTTGCTTCTCGCATCGGCGGAGCAGAAGCACAACGGCGCGCTCTTCGTGCTGGGCTCGCTCCACGAGCACGGCACGCTGGTGCCGCGGGATCTGCCGCGTGCCGTTTCATACTACCGGCTCGCCGCCGAGCGCGGCGACCCCAAGGCGCAGAATGCGTTGGGGCAATTGCTGCGACGCGGCGAGGGCGTGCCGCGCGATCCCGCCGCCGCGGCGGCAAACTTCGATGCGGCCGCCAAGCGAGGCCTTCCGGCGGCGGCGGCAAATCTCGGCATACTCTATGTCGCCGGCGAGGGCGTAGCGAAGGATCCCGCCAAGGGCGCGGCGCTGATACGCCAGGCCGCCGCCGCCGGGCTCCCGGCCGCACAACATGATTTCGCCTGGCTGCTGCAGACCGCAACCGGCGTGGCGAGAGACGACAAGGAAGCGGTCAAATGGTACAGCCGCGCGGCGGAGAGCGGCAACGCGGCGTCGCAATACAACCTGTCGCTGATGCACTTCAAGGGCATCGGCACGAAGGCTAACCCGGTCCTTGCCATGAAATGGGCGATGATCGCCGCGTCAGCCTCCGAGCAGGACACGAGGGCCAAGGCGAAACAGGCGGTGCAGCAATTCGCCGCCGTACTGACGCCGAACCAGGTGGCGGATGCGGGGCAGGCAGCCCAGCTCTGGTTGATACGTCATCAGATCCGCCCCCAGCCGACCGCTAATTAACGGCCGGCGCCCATCCCATGCCGTCTCGGCGCCAATTCCCGCGGATCGCCGGCTTCGTGATCCTGCTGCAGGCGGGCTGCCTTGCGGGCTGCATGCCGGTCGCCTTGCTGTCCGCGCTGCTGGGCGGGGGCGGCGGGGGTATCGGCGGGTCGCCGTCAGCGATCCAGAACAGCCTTCCGGCCGATACAACGGTGCAAAAGGCGCTTTCGCTGGATCAGTCGGTCAAGTCGGCCTGTCTGGATGAGTTGCCGAAGCTGCCTCCGCCGCCGGAGGACGGTTGCACGACCCGCCAGGCCTGCGTGCCGGGCGCCGATCACCCGCTCCTGCTCCGCATGTGCACGGGCAAGATGGCGGCGGCGCAGGCACAAGCCGTCATCCCTTTGCCGCGTCCTCGAGACTGGGACTGGGACGCCGCGCCTTAACAGCCTACGGCGAACCGAGCTGAGCGATCCAGACGTTCATCGGCGCGGCCGCGGTCGCGCCGGCGGTGACGCCGCTCCACGGTAGACTGTTCGACGGCTCATTGAGCATGCCGATCCAAAACAGGGCGTTGCCGCTATAAGCGCCGCTGCCGAGATAGACCGGCGCCCGATAAGCGTCGGAGCCGCCCCATCCGAGACCATCGCCGAAACCACCGCCGACACTGACGCCATCGACCGAAAGACCGCCTCCGCCATCGGTAGGGACCAGGAAGGGCTGGTTCGGGAAGCGCAGAAAGGCCTGGCTGTTGCTGCGGGCCACCGTCAGCAGGAAACCGCTCTGATCCCGCACCAAAGGGTTTGACTGTGGCCCGAGCAGCTTGGCGTTGAGGATCGTCTGGCGATAGGCGGGGGTGAAACCGAGGAGGTAACTCCACGCAGCTTTCATTGGACTGTCCTTCCGTACCATCACGCCGGCGTCACCTGCGACGGCAAGCATCCGCGGTCCGCACCCTATCAATATAGCGACGTTCAGAGACCCTGCCATCGCTAGCGGGTGTGGTATTGCGGATGATCTCCCGCTACCCCGATTTCAGCCCGACCGGCGCGTGAAAAAGGGGTAGCGGCCTTTGTCGTCGCCCGCGCCTACGGCGATGCGACAACAGCGACGATCGGCGGCCGGCTCATTTGCCGGAGGGTAACCGGTGCGAGCCCGAGCCGATGTCCCTGGCGATGCCATGGTTCAGTGCCCAGATTGCCGCCTGCGTCCGGTTCTGCACATGGATCTTCTTCAGGATCGCCTTGAGGTGCACCTTGACCGTCCCATCGGAAATCTTGAGCTCGTACGCGATCTGCTTGTTCTGAGCGCCGTTGAGCAGGCAGGCGAGAATTTGCATCTCGCGGTCCGACAGGCCGTTGAAATGGCCCATGTGTCCGTTATCGCTCCGCGACATTATGCGTCCGTTGGTGAGCAGGTGGGCAAGGTCCGTGGGGAACACCTTCTCGCCAAGCAGGACGAGCCGCAGCGACTGCTGCAAGGCGTCGCCCGACATATTCTTGAGCAGGTAGCCGTCGACACCTGCCGACAGCGCATCCGCCAGACGGTTTACCCGGATGGTTTCGGTGAGGACGACGATCCGGGCGCTCGGAGCCGCGACGCGGATTTGATTGACGGTCGCTGTCAGCGCCTCGCCGCAATCGGGGAGGTCGACGAGAACCAAAGCTGGATGCAAGGATTCGATGAAGGGGAGCGCATCCTCAATGGAGAACGCCTCGTGGATGACCTCGAACGAGGAATCGGAGAAGATCCGACGAAGTCCCTCGCGAAAAAGCCGACTAGCATCGATCAAAAATACTGAATCGTCGGCCATGGAGCCCTCCGCAACGATTCGCGCTAAACGCTTTTTGCCTACCCAACAGAAAGTTCCGTCCCGGGTCTTCTGGTCGATTTGCAAAACCGCAACGTTCAGTAGCTAACCCGCATGCCAAACTTACACGCGATCGGCACGGGACGGCACGCACGCAAGTGGTTGGTTTCAATGATAAATCGATGACCCCCGCGCAGATTGCGTACGTAGTAATAGGTACCGCCCACTTACATTTTTATTAATCGCTACCTCTTTTGTATTTAGCAAGTACCTCATTATATCCTCACGTGTGATTATTGTGTCAACCCGGCGCGGGGTTGCGATACGGACCACAAAATGGGTCTGTTGTCTGTACGGTCGCATACCAACTTCTGAATTTTAATTGCACACGCGACGGCTCACGCCGTGCGGTTGAAACCCTTGGTCTCGCCTTCGCCTTAAAAGTTAACCGATGGGGTTGCAGCCAACGAGTTCGGCCCGTGCGCGGGCTGCGGCAAGCTTCGCCTACGAAGCATCGCGGCGATACTCGCGAGAACGGGCAAGGGCACGTCTGATTTGCTCGGCTGACAATCCGTTACGGATGATTTTTATGCCCATCTAGGACCGTTGGGGAGATTGGTTTGGCGGGGCGAGCCCGCGACACCGCTACAGAAAGCGATCGACCGGCTCGGTATTATCTCTGTGATCGCAAGAAATGATTTCTGACAGGGCAAGAAACGATATCTCGCACCTGCACTATATTGCCCCTCTAGGGTGTTTTTCGTGTTCTCGCCGCTGTATTACCGTAGGATTTCTCCAAATACGAGAAACTCGATAGTAGGACTCTCGCGTCATGCACCGGCCGCACCTCGCCCCCGCGTCTCCCCGTCTTGCCCCATCTCGACGGCGCTGCTATATGCGGCGCGCGGCGCCTTGTCTCGCCCCCGCGCTGCTCGCTCTCCCCCGCCTTTAGGAAGCCCGTGATGCCCGCTTTCACCGACTGCAAGGTTGCCGATATTTCTCTCGCCGATTGGGGCCGCAAGGAGATCGCCATCGCCGAAACCGAGATGCCGGGGCTGATGGCGCTGCGCGGCGAATATGGCAAGAAGAAGCCGCTGAGCGGCGCGCGCATCGTCGGCTGCCTGCACATGACGATTCAGACTGCCGTCCTGATCGAGACGCTGGTCGAGCTCGGTGCCACCGTGCGCTGGTCGTCGTGCAACATCTTCTCGACGCAGGACCACGCCGCGGCGGCAATCGCGGCGCGCGGCATCCCGGTCTTCGCCTGGAAGGGCGAGAGCGAGGCAGAATACGAGTGGTGCATCGAGCAGACCGTGCGCGGGCCGGACGGCTGGCTGCCGAACCTCATCCTCGACGATGGCGGCGACGCGACCCTCCTGATGCACAACAAGTATCCGGAGCTATTGAAGAACGTCAAAGGCGTCTCCGAGGAGACGACGACCGGCGTCCACCGGCTCTACGAGATGATGAAGGCGGGCAAGCTCAAGATCCCCGCGATCAACGTCAACGACAGCGTCACCAAGTCGAAATTCGACAATCTTTATGGCTGCCGCGAGAGCCTGGTCGACGGCATCAAGCGCGCCACCGACGTCATGATGGCCGGCAAGGTCGCCGTGGTCTGCGGCTTCGGCGATGTCGGCAAGGGCTCGGCGGCGAGCCTGCGGAGCCAAGGCGCCCGCGTCATGGTGACCGAGGTCGATCCGATCTGCGTGCTGCAGGCGGCGATGGAAGGCTATCAGGTGACGACGATGGAGGACGCCGCCTCGATCGGCGACATCTTCGTCACCGCGACCGGGAATGTCGACGTCATCACCCTCGACCACATGCGGCGGATGAAGGACCGCGCCATCGTCTGCAACATCGGCCATTTCGACAGCGAGATCCAGATCGACTCGCTGCGCAACTATCCCTGGGAAGAGGTCAAGCCGCAGGTTGACGAGGTCGTCTTCCCCGACGGCAAGCGCCTCATCGTCCTCGCCAAGGGACGGCTGGTCAATCTCGGCTGCGGCACCGGCCATCCCTCGTTCGTGATGAGCGCCTCCTTCACCAACCAGGTGCTGGCGCAGCTCGAATTGTGGACCAATACCGGCAAGTACGAAAACAAGGTCTATGTCCTGCCCAAGCACCTCGACGAGAAGGTGGCGGCGCTGCATCTCGAAAAGCTCGGCGCCAAGCTGACCAGGCTGACGCCCAAGCAGGCCGAATATCTCGGCATCGATGCGAAGGGCCCCTACAAGCCCGATCACTACCGGTATTAGGGCGGGCGAGCCTTGGCTCGGCAGGGCTGCGCGTTGGCCGGCGATTCGGAGTCCGGCCGTCACCGTCGCCGCGGCTGCCGTCGTTGGGTTGTTCTCGCACCCTGCCTTCGCCTTCGACGCAACCACGAGCGCCAGCTTTTCGCTCGCCGCCATCGCGCTCATTGCGCTCGCCGTCTTGGCGGTTCTCTTTCTCGCCGCGCACCGTCGTCTGGCAGAGGCCGCGCGAGACAGCGCCACCCAGGCTGCTGCCCTCGCCGAAGTAGCGGCGCTGGTCGAGGCGGCGCCCTCGGCTTCGTTCCGCTGGCGCGTTGGCGACGGCAGCGAGACCTATTCGTCCGGCCTCCTCACCATCCTGCGCTTCGACGGCGCGCCGCGCTTCGCCGCTCTGCTCGAGCAGCTGGTGCCGGAGGACACCGGTTTTCTCGCTGGCGCGACCGAGGCGCTGCGCAAGTCCGGCACCCCCTTCGCGCTGACCCTCGGCTTGCGCGACGGCCCCGTGATCGATGCCATCGGCCGCCGCACGCGCAACGCCGCCGGGGAGCCCGTCACAGATGTCGTCTGGATCGGCGATGCCGGACGCCGCGCCCAGGCGCTCACCGATGCCGCCGGCCTCGCCGAGGAATGCGCGTCGCTGCGCGCCGCGCTCGACGCCTTGCCGCTGCCGATCTGGCGCCGCGCCGCCGATCTCGCGCTCATCGACTGCAATGCCGCCTATGCCGCCGCGGTCGACGCGACGCCGGGTGCGGCGATCACGGAGGCGCGCGAGATCGGCGGCGGCGTGCTGTCGGCGGGCGGCCGGGCGCTCGCCGAGCGGGCACGCGCCACCGCCGTCGCCCAGTCGGAGAGCCATCACATCGTCATCAACGGCTCGCGCCGCCTCGTTGAGTTCACCGAGATGCCGCTTGCCGGCGGCAACGGCATCGTCGGCTATGCGCGCGACTTCACCGATCTTGAGAACGTGCAGTCCGAGCTCGCCCGTCACATCGCCGCCCATGCTGACGTGCTCGAGAACGTGGTCACCGCGATCGCCATCTATGGGCCCGACACGCGGCTCAAATTCTACAACACCGCCTTTGGCACGCTGTGGCGGCTCGAGGAGGATTGGCTGGCCAGCGAGCCGACGCTCGGCGAGGTGCTGGAACGCCTGCGCGAGCGGCGCCGCATACCCGAACACGCCGATTTCCGCGCCTTCAAGAAGCAGCAGCTCGCCATGTTCACCTCGCTCATCGACCCGCAGGAGGAGCTCCTCCATCTGCCCGACGAGCGGACGCTGCGCCTCGTCGTCTCGACGCATCCCTTCGGCGGCCTGACCTTCGTCTATGAGGACGTCACCGACAAGCTGGCGCTCGAACGCTCGTACAATACGCTGATCGAGGTGCAGCGCGAGACGCTCGACAACCTCTACGAGGCGATCGCGGTGTTCGGCAGCGACGGCCGTCTCAAGCTGTCGAACCCGGCCTACGGCAAGATCTGGGAGCTCAGCCGCGAGGATCTGCAGGGCGAGCCGCATATCGGCGACATCGTCGAGAAGACGCGGGCCTTCTTCGACGACGGCAGCGATTGGCCCGAGCT
>WNFI01107094.1_pt1 | contig 11348 bp, 10 predicted proteins | sample 5400471 | NCBI WGS metagenome assembly WNFI01 (sample SAMN13153348, study PRJNA577476) | soil metagenome | isolation source: 100 cm saprolite on Douglas fir-dominated hillslope | place: USA:California | collected 2013-09-17
CATTATTTTGACTCAGTAGCATATGTAGACAATGAACATGTGTTAGTATAAATGACCGTCTTATCTAAACATCAAAACTCTCCCTCCTCCACACGTAAAATAGGAGACAGTCTCTGTACTACCAATTACCATGCGCAATCGGTCGCCATACAAGGAGTCAACTGCAACGTGTGGGGGTTGGAAGAGAACCTCGACGGCGGACGGCTTAAAGGTTTTACGAACATCAAGCGTTTGGCCTCAAGGAAACTAGGAGGAAGAGGAAAGGTAAAAGTAAGAATCAACCTAGAATCTCTTTTTTTTTTTCCACAATAGACATCGACTCGGGGTTTTTAATGCCTAGAGAGAAGAAAATGAGAAGGATGTTTATCAAGGGGGGGGAGAAATATACTCGGGTCGTTGTATGAACTCACTCATTGAGCAACAAGATCATTCAGATTTCTCAAGGAAGGGGATACTTAACAAGCTAAAAACTCTCTGACCTGAGCGATATACGATCACGACCGTTTGCCATGCGAAATTGTTGAAATAAATAAACACACCCTTTGGCTCTGGCCAATTCCGATCATTTATGCCCTTTTTTTTTTCTTTGGCGATATGGCACGGTCGGACATTGGGGAAAAAAAGGGGAAGGTTCAAACCAAACCTTAATGGAGCATGAATGAAACGTCAGGTAGCGAGAACCAAAAAGGGTCTGTGTGTAATTTTTTTCAAACAACCGGATGATCATACGTTTCGATCTGGGTCCATCTTTTGTATATTCTGTTCTGTTCTGTGGGTTCAATAGGAGTCGACTGGGGCCGGCATGTATCATGCAAACCACTCCGATCTGAAGCTGGAAGTTCGGGTCGATCTGAGTCGATCGGATACTACTAGTATACCATCGACAGCGTTCTCAGTTGGGTGGTGGTGGTGGTGGTGGTGACAACGGGTGACGGCGGGGCATTCAGGGATGTTACGATCCTTGATCTGTACTGGAATCTATATAAGAAAAGACAATTAACCATTAGGTGAAAAGGATGATGAGACTACCAGGCCCCGCCACGCACGTCGGTACCGAGATGGCGGGGGGAGGAAGAACAGATCGAAAACCCGCATCGGATCGATCGTCCTGAAACACCACTCGGATCACGCATCAATGAAAAATGAAAATGTTCAAGTTGGATCAAACCAATTTTTCGAATTCGGCAGGGTCCGAACTGAACTCGAACTGAGAGAAAGAGAGAAAAGTCGTCGCAGCGCCTTTCCCATCTACATACAGTACTCACGCACGAGTATGCATGATTCGGCCGAAATGTCAAGCTACCATGAAAAGGGTATCAGATTCCAGAAGAAAGAAAGAAGAATGTCAGTAGGGAGTCTAGGGACCGTGTACGTGTGTGTGTGTGTGTGTGTGTGTGTGTAACACGCATCGATCGACCTCCCATGCATCTAATGAGAAAAGTACGTCCCTTGTGCCGCCGCGGTGTGTGGCGAACAACCCCGTTACTCCTTCCCCATATAGACTCTCAATACCAGCCTGGAATGCAATATGAGCAGCAGCAGACGAATCACAGCCATCACTTTGATCAAGACACCTATATATATATACGTGTGTGTTTCCCTCTTGGAATCACACGCTCCCATCATCCTAGCTTGAGCATGAGAATGATCGCCCCACTCGGCCTCAATTACTATAACTCAAAAAACCTTTCCCCCCTCCCAGATAACTAGCGATGGCTTTTCATGGAAAGATCAGAAATCCGCGTCATGCATAATCTTATTTTGCAATTTGATTGTGCCCCGTCCCCGTCGGTTTTGATCACACATCCCGCAAACATCTCGGTCTGGGGGTCCGCCCAGTGGCCGCACATTGCCAATCCCATGCGTCGTGATCAGCCCATATGTTCCCGTCAATTAATGGTTCCCGTTATTTACAATCCATTCAATCTATGCGCGCGCATGCCTATGTAGCTAGCTATCAGCTTTGCATGATACTGCGAGAATTCCCGAAGAAGAACCGCAGACCAACCCATATATCACATATAACATTCAACAGAAAGCGCGTATAATAATGTCCATCGATGAAATTTCGGATATCAATCAATGCACGCTGTGTTTTTCACAAGTGATCGTCCAACATGCGCATGCACATCACCCAAACCATCCATCCATGTCTTACGGCCTAACTCGATCACGCTCCCAGCTTCCACATATGCATACAACATATATTTTTACATGTGAAAACGAGCAATTCTGATTTGAGGGGGCACAGCCATCTGAATATTGCATGCCCCCCCACATACGCGCGCCTAATGACGTCGGACCGTACGACTGTACTACTACTTCAAGCAATAAACCAAAGGAAGAAGAGTAGAGAGAGTATATCAATAAAGAAGCAGATAGATGATTATAAACAAAAAGAAAAAAAAAGGCCGTCGAACTGAACCCCCTCTCAGAGAGAATTATCAATGGGACCATGCATGACCTATTCAAGCAAATTTCAACAAAACGATGATGATACCACGACAGGAAACGGAGCAACCAATTGTGAGAATGAAGAAGGGAAAAAGTAGAATATTGGGGGTGGAGGAGAAGAGACGTGGGAGGTGTGATCGAGTTGGGGAGGGGTGGGGAAGATATGGAATTACGTGAAAATCAAGGGTAGGTGCTTCGCAAAGAAGCAAAAAAAAAAGGGAAGCAACGAGAAGTTCAAAGCGCAAGCACCGTTAATCAAAAAGAAAAATCAATATCACACAAAACCAAATATGGGAGGGAGGAGGAAGATGAAAAAAAAAAAAAACAAGAACTAGGAACAGAAACAGAACAAGATGTATAACAAAACAAAACAAAAGGCGTACAAGTTACTTTTTTGACAAGAGGGAACACTACTGCCACTTTTCTGGCCGTATTACTTTTCACGGGGGATGCATAAGAAGGCACCTTTTCGAGACAAAAGATACGTCTGTCCTTTCAAAAGGAAAAAAAAAACCACAACATCCCGCTTTCCCTCAATTCAGCGAAGAGATCCCGCTCCCGCGCTGAGCACCAGCACCCGTCATCATCTGTGGCGGATGGTGTGAATACATCCCATCTCTCCACCCTCCCATTCCCGAAAACGAAGACTGCTGTGGCTGTTGTTGGACAACATGAGCTTGAACATACGGCTGAGGTGGCGTCTGCTGTTTCGGTAAATAATGTGATGTCTGCGCTTTAGAATCCGTAGCAGGTTTCAAACCCAGAGGCGAGGGCGACGAGGAAACAGATGCCGATGCCGATGGGAAAGACGTATTGGTCGCGAGTTGAGGACGAGAAGCAGCAGGTGGAGGGGGATGAGATCGAGAATGAAGAGGTGTACTAGATCGAGATGAATCGGGTGTCACACGACTAGCCTTGATATGTGTGTTTGTCAAAGCTTCTGCGAGCGACCATCCAGGACTGGTCACTGTGTTCGACAAGGACGTCGGTGGCGGAGTCGTCGTTCCTGAAGGAGTCGACTTCCTCGATGGAGTCGATGTTCCCGAAGACGAAGAATGCCGTGAAGGCGAAGCCGAGTGTGTATAAGATGGAGATGAAGACGAAGGACTAGAAGCATTGGCTGCATTCACAGCAGCCGTGTTCAAGATACTCGCAGGTATCGTCGTTTCCCCTTGAGCCTCCTTACTCCCTGTCTGAAGGGCATGTTGTCCACTCGCAAGCAACGCAAGCCCCACAGCACCATGCGTCCCACTATGCTGATAATGGTATCTTAACCCATTCATATTCTTATACCGTCGCGTACACGATCCGACTTGACACACATACGGTCTCGCCTTGATCTCGGCTTCTTTCTCATCGAGCCCTTCGAGCCCAGGCAGAGGAGGCATAAAGTTACATTGCCCATGTGTGATATGGTACTTGAGACCATTCGCTTGCTTATACGACTTGTTACAGCCAACAGTCGGACATTTGAATGGTTTCGAGACGAGTTGACCGGATGTATTCACGCACGATGACGGTGAACTGGGAGTAGAATGCGTAGGAGAGGTTGAAGCGAGGGAGTTGGAGCGAGAAAGTGCGGGAGAGGTCGTATTCAGAACGGACGCCTTCTTGGAGGGCTTGGAAGAGGTGCTAGAGCCATTCAGACCTGGAACAGGGGAGGACATGCGCGATCCAATCGGGGTCGCATTCGGCGTATTCTGTGCCGAGGGGGAGAACAATAAGGCTGGCGGGATACACTTGCTATTCGGCCCATTACCATTTGAGGCCGCATCAGGCACAAGCGCGGAGAACTGAGAAAAGGACGTAAAGTTATTCATGAATGCATTCTCTCCATTCTGACGGAAATCTGGATGGGGACTATGCTGCCGCGAGTGTGCTGGTGATGAGTAAGAGCTGACATTTGTGGCAATAGAGGAGAGACGGCCACGTGACGAAGCCGATGATGACGACGATGCACGGAGGATAGAGATGTCGAAGGCGGAGGCTGAAGCTGAGTCGAGAGGGGGTGTGGAGGGCGGCGTAGAGGCAGAGGAGGAAGGAGCCGAGTCATCCTCGTCAAGCTACATAGAATCAGGATCAAAGGCATCATTGTGGGCGTCAGAGTGGGAAGTAGGTCGAAGTTGGGGTGACTCGAGCACAACAACATGTGCTTCTTCAAAGTGCTCTAGGAGAGCATGCAGATCGTGAAGTTCAAGTCCACAACAAGCGTAATCTTGAATCTAAAAGAACCGATCACCCTCATTAGATACATGCAAGGGGGCGGGAAACAAAGGGCAGGCTGTGGCCTGGCCTCGTGGGAGAAACTTGGATGAGCCACTCACCAATTCATCCTTAAGAAGTGCTTCATCGCCCATCTGAAGGGCACGGAAAACGCGCCCATGATCGCTTTCGACAGATGATGGTACACCCCCGTTGACCTTGAAGTCATTTAAACTATGGAAATAGGCGCCCATCAATCAGTGAGGCGATGATCGCGATTCCCAGGACGACGATGAAGGACTCACTCTAGAGGGCCGGTGAACGGACCGGGACTGGTGCTGGGGTAGAAGCGGCTGCCCAGGGAGCCGATGAGCTTGTAGGACATGGGTGAACCGACCCATCGTGTTGAAGGGGAGATGGTGTTGTCAGCTGGAGAGGGAGCAACAGGATTCTGTTGTCGACGATGCTGATTGGGGATTGGGACGGCGGTCGGCATCGATAAAGGCGACTTATTATCTAGAAGTCTAACTAGGGTAGCTCTAAGCTGGGGCGGAGGGAAGGGAGGGAAGTTGTGGCGAACGACGGTGAGAGGGAGGGGAAGATGTTGTGGCAGCCGAGCGAAAGCGTGGGCGGGGATACCAACACAGGCGATTATATAAGGGCAACTGAATGGCACGGACGCAATATCAAAAACAATTCAATGGAGATTTGAAGTAAATCAGAAACGGCCCTGATGCAGTTCCTCGGAAGGAGTTTAGCCCGCTTCGGATGCAATCCCCATTCAGCCTTTTAATCAATGGCTCATTTGACTCCATCTTATTGATTTTCCCTGAATTTCCCGTATCGCACAGTTCTGTATCCGACTTTCCTTTCGGGGCCCGTTCTAGCAACGCCGTTGCCACGACCTTCCCCCCTTCCTGGACGGACCGAGCGCAACAAGACGCTCCCCTGGTTGCTCGGTGTCTGCAAGCCCATCGCACACACTTAAGGGCCTATCTGAGCAGGGGTGGCTCGAGCTTCCAGGGCTCCCTGCAGGGACATGGGTCTATTCCCCACTGAAGCGCTAGGTTTTGACGCCAATTCTGCTGTTCCCTTCCGTGTCTACTACGCTCACTGATCTAGAGATATAATCAATGACCCAGCGCATCTTTCATTAACTTTTCATTTTCATGTCTCTCTCTCTCTCAGACAAACCTGATTCAAGTTGTACACCAACATGCACATGCCAACAACGTAGGCCCAAAGAACGAGGACCCGTCTCAATCATCGATGGATCTATTTTCTGAAATAACCATTCCGGCCGTACCCGCCACCATCTTCTTCATCCTAACTAACCCTGCACAAGAGACCCTTCTGTTTAAAAAAACTTGCTAAAATCCTACTCCGGCCTGCTTCTTCTCCTTCTATTCATGCCAAAACCCACTCTACTGAGCAAGCCGGTCCTGTCAAATGCGCCGTGACTCAACGAGTTAAAACTATTATGTTTTGACCCTTCTTCAGCCTTCTTCCCATGCGCTGAGCCAAGCGGCATGCCGCCGGAGCATATATTATGACTATGGGGTCACGTCCATCCAATTATTTCTGAAACTGAACTATACCCCACGTTGTCCGGTACGCAGAGACATCCCCGTCCATAAGATATGTGATAGGTTACATAATGTTTGGCCTCCACACCCAATCTCCTATATCCATCCACAAAGAGTGCCAAATGCGCCTAGATCTGCGGAGGCTTTTCCAAGAGAATTATGTAAAGGGATCTGCGTTTGAGGTCAACTTCTTAGTGTTATCTGAGTGCTGTGCTACGCCGGGCGCCTCGAAAATAGCTTGGCTTCTGTAGTAATAGATGAGTCAACTTTCAAAAACGACAAGCAAGTCAAAGGCAGCTACAATGAGCGTTTAGCGTGCTTTTTCAGCTACGATCATCCATTTTTGCATAACCTTTCAGGAGCTATGCAGCTTGAGTTAGTAAACCCACATGCAAAGCTTCTTATCAAGCCCCTCAATGGACCATGCAACATACTTCTTCCCCCTAATGTCTTCCTCCCTTCCTGCCCCTCCTTTACGAAACGCCAACTCCTCGTCGGAAATGGATGACACGATGCCCGATGTACCAGAGCAACCACATGCATACTACGACCCAAATCGAATCCTTCTTCCATGAAACATCAACTCGTGTAAAAGAAAGTTGCGGCAGCATCATCATGCTGCACATGTATCGATGTACTATGATGTTACAAGTCCAAAACGCTCCACGTTGCAGTGTCCCCCCGAAAACGTACGTTCGCAACAACAACGACAACCACGTGAACTAGCCGAACAGCCGACAAACCACAACCCCCATCACCAACACATCCCCTTCGTTACTTATCCCCGCATGAGAAAACAGAATGAGGAAATAAAACCGGTCGTTATCGCCGCAAGCGCGGCGCGTGTACCTGGGCGCATATCAACCTTACTAACACACTACATCCCACCACCACCCTCACCCTGCGGATCAGGTGATGATCTTCCCTCCACCCTTTCATGTATATCCCACCCAGGACGAGACGAGAACGACTCACCGCCAAAACAAATTCAGCTATGTAAATCGCCAGTCCAAATTGGGACAACAAGGGGAACAAACCGAACCGAATGATAGCTGCTATGCGGTAAACCCGTAACCCGTTCAACATGCATCTCGGTACGCTCATAGCCAAATAGAGACATCCCCATCAGCATTACCCCCAGTCGAAGGTCTTACCTGCGTCACTGTAAAAGAAAACAACTTCCTCAGTCGGCTCCATCGGGTTCAGAGATAATACATTTAGGAGGAGTACGGGTAAATGGTTTTCATTGGTATCAATCATCCCAACCGTTGATCCCCAAAAATCGAAAGAGAGAGAGTGTGTGTGCCCCCATATCGCCATGCACGGTCGCGTGAACGCGTTATAAGTCAGTCATCGTCAAAATAGAGAATACATGAACCAAGCCCCCGGCGTGGATAGACCACGAGGGACCCATATGTATACCCCCGGAATCACGGCACGCGAGAGAAATTAGATACGAATGAATTCCGCGTTTACGTGCATGTGTGCCTTGGGAAACCCGGAAAGGTGGAGTGTGAAAAACCAATATGACAATCCCCCATACGGAAAAATCCCCTTGATCTTCCCATGAATTCTGTATGCGCCTTCCTCTCTGAGTATACACAGAATGAGATCCCCAGAACACTGAGATCTGACAAACAGAGAGCGAGTAGAGAGATCATTGTCGGTCAAATGAACGGGGGCCGGCTGAAATCAATGAATAAATGGATTCAGGCAGGTTGGCATTATCGATATGAGATGATCTTGGAGGATCAATCTAAATACTTCCGTTTCAGAGTATTGTAAATCCATGACAAAACGGCGGGCTGGGTTGTTGAATGAAACCTCGTTAGGAGAGACACAATTTGGAGAGAGATGGATTGGAAGAGTTTCTCGGGGTTGATTGACCGCCCCCCGTCAACAAGGATGATCATAAGTACCGGTCGGCCAGTAGCTGAGTAAAAAGGGTAAGGTTCTAAGACAAAGGTGCATTATATGCCACGTCGTCTCAGCCTTAGCGGCGATCATCATAGGGTGGAGTGGAAATGATGCAGCATCAGCAAAGTAGCAAAAGGATAGCCGAGCGGCGAAACGAGCGGGCGGGCCAAAAAGGCTAGAACCTTTTTTAACCCAAACGCGCGATTCGTTCGGCGTCCTTCTATCATTACGATTGGCTGACCTTTTTTTTGACAGCCTTCGCAAAAAAGTACATTTCAGGAGAGTTGGACGTCAAACGGGAACCCAATGACAGCTAAGCAGCAAGATAACAAAAAAACATATACAAAGTTCCCCGCTCGTCGGTTCGGTTGTCAGAATTGTTCCCATTGTGCTGGGTTTGGTTGGCTGATAGATAGATGAGCGGCGAATCCATATAATAACATGATATATCAGGGCCGAACAGGATAAGGAAACACAGGAGAGGAGTAACCCAGGGGATTCCCTCCAAAAAAGGATACCGATGTCGGTCCCGGAATACTCATCCGGGGTACGAACCCCTCTTGCCATAATGGCCGAAAAATTGATGGAGAAAGCTCAAGTTGTCCGTTCCTAGAAGAAAGGCGAATTGCCCCACCTCTCCCGCTCCATAGGGAGGAAGGATCATCCCAACGACTCACAAGTACACAGCTCGACGCGGCGTAGGCAAAAGCTCGTGACCATTCATCCCTGAGCGACAGCTGAATAGGATCAAATCAGCGGGAGCGCACAGTTCGTTGCAATGCGAGGAGCACACAATCGATTAACTCAATTGAGGGACATTGAAAGAAGGGCCAACTTCCGAAAAACGGCAGCCCGGCTCTCAGGCCTCAGGATAAGCTAACGACAGCCGTGCCATCGTGATGAAGAGATACGTCGGAGATTCGAATGTAGATGGAGCCTATTCGACCCTGGTCCACTCGAAGAAGGGACATGGCCGCTATTATGTCGGTGTGGGTGCCCGATAGGTTACGAAAACAGAAGACGACACACACAAGGTTCTTTAACGTATCCGCACCCAGTAGTAGTGCCACCATAGAACATTAGCAGAGAAGAAGCGCGGCGGGGGGGAGGGCGGAGGGATCAACGATCAAAGAACAAGATGCCCCCAGGAAGATCATACATGTAGTCAATCAAAGGTAGAGAAGCAGGAATTAGGTTCTTCAATCCAAAATTAGTGACAACTTCTTGTTTATTAACAAGGTTGAAACAACTTTCGCAAGCCCGCATTCAATCGAATCGACGAAACCATGGCGTCATATTACGCACTGGAACTAGGCATTCTAGATGTCCGAGGAAACCGGTTCCGATTTTGGACCAGAGAAGGCCTAGTCGTTACAATTCCAGCGGAGAGGCACCAAAGGGATGTAAGGTCTCAGGGTCTCCAGGTTGTGAGAACAATTGGCCGACGCAGAAGTAGTTATTCTAAACGACATCCCCTAGCCAACTACCCTTCATGGCCCAAGACGCACTCAATGAAGGGAGGACGAAAGGCTACTTCTACACCAGACGCTTAGCTATCCCAAAGCAGGTTATGTCCCCAGGAAGTCGTAAAATCGCACTCCGCTATCACGGACCCCAGGATGGTGACCAAAATTTGTCAACCACAAAGAGCAAGCAAGTAACATCCACTCGAATCCCAGGCCGAGCATATCTAGAGTAGCAGAAGGTTGTCGTAATGTTTGAAGGCAAAACAAGATACGATAGGAGGGTTCCTGTTTGGAGGGCCGCTAAATGATGGATAGAAACCGGTCAGAATTCAAGCGTCGCCAACCACGTACATTTACCACCTCTTCAGGAAGGCCTCTCTATGGGGGCGACACAAGTGTCGTCCGCGTCAAGTGGTTTCGGCAGGACCTCTTCCGAAGGCGAGGGCCTACGAACGAGAAGTACCCTGCAGATTATATGCGGCCAAGATACATAAGCACGAAGGGCCATTGAGTAAAATGTGGAGTGGAAGACACGAGGTAAAAAAAAATTTCGGCAGTAGTCAAGACTCAGAACAGAACAACCGACACTCCCTCAAGGAACCCATTCGTGAAGGGCTGCGTAGGCATTGCCGTGAATCATAACAAAAGCCTCGCAAACTCGGCCAATGAATCACCAAGATCTCCGCCTATATGCATAGGGAGCCCTTGAAATGCAAAGAGACGCGTGTATCGTTGGAAGTGGTGGAGGGCCAAGTACACAGTTCTCGCGTGTGGCCTTGAGTTGGTTAAAATTTGCTTCCATTCATTACACAGCCTCCCTCCACCCTCTTACATAAGCAAGGCGACGTCGTTAGATCGTCGCGTTATGGTGCCTCCACCTCTCACATCGAATATATAATGACTGGGCATCTCAGCTAGCACTTCCAACATCTGAAAAGCTTACTCACTAATGGCGATTACTACTGTTGAACTGTCTTCCACTGGCATCAAAGTTGCCAACGTCGCACATGGATTGATGATGATGACGTGAGTATCGTTGCATTCATTCAGATCACCATTGACGCGTAGCTCCTAGTTGGAAGAACCCAGTTGTTCCCGATGAGCAATGTTTCGAGTCTATCAAGTCTGGTCTCGATCTTGCCGGTCCAGGGGAGAAGATCATTCTGAACAGCGGTGAGTTTATATGCTGTCTATTCTTCATATCGATATCCTTTCTCTTACAAAAACGTACGTCCTATTCAGGGGAATTCTATGGGTTCAGTCCTAAGGAAGCCAACCTTGGACTGTTGAATCGGTTCTTTACCAAGTACCCTGAGTACAGGGATCGTGCGTTTATTGGTGTCAAAGTAATGCTACTTTTAGCTTCGAAACTCCATTTTTCATGTGCTGACCACCCCTTTCACCAGGGCGCCCTTAAGGCTGGTCGACCAGATGGTAGTCCCGAGGTTCTTCGTGAAAGGTGCGATCTTTTTTTTTTTTTAGTTTGCGGAGTCTAAAACCCAAAAGTCACTCACACATTTGATTTTCAGTGCAGAGAACGTCAAGAAGTGGCTAGGATTTAAACCGGACCTCTTTCAATGCGCTAGGCAGGACAAGGACCGCCCTGTAGAAGAGACGGTTGGTGTTCTGAAGGGACTCGCCGAAGAAGGCCTTTTCGACTACATTGGGCTTAGTGAAGTATCTGAGGCTACGCTTAGACGGGCTTCGGCAGTTCATCAGATCG
>WNFI01115950.1_pt1 | contig 11348 bp, 9 predicted proteins | sample 5400471 | NCBI WGS metagenome assembly WNFI01 (sample SAMN13153348, study PRJNA577476) | soil metagenome | isolation source: 100 cm saprolite on Douglas fir-dominated hillslope | place: USA:California | collected 2013-09-17
CGGGCACGAGCAGACGAGGTTCTTGTCGCCGTAGACGTGGTTGAGGCGTCCGACCGACGGCCAGAACTTGTGCGCGCGTACCCACGGCATCGGGTATGCGGCGTGCTGGCGCGAGTAAGGCCGGTCCCACGCGTCCGCCGTCAGCACCTCGGCGGTGTGCGGAGCGCCCTTGAGCACGTTGCGGTCGCGGGGCGCCTTGCCGCTTTCGATCTCGCGGATCTCGGCGCGGATGCCGATCATCGCCTCGCAGAAGCGGTCCAGCTCGGCCTTGGACTCGCTCTCGGTCGGCTCGATCATCAGCGTGCCGATCACCGGGAACGAGGTGGTCGGCGCGTGGAAGCCGTAGTCCATCAGCCGCTTCGCCACGTCGTCGACCTCGACGCCCGCGTCGCGCTTCACCTTGCGCAGGTCGACGATGCATTCGTGCGCGACGAAGCCGCGCCTGCCTTTGTAGAGGACCGGGAAGGACTGGTCGAGGCGCCGCGCGAGGTAGTTGGCGTTGAGGATGGCGACCTTGGTCGCCTGGGCGAGTCCGGCCGCGCCCATCATCTTGATGTACGCCCAGCTGATGATGAGGATCGAGGCGCTCCCCCAAGGCGCCGCCGAGATGGGTCCGATCGCCTTCTCGCCGCCGGTGCGCACCACCGGGTGGCCCGGGAGGAAGGGCGCGAGGTGCTTCGCCACGCAGATGGGGCCCATGCCCGGGCCGCCGCCGCCGTGCGGGATGCAGAAGGTCTTGTGCAGGTTGAGGTGACAGACGTCGGGGCCGAAGTCGCCGGGCCGGCAGAGGCCGACCTGGGCGTTCATGTTGGCGCCGTCCATGTAGACCTGCCCGCCCTGCTGGTGGACCACCTCGCAGATGCGGTGGATCTCCTCCTCGAACACGCCGTGAGTGGAAGGATAGGTGATCATCAGCGCGGCGAGATTCTGCGCGTGCTCTCTGGCGCGCTTCTCCAGATCGCCGACGTCGACGTTGCCGTTCTCGTCGGTCTTGATGACCACGATCTTGTAATTGACCATGGCGGCGCTGGCCGGGTTGGTGCCGTGCGCCGACTGCGGGATCAGGCAGACGTTGCGGTGCCCCTGGCCGCGGGATTCGTGGAAGGCCTTGATCACTTGCAGGCCCGCGTACTCGCCCTGGGCGCCGGAGTTGGGCTGCAGCGAGACGCCCGGGAAGCCGGTGATCTCCGAGAGCATCGCCTCCAGCTCCTGGAAGATCTGCGCGTAGCCCGCCGCCTGCCCCTGCGGCGCGAACGGGTGCAGCCGCGAGAATGCGGGCCAGGTGATGGGCAGCATCTCCGCCGTGGCGTTGAGCTTCATCGTGCAGCTGCCGAGCGGGATCATGCTGTGGGCCAGCGAGAGGTCGCGCGACTCGAGCAGGCGCAGGTAGCGCAGCATCTCGGTCTCGCTGTGGTGGGTGTTGAAGACGGGATGCGAGAGGTAGCCGCTCTGCCGCAGCAGGGCCTTGGGAAGACGCACTTCCTCCGGCGCCAGGTCCGGCACCGTGCGCGCGCCCGCGAAGGCGGAAAGGATATCCTGTACGTCTTCCGGCGTAGTGGTCTCGTCGAGGGCCACGCCGATGGTCTGCGCGTCGAGGCGCCGGAAGTTCATCCGCCGCGCCTGGGCCGCCGAGAAGATGCCGCTCAACTGCGCGCGCTCGACTTGCACCGCGAGCGTGTCGAAGAAGGCGTCGTGCCGCAGCTTGAAGCCGAGCTGCGCGAGGCCGCGGGCCAGCTGCGCCGCGAGCCCGTGCACGTGCTGCGCGATGGCCTTGAGGCCGCGCGGCCCGTGGTAGACGGCGTACATCGCGGCGATGATGGCGAGCAGCGCCTGCGCGGTGCAGATGTTGCTGGTCGCTTTCTCGCGGCGGATGTGCTGCTCGCGCGTCTGCAGCGCCATGCGCAGCGCGCGCTTGCCCTGGGCGTCGATGGAGACGCCGATGATGCGGCCGGGCATCAAGCGCACGTGCTCCTGCCGGGTGGCGAAGAAGGCCGCGTGCGGACCGCCGTAGCCGAGCGGCACGCCGAAGCGCTGCGAGGACCCGACGGCGCAGTCGGCGCCCAGCTCGCCCGGCGAAGTGAGCAGCGTCAAGGAGAGCAGGTCCGCCGCGAAGGCGACCAGCGCGCCTTGCGCATGCGCCTTCTCGACGAAGGGCCGCGGATCCCGGATGCCGCCGTCGGTCGCCGGGTACTGCAGGAGCGCGCCGAAGATCTTCTGCTTCGCAGGATCGAAGGTCAAAGGATCGCCGACCACGACCTCGATGCCGAAGGGCGCCGCGCGCGTCCGCACCACTTCGATGGTCTGCGGATGGCAGTCCTGCGCGACGAAGAACGCCTGCGCCCCGCCGGGGTGGACGTTGTGGAACATGGTCATCGCCTCGGCGGCGGCAGTGCCCTCGTCGAGGAGCGAGGCGCTGGCGACGGGGAGGCCGGTCAGGTCCTCGATCATCTGCTGGTAGTTGAGCAGCGCCTCGAGGCGACCCTGCGCGATCTCCGGCTGGTAAGGAGTATACTGCGTATACCAACCGGGATTTTCCAGGACGTTGCGCAGGATCACCGGCGGCGTGACGGTGTCGGAGTAGCCCATGCCGATGAAGCTGCGGAAGACCTGGTTCTTCGCCGCAATCTCCGCGACCTCGCGCAGCAGGCCGAACTCCGAGCGGCCGGCCGGCAAGTCCAGCGCGCGCTGCAGGCGGATGGAGGCCGGCACCGTCCGGTCGATCAGCTCGTCGAGGTTGGCGACGCCCAAGGTCGCGAGCATCTCTTCGATGTCCTTCTGGTCCGGCCCGATGTGGCGGTCGGCGAAGCGGTCAGGATGGCGAGTGGGGTGCATGACGGTGGCGGCTCCTCAGGGGCGCGCAAGATAACGCGCTTCTGGTATGGTCGCAGCATGATCATGAGGGGAGACCCGGACGGCCTCGCAGCGCTCAAAGTGCTGCAGGAGCGCAACCGCGACTACCTCAAGTTCCTCATCCAGGAAGCCAAGACGGTCTTCGAGCACCACGTCGACTTCAAGTCCGAGAGCGGCGTGAAGTTTCGCCTCGTCTTCGACATGAAGACGGGCGCCTTCACGGTGGGGAAGAAGCCCGAGTAACGCGCATTATCGCGGCGGCTTCAGGTCGATGGACAGCTTCTTGCGCGCAACCCCGTAGAGCACCACTCCCATGACGGCAAAGAAGGCGACGCCGAGGATCTGGTATCCGCCCTCGCCGAGGGCGCCGGTCAAAAGGCCGGTCAGGTCCACCTTCTCGAGGGCCTTCAGCACCGAGTCGTTCACCGAGAGCAGCGCGACCAGCACTCCGGCGAGCGCGCCGCCGGCGACGAGGCCGGTCGCGAAGAGCGAGCCGGGTCCCAGGTCTTCGCCGTGCGCGCCCGCGGCGCCGCTGCGGCGGTCGACGATGCCCTTGATCGCGCCGCCGACGTAGATCGGCAGCGTGGTGCTCAGAGGCAGGTACGCGCCGACCGCGAAGCTGAGGGGCGAGACTCCGCACAGCTCGACAGTGACCGCGAGGAAGACGCCGACCAGCACGAACTGCCAGTCGAGGTTGTGCGCCAAGAGGCCGCGGATCAAGGTCGCCATCAGCGTGCCCTGCGGCGCGGGGTACTTGTCGGAGCCGATGGCGTGGGTGATGGCGCCGGTCGCCGCGTCGAGCGTCGGGTTGTCGAGCACCTTGATGGTGACGCCGATGACCATCGCCGCCACCACCACGCCGATGAGCAGTCCGATCTGCTGCCAGCGCGGCGTGGCGCCGACGAGGAAGCCGGTCTTCAGATCCTGCGAGGTCGCGCCGGCGTTGGCGGCCGCGATGCAGACCATGCCGCCCACGCAGAGCGCCATCGGCTGGTAGACGTCGCCGGTCCAGCCGATGCCGACGAAGAGCAGGCAGGTGGCCATCAGCGTCGCGATGGTCATGCCCGACACCGGGTTCGACGAGGTGCCGATGAGGCCGACGATGCGCGAGGCCACCGTCACGAAGAAGAAGCCGAAGACGATGATGAGCACGCCGAGCAGGAGGCGCCCGCCGAAGGTGCCGGGCAAGAACGGCAAAAGCGCCATGATGAGCACCAGGCCGATGCTGCCGACCAGCACTACCGTGATGGGCAGATCCCGTTGCGTGCGCGGAGTCTCGACCACGACGGCGCCGCCGCCCGCGCCGCCGCGGAGCGAGGCGACCGAGCCGCGAAACGCCGAGACGATGGTAGGCAGCGTCTTGAGCAGCGTGATGAAGCCGCCCGCCGCCACCGCGCCCGCGCCGATCTGGCGGACGTAAGCGCGGTAGATGGCGTTGTTGAGCGCGCCGAAGGTCTGGGTGGCGGGATCCCAGCCGAAGGCGCCCTTGGCGTTTATGTCGGCGAGGTAACCCAGCTTGAAGAGCTGCTCGGCGATGGTGTGGCCCGGCACCAGCGAGGCGATGAGCGGAATGATGCCCAGCCAGGCCAGCACTCCGCCCGCCACCAGCACGCCAGCGATGCGCGGCCCGATGATGTAGCCGACGCCCATGTACTCGGGAGTGACGTCCGCGAAGACGGTGGCGGCGGGAAATACCCGGCTCGCCGCGCTGGTCACGTACCTCGGCGTCTCGGCGATGACGTGGTGCTCCTTGACGATGAGCGCGCGCCGCAGCGGCACCATCATCAGCACGCCGATCACGCCGCCAAGTAAACCAAGCGTAAAGATGGTCCAGTAGCTGAAGTATGGCGCGCCGATGCTCTGGCGGGTCGATGGGTCGATGGCGAGGAAGAGGAAGCCGGGCAGGGTGAAGACCACGCCGGCCGCGATGCTCTCGCCCGCCGAGCCGATGGTCTGGACGATGTTGTTCTCGAGGATGGTCGAGCCGCCCAGCTTCTTCAAGAGCGAGATGGAGAGCACCGCGATGGGGATCGACGCGCTCACCGTCAGCCCCGCCTTGAGGGCGAGGTAGACGGTGCTGGCGCCAAAGATGAGGCCGAAGAGCGCGCCCACCACCACCGCCTTGGGCGTGAACTCGGCGATGCGGGCATCGTCCGCGATGTACGGCTTGTGCTCGGCGACCGGCGCGTCGACTTCAGCCATGTGTGTTTCCCCTCGTCCAATGCTCCGCCCCGGCGGGCTTCGCCCGTCGCGGGCAGAGCCCGCACCTGGGTGGCCGCAGCTTGGTACCTGAGACGAGATACGAAGGTCAATCCGCGTAGGCGAAGGCGGCCCGCAGGCGCAGCACCTGCCCGCGGCCCACCGCTGCCGGAAGGTAGCGGTCGTAGCGGAAGGTCGAGGGTCCCCGCTCGACGACGGCGACGAGGCCCGGCACCTGGGGGACTTCCAGCCGCTGCGACGGGCCGGAAACGTAGACGGCGGGCGGCCCGCACAAAGCGCCGGAGAGGTCGAGCGCCACCTCCACGCCCGCGGTCACGCGCGAGAGCGCGTCGTCGTAGAAGAGAGCGTAGCCGCCGCGGCGGAAGCGGAAGAGGCGCAAGCTCCCGTCGCGGAGCCGAGCGCCGGTGAGCGCGCCGGCAAAAGCGCGCAGCTCTGCACGGAGCGGGTCGTCGCGCAAGTCGGCGAAGGCGTATTTTCCCCTGTGCGCGAGGTCGAATTCGTGCAGGGCGACCTCGGGCAGCGCCTCCGGATCGCAGGCGCCCGGCAGGAGCAGGCTGTGCGCGGCGGCATACGCGGGGCGCAGCTTCGCCAGCACTTCGGGCCTGTCGAAGGGCGGGCGGATCACGGATAGAACCAGCCCGCGACGGAGGTGCGCGCGCCCTCGAGCACTTCGCAGACTTGATGAAGCGCGAGGTCGGTGACCTCGAAGAGCACCAGGCGATTGGCGCGCGCCTCGATGCGCTTCGCCACCTGCGTGTGGATGATCTCGCCGCCGCGGCGCGTGCAGGCGAACAGCTCCAGCTCGCCGCCTTCCTCCGGCGCGCCGACGTAGTAGGCGTAGGCGATGGCGCGGCCCTCGCCCGGCCGCGAATCCGAGTGCGGCAACAGATAATGTCCCGGCAGGTAGACGTAGGCGGAGCCGTCGGCGCGCGAGAGCTTCTGACCGCAGATCCGCGAGACCTCTCCGCACGACCGCCGCAGCGCCTCGCAGAAAGCGCGCAGCGCGGGCGTCAGGGGCGGCTCCGACGAGCGCAGGTGCAGGTAGATCTCGTCCTCCAGCAGCACCCGCGGCTCTTCCTCGAAGGCCGCGATCATCCGCTCGTGTTCGGGGGACGCGACGGCGTCGTCGAGGACCAGGTGTCTGAACGGCTCCGCCGAGCGAAACGAGTGCGCGAGCGCTTCCAGATGCGAAGGCCAGCGGATCATCGCGAGATGCCGCACGCTCCGGCGACGCCGTCGCGGTAGGCGAGCCACAGCGAAAGCGCCTTCTGCAGCGCGCGCTCGACTTCACCCTCCTGCGCGGGCCGGACGTTGCCGAGCACCGCGTTCCAGGCATCGCGCCGGTGGCCGCCCTCCACCAGCTTGTGCACCCGCTGCAGCTCGAGGAACTTGGGATCGAGGCCGTGGATGCGGACCAGGGGATGGCGTAGCACGGCCTCCTCGATCTGCGCCATGGTCTGCGGTCCTCGTTCGAGCGCCGCCAGCTCGCTGCGCTCCTTGGCGCTGCCTTCGACGAAGATGGTGAGCACCGCCGCGCCGACCACCCAGGGCGTGCTCCAGCTCACCTGGTCGAGGAACGCCCGGTAGGCGCGCGCCGCGGGAAGGAGTTGTACGTCGGCGAAGGCGGCGCGCGGGTAGCCGCAGCCTTCCATCATCCGCAGGAACAGCTCCGGGTGCGAGGCGGATCTGCTGATGCCGCCGGTCTGCTCCTCGTAGATGTTCTCCGCCAGCATGGCGCACACGTCCTGCGGCGGCTGGTGCCCGAGCACGCGCGCGAGCAAGAGCGGGAAGTCGCGGACGTAGACCTCCCACTCCTGCTGGAAGTGCGGGAGCAGCCGCGGCAGCGGCAGGCGACCTTCTGCAAACCAGGGCCACGCCCAGTGGTTCTTTTGCTCCAGAATGTCGAGCAACCGTTCCTCGAGCATTCGAGCAGACTACCGCGAGAATTCCTCGAACGGCACTTTCAGGTCCAAGCCGGCATCCTTGTCGACGCGGAAAGCGGCCACTGGTGCGCCTGCTCGCTGCGCAGGAGCGAGAGCGCCGTCCAGGCGGCGATCGCGCCGGCCGCCAGGGCGAACGCGCCGAGCGAGCGGTCGCGCCACTGCCGGCGTCGGAGGAAGCGGCGGCGCCGGCTCAGACCCACGCGCGCCAGCTGGACGATGGCGCCGATCTCGACGATGCGGCGAATTCTCATGCAGCGAAGGTAATGCCGTTGTCGCCAAGCCGCCTGCGGCGGACGGGCCTAACGTGCGTAGCTGGTGTCGGTGCCCTGGAAGGCCCGGTAGAGATCGTCGGCGCGATCGATGACTTCTTTCGCCAGCGGCTTTGCCACCGCGTCGATGGCGGCGTCGAGCTGCTCGACTGTCGCCGGCCCCAGCAGGATGGAATCGACGCCGGGCCGCGACGCCACCCACTGGTAGGCAAGCTCGACCGGGGTGCGCCCCGACTCCGCCGCGAGCCGCGCGAACGCCTCGGCGAGGTCGAAGAAACGGTCGCTCAGGTAGCGGCGCTGGTACATGGGGTTCTTGTCGAAGCGGGAGCCCGCCTCGGGCGTCGCGTCGCGCTTCACCTTGCCGGCGAGCAGTCCGCCGCCGAGCGGGTTGTAGACGGTGGTGTGCAGGCCGTACTTCCGGGCGAAGCGGAAGTACTCCACCTCGAGCTGCCGGATGGCGAGGTTGTAGATCAGCTGCGAGACGCTCGGCTTGAGGCCGTGCTGGATCATCTCCAGCAATTGCCAGGAGGCGAAGTTCGAGGCGCCGAAGTGCCCCACCTTGCCCGCGTCGATGAGCTTCTGCATGGCCCGCAGCGAGGCCTCGATCGGCTGCTTGGTGTCCGGCGTGTGGAAGTAATAGAGATCGACGCGATCGACGCCCAGGCGCCGCAGGCTCTCGTCGATGGCCTTGGCGATGCGCTCGGGCCCGAGGCCCTCCGGATCGCTCATCTTGCCGAAGCCGACCTTGGTGGCGATGCGCGCCGCTTTTCCCTTCAGCGCCCGGCCGAGGATGCGCTCCGACTCGCCTTCGACGTAGACGTTGGCGGTGTCGAAGAAGTCGAGCCCGCGCTCCAGCGCCCGCGCGACGATGCGCTGCGCCTCCGGCTCGGGCGTGCGCTTGCCGAAGTTCATGGTGCCCACGACCAGCGCGGGGGGAGAGCCTTGGGGACGGGGATCGAGGTAGCGGTCCATGCGGGCGCACTATATGCGGCTGCCTTGCGCTGCGCTCGTGGATCAGGCCGCGCCCAGGCCGCTGCGGCCGCTGTCGACGAATTGGCGCTCGACGAGCCTGCGGTAGAGTCCGTCCTCGCGCAGGAGCGCCGCGTGCGGCCCGATCTGCACGATGCGCCCGGCCTCGAGCACCACCACCCGGTGCGCATCCTTCACCGTCGAGAGGCGGTGGGCGATGATCAGCGTGGTGCGGCCGCGCATGAGCCGCTCCAGCGCTTCCTTGACCAGGTGCTCGCTCTCGGCGTCGAGCGCGGAGGTGGCTTCGTCCAGCACCAGGATGCGCGGGTCCTTGAGCACGGCGCGCGCAATCGCCACGCGCTGCTTCTGTCCGCCGGAGAGCTGCACCCCGCGCTCGCCCACCAGCGTCTCGTAGCCCTGGGGGAACTTCTCGATGAAGCTGTGCGCGTTCGCAGTGCGCGCCGCCGCGACCACCTCCTCGAACGGCGCGCCCGGCCGCCCGTAGCGGATGTTCTCGGCGATGGTGGTGGAGAAGAGGATCGGCTCCTGCGCGACGGCGCCGATCTGCTGGCGCACGAAGGTGGTCGAGAGCTCGCGCAGGTCGTGGCCGTCGAGGAGGATGCGGCCCTTGTCCGGATCGTAGAGCCGCCCGATCAGCGCCGCCAGCGTCGACTTGCCGGCGCCCGAGGGGCCGACCACCGCCACGATCTCGCCCGGCTCCAGCCGCAGCGAGACATCGTCGAGCACCACCACGTCCTTGCGGGTCGGGTACGAGAAGCGCACCTCTTCCAGCGCCACCGCGCCGGATACTTTGAGGAGCTGCCCGCCGCCCGACGGCGCCATCGACGGCGTGCGGTCGAGCAACTCGAAGACGCGCTCGGCAGCGCCCAGGGAGCGCATGAAGTCCGCCCACAGGTCGGCCAGAGTGCCGAGAGAGAAGGCGACGATGAGCGTGTAGACGAGGAAGCTGGTGAGCCCGCCCACCGTCATCTGGCCGCGCACCACCAGGCGCCCTCCGTACCAGAACACCAGCGCCGCCGCCGCGTAGCCGGCGAACGATGCCGCCGCCATGAAGACCGCGCCCGCGTACGCGCGGTGCTTGGCGAGGAAGTACGAGTGCTGGACCTTTTCCGAATAGCGCCTCACCTCCGCCTGCTCGGCCGCGAACGAGCGCACGGTGCGGATGCCGGAGATGGCCTCCTCCGCCACTTCGCTCGCGGAGGCGAGCGCGTCCTGCACCTCGCGCGCCAGCTTGCGGATGCGACGCCCGTAGACGACCGCGCCGACCGCGATGGCGGGCACGACGGAGAGCATCAGCCCGGTGAGGAGCGGCGAGGTCCAGAGGAGGAAGCCGACGCCGCCCAGCACCTGCGCGAGGCTGTGCAGGCCCATCGAGATGTTCACGCTGACCGCGTTTTGCAGCACGGTGGTGTCGGAGGAGAGGCGGTTGGTCAGCTCGCCGGTGCGCCGCTCGTCGAAGAATGCGATCTCCTGATCGAGGATGCCGGCAAAGAGGCGTTCGCGGATGCGCGCCACCGCTCGCTCGCCCGCCACCGAGAACAAGGTGTATCGGCTGGCGATGGCGACGCCTTGCACCAGCGCTGCGGCGACCATGAAGAGCGCCGCCTCGTCGACCAGCTTCGTCTTCCCGCCGCCGAGGACGCCGTCGATGATGACCCGCATCCCCTGCGGGTAGAGCAGGCCCATCGCGCTGCCCAGCGCGGTGAGCGCGGTGCAAAGCGGGTCAAGCCCTGAGCAGTGCGGCGCCCCAGTGGAAGCCGGCGCCGAGGCCGACGAAGCGGACCAGGTCGCCGTCCTTGACGCGGCCGGCGCGGCGGGCTTCGTCGAAGGCGATGGGGATGGTGGCAGCCGTGGTGTTGCCGTAGCGCTGGATGTTGTTGAACACCTTCGCGTCGGGCAGCTCGAGGACGCGCTGGACCATCTCGTTGATGCGCAGGTTCGCCTGGTGCGCGATCAAGAGATCGATGTCCTGGACGTGGACGCCGTTTGCGTCGCAGACCTCGCGCACCACCTGGGGCATGCGGGTGACGGCGAGCTTGAAGACGTGCTTGCCGTTCATCTCCGGGATGTGGCGGCCTTCGTGGAGGTCCCGCTCGGTCACGTACGGGCGCTGCGCGAAGCCGCAGGACTTGACGTAGAGGCTCTCGAGATCGGCGCCGTCGGAGTGGACCTTGAAACCGAGCAGGCCGCGGTCGCCCTCGGCGGCGCGCAGCACCACGGCGCCGGCGGCGTCGCCGAAGAGGACGGTGCGGTCGCGAAATCTGGAGTTCCAGGCTTTCTCCTGCTCGGTGGGCGCAGGGCCAGCCGGCACGTGGCCGAGGCCGAGCTTGTGCTGGAGGATGCCGCCGCAGCCGGGGAAGAAATGGTCGGGCGTCATGGTGGCGAAGACGATGTAATCGACGTCGGCTGCAGCCACTCCGGCGTCGTCGAGCGCCTTGCGGGCCGCGGCGACGCCGAGGTCGCTCGTGCTGGTGCCGGCCTCGACGTAGTAGCGCTCTTCCACGCCGGAGCGCTCGCGGATCCATTGATCCGAGGTGTCCATCATTTTTGTCAGATCGTCGTTCTTGATCAGGTGCTCGCCGGTGACGAAGCCGGTGCCGAGGATGCGGGTGTGCAGCATGGGGGCTCCTGTCGGCCCGTGCTACCGCTGGCGCGCCGGTCCGTCAATGGCAGGGGGGTGCCCCTGGCAGCGTGTACACGGTGTACACAACCCGGGCGAGATGCACCGCGGGGCCTGGCGTACACGGTGTACACAGACCGGGCGGTGTACACAGAGCTAGCGTCACCCTTCGGGGACCAGCGTGTACACCGTGTACACAACCCCCGGAACACCCTCCGCCAAAAAAAAATTATTTTTTTCTTCGTCCGGTCCGGCTAGCCCGGTTGGTCGTCGATGTGCGGGACACCCCAACCCACGCTGGCCCGCTCTTCGGGTGGGCAAGGATTGTCGATCGAGGGCGTCGGGCAAACCCTATCGGAGCTGACTCAAACCAGCCCCGGGGGCATCCATGAAGAGGACCTTCCTGCTCGCAGCAGCATTCGACTCGGGCATCCAGTTCGCCGCCCTGTCGAGGCG
>WNFI01157378.1_pt1 | contig 11348 bp, 9 predicted proteins | sample 5400471 | NCBI WGS metagenome assembly WNFI01 (sample SAMN13153348, study PRJNA577476) | soil metagenome | isolation source: 100 cm saprolite on Douglas fir-dominated hillslope | place: USA:California | collected 2013-09-17
AGGCTGTGCCGGGGCACTGGTATGGAAGACGGGGAGGGAAAGACAGTTCCACTTCCTGTTCAACAGGTGAGCGCATAGAGGCATCTTCGGAGCCATATCCCATTACTGGTCGAGGAATGTGTAGATGCTCGCGGCCATCCATAGCTCTTGTTGACGAATATGATGGGTGCAAGTCTCCACGCCGCCAATAGGCCTCATCGGAAGAAAGGTCGGTGCTCCTGTACGGAACCTCCAACCTAAACTCGTATGCAAACATTTCTTGTGGACCAGTAGAGGGAAACGGTACGACAGGAGGTGACTGAATGCGCGCTCGTTTTGTGCGGGACTTCTTTTTTTGCTCGACTGCGTCTGGAGAGAGTATGTGCTTCGTCGATCTAGTGTGATGTAAACCCCTGAGGGTCGGCATGTCCACTCCGGAGAATGGATTGGCGCGGAAGACATCCATCATATGGTAGGGTACACCGGTGGTCCAATGAAGAGCGCCCATCTCGACCGCGTCGACAGAAGGAATGATTGGCTCTCGAGATGAAGGCATGTCGAACTCGTTCATTGGGGCACACGAAATATGCTGACTAGGGTGTTCGTGACCGGAGTTGGCGGTGACGGCCGCAACGTTACGGCAGGTGGGGCGAGGAAATGAAAAGATTGGAGTTTGCAATTGTTCGGATGCGCTCCTGGAGGGTTTTAGAGATGAAATTAAGGAACAGGACAGGGAAGCAGGGGACGACGAAGGAGAGATTTCGGGAGACGGGGGAATGGCATAGGGATGATCCAATTGGATAAGATTAAGCGAACAAGATTTGTCGGCAAAAGCATCTGAAGGAACGCGGAACATTGTGGCTGAGAGAAGGCCAGAAACGGAGACGGGGTAGATGCAGGGACGAGGGACAATACTTATGTGGTTATCCCCAAGCTAACCACACGGTGGGCTCTCCAGCCACCCACCTCTATGCGCTAAAAGGACCGACTTTATACGGCAGTTCCGTCCCTGTTGGAGGAGGGAATGCGATCTCCTAGTTGTTTGATCAGCGAGAGTGACCCTTATATTCGGGGAGCACCGAGAACACGGCTGTGGCGCGATCTGTCCCATAGAAGATTGGGATTCCTATGTGGGGTTCCGAGTTAAAGGTACTTTCGAGCCCTGACGGCAAGCTCAGGGATTTGTTCTGTTGGAAAACCCATGCTACCGGCCCACATTTGCCGGCAATTCTACGTGAACCCACTGTCACGCTTCCGAAGACGTTTAAGCCAATCAAAAGGCCTTGGACTTGACAATCAGCCCAAGACGCTCAGTGATGCACCATCGAGCTGTCACATGTCACAGGTTGCAGAGAAGCTTTCCACGTCAAGCCTATGGCCTACCAATCCAACGTCATTTGAGGGAAAAGAGCGGAAATTTGCGGGCAGGTTTCACGATGATCATGGAGGCAGAGTCTTCGCGGTGACGGTCCGTGAAGTAGTTGAGGCCATTCACAAATATAAATGAGCTAGTGGCGTTCATGTAGGGCGTGGCGACATAGTGAAGGTGGAAGCATGGCGATAGGAACCAATCGGTATCATCGAGAAGTCCGACAACGTAGTCCTTGCGATGTGTCGGAGGTCAGACGGTCAGACCCCAAGCTCAGCAAGTCACACATGAGTGCTTTCCTAGATTTTTCCCCTACGAGACGTGAGTACGCTGAGCTAATGTTCTGAAACAATATATCAAGAAAGAAGAGATGCAACTACCGTTCCGGAACGAAAAACAAGGCGCATTCCACTAAGGAGAGCTCATGGCCGTTCTAGAAGCGGTCAAGAAGAACTGGAAGCTTGGAGCGAGCGATAAGCAGGTGGAAGACGTCACCGGTGCTTAACGAAAAAGCCGTTAGTACCGCAGCAACAAGAACATGTGAAATGGCCAGGGGAACGTACTCTGGCGATATCAGGTACAGCATTCGATCAGGATCCGCGAGCCTCGGGCACAGCCCAGCCGATATATGTGGCCCGGGTGTGGTCCTGGTTGATACATCGAAATGCAGAACGTTTCCTTGTGGGGAACAATGTGGAGCGATGAACGAATAATTTTATGATGACGTAACGTCGCGTGGCTAAACGATAAACGAGCTGAATGAGGAGGGGTCAAGTCAACAGCTGTGACAATTAATGAAGGCGAACTTCAAGGCAAGCATAAATGCAATCACATCCGACTCGTCTCTCATCCCAGATATCTAGTTTTCGAACCTATGCGGTACTGTCTATCAACAAGGAAACATTGTATTCACCCCCGACGGCAATTCTGTGCTCAGTCCTGTGGGCAACCGGGTGTCCGTGTTTGATTTGGTCAAGTCGGTTACAGTTCTATCTTATGCTTGCGCCAACAATCAGCTTATGCATTCTTTCCATAGTAACAAGTCTTATACCTTTCCTTTTCAAAGCCGCAAAAACATCGCTGCCATCGCTCTTAGCCCTAATGGCAACATCTTGATCAGTGTTGACGAGGGTGCGGTCAAGGCTCTGCCAGTTTTTATCGCGACCACTTATATGCCGCAATGGTACAGATGGGAGGGCTCTCCTTGTCAACTTCCGTCGAGGTATTGTCCTTCATCATTTCAATTTCAAAAAGCCAGTCAACGCTGTCGAGTTTTCACCCAATGGATCGTTCATCGCTGTCACACATGAATCGCATGTTCAGGTCTGGAATACACCGAACCACCTCGTCCGCGAATTTGCGCCGTTCAATTTGCACCGGACGTATACAGGACATCATGACCAAGTTCTCAGTATAGTGTGGTCGCCGGACTCCCAGTTCGTTGCCTTACTTCGTTTGGCTGGGTGCATTGACATTTAAGCCCTCATAGATGCTTCATTACCACATCCAAGGACATGACCGCACGGTTATACACATTGGACCCACTGGACGACTTCCGACCCAAGACATTCGCGGGGCATAGAAGCGCGGTACTTAATGCCTATTTCTCTTCAAACTCGAAATCGGTAAGCATCATTTGTGATTCCACCAAGTATCACGTTGACCATCGTGACATTGTCAGATTTACACTGTCAGCCGTGATGGCGCTGTGTTCGTCTGGAGAGCCAAGGCGTCCGACGACTCTGATGATGATCACGTGCCAACTTCTCCAGACTCCTCAGTTGCCCGTGTTCGTTGGGGGATTCATCAACGACACTACTTCAATCAACCCAACACGAAGGTTGTTTGCAGTACTTTCCACAAGCCTTCAGGGCTACTCATCGTCGGCTTCTCATCCGGAATCTTTGGGCTCTGGGAGATGCCAACATTCACAAACGTGCATGTATTGAGTATCTCCCAAGAAAAAATAACATCCGTCGCTATTAATCCTTCCGGAGAATGGCTGGCGTTCGGCGCTCGCAAGCTAGGACAGTTGCTAGTATGGGAATGGCAGTCCGAGTCTTACATTCTAAAACAGCAGGGTCACTTTTTTGACGTGAACGCCCTCGCATACTCTCCCGATGGACAGTATATCGCAACAGGAGGAGATGATGGCAAAGTCAAATTATGGAATACCCGCTCTGGCTTTTGTATCATCACATTTTCCCAACACACCGCATCAGTGTCTGCTGTTCAATTCGCTTCACAAGGTCAAGTGCTATTCTCGGCCTCGCTTGATGGGACCGTGCGAGCGTTTGACCTGATCCGGTACCGCAACTTTCGGACATTTACCTCCCCGTCACCAGTACAGTTCTCATGCTTGGCGGTTGATCCTAGTGGTGAGGTTATAGCCGCTGGCTCAACAGACTCATTCGAGGTTTTCCTGTGGTCGGTTCAAACGGGAAAGTTGTTGGATGTTCTCGCCGGACACGAGGGACCTGTCAGCTCGCTGACATTCTCACCCACAACTAACGTCCTCGCTAGCGGATCCTGGGACAAAACCGTGCGAGTATGGGACGTTTTCAGTCGTTCACACACCGTGGAACCCTTCCAACTTAATGCAGACGTACTTTCGCTTGCTTTCCGGCCAGACGGCCAGGAATTCGTTGTGTCAACGCTTGATGGTCAACTTACTTTCTTCTCGGCAAATTTGTCGAAACAGACGAACGTTATCGAAGGAAGAAAGGACATCTCTGGTGGTCGCAGGGCCGAGGACCGGGTAGCTGCATCAAACAGTGCGTCCAGCAAAGCTTTTACGAGCGTCGCTTGGAACGCGGATGGGTCGTGTGTTCTTGCGGGCGGCAACAGCAAGTACGTAGCACTGTACGATGCACGCGAAGGCGTTCTCATACGCCGTTGGCAAATTTCCGAAAACTTGTCACTTGACGGAACCGAGGAATTTCTTGATAGTCGGCGCGTTACCGAGGCGGGAAACGTCGACTTGATCGACGACCGTGGCGAAGAGAGCGACCTCGAGGATCGCTTGGATGTCAGCCTACCTGGCGTGCAACGTGGGGACCTTTCCAAGCGTCGGTACAAACGAGAAGCTCGCACGAAGTGTATCCGTTTTTCTCCGACGGGACTTGCATGGGCAGCGGCATCGACGGAAGGACTGCTCATCTACTCAGTTGATGACGGGCTTTCTTTCGATCCTTTCGACCTCTCCATCGAACTAACACCACAATCCGTGCTCGCAATACTCCAGAAGCAGTCTTATCTTGAGGCATTGGTGATGGCTTTCCGATTAAATGAGAAGACGATTATCAATCGCGTCTACGAAGGGATTCCCTACGAGGAGATTAAACTGGTTGCGCGGCAACTCCCGACCACATACGTCCCGCGACTGCTTGGAGTTTCTGCGGAGGTGCTAGAGCGGGGACCAAGGCTAGAATGGGGTCTTCGTTGGATTCGGGAGGTGTTAAGTGCGCACGGACGGTGGATTCGGGAGCGAAGCGTCGAACTGGCCAGCGTTTTGCGGGAAGTCAAACGGGCCGTGAGTTCTTTTGAAGGCATTGTGGCGAAGCTGTAGGTCAACGTCTCGTGGTCTTCTGAGATATTTCACTCACTGCATTGGGCCGACTTGCTTTTTCTTCTAGGTGCGACGAAAACACGGCGATGCTAGCGTACCTCGTTGATCAGTCGAGAGTGAAAGAGGATGCTGAAAACAAAATATCCTTTGAGCGTTGACATTGTGTCCCGATTTCGCGCGATAAAGAATATCACCGTTGGCACGATTGCCGTCATTCCCTCACATCCCCATCTGTCATAGCCATTATCAAGCATACAATGGAGGACACATCCCACACTTAAGGCCGTGCGAGATAGAACGGAAGATCCTCGCATGATAGGCATTATATAATATGCCTCCACTGTGCCAAAAGTCATCTAGCAGTCATCCGTACACATGATGGCCCAGTGACCCCGCAGGCCCGAACAAACCAAAGAGGTAATCCCAGCGACTTTACTCGAAATTACCGGAAGAGGCCTGATATGAAAGGGCGGACATTCATATCTCCCCGTCTTATTAATAATGTATAGTAAGTCCCCGCCCAAGGTTGAACGAGCCTTTCGCTCGCCGTGTTTACTCATGGGATTAAGGAAATGTGAAAATCGAAGCGGCTACCCGCGCTGGTCATTTGTTGAACATCCTTTCGAAGTGCGACCACTCCTATTGATCGCATCGAATCGATACGGAGAACGCCGCACCCCAGATTTACGCTGTAGGATGCGGCGATGACCGTGCTTCTGCCGCGAGGTTACGTCGTTCCGACCTAAGCACGACGACTTGTGCTGAGCGAGAACGACGTGCTACGAAATGCTGCAGAGGGAGGAGTGGCTTGTGCCTTATCGGCCGAGGAGGAAGCCCACCCTGGGTATGTTTCAAATGTATTTGCGAAGCAAGAATTGCATGTTGACAGGGGGACGAATAGGGGAGAATTTTGGGCTTCCAAAGGGAGTAGAAAGGCGAGAGACATACTCGAATCGGTAACTGGTCTTCCTAAATGCCGCATTTAGGGATGTCAGATAGGATGGAAGCATCCCTTCTTCTGGTCCGGGATTCCCCACATCGGTTCTGTTCTGCTCAACGATTCCGAAGATGCGGTACTTTATAAATCTTTGATGACTTGACTTAGTTTTCTCCTCTATTCCCTCTCGCATCATTCGCCCCATGGTTGACTGGCACTCGCCTGCGCAGATTGCTCGTGATTCCCGTAAGGTCTTTTCTCTTTTCTGCCTTGACATGAGCGATTCGTTTATATTGTCGTAGAGGCCTTCTCTAACCTCATCCACATCCTTTTTGGCCTTTACCTGTAAGTTACCTCTGACCAGCCCTGCCTCGTGGACGCGCTTATGGTCTGCTCCAGCTGGGAGTTCTGCGTTTCTTTCAATTTCGATTACTCCTTTGTTTCCGGAAAGCGAAAATATCGATGGCCATTGGTAATCCGTCTTCTTTCTTCTTAGCGCCGCATCTCCATATTCTGATGGGGATCTTCAGACATTCTACTTCATTGGTCGCTACAGCCTGTTGGCGGCTCTGATCGGCATGTGAGCCTTATAGTTCATGTCAGCACGATGCACTTACTAACGATCGAGTCCCAGTATCATCGCGCTTAACGTCCGATCGTGCGTGGTTCGCCACTCTTCGTCTTGCAGTCATTTACGTACCCATACAGAGAGTTAAGATGTCAATCCCTGTATACCTTCAATCAGGTATCTCACGCCAGCTCCATTCGTATTTTAAGCCAGCTGATCATGGTAGTGTATGGGTAACATCGCCATCGGCATGGCCAGTGTCAATCTCTCCCTTAGAACGTAAGTGAACTGGAGTGCGCGCGCTGTGATGTCTTATGGATTTATCCCATAGAATGGCTGTTTGGGGGCAGAAGTGGTATATTGTCGCCGCGCTGGTCTCAATCAGTCTTGGACACTGGTCATTATTGCTTCATGGCATCCTCTTGACCGCGACATGGGTTCCTCATCAGGGATGTCTCATTACCTCGACGGATAGCAGGATTCTCTCTGCCACATTCATCTACAGCATGGTCTTCGACTTTACTGTTCTCATATTGACGGCTTCCAAGCTCGTTCGACCATCCGGGACCAAGAGCCGACTTGTCAATATGATGTTTGCAGATGGCTTGTATTATTTCATCATCGCGTACGTCTGTGAAACGTTGCGTCGATCTTGGCGTCGTCGACCGCTGATATCCCATGTTTCCTACAGTTTTCTTGCAAATTTGGTTGCTACTGTACGTGAACCCATCTTGTTGTGTGCAGAATTAACTAGAGTGCCTTGAATAGGTTTTCATGACTCTTAATCTAAATCCAGTTATGTTTCGCCGGCTGGCAAACTTCTCCACGACAGGCGCAGAGATGTTCTCGTAAGCTGTGTCGTTGGAGGCTTTCAATAATTCCTTAGTCAATCTGCAGCTCGACATTGAACGGCTCTTCCGGATTCCGAAGCGCCCAACAAAGCGCACCTCCTCACTTTTCGTTCTCAAAGCCGCAAGCTGGCGTGCATGTTCAGGTCAGTTTCTCTGATATTTGCTCAGAGAATCGTTGGTACACTAGCATTCTTGATAGATGAACACTTTCTCAGAACCCACGACATATGACGCAGAAGGGCGTGTGGTCAAGTCCGGTGACCTAGACCCTGAAGCTCAGCAAATCAGCGACGAGTTCAAGCATTCGCTTTATCCGAATTGAAAGTGGCGGGCACGGCCGTGATTTACGCTCTCATGTTCCACTATGTCGACCACTCACTTGTCATACCCTTACTTCGGACTACCATCGTGTAGACCCCATCATCCTTGTCTTTCTTTCAATGGATTACTATTGTTTAAACAAGTCATCATTTCTTCGTGCTGTGGGGTAGCTGCATTTTCGAAACCGGATGCGTCTGAAGTTGGCCACGATCGTTCGTTGCCAAAGCCACGAGCCATATAATCGATGACTCTGGGCACTGGGCACCTTGGCATCTTTCATCGGTGTCGGTGATTTTTCCATGTTCCTTCCACCGTTTAGAGCTGCCTAACTTTGCTCGAAGGCCGGCGACACTGGAAAGCCGTACTTGTCCTTTTTTGACATTTTCTGGAAGAGTCTAATCCATCCGCTTGCCTAGGATACTACGTCGTCACACGAGGCTACGGTGAGACAATCCCTGTCTCACTCCAGGATTCATGTCGAATAATTAATAGTGAGTCACGACAAATTTGGCTCGGGTTCTGCGCTCTCATCGGGGTCTATTCAACAAGCCGTTCATTTGTTAAGTGCCCGTGCCCTATCCGCACTCCTGAGGTTGATGAAGACCACGGCGAGAAAAGGCACTCGCTGATCCTCCCGGTCCTTCCATCCCACCGTATATTCGCATATCATATCCAAGGTTGATGCTGTGGCGTGATGCACCAAGTTTTGTTTTGTGTGGCGCATTGACGCAGGGGCAACATTGGCACATCCGCCCCGCCAGTTCGGCCCTTATGTACGACCGGGACTATAATCTCTACGAGGAGTGATGGACGTTCTTTTCTCCCTTTTTGCAGGCACATCATCGCGGCAAAGGTCAAAAAAAGCATACAATGAAGCGCTCGTGCGGAATATGTACCCCATGTAGCTGTGCTGATTGTTGCCTGAAGTGTGACGTAACTCAACCTCGGAAGGTCGTCATCACCGAACGAACGTGGGTTACTTGTTGAGTTTGCAAAGGTAAGTGACAGTGGTGGAGTACCCTATCAGTACACGTACTGCTCCACGTTGATGGAGCTGGAGAGGAAAATGGCTTAATTGGGTCGGTCAGCGCTCACTGGCGGCACAGGCACACGCTGGCATGCGGAGCCGCTTAGGTGTACATTAGGTGTACTTTGTACGGGCATGAGCACTCCTTTTTTCGTTCTGGGTGGAGCCGTTGATGGTTTCGAGGTGGGCATATGTGCCCGTGATATGTTGCGCCGCGGAGCACATTGAGAGCAGGACGGGCGTCTGTAGGGAAGTCGGTCGTGGTGGGTAAATGTAAATGCAGCAGCACGATGCAATCCGTTATCTGTTCGAAATGGAAGAACGACGATCGGCTACTAATACTTCTGTCTTGGGATGCAGGGTGGTGATAACTTATTGGTTGATCAGCTTTGTACAACAGTATGGTTCGGGTTTTAGGGGGATGGGACTTCAGGCGCTGTGTAACAGACTTGTTGCATGTGGGATAATGGAGTGGTGAGCGGGCACATCGGTGACAAGTGATTACGGAAATGGCAGTGAAGAATCGTTGACAGGGACGATGAAAGGGGAGAAACTGCCGAGGATGAAACATGAAAGGAGAGATATGCCCATGATGGAAACAGAAATTGGACGAATGCGATGCAATGCTTTGATCGAGATATAAATAACCTTCCCGCGAGACATCCCACTGACATCCCCCATTCCCACTTTGTCTCTTCATCATGTGTGGCATTTTCGGTTACTGCAACTTTCTCAAGCCCAAGGTATATCTCTTTTTTTCTCTTTTTGATGGTCATCGTCGGGTCTGTGCTTCGCGGGATCGTTCCTGTTCGACTCCCCAACATATACTAGGCAAACTTCCATCCCACCGATAATTCTCCGCTTCACACCGACGAGCAATAATCGATATACTGACTCTGTTATGCCCCCCACAGAGTCGCAAGGAAATCTGTGATATCCTCTGCAACGGTCTCGCCCGCGAAGAATACCGTGGTTACGACTCTGCCGGCATCGGTGTCGACGGCGATGCTCCCGGTGAAGTGTTATATTTCAAGGAAGTCGGCAAAGTCGTTGGCCTTCGTCAGCGCATCGCGGGGGCGAAGATGGACACCACCAAGATTTTCAATTCGCAAGTCTCGATCGCGCACACGCGATGGGCAACTCACGGCCCTCCCTCCGTCGTGAACTGCCATCCGTTGCGCTCAGATCCCACCAACGATTTCGTCGTTGTGCACAACGGTATCGTCACCAATGCCGCCGCCCTCCGCCTCGTCCTCCAAAACCGCGGCTACAAGTTTGAAAGCGAGACCGACACGGAGGCCGTTGCCATCCTCACGAAATATGTCTATGACTCTCAGCCAGACAAGCGCATCACGTTCACAGAGCTCGTCAAAGCCGTTCTCAAGGAGCTCGAGGGTTCTTTCGCCTTTGTCTTCAAGTCGAAGCACTATCCGGATGAAGTCGTAACCGCTCGCCGTGGTTCGCCTCTCTTGGTCGGCGTGAAGACCGACAAGAAGCTCAAGGTCGATTTTGTTGACGTTGAATTCGCTGGCCAGGAGACTGATCAGAAGATTACCGATTCTCGTGAGTCTTGTTAATGCCCTCGAGCGACACGTCCGGTATCGTGATAAAAATTTCAGTCTCTCCTACTGCGGCTGTGGCTTCCGGTGGCCTTCTCGCGCCTCCGATCATTAACCCCAAGATCATGCGCACTCAATCTCGCGCGTTCATGTCAGAGGATGGCCTTCCCCAGCCCATCGAATTCTTTGTCGCTTCTGATGCCGCGGCCATCGTCGAGCACACCAAACGTGTTCTCTATCTCGAAGACGATGACATTGCTCACATTGCTGAGGGCGAACTGCATATTCACCGCCTCCGTCGTGGTGAGGATGGTAGCCAGACCCCATCCACACGCAGCCTCGAAACTCTCGAGATTGAGATAGCCGAAATCATGAAGGGCAAGTTCAACCACTTCATGCAAAAGGAAATCTATGAGCAGCCCGAATCGGTCGTGAACACGATGCGTGGTCGTGTCAACTTTGACACCAACAAGATCACCCTTGGTGGTCTCCGCGCATACCTTCCTTACATCCGACGCGGGCGTCGCATTGTTTTCTCGGCATGTGGCACCAGTTACCATTCTTGTATCGCTACTCGCGCCATTTTCGAAGAGCTCACCGAAATCCCTGTTAGCGTCGAGCTGGCGTCTGACTTCCTGGATCGCAAGACCCCAATCTTCCGCGACGATGTCTGCGTCTTCCTATCTCAGAGTGGCGAAACTGCTGATACTATTATGGGACTACGGTACTGCCTCGAGCGTGGCGCCTTGTGTGTTGGTGTTGTCAACACGGTCGGCTCCACGATTTCGCGCGAGACGCATTGCGGTGTTCACATCAATGCGGGTCCTGAAGTCGGTGTGGCATCTACCAAGGCGTACACTTCTCAATACATCGCGCTTCTTATGATGGCCCTTCAACTCTCCGAAGATCGCATCTCCTTCACCGAGCGCCGTAATCAAATCATCGCTGGTTTACATTCCCTTCCGGGGCAGATCCGCAGTGTGCTGGATCAAGACAAGGCGCTCAAGGAGATGTCTGAGGGTATCCTGGCAAACTCGACTAGTCTTCTGCTCATGGGCCGTGGTTACCAGTGCGTAGTTTCTCCGACGGACGCGTCACAACTTGCCTAAATTATTCCTTGTTTAGGTACGCTACCTGCCTCGAGGGAGCGCTGAAGATCAAAGAAATTA
>WNFI01679585.1_pt1 | contig 11348 bp, 8 predicted proteins | sample 5400471 | NCBI WGS metagenome assembly WNFI01 (sample SAMN13153348, study PRJNA577476) | soil metagenome | isolation source: 100 cm saprolite on Douglas fir-dominated hillslope | place: USA:California | collected 2013-09-17
CGCGGGCTCACGACGCACCATCCCTGCATCGTGGCCGTGAACGATCACGCCTCCGATCCGCACTTCGAGACCGGAGCCGGCCCCGGCAACCGCGAGATCAGGAAGGGCGACCTCGTCCTCATCGACCTCTGGGCCAAGGTGGCGGGCGATCCGCGCGCCGTCTACTACGACGCGACCTGGATGGCGTTCTGCGGCCCGGACGTCCCGGCCCGCGTGATGGAGGTGTGGGAGGCGGTCAAGGGCGCCCGCGACGCCGCGGTCGAGTTCGTCACGAAGTCGGTGGCCTCCCGGCGCACCATCCACGGCTACGAAGTGGACGACGTCGCCCGCGGCTACATCGAGCAGCGCGGCTTCGGAGAGTACTTCCTGCATCGCACCGGCCACTCCATCGGCTACGAGGTGCACGGCAACGGCGTCAACATCGACAACCTCGAGACGCGCGATCAGCGCAAGATCGTCCCCGGGGTGTGCTTCTCCATCGAGCCCGGGATCTACCTGCCCGAGTTCGGCGTGCGCAGCGAGATCGACATGTACGTCGGCGAAGACGCGGCCGAGGTGACGGGGGACATCCAGCGCGAGCTCCTGCGGCTGGCCTGAGCGCGCCGGCGCGGCGCCGCCGGCTCCTGCTCGCCCTCCTGACCGCGGCCTTCACGCTCGTCGTCTGCGTCCTTCTCCTCGCCGGGTACGCCTACGCGCGCGCGCGCACGTTCCGCGATCTCGACCTCGTCCTCGAAGGCGACTTCCCGATCGAGGCCGACCCGGAGATCGGCTTCGTGCCCGTGCGCAACGCGTCCAGCCTGAGGCGCCATCCGCGCGCCGGCCTCGCCTATCACGTCTTCACCAGCGACCGCCGTGCCCGGGTGAGCCGTCGGGGCGAGCGCACCCCGCCCGAGGTCTCTCTCCTCACCGTCGGCGACTCGTTCTCCTGGGGGCACGGCGTGGAGAACGAGGACACCTACACCGCGCGCCTGGCCGCGCGCTGGGGCGTGCCCGCCGCCAACCTCGCCTTCTCCGCCTACGGCACCGTGCAATCGCTGCAGATGCTGCAGCGCAGCCTCGACCTGCGCCCGCGCGTCGTCGTCTACGGGTTCATCGCGGACCACATGAAGCGCAACGTCTCGCCCTGCGCGCCCGCCTACGGGCCCTTGTGCCTCCCCTTCTCCTACGTCGGGATGGACGACCGTGGCGAGCCCGTTATCCGCCGCCCGGACCCGGGCCTCTTCACGGTGAACCGACGTTTCTGGGACGAGTTCTTCTTCGCCAAGTCGGTCGGCCCACGGCAGGTGCTGGTCGCCGCGGAGGCGGAGGTCGCTGGGCTCACCCGAACGCCGCGCCCGGAGGCGCCGGAGGATCCGGCCGCCCGCGAGCGGATCCTGGAACGGCTTCTCGGAGACATGGCCCGCGCGGCGGGGTCGGTGGGGGCGAGGCTCATCGTCGTGAACATCCCCTACTTCGAGCGCGGCGGGACCAGTCCGATGCCCGCCCCGTTGAAGGACGCCCTCGCGCACCTCAGTGAGCCGAACGTTTCCGTCCTCGATCTCGCCCCCGCCGTGGAGCGCTACTACGCCAACCCGTCCGCGCCGCTCCTCCGCTTCGAGCGCGACCGCCACCCCAGCCCGGCCGCGCATGCCCTCATCGCCGACGCAATCGACGGCTTCGTGCGAGACCAGGGCTGGCCCGCGGCGCGATAATCCGCCCATGCACTACCGACCGCTGGGAAAGACCGGGCTGAAGGTCTCGGAGATCGGCTACGGCGCCTGGGGACTGGGGCGGCGGGAATGGATCGGGGCGGACGACAAGGAGAGCCTGCGCTCCCTCAATCGCGCGATCGACCTCGGCGTCAACTTCCTGGACACCGCCCTCGCCTACGGGGAGGGGCACAGCGAGGGCCTCATCGGCCGCGTGCTCAAGGAGCGGCGCGAAGAGGTCTACGTGGCGACCAAGGTGCCGCCCAAGAACCGGCGCTGGCCCGCACCGAACGACGTGCCGGTGTCGCAGACCTATCCCGGGGACTACATCGTGGAGTGCTGCGAGAAGAGCCTGAAGAACCTCGGGCGCGATCACGTCGACGTCCTCCAGCTCCACACGTGGCAGGACCGTTTCCTCGACGAGGACGGCTGGCGGGACGCGCTCCTCTCTCTCAAGAAGTCCGGCAAGGCGCGCCTGCTGGGCGTCTCCGTCAACGACCACGACCCCGCCTCCGCGCTCCGCGCCGTACGGTCCGGCGTGTTCGACACCTTCCAGATCATCTACAACATCTTCGACCAGAGCCCGGACGACGAGTTCCTCCCCGCCTGCCTCGAGCACGGTCGCGGGGTGATCGCCCGCGTGCCCTTCGACGAGGGCGCGCTCACGGGAACCATCACCCCGGAGACGGAGTTCCCCGACGGCGACTTCCGGAACCACTACTTCGGCGGCGACCGCAAGCGGCAGGTCTGGGATCGCGTCCTGCGCTTGCGCAAGCTGCTCGGCGAGGGCGAGGCGGCGACCCTGCCCGAGCTCGCGCTGCGCTTCTGTCTCGCCCACGATGCCGTCTCCACCGTCATCCCCGGGATGCGCAAGGTCGCGAACGTCGAGGCGAACACGTCCGTCTCCGACGGCCGGCGCCTTACCGCCTCCCTGAAGACGGCCCTGCGCGCCCACGCCTGGCCCCGCGACTTCTATTCCTGAGACGGCGCGACATCCGGTAAACCGCCGGGGCCGCGCGAGCGTCTCATGCACGTGGGGCGGCGTATGCCGCCGCGGGAGGCTTCAAATGCTTGGACGGACGACGTGGGGCGCGCTTCTCCTGGCCGCGGCCGGGGCCGTGAGCGCGGGTGCGCAGGACTGGCGAGTGGTCTCGGGCGACGGCTGGTGCAACGACCGCGACGGCGATGGCAACCGCGCGCGCTTCTGCGAGGTGCGGGAAACCACCTTGCGGCCCTCGGGGACGGTGACGGTGGACGCGACGCCCAACGGCGGCATCGCGGTCACGGGAGGCGACGAGGGCGCGGTGCGGCTGCAGGTCAAGGTGTTGGCGGTGGCCGGGAGCGACGAGACGGCGCGCCAGATGGCGTCCGAGGTCCACGTCCGCACCTCGGGCACCATCTCCGCCGAGGGCCCGGTCACCCGCTCGCGCGAGTGGTGGACGGTCAGCTACCGGCTCACCGTGCCCGTGCGCACGGACCTCGACCTGCGCTCCCACAACGGCGGCATCACCCTCACGGGCGTGCGCGGGCGGACTGAATTCGAGACCACCAACGGCGGGGTGAAGATCACGGACGCCGGCGGGTCCATGCACGGCCGCACGACCAACGGCGGCGTCAAGGTCGCGCTCACCGGCTCTTCCTGGGACGGCGACGGCCTCGACGTCACCACCACCAACGGCGGGCCGCGACCTCTCGACGGACCTGGGTTCGGGCGGGCCGACCATCCGCGCGAAGACCACGAACGGCGGGGTCACCGTCCGCCGGCGCTAGGCCCTCGCGCGGAGGCGGCGATCCCGGCCTGCCCGGCCCAGTACAGCAGGATGATCGCGTACGGTGCGCCGGGCAGCGGTACGCGGAAGCGATCGATCGCGATCAGCGTATCGCTGAGGCCGAACAGGACCGCGCCCGCGAGTGCGGCCGTGGCGCCGGGGTGGTCTCCCCAACGCGCCGCCGCCCGCCACATCATGGTGCCGATGGCCAGCATGTAGACGACGACGGGGAATGTCATCTCTCCGAGCCCCGGGCGGATCCACACGAACGCGCCGAGCAGCCACAGGGCGAACGGCAGGGCGCGTCCGATCCGCAATCGCGTCTCCTCACGAACGAACGCGGCCGTATAGGCCAGGTGCGCGCACAGGAAGGTGGCGAGACCGGCGACGAAATGGCCGGGCACTTCGAGCAGGGCGTCGCCGAGAGCGGAGAGGACCAGGCCGCCGGCCAGGGCGGCGGCGTAACCGTCACGCCGACCGGAGAGGACGAGAGCGGCCAGGGCCAGCGCGGGCACGGGCTTGCTCAGGAGACGCAGCGCCGGCGCCTCGACCGCGAGCGCGGCCAGGACGCGGCGCGCCGTCACCGCGCGATCCCTACTGGCCCGCGACGGAGTGGTAGTACCGACCGTAGTACCCGACGATCGCCTTGCGAAGTGCAAGGGGGTCGAACGCGCCGTCGCTCCGGTAGATCACCCGGCCTCCCGGTGCGACCACCACCGTGTGCGGAAGCTCTCCCTGCCATTTCGGATCGACGGGATCGATCAGGGCGTACGGGTCGGCCTTGTCGAAGATGTGGTTCCGCCCGGAGGCGCGCTGCTCCTTCAGGAAGGCGAGCACCGGCGCGCTCTTCTCGGGAGGATCCGCGCTCACCGTCGCCAGCTCCAGGCCACGGCCACGGTACATGCGATAGACGGCGATGAGGTCGGGGAACTCCACCTGGCAGGGGCCACACCACGTGGCCCAGACGTTGACGACGCGGAGCTTCCCGGAATCGTTCGCGGTCAGCGCCTTCAGCCCGGCGGCATCGATGGGCGTGAGCACGACCTCCTCCTGCGCCCATTTCTTCTCGCCTTCGGCCAGCCAGCTCTTCTTCTCCGCCCACTTGATCGAGCAGCCGAACACCTTGGTCTTCTCGACCGGCACCGGCTGACCGGCCAGGACGGCCCCGATGGCGTTGCGTGCGTCCGACACCGTGATCTTGGCCGGGTTCTCGCCGTCGTCGACACGCCCCGCGAAGCGCAGCTTCCGCTCACCGTCGAAGACGAACACGTGGGGCGTCGCCGTGGGCCCATAGAGGTGCGCAACCGCCTGCGTCTCGCCGTCGTAGAGGTACGGAAAAGTAAAGTGCCGCTCGCGGGCGCGGATCTTCATCTCCTCCAGCGAATCGCTGAGGTCGGTGTAGCCCAGCTCGTCGAGCCGCACTGCCTTGGGATCGTTCGGGGAGATGGCGACCAGGGTTGCCCCCTTCGGCGCGAAGTCATCGCTGAGCTTCTGGAGGCGCTCCTCGTAGGCCTGGGCGGTCGGGCAGTGGTTGCAAGTGAAGACGATCACGAGCACGCGCGCGGAGGCGTACTCCTTCAGCGAGTGCGTGCGCCCGTCGACGCCGGGCAGGTCGAAGGCGGGCGCGGCGGCGCCGATGGCCAGCGTGGGATGGGCGGGGGCATCGTCGGCCGCGGCCGGGAGGCCGGAGGCCGCGGCGATCAGCGCGGCGGCGAAGAGCGTGCGGGTCTTCATGCCGCGGATCGTACCGCAAGGCGGGCCCGCTTCTCAGAGGTCGTGCTCGGTGTCCTTCAGGGCCAGCTCGGGCCGGATGAACGAGTGAGCGGAGGCGGCACGATGGATGTGCTCGACGGCTTCGAGCCCGATCTGCTGCGCCGCTTCGAGGCTCTCGCGCACCTGGTCCGTGCGCGACACGGTCGTGTTGTCGCAGCAGATCGCCACGGGCACGCCTGCTTCCAGGAAACGCTGGATGGGGTGCGGAGTGCCGCGGCGGATGGCCCCCGTGTGGTAGTTGCTCGACAGGCAGCACTCCACGACGATCCCGTCGCGGGCCAGCCGCCGCATCAGCTCGGGGTCCCCTGCCGCCGCGCAGCCGTGGCCGACGCGCTCCGCGCCCAGCCGGTCCACCGCCTCCCACACGTACTCCGCCGGCGCATCCTCGCCCGAGTGCACGGTCAGCCCCAGCTTGCCCAGGCGCGCGATCTCGTAGGCGCTCTTGAAGAGCCGCGGCGGGTTGCCCTTCTCCGGACCCGCGATGTCGAAGCCGACCACGCCGATCCGGGCGTGGAGGTGCTGCGCCTCCGAGATGGCCTGGCGGGCGAGGATCTTCGCGATGTGCGGGCCGTGCTGGCGCATCGCGATCACGATGAGGCCGAGCCGCATGTCGCCGTGCCGGTGGAAGGCGTGGTTCATCCCGGAGAGCACGGCGCGGATCGACTGGCGGGGTGTGAGGCCGGCGAAGGTGTGGATGATCGGCGAATAGCGCAGCTCGAGCGTCTTCACGCCCGCCGCCGCCGCTTCGTCCACGATGGCCTCGGTGACCTTGGCGATGTTCTCGTAGAACTGGGTGATCCAGAGCGGGTAGTGCATCTTGTCGAGGTAGGCGAGCAGCGTGCCTTCCTCCTCGGGCTGGAGCTCCAGGCGGGTCCGCATCTCCTCGAGCGTCTCCACGGGATGGAGACGGTAGTGACGCATCAGCTCCCACGTCACCTCGGCCGGGATCGACCCGTCCACGTGCTGGTGCAGCTCGACCTTGGGCAGGGCCCGGATGCGAGCCTCCATCTCGGGGGACGTCATGGGCGCGCGCACCTCCGAGCTGCCAGCTTATAACGCGCGGGCAACGCGGAGGTCCGCGCCGTGCGCGGTGGCGTCAGCGCAGGATGGTGGCCGTGACCTCCACCTGGACACGGCGGTCGCCCAGGGGATCGGCGGCATCGGCGATCGTCATCGGCCGGCCGCTCTCCAGGATCACGGTCAGGTCCTCTTTCACGTTCAGGGTCGGCGGCCGCGCGCTCGCGTCCGCCGGCCGGTCCGCGGTGTATTCGAGCGAGAGGTGAAGTCGGACCCGGTTGCCCTCGATGACCGGGCGGGCGTCGACGTGCAGCGGCACGGAGATGGAGAAGTTGGCGCCACCAGCGGGAGCGACGTCGGCCACGGACCGGATCTTTCCCTGGTCCCTGTCCGCGACCGTCATCGAGACGAGCTTCGTGATCGGCTCCGCGTTCCCTTTTCGCTCCGTGACCTTGATGTCGAGGCGCACGTTGGCGAGCGGGGACCGGGAGGGCAGCGGGGATGGAGAGGGCGGCGGCGCCGGGGAAGCGGCGGCGAGGGCGATCAACAGTGTCGATACCAGTGTCATGGACGGTCCTCCGATGAGTGAGGCCGGTGGCCCTGCTACTGGATGATCTTCTCGATGACGGGCCGGGACCCTTCGAGCGCCACGCGCTGCATGTAGAACGAGAGGCCGCGCCGGCCGCCCAGCTCCTCGCCGCCGCCGGCCCGCCCGGGACCGCCGTGGACGAGCATGGGCAGGACGGTGCCGGGTCCGGGCGAAGCCTCCGCGATCTTGGCACTGCCGAGGAATACCCGTCCGTGGTACGGAGCGATTCCGAGCACGAGCTCGGCCGTGAACGCGGTGTCCTCGGAGTACACGGACGAGACGAGCCCGCCGCGTCCCCGTCCGACCAGCTCCGCCGCCTCCGCGGCCTTGCCCGAGTACGGCACGAGCGTGGCCACCGGCCCGAAGACCTCACGCGAATGCACGGCCGGCGCGGGCGCGCCCGACTCCACCTCGATCAGCACGGGCGTGGTGAAGAATCCCGTGCCCGGCGGCACGCCCACGGCCTGGACCTCGCCGCGGCCGAACACCAGGCGCCCGTCGCGCGCGAGCAGCGCGACGCCCGTGCGCACGTCCTCGAGCTGGGAGGCGGTGGCCACCGGACCCATGCGCACGCTCTCGAGAGCGGGATTGCCGACGGTGATCCCCTGCAGCCGATCGACGAGGTCGTCGCGGAACCGGTCCGCGCGATCGGCGGGAACCAGGATGCGCCGGATGGCCGTGCACTTCTGGCCGGCCTTCTGCGTCATGTCGCGCAGGACGTCCTTGAGGAAGTAGTCGTAGGTCTCGTCGCCGGCGGCCACGTCGGGCCCGAGGACGGCCGCGTTGAGGCTGTCCGCCTCCACGTTGACGCGCACCGAGTTCTTGATGACCGACGGTAGGCCTCGGATCGTCTCGCCCGTGTCGCTCGAGCCCGTGAAGGCCACCACGTCGAACGGTCCCAGGTGCGTGAGCAGGTCGCCCGCGCCACCCATCAGGAGCGACAGCGCGCCCTCCGGAAGCGCCTTGGCTTCGGTCAGGATCTCGAGCATGCGGTGCGCGACCAGCGCCGACGACGTGGCGGGCTTGCTCAGCACCGGCATCCCGGCCAGGAGCGCGACCGCCGCCTTCTCGGCCAGGCCCCAGGCGGGGAAGTTGAAGGCGTTGACGTGGACGGCCACGCCCGTGCGCGGCACCCGGATGTGCTGGCCATGGAAGCGCGGGCTGCGCGCGAGCTGGATGCCCTCGCCGTCCGCCAGCACCTTCACCTCGCCCAGGCCCTTGCCCAGGTCCGCGTAGGCGGCCAGCGTGAAGATCGCGCCGTCCACGTCGAACTTCGCGTCCGAGCGCGTGTTGCCCCCGTTGGCCACCGCGAGGTCGAGCAGCTCGTTGCGATGGGCCTGGAGCACGTCCGTCACCGCGCGCAGCATCGCGCCGCGCTGCGCGAAGGTCAGGGCGCGCAGGGCGGGACCGCCGACGGTGCGGGCGTGATTCAGCGCGCCGGCCAGGTCGAGCCCTTCGCCGCGCACGTCGGCCAGCGGCTCCTCGGTGGCCGGATTGACGAGGGTGTGCGCAGATCCGGTGCCCGAGACCCAACGGCCGCCCAGGTAACTCTGGAGGATCCGGCGCTCCGTCACTGCCTGATCCCCACCTGGCCCAGCACGAACGCGTAGTCGAAGGCGATCTCGTGCAGGCGGTCGTAGCGTCCGGAGGCGCCGCCATGCCCGGCGCCCATGTTCGTCTTGAGGATCAGCGGGCTGCGATCCGTCTCGAGCGTGCGGATCTTCGCGACGTACTTGGCCGGCTCCCAGTACATGACCTGGCTGTCGTTGAAGGACGTCTTCACCAGCATGGCCGGCCGCGCCTGGGCCTCGAGGTTGGTGTAGGGGCAGTACGTCTTCATGTAGTCGTACGCCTCCTTCTCCTGCGGGTTCCCCCACTCCTCGTACTCGCCGACGGTGAGGGGGAGCGACGCGTCCAGCATCGTGTTGATGACGTCGACGAAGGGGACGTGGGAGACCACGGCCTTGAACAGGTCCGGCCGCATGTTCGTGACCGCCCCCATGAGCAGGCCGCCCGCGCTGCCGCCCTCGATGACGAGGCGATCGGACGCGGTGTACTTTCGGGCCACGAGGTGCTCGGCGGCGGCGATGAAGTCGGTGAAGGTGTTGCGCTTCTTCATCAAGCGTCCGTCGTCGTGCCAGGGCTTGCCCATCTCGCCCCCGCCCCGGATGTGGGCGAGCGCGACGATCAGGCCGCGGTCGAGCAGGCTCAGGCGCGCGGACGAGAAGGTCACGGGCAGGGGGAGCCCGTAGGAGCCGTAGCCGCCGAGGAGCATGGGCGCCGAGCCGTCCCGCGGCGTGCCCTTCTTGTAGACGACCGAGATCGGGACCGGCACGCCGTCGGGCGCGGTGGCGAAGAGGCGCTCGGAGACGTATTGCGTCCGGTCGTACCCCCCGAGCACCGGCTGCTCCTTGAGCAGCTCGGACGTGCGCGTGTCGAGGTCGTAGTCGAAGATCGAGCGCGGCGTGACCATCGACTCGTACGAGTACCGGAACTTCCGCGTGTCGAACTCGGCGTTGGCGGCCGGGAATACGGAGTACGCGGGCTCCGGGAACGGCACGTCCTGCGTGCCCCCGGAGGCCAGATCCACGAGGCGGAGCCGCTGGAGTCCCTGCTCGCGCTCGAGCAGGACGTAGAACGGCCGGAAGAAATCCACGCCTTCGAGCATCACGGCCGGACGATGAGGGATCACCTCCGTCCAGTTCTCGCGCCCGGGCGCCTCCACCGGCGCCTTCACGAGACGGAAGTTCCGGCCGGTGTCGTTCACCCGGAAGTAGAAGGACCCGTCGTGGTGATCGACGTCGTACTCCTGGTCCTGGATGCGCGGCGCGAGCAGGCGCCACTCGCCCGTGGGGTCGTCCGCGGAGAGAGCGCGCGCCTCCGCGGTGGTGAGGCTGCCCGCGCCCAGGATCAGGTAGGCGCGGCTGCGCGTGCGTCCCACGCCGATGTTGAAGGCCTCGTCGGGCTCCTCGAACACCAGCTCGTCCGGCGTGCCCGAACCGATCCGGTGGCGGTAGAGACGGTAGTGCCGCTTGGCCTCGTCCTCGACCGTATAGAAGAGGGTCTGGTTGTCCGCGGCCCAGGCCACGGAGCCCGTCTTCTGCGCCACCGAGAGGCCGGTCTGGCCGGTGCGCAGGTCCTTGATGAACAGGTCGTACTGGCGGAACCCCGACGAATCGGTCGAGTACGCGAGGAGGTGGCCGTCGTCGCTCACCACGTAGGCACCGAGGGACATGAAGGTGTGACCTTCGGCCAGGACGTTGACGTCCAGGGTCATCTGCTCGGGCGCCTCGAGGGTTCCCTCCTTCCGGCAGAGGATGGGGTACTGCTTGCCCTGCTCGGTGCGCGAGTAGTAGAAGTACGCGCCCTGGCGGTACGGCACGTTCACGTCGGTCTCCTGGATGCGGCCCAGCATCTCGTCGTAGAGCGCGCCCTGGAAGCTCTCCGTCGGCTTCATGACCGCATCCGCGTAGGCGTTCTCCGCCTCCAGGTAGGCCGCCACCTCGGGATTGCTCTTCTCGCGCATCCAGAAGTAATCGTCCTCGCGCCGCTCGCCGTGGACGATGTCGACTTTCGTCTGCTTGCGGGCGGTGGGGGGGCTGGGGACGGCGGCCTCTGTGTCGGCGAGCGCGTTCGGAGTCATCTCTGCACCACGGGAACCGGGGAAACAGCCGGGCGGGAACGACGAAATTCAGCCTAGCTGGCCGCCCGGAGGCTTGTCAAACCAGTGCCCGCCGCCGCGTCCGCAGCGCGCTCTACCGGCCCTTGTTGCCCTTCATCTCCGCGAGCAGCACGTCCTCGAAGTATCCCGGAGGGATCGTGCCTTGCTGCATGAAGAGGAGGTGGAGCCGCTTCCGCCCTTGCGGGCCGGGCGCGATCTGGTCGGCCCGCGCCCGCAGGTCCAGGATCCGCTGCTTGCCCAGCCGATAGGTGATGGCCTGGGTCGGCCACTTCGAGTAACGGAAGATCGCCCGCTGCGCGGAGTCGCACGAGGCCGCCTTCTCCGCGGTGAGGTCCTTGGCGGAGCAGGAGCCGGGCAGGAAGTCCACGATCTCCGAGAAGAGATCGACGGCCTGGTCGAAACCGAGGCGGCCGGTGTGAAGGCCGGTGTCGATGCGTACGCGCAGGTCGCGATAGAGCTGGCCCTGGAGCTGGTAGAGCCGCTCCTCCGGCGTGTAGAAGCCGGCCGGTGCCTTGGCCTGAGGCTCGGCCATGAGCGCCTCCGCATAGAGGGCCCATCCCTCCGCCGCCATGGAGTCCTCCCACATCGATGCCGAGCCCTCCACCTCGCCGGGAGTCAGCCAACGCACGGGGCTGATGCGGTCCCGGTACTGCGTCATGACCTTGTAGTGCCAATCGTGGCCGGGAAACCCCTCGTGCGCGCTGAGGTCGGCGATGGCGGCGCGGTTGGCCTCGGCCAGCTTCGCCGGATCGCCGTGGGTCGGGGTGACGTAGAAGCGGCCGACCCCCGATGCCTTGAAGGGCGGCGCGGGATAGTACGCCGCGCCGTCG
>WNFI01053080.1_pt1 | contig 11347 bp, 6 predicted proteins | sample 5400471 | NCBI WGS metagenome assembly WNFI01 (sample SAMN13153348, study PRJNA577476) | soil metagenome | isolation source: 100 cm saprolite on Douglas fir-dominated hillslope | place: USA:California | collected 2013-09-17
ATCACATACTTATAAAAAACAGTAGCGGCGAACACAAACCATAGATTCAGATAGCCATAGCCTGAAGACTCAGTAAGCCCGGTGATCCAATAGGATAGAAGCAAATACACGTAATATTTCCACGCTAAGCAACCGGAACCCGGAAGCTGTCGCAATTGCCACATTGCCCTAAGCAGGAGAACATGCGCCATCACATACGGCACGAAGCCCAGGATGCCAGTCTCCGTGAGGATCTCAGCAAAGGTGTTGTGTGGCCAGTCCAGCGAAGAGACGCCCGCATAAGACGCAAAGTAACGAGGCTCTCCCGCCACGTAGTTGTTGAAGTTCTGGAATCCGACGCCCAGGACAGGGTGGTCCACAAATACCTGAAGACTTTGCTTGAACTCGGCAATGCGGCCGAAGGCATTTTCTGAACTGCTGCGATCTTCGAACACTTTGGGCGCAAACAGAGGGGCGATGAAAATCAGTCCGACAGAAGCGAACATGAGCACAGCACGCCAGGCCCGGCGGGTCGTGTCTTGTTCCCAGAGGGTATCGATGATCAGCACGAGCAACAGTGTGATCATGACGGAGCGGAACATTGGCATCAGCGCCATGCCAAGTGCCGCTGCCAGCCCAATGGAGTGAAGGACTCTGCGAGTGGCGCTCAGATGGGGACCAAGGGCCGCGCGAAGGAACAGAAGAAAGAAAAAACTGACAGCACCCATCAGCGCAAGGACATCATTGGAGGAAAATGGCCCGTTTGGCCGAGGGATGCCGCCCGCATAGAACATTACAGAACTTCCATTGGGGAGCAAATCCTGCACTGTGACGATTTCGGCGGCCGCCACGGCTGCGCAGATGATTGAGGAGATGCACACGGCCGTATGTAGCGTAGGGAGCCGGCGACGAACATCGAACCGTGAAATGATGCACCAGCCGAGCAATAAAGGTAGTAAAAAACCATCAAAAAGTTCGTGTACAGTGTTCAGAACCGTCGACGATTTTCCGAGCGTGACTCCGGCAACTGCAATGAAGGCCAGCCAAGCAAGTCCGGCATGACGTAGCGTCCTCGGCACTTTGACGATCGTACTGTGCTTACCGAAATACAGTCCGGCGAACGCGAAGAGGATGGCCACCCGGTCCAGCGTCACGATTGACTGCTCCCGAGGAAATGATAAGAAGTAGGGGCCCAGCGGGAGAGCCGCGGCCCACCACAACAGTATTCCGTCGATTTTTCCGCGAAACGCCTCACCGACCAGTACGAGGAACCACAGGGCCACGCAGCCGCCAACAACCGCCAATCCCGCCACGGGTACCAAGACAAAGCTGGCAACGGCAATCGCACCCACGAGGACAAAGACACCTTCCAACGAGAGAGTTCGCTGCTGCACCGGTATGGATATGCCACTGAACATGGAAATGAAAATTGTTCTGTCAGCCTAGAACAAGCTCACCAGATCGAATGAGAAGGGACAGATATTTGCAGAGATCTAGTCAGGCGCACGCACATTCCCCGCTGGCGGCAGAGAGTTGTCGCTCCGCGTCGCGTAATTCGGGAAGGGGCGCGTCGGGAGCAGCGCAGGGCGGCGACTCCTTCAACTGGATGACCTCCCCACTGGCAACTGCTTGGTCAACGAGAAAAGTTGCCCGTGTCACCTCTACAAGCTCTTCAAATGAGATGGGCGACGGTTTGCCGTCGCGGACCGCTTCAATGGTCAACTGGAGTTCGCGACGGTGGCCCTTGTCTTGCGAGCTCTTGAACGTTTGGACCTTCCCGTCGCGTGCAAGTTCTAGTGTGCGGAAATCATCCAGCCGCGCAATGGCGCCTTGGCAGAACACCTCGAAGAATTCCTTCCGGATGCTGCGGTCGCCGTTTGCCAGATAAAGGAGATTGGCAACAGACCCGTCGGCGAACTTAACCATGACCGCGACGTTATCCGGCGCGAACTTCGTCCCGTTCGGCAAGCCTGATGCGGTCACGCTTTGAATCGGAGAATCAATCACAGAACGCGTCCAATCTAGAAAATGACAGAACTCGCCGACGATGCGGCCGCCCTGAGTGTGAATCCAATGGTCATGGGGAATGAATCCGGCATTTACACGCACGTGGACCATCATGGGCTCACGCCGGCCGGCGAAGAACTGGCGGACTTTATCGGTGAACGGTGCAAACCGGCGGTTGAAACCGGCCATCACAAACGGAGCACGGCCAGCCTGCAACTGCTCAGCATAGACGTCTTGCAGCTGCGCTAGCTGTTCGCGATCCATCGCCAGTGGCTTTTCGACGAACACAGGCCTGCCGGCTTGCAGTGCCTGGGCTGTCAGGGCTGCATGGGTGTCATGACGCGTCAGGACGAATACAGCATCGACATTGGGGTCATGCAGCAGTTCCGAGGGTTGTACCGCCGTCTGAAACTTGAAGGCGCGCTGCGCCGAAGCAGCGCCCGCGCCCGAGATGGTGCTTACCGATTGCAGGCGCACGCCCTTGATGGACTGCAGACTTGGAAGGATTACGCTCGCTGCGAAACTGCCGGCGCCAATGCAGCCGACCCTCACTTCATCACCAAGGCGAGGCCGTGGTGCCACAGCAACGGCCGCCAAGCTCCTGTGCGGCACGGCGGGCGCGTTCTTGTACTCGAGGATAGCAGTGTACAGGCCACTGTTCAGATCGGCGAATGCTTTCGCACCCTCTTCGATAGCGTACCGATGCTCGAGGAGCGGGGTAACGTCTATCTGTCCCGCGGCGAGCATATCGAGAAAGGCTTCCATGTTGCGCCGTTCGGTCCAGCGGACATATCCGACGGGGTAATCGGTGCCGCCTTCCTCGTACTGCGGATCGTACCTTCCCGGCCCGTAGGAGCGCGAGAGTGCCAGCGACAACTCCTTCATGTACATGTTGTTGCGCGAGACTCCCATGCCTACGGCGCCAACCACAATTATGCGGCCGCGATCGCGCAAAATCTTGGCCGCCATTTCAGCCGGCTCAGCCGAGTCGGTTGCAGCGGCCAGGATAGCGGCATCGACACCGTACCTGGAGAACTCCTTGATATTTGACTCTAGTGTGGGGTCATCGGCAGCCACCGCGAGGTGTGCGCCAAAATCTGCTGCTTGCTTGACGCGCTGGGGCGAAAGATCGATGGCCACAACCCGGCATCCGGCCGCGCGGAGAATCTGGATCGTCAACACTCCTACGAGCCCGGCTCCGATCACCGCAACAGTTTCGCCAATAGCGACTTCGGCTTGCCGAACGCCCTGCATCGCGATGGCACCAATGGTGGTTAAAGAGGCCGCAATCGAGGACACCTGGGACGGGATGCGAACCGCGAGATTGCGTGGAACAAAGTTGATCTCGGCGTGGTTGGCGTAGGAGCCATTCTGTCGCGCATAGTCGAGAACCTGCTTCACGAGATCGGGACGTGCTTTCGCCTTGGCCAGAAGCGACTTCGCGCTTAATTGAAGCGTGGCGCGCTCGGTGCCGGCGCTGATTGCCGAATACTGGGTTCGCACCAGGATCCCACCACGACGCAGCTCCGGAGCGGGAACATCGTGCGTGGAAACTTCACCTGATTTTCTATTCGTCAACAGTGCTAGCATTCGTTCCTCTGATTGGTGACCAGTATCAATGAGCTCACAGCGCGGGCCCGAGCATTTCCTCTTGATGCACACCTACTGGAACGATCTTGAATAATGGTGAACTCATGGTATGCGCCAGATCGCTATGCCAGTCGCCATTTGCAGGATCGTTTCAGCTCCCTTTTTAGCCGCACTTTTTCCAGGGCTGTTAGGAACAAAGACAACATCGTCTGCCTGCAATTGCGGATCGGGAGCCTTTGCGGCCATAATTTTTGTAAGGGAAAGCGGAACATCTTGGGGACCCTCAGGAGTCTTGCGGATGAGCCTGGCCGAATCCAATTTCGCGTTCGGGTTAGTCCCCTGAGCGAGGGCGATAGCCTTCAACACGGTAATTTCGTTGCCATTTTCCATGACAAAGCCGCCGGGTTGGTGGACGTCGCCGACGACATATACGACACCCGCCTTGCTCACGACAATTGTGTCGCCCGGCTCAACCGGCACGTTATTCTTCATCGACTTCGCCGCACCAGTCAAAAGCGGTATCTGCTGGGGATGCTGTGGATCATTGCGATGTGTAATCAGCACGGACGCGCCGGCTTTAGGCGAAGTGCCTCCCGCAGCGGATATGGCGTCATACAGTTTTCTCTCGCCCAGCAGCGGATAGATGCCGGGCCTCTGAACCTCGCCCAGAACCGAGATCCCTTGCGTCGCGTACTCCTTCACGAAGACTGTAACGTGCGGGTCGTTGAAAAGGCCCTTTTGACTAAGGTTATGTTCAATTTGCGTTGCAGCTTGTTCGACCGACAGTCCGCCCACGACCGAAGTGCCGAGCAGGGGCAAGGAAATCTCGCCGCCTGAACTAACACGCACATCCGTCTTAAAATCAGGCATGCCGTACAGGCTGACCTCGAGCAGATCGCCGGTACCTATCAGCAGGTTTGGCGAGGAGCCGGTATTACTCGCGTCAACCGGCGTGGCCTGAGGCGCAGAGGCGGGCGCTTGCATGCGAGCTTCTGTTGAACCAACACGGTCTTGGGCGAGACAATGGGCCGTCGCCAGAGCTGAGAACACTAGGGCACTGAGAAAAACAGATTTTGACTTCATGACAACCTCCATGGATCAGGACAACCAGCGGAAGTCGCTGCATCGCCCCGGACAAGGAAAAGGAATGATTAGCACCGCACGATTTTCGGCGAATCGATGCCGCGTGTGGCATTCCGAGTATCAACGACTAGCTGGGCATCGCGCACGATGGCCGGGTACTCGTAATCGGAATGATCCGTGATAATTGCTACGCAGTCGTACTCGCCGATGTTGTCTAACGGAACGCGTTCCATCTGCAAGTCGTAATGACGTCCTCTGAGCAGCGATGGGAAATACGGGTCGTTATAGCTGACTATCGCTCCCTGTTGCTTAAGCAACTCGATAATGGTGAGCGCGGGGGATTCGCGTAAATCATCGACATCCTTCTTGTAAGACACTCCAAGGATGAGGACGCGCGAGCCTTTCAGTGGCTTGGACTCACGGGATAGAACGGTTGAAAACCAAAGGGCTTCGTCGAAGCAGCGTCGATGACTTCCCACACGTCAATTCCCATGCGGAGGCACAGCAGCTTCAGCTCATTAACCAGTGCTATGTTCACGCAGCGATATATATTCTCAAGCAGCTTCGTCATTTCCGCTGCGGCAGGAGTGGAGACCGGTACGGTGCGGCGGAAAATAGTTTGATAGAGCGCGCTGGCAAGCGCGGTCGCTCTGCCGCTCAGCCCGCCGACAACTTTAGGAATATCGCACCGTGCAACGGTGTTATTGGCTGGATCTTCGCGTTCAGGCGAGAAAGCAACATAAAAGCGATCGCGCTCGACTCCCTTACTTTCGCGCTGGGCACTTAGCCCGCGTGCGTTTTTCTCTAGAATAGGGACCAGGACTTCCTCTGTGGTTCCAGGGTATGTGGTGCTTTCCAGCACGATGAGCTGCCCGGCTCGCAAATGTGGGGTAATCGCTTCTGCTGTATTCATAATGTAACTGAGGTCAGGCTCGCGATGCTCATTCAGCGGAGTCGGGACGCATATGATTACCGCATCCATCCTGGCTATGTCCGAGTAGTCTACTGTCGCTGAGAACCGCTTCGCGCGCGCGAGTTGAACTTCGGTGGACGGCACGCGGTAGATGTAGGACTCACCTCTGGAGAGCTTCCCCACCTTTTGGGCGTCAACATCGAAGCCGGTGACAGGAAAACCAGCTTCCGTGAAGAGTAGAGCGAGCGGCAAACCAACATAGCCGAGCCCAATGATTCCGACGTTTGCGGTGCGGTTCGAAAATTTCAGCTCAAGCAACTCCGCTTCGTCCGGGCGCAAAGAAATGGTTGTCTGTCCGATTGCAGTCATAGCCGTTCACCCCAATTTATTTAGAATGAATCATCCCTTAAGCTCCCAGTTAGGATGCCTCATCGTTACGCGCCTTCGCCGAGGACTTTCGACTGATCCTGACCGTAGTAGCCGTAATAATTCTGGAACTGTGCCGAGTGCAGATCTTCGCCATTCAATACGAAACCCGTAAGGCGGGCATTTACCCTGAGGAGCAAGTCCTGTGCGCGCAAGAACTCTTTTTTTGCGACCCGACCAGCGCGAATAACCAGAATCACGGAATCCGCCTCGACCGACATGCGAACCGCGTCGGTCATCGCCAGTATCGGCGGGGTATCGATAATGATGTGGTCAAATTCTATCCGCCAGCGGTCCACTAAGTCCTTGAAGCTGGACACCAGCAATTCTGTATCCTCCGACAGATTGATTGGCCCCGCCGGCAGGACAAACAGATTGGGTACATCCGGATAGCTAACTACAAATTCATCCAACGCGGAGGGCTTCCGGAGTAGCGCGCCCAAACCGGTCTTAGGGCTCAATCGCATAGCACTGTGAACACTGGGACGCCGGAGGTCGGTATCGACGAGTAGCACACGCCTCCGCAACCTCGCGAGGGCAATTGCCAAGTTCGTGCTGACTGTGGTTTTACCTTCCCCCGAAAGGGAACTGGTCACTAGGATCACTGCAGGGTGAGCCCGGTGCGAAAGCAAGATCGACGTCACAATGGCTTTGTAGGATTCCGCGGCTAACGACATTGGCCGAAGTGAGCTCACTAACTCAGGCTTCACGCTGCCGTTGACTTCATTGAGTTGGGCGGACGCGCCATTTTTGTTCTTTGCTCCCAGTAATGGCACAACGCCCAGTGAAGGCAGCGGGGACACAATTTCTGCCTGCTCCACAGTAATGATCTTTTCGTTCGCCTTGGTCAGGCCGAATGCCAGTAACACGCCACCGAACAGCCCGAACAGAAGAGAAAGCGCAAAGTTTCGCAGAATATTCGGCTCGGCGGGCAGCCTCGGCGGCCTGGCCGGATCGACGATCCAGATGTTGCTCGATTTCAAGTTGGATGAAATGCTCACTTCTTTTTGCTTCTGCAGCAGATCCTCGTAGAGTTTCCGGTTAGTCTCGAACTCGTGCTTCAGTATGTCGGACTGGATCATATTTGCGTTCAGCTTGTCCGCCGTTTGTTTCTGCGCGTCCAGGGCGGCTCGCAGCATGCCTTCGCGTTGCGCCGCGCTTTTATACTCATAGGTTATTTGCTCGCCGGTTCTCCTGGTCTCGGCAGCTACCGACTGCCGCACCTGAGCAATTTGCTTCGAAAGTTCGAGTATTTTCGGGTGTGCTGGGCCTAGTTGAACTGACGCTAGCGCCATCTGGCTTTCCAGATCGGCCTGTTGTCCACGTAGCTTTGAGACAAGGTTGTCGGGCCCCAGTTTCGCAATCAGCTCCGGCTGACCCAGGCGAGCCAATCGGTAGTTGACTTCTTTCTGGACCCTTTCGCCTTCCGCCGCTGTAAGTTCCCTATTTAAGTCGTCCAGCTTGGCCGTCACAATGTTCTGCTTATCGTCCAGCCCAAAGATTCCATTTTCTTTCTGATAGTCGATCAGTTTCTGCTGCGATTCTTGAACCTTGGTCTGGAGTTCCTTCAGCTGGCTCGCAAGGAAGTCAGAAATCTGGGTGCTAGCTTGAAACTGACTTTTATAGAATTTATCAATATATGCATTAGATAACTGGTTTACGACATCAGCGGCCAGCCGCGGATCTACGCTTCGAAACCGAATCTCGATTAGCCGTGTGCCCTTCACCTTCGAGATTTTGAGGCTCTTACGGAACAATTCCACTAGCCGGTCCTCGTTGCCGGATTGCCCCACATGACCGGAGAACTTCGGATTTTTGTCAAGGTGGAGATCGTTGATGACCTGCATGGCCAACGCATCGGTCTCCATGATGCCGATCTGTGTGTCTATGGCCGCACGGTCTTCTGGATCCTCCAACAGGGACGTATCCACGCCCTTGAATCCCAGCACACCGCTGTCGCTGTCGCGATGAAACACCACCTGTCCGACAGCCTCATACCGTGGTTTCATCAGTAGCGATGCGGTCAGAACTATCACGACAACAAGCAGCGCAAACGCGGTGATTGTCCGATGGCGGTGTCGGATGATGCGCCACAGACCTGCCAAGAACATTTCCTCCGGCGCGGCTCCCACCCACTGGGGATAGCGGTTTGATGGATTCGTTTTGGACATTGACGCGCTTCTCGTGGCGGGCTGCACCGCCGCAGAATCGCGCGACCCATGGTTCATCAATTCAAAGTGCTTGCTCATTGTTCTTCGCCTTGACGCCAGATGGCGTTTTCCGAGCTAAGTGACCTTCTGTCTGAAGGGCTCTCCTCAACCTTTGGGGCTCTCCTCACTTGCGCTGGGATCAAGACTTCGTTGGCACAGCCGCGCGAGCACGTCTGAATGGCGTACCGGCATGTTGAATCCCGAGAGCCTGTACAGCCATATACAGCTCCGCCATTGGGGTCACATATGCCCTTTCTAGGAAATGGATTTAACACCGTGCTGTGCGGAAAGGAATAGGGTAAAAAGAGGAATCCCATTCAGTACAAATCACTAAGAGCGCGTCCGGGAAAAACCTGCTTGCGGTAACCGCCGTCGCTCTCTATATTTCAGGCCAGCTCATACCTCAAGCGGCCACCGTCAAGCAAGGCATACGCAACCCGGGCCCGTTCTCTTTCCGGCCCTTCGACCACCCAGCTACTTCCTTGACGCACCAGCTTCATCTGACTGCGCGCTCGCCACCACTGATTGATCTCTCTTGGAAGAGCGTTCCAAATTTTTCCCTTCGACCGCAGGTCGGCCAGATAGGCCAGCAGTGATTTGTAGGTATCCCGCGTCCGTGGTTCTACAATGTAGTCTGGGTGAACGATGAAGCTGGCCATTCCATGCTTCTCTGTGATCTGGGCAATTTGGCGTTTCCAATGCTCGATTGAATACTCATTAAGGATAAAAAATAGAGAATAATCCTGGGTTGTGGTGACGGGTAACTCCAAAATCTTCCCAATGAAATAAGGCATCACGGTGCAGCAGCCGCCGCGTTGTGGATCAAGATGTGCGGCATTGGGTACTGACATGTCGTAGGAAAATTCGAGCGCTCCGTACCAGGCAAGATTGCGATAAAGCGCGCCAGAACGAAACCCGTGCGCACCAAATGCGCGACCATATTGGTTAATGCGGCGGGCCCGATTGAAGAACTCCGTCTCGTTGGCAAACAACCGCCCGTCGTGGTTCAGATCGTGCACATTCACTTCGAAACCCCTCGCACGGATGCTCTCAATGAACGGTCGGCTGAGTGCATACCGTTTCTCGGGAACCAACTGAAACGAACTCTTTATGCCAAAGCTCTCATCGACGTCCATCAGGGCTGGACAGAAATCACGCCCTTTGACGGCTTCCACATCGTGAGTAACCGCCACACAACTTGGAAACCCCTCCGGCCAAAACCAGATAAACGGCACTTTTTCGTCGTTATGAGCCTGTACGCAGAGACGGAGCAGCGTCTCGTGAATTTGCTCGACGGTTCGATCGACTGGCCAATGTGGAAACGCAATTGTCCGCCAACCCGCAAGTCTCAGCTTCTGCAGGTGCCGGCGGACGCTGACGCCTAAAAACGGCCGTGCCAAGTAGTACAGCTTGTTGGCAAGCCTTCCTGAGAGGAATGAGCGCGCTCGCAAGCCCCCGTAGTAGCGCTCATATCGGAGGTTGTCCACGACCTGGTCTAGGTCGAACGACAATCGTACCACCCCGCGCTCCACCACCACGTCCTTCAACGCGTCGTGGAGCTCTCCATCGGGACTGGGTTGTACTGCCCCCTTGCTGATAGAACCATAACAGATGGCATCGGGTCCAAATCTGAAATGACCCAAATGCCGCGACAACTCGCCATCCAGAAAACAGCCGGCGAACTCTTCGGGGCAGCGGTAGTAATCGATGAATGTTTTATTCATTAGGCGGAGCTTGAGAATCGCAAGGCACCGTGATTGGGGCCGGACCGATCCTCCTATGCCATCCCGCCCAAGAAGAAGATGCACGTGCCATCTTGGCGCCTTATGTTATTCCGCGAGGAACAGAACCCTGCATGGTATCAGTCTCAGTGTAAGTCTCTTTTATGATCCCTCCTGGCCACGGGACACTGCAACTCTCTGTCGCCGCTGGAGCGCATCTGCCATCGGCCGACCAACGGCCCCTCGGCGAGCACGCACCACGGACCGGGAAACCGTACGCGCGGCGAAATCGGCTCCTGCAACGAAACGCATAAGCGGGCCGTAGCTCCATACCGCCGGAGCGCCTAAAAAGTGCAGCCCGGGAACCGAGGATTCAAAGCCTCGACCGAGCACCGGACACCCGCCGATAAGACGGAGTGCAGATAATAAGGATGCGGAAAGGAATTCGTACTTTCTCACATCGATGCGATAGCCAGTAGCCATCAATACGTGATCTACAAGTTCATGCGAGCCATCACTCAGCTTGAGTTCCACTTGGTTCCCGCGGGCGCTCGCCGAAAGCACCGCGAGGCCGGTGGAGATGCTCACATCGCGCAGGCGCGGTTTCAGCCACCCCACACCGTTCGCGCGGACCGACTTAGCTCGCCAGGAATCTTGAAGCCATCGCGGAAGCAACCGATAAAGATTCGGCCGTGCCACGGCATGACTGACGAGCGCCGGCCCGACGTCTGGCCAAGCGTAGAGCACCGCACCGACGGGCCGGAAAGTGTGCAGCCACGGACGCTGCCAAGTCCATTGAACAGTGCTCTCACGAACCAGTAGTTCAACATTTGCCTGGGATTCGTGCAGCAGGGCCGCCGACTCGAGCGCACTCTGCCCTCCACCGATCACCACAACTCTCTGCCCACGGAAGCGAGTCATGTCCCGCTGTTCCGACGAATGCGACACCAGCTCCAGGGGGAGGCCCGCAAACTGCGGTGGTCGCACAGCAAACGGTCCAATGCCGCCAGCGATAACGACGCGCCCGCATTGTACGGCTTCTCCATCCGCCAAAACCACGCGGAAGCCCGATGTGTTTTTTTCTATTTCGAGAACCTTTCGCTGCTCCAAGTTGGGAACGGCACGGGACTGAAACCAGCGGCCGTAGGCCACGAAGTGTTCGATGGGGACAGGTCGACTCACACGCGCGCCAGTCGCAGTTTGAAATGCGTCGATCGTCAGCGACCTGGCGGGATCAGACAATTGGGACGCTTCCCAGGGAGATCGCAAGCACATGCCCCCGGGCATGTTGCGATCCCAAAACGACATGGTTTCCCCAAAGACACGGACGTTCAGTCCGCACGCATTCAAATGCGCGGCCGCTGACAATCCATAAGGGCCAGCCCCGACAACCACCACGTCAGATGTCGCTTTCAACT
>WNFI01176955.1_pt2 | contig 11346 bp, 12 predicted proteins | sample 5400471 | NCBI WGS metagenome assembly WNFI01 (sample SAMN13153348, study PRJNA577476) | soil metagenome | isolation source: 100 cm saprolite on Douglas fir-dominated hillslope | place: USA:California | collected 2013-09-17
TGCGTTCTCTTTTTCGGTGTCGATGCGTTCTCTTGAAGCTTCCAACGTTCCGGTTGATGAGGTCTCCACTGGCGTGGAGATGGGGGGTACAACAACCGATTTAACTGGTTGATTCTTTTTAGCGATATCCGCCCATGACTTAGTCGAGACTTTTGGCCCGGACGGCGCGCTCAGAGGCGAGCTAGGGGATGTCTTTGCAGTCCCTGGGTGCACAGAGATGGAGGTAGCGGTAGAGATGGGTGATGATGGGGATGGTGTGTGACTAGTTGGAGTCGGTGCGGTGGACGAATACACGGATGATCGACTTGGGGTAATCGACGTTGCTTCCGAGACTTCATTCTGACTTTCTGGTGTGCCCAGAATCACAACGGCGGCTTCTGGATTTGGCTCTAGCTTTGGCTGTGACGGCAGTTTCACTACAACGGTTTCATCTTTCGCTGCGGTCCTCAGAGGGCTGAGAGCCCCCTCTTCCGTTTGCTCTTCTTGAGGCACCGCAGGGGCGGAAGGTGAGATTTCAGAATCCTCAGACTCAACCATGAATGCAAGTTTCATCACTTGAGGGGGTGGCTTTGCCCGACTGCTGAAAGTGAGGCCATGTGCAATCGACGGATCGTCGGGACGGGATGGAAGGATCATGTAAGTGGCATCCATGAGCTGTCTCGGCAAAACGATGTCGCTTTCCGAAGCAACTTCATCCAAGAAACCCACCACTGGGGTAGACTTGATCGGAGTAGTTGGATCTTCGTTATTTTGACCCGTCGGTTGATGTGGCAGCTGGTCTGAGGGGGGCTCGGACGAGATCTCAGAAGGTGTCGGTGTGCTTGAGGGCGGGATAAATGTCGGACCAAGCGGCGTTGTGTCCTGCGGTGAGTTGGTTTGCATAGGAAAAGGTGAAGAAGGAACAGTGATAGATGACGTTGACCTCTTATGAGAATGAGAAGGAGAGTGGGGGAACGCTGGATTAGAGCCCTGGCGATTCCCATGTTTTGGGCCTCGATAGGGCGGGCCGTTGGAACGAGGATAATCAGTTCCTCTGGTGGATTCATAGGGTGGCCTTGGAGGATAATAAGGAGTGTACGGGGGTGGATAGGGGTAAGAAAGTGGTGGTGGATGGGGATAGTACACAGGACTCATCGGGTGCGGCCCAGCCACATGAAATTGCGCAGGATATGCATAGTACGGGTTCGGTACAGGTGTCATTCGATGTTGTGGGAATGACATGTTACCATAGGTGGCCTGAGATTGAACGGTAGAGTGGTATAGATTTGGAGATAGAGTGCCTGGATATGGACGTGGAGATGACTGGGAGGATGTTCCAGCACCTCGACTAGATGACGCTTGTGTCATAATGACTAGACTATTGTTAGCTCCGTGCCCAAAGTGCGTATGAGCCACACTAACTGGTAAATGATAAGTTTTTAACTCAAGGATGGTTGCAGCCGTATCATACGTTCTTCTCCCTCAAATTTGAGTAATATGCCATCACGGAGCAAACAATGACTCACTGCTAGGCTGGGCGCCAAAATGAACGCGCAGACACCGAAGAAAAAGACAGAGTAGCTAGAGCTGTAGACGGAGACGGAAAACGTCTTCTAAAGCCAATCGAGAGAACATGAGTGTTGGTTACAAGATGTTGGTCAGTGAAACACAAACGGACGAACAAGTGCCAGATCCGGAGAAAGGGCTTAGCGAGGTTATCCGGTTCCAATTGGCGATGGAAACCCCCTCTGAGCCGTATCGATGCACGAAAGTGAAGGGTAGGTTGTACCCAAACCAAAGACAAGATTAGTCGATGGGCGGAAGCACCGGAAACAAACCGAGCTACCTCAAAACTTTTACATTCAAACAGCATCTATTACCTCCCCTTGACATTTCTTCCTGCAAAAATGGGATTTGGTGTGTACTCTGCTTTTGAAGTGAACACATTCCCCATGCCTATGCCTTTCGGGACCCATAGGTGACCGTGGCGGACGTGGAGGTGGAAGAGGCGGAGGAAGAGGTTGGTTTTATATATCACATGTTGCTCCAAACACACTTGTAACATTTTTCTTGGCTGCAGGAGGGTTTGGTGCCGGTAGGGATGGTCCTCCCGGTCGAGGTGGTTTTTCCGGTCGAGGCGGCCGGGGTGGTCCACCTGGTCGAGGTGGTTTTGGTCGGGGAGGGTTTGACCGGGGTGGCCCTCCAGGACGGGGTGGATTTTCACGCGGGGGTGACCGAGGCAAGATTCCTTTGTTGGCGTATCTTCTTTCCGTGCTAATTTTATTCTTTCCCTAATTTTTTTCATCAGGTGGTAGAGGAGGGGGAAGGGGAGGTAGCAGAGGAGGATCTGCCGTCATCATTGAGCCTCACCGACATGCCGGTGTGTTTATTGCCAAAGGCAAGGAGCATCTCCTTGTCACAAAGAACCTCGTCCCTGGTGAAGCAGTCTATGGCGAGAAGCGGATATCAGTAGAGAGTCCTCCCGACGAAAAAGGGGAGAAAGTTAAAACTGAGTATCGCGTCTGGAACCCCTTCCGTAGCAAATTGGCTGCCGGTATCTTGGGTGGTTTAGATGAGATTTTCATTGCACCCGGTGCAAAGGTTCTGTACCTTGGCGCTGCTAGTGGCACTAGTGTTAGTCACGTCGCTGACGTAGTTGGGCCTGTGGGTGCAAAGTTGCCATGCGCTTTGACGTTACTTGATGTGTTTCCAACAGGAAGGGTTAGTATATGCTGTAGAATTCTCCGTAAGATCAGGCCGTGATCTAGTGAACATGGCCAAGAAGCGTACGAACATCATCCGTGAGTATTCGGACTGCGCGACTTCTCTTTGATTGACTGTCCTCTCGTGAATAGCAATTGTTGAAGATGCCCGGCATCCGAACAAGTACCGCATGCTCCTTCCACTAGTGGATGTCATCTTCTCTGACGTGGCCCAAAATGACCAAGCCCGCATCGTCGGGGTGAATGCTGAACAATTCCTAAAACATGGCGGACACGCCGTTATGTCCATCAAGGCAAATTGTATCGATTCCGTTGCCCCTGCAGAAGTTGTCTTTGCGGCTGAAGTGAAGAGACTGCAGGAATACATGTTCAAACCTTTAGAGCAGTTAACTCTAGAACCCTACGAACGAGTGAGTCCTGTTCTTTGCGATTCAAGGTAGTCCCAGAGTGTTGAGTTTCTATCCAGGACCATGCCATCGTGATTGCCGAGTACCAGAGACACAAATGAAGGTCTGCAGGCGATGTAGTGCGATGGAGTATGTTAGTATGCTCATATTCAGCTCTCTTCCATATTGTTTGCCCGTGTAAATATTTCAAGTTTGGGTCTAATATAGTCTCATAATCCGAGATACACGCCCTTGAGAAAATGTGTCCTTTTACAATTGTGCTAAGTGTGTTCGGCCATAGGCCTCTGTTCCTGTTCACACTCGAGGCTCCCCGTGACTTCAAGCAATTCGCTAGATCTCAATCAGCGTGCACAACAACTGGGTGTCTGTTGAGTGACTCTGGGCTACTCTGGATCGTCTACATGGCTCTGTTATCGGAAGAGATGGACAGTGACCTGCTCCGCCTGTGGAATTTGATACACGAACTGTCAGAACAACTTAATAACAATCGTGCCATTGCAACCTCTTTACAGCTACAGGCTGCTCAAGCGAAGGTAGTTGGCTCAGGTATCTCTATGCTATCTTGCCCCAACTGATGTCTTTATTAGGGACAGGCCTTACACTCTGGGACCGGATTCGTTCTCAGAAGATTTAACACGGACCTTTCGAAAGGTGAGAGTCCATGGAAGCCGCCCAAGTCTGCTCTCCCTATAACTCATATGTTGGGAAAGAGGTCTTCGAATCTGAGCTAGAGCGAATGAACGCGAGCTTAATTATTGAAAATCAGCAATTATTACATGAGAATAAACAGATCAACTCGCTGCTTAAGGAGTATGAACAAACATTGGAGACTGTAATGGCCAAGTTCAGAGCGCAAGCAGTACGTGGGTCGTGTTTCTGCTCAGTGTTACACTGCTGATATATCATTTCTTTCTTTAGCATGCCGGGCAGAAGCACGAGCTCACGCTCACACGACACTACGAGTCTCTCCTCCAAGCTCGAGAAAATGATTCTCTGAGCCAAGACCTGGGTCTCTCGGCATCGACCTTTGAATCCTTAGCGAAGATATCAGAGCTACTCCGCAAAGCATTAAAATCTCTAAATGGAGAGGAATCCGAGGTAGACGTCTCCAGAGAAGCAGACAGAGTAGACGGCTCGCGAGGTCCCGATCATCTCAATCTTTTCCATGAAGGCGGGCTAGGACATTACCGCGAAGGCGGGTACACCGGGTCACCACAGCCTTTAGATGACTGGGCTCTCGAGCGGGAAATCGAAATAGTGAAGTTGGAGAAGGAGAATGAAGAGCTCCGAAAGCTCCTGGATATTACACAGGGCAATATGCCCGAGTGCGAGGATGCGACAATGGAATGGGAAAAACCAACTGTGTCAAAATTGTCCACTCCCATGAGACGCGGAGTATTATCCAATAATCGTGCAAGGGGAACCATGGGCCGAGGAGTGTTCCCACCGCATACAGCTTGGCCTTCGAGTGATGCCTTGCAGAGGAAAGGGTCAAATTTCTTCAAGGAGTTCCCGACAACATGATATGTTCATGCATTCATCTCGTTCATGTAAAATGATCTTGGGTACCAACTTTCCTCCATCTGTATCATTAGTACATGATCGTACTACATCAGTGAGAAGACTAAGGACAATACTACGCTAGACCTCTGTTTGAGTTTATGTAGCCAGTCCCATAACATGACACCAGGACTTCTGAGCACTTCAGATTGTCAGGCTCTGCTGGCGTAATCTTGTAGGATGTCCCGAACACTGCCTTAATATCCCGTAGTAGCTGTATACTATTGAACGGCAGAGTCTGTCAGTTCCATCCGAAGAAGTGCACACAGTGGGATACGCACGATCGAACCGTTAATTCGCCCATTCTACACCGAGTGACATCCTCACTGCCAAGAAGCATCAAAGTTAAAACCATCCCTTGATGCTTGCGATCGAGGCATCCCCCGAGACGAATCTCAGAGAGTAGCGCTCTTGAGGCAGCAAGAGCTACATCCTCAGGCGTTATGCCTGGCTTCGACACTACTTCTGCACAGTGTATTGCCGATGTAGTCGATTCAGCTAGGATGCTCAACGCGAACCCAGGCGATCTAAATGCTCAGGATTAAGAAAGGCACCCCAAAATTGAGTGAGCTATGGACGTACTTCCCGCTATCGTCCCCTTTATAGACATCAGCGTAAAGATAGATGTCGGGTATGAAACGATTAAGTACCGATCGCGATGCTTCGACCATACGATGTGAGAATTGAGGGCTGACGCGCGTCGCATGGCTAGGCAGTCAAGTAGCGTTAGAAAAACTTACTCCTACATCCCAAACCCACGAGACACACGCTATTCCTCGTATACGTTTTATCTTTCCCGGCGCCACGAAGTTGATGGTTTTGACCTGTTTTATAATTGGGCACAGGAAATGGACTTCTCCTCCACCTAATGGTGCTGCGCCCCTTTTCTTTATCTTTGAAAAGATGTCAATGTGAGATAGATACGGCAAGGGTCACAATATTTACCCGAAGCTCCAAGCCGTCTGACACACCAAATAACTGCAAATGGGGTAAAGAGACAGTCCGAATAAGGTCAACCTGATTCAATAATTCAGGGTTTGTGTGACATATCCAGGGAATTTGCCTCCTCACGGATAGATCATTATCATCGGATGTTATCCCACGCAGGGTAACTTCTGAAGGCTTCTTGGCGAAAGGAGTGATGAGGAGCAGAGGCTCGAGGAAATAGCCAACTGAGCGCGAAAGAGGGCAGTCATGCGATACATTTCCCCCGCCTATTATGCCGGGTTTGATAAGTACGGTTGTACCTGACAGCGTTAACATAAGCTTCGGGTGGAAGGAAACAAGCGAATGACCGACCGGTATATGATATCTCTATCACTGTGCCATTTGTCATTTTCTCCAGGAGGCGTAGCAGACTGACTTCGTAGTCTGTAAAAAAAAATTAGAACGTTGAACACCAGAGCCAGCAAGGGCCACAATGAAGACACGCCTCTTAGTCCCGGATCTCTATCATCCGATCTTATATTATCAATCCGGACAGCCTTTCCACTGAGAATGGAAAGCACCAGACGTTGTCTCAGGAATTCGGGACCGCTGAATCGTATCAAAGACATAATGATAGTAGGATGAAGGGCTACTTGGTGTGCACAGCCTCACTCTCGCACTTGTTCGCGTGACGCCTTGTGACAGCAGTTGCTGGGAATATTAGTTCCCTAACGAAGAAGAGGAGGCATCCGAGGAGGAAGGCCGGGAGTACATATATACGCATCCTTCAGAGGCTGGATAATTCGGAGGACCACTTTTCATATTCAGCCAACAACTCAACCCAGAGACGTCACAAGACAGCCACCGTCTAAATTAATCTAGATTAAGTTCCTCATCCCAAGTCCGAACCAACGAATGTCCTTCATTCGTCTCGGCTCTTTATGTTTCTCTGATCATTTCAGTACTTTAGTATATATGGCGATAGTCAGGCAATGGCATTTGATGCAGGGAGCATACTTACGCATATTGCGATCGGATGACCGTGGTGGCAGTTACTCACTTGCATTGTGGGTGACCTGACGCATCGATATCCACACAAGCATGATTAAGAGGTGCCAATGCTGCGAGGGGGTAAAGGGGTCCTACACTAGAATACTCGCTTGAAAGCACTGGTTGAAATGAGGTGGGCATTTATCATCACATCCGAACTTGTCTGAATCGCATGGATTGGTGTCTGGCACGGGTTAGGATCTAGCTAGGAAAGCGAAGCCATCTCGACGATGGTAGTTGCTCCCATCTCCATCGCCAGACCAGCCGTCCACAAGGGGACAATTGTCTTCATAAACCTGCCCTGAAGGATACGCTGAATTATATTATGCAGCACGTCATAATAGTGGCCCTGCCCCGGACGCTGGATCGCTTCGGTAATACCATAGTTCCGACCTCCGGGGCAAGCCTGATCAGCGTCAACGGCTGGGAAGGAAGCCAGAGCCAGAGCAGCGAGGACTGAGAGTTTCATCGTAGGATATGCGGGCAACGTTTGGATGTTTTAGTAGCATACGCTAGGCGATCTTATATATATATCGTAACAGTGCGGCAGTGACTGATCAAAGATTGCCATCCATGTGGCAAATTTACAGTATAGCCGTCGTGTTGAATTCAGTGAAAAAGATCTGTGCGGTCTCGTCCACCGCGTGGTATTAACTGACTACTTAAATGCACTGTGATGTTGTGATGATGACGAGTGTTGTAGATCGTGTACAGAATATTATCCGGAGGGAGGGTGGATTGAATGTGTTCTGTAACTGGCTAAATAAGGCAGGTACGCGCTTGTGACGATGCATGTGACGCTGTGACTTACGACGTGTGTCATGCCAGCCGAGCCTAGTCTCCTCGTAAACGCGGCTCATGACCCAGGATATACGACTATACGGTTTTCGAGAGATGGAAAGTGCGCGTCTTATTTCCTTTGACTCGCCATTTCCTCGCTGATTCTTGAGGCATCAGGAAAATCTATACCGCGGGCTACGATGAAGTTGTACGAGTCTGGGACGCGTCTAGAGGTTCCTCGCAGGAACCAAAAGTTGTTCAAGATGCTGATAAACCCGTCACTAGTGTGGATTGCACTGTAAGACGCGAATGACAACGCAGCTCGTTGAATGCTGATACATCGCAACAGCCTAATTCTTGGCTCTCAGCTAGTCAAGACGGGCTCGTTCGCAAATACAATGTAGCCACGGATGAAAAAGAAGATGACGTATATAATGCTACCGGAGCCTCGATTCGTTGTATTTCCGTCAGTCCGGATGGAGAACACTTTAGCGTCGCGTCAGAGTAAGTTCGCCTCGCTTGATCAAACGTACTGGAGGTGTTTCCTTACGGTTTACTCATAAGGGAGCTTACTGTGAAGGTGATCTCAACCTCCGACATCGGTAACGTGATGGTCCTTGGCGAGCACAAACGAGGTGTACGAGCAGTCAGTTGGAGCCCAGATGGGAGCATCATTGTAAATATCCTGGCATCTGCGCATTTCTGTGATTCTGATGATTTATCCATTATTCAGACGACCACTGCCCAAGATGGCAACATTTATGTATGGGGCCGATCTTCTTCAGGTCAATGGAGTCTCACCACCACCATCCCTGGAATAGTACCTGCCGTTCATGATGATGGGTAAGTGAGGTTAGGCTCCGGTACTCTTTGAGCCCTTTAAACACTCATCACGACAGGTCACCCGAATTTAACCACAATTCGGCGGCTGTCTGGCATCCCAACGGACGCTACTTCCTGGTGCCTACGAAAAGTCACGGTAGGCCTGCCCCACTTAGCTTACAACGGATTTTCACTGATTAAAATGTAAGACATTTCCGTTGTTTCTTCCGAGATTTGGGATTCCATGGGTTTTTTCGACTCGGGGAAGGTGCTTGGTTGTGTAGGTAATCTCTCAGGACGTTTCAATAGGGGATATGAAATACTGCCTCTAGGCTGTCACATCACTTGCCTTTTCTCCAAACGGGAAATATTTGGCTTCAGCTGCTGCCGATGGGCAAGTTCTTCTCTGGGATACTTCATCACGAAAAGTCATTTCTCGGTACGACCCACTCTTCTCTGAACACGAGATCAAAGCTGATCCGAGGATGTTGGGACTAGCACTCAGACCCGCAATAAAACCCTCATCACGAATATTACCTTTTCTCCGACAGACAATGCCCTCGCGTGGACCGATATCGACGGCATGCTCACCCGGTGGAATGATGTGATGCCAACTTCAGGGGCTGCCACTGCCGAAGTGTCTGGTGTTCAGAGGAGGGCTCCTGGGAACGACCGTAATGAAGAAGACATCTTCGATGACACAGGGGAAGATATTGCTGACGGCGCGGCCATAAACATGGATGAAGAGTACAAGGACGATTGGATCATTGACGATGAAACCGGAGCAAATTATAAGGACCCGGAGCCTCCAGGACTTGGGCACAGTGGCCTGCGGGAAATGGGTAGGTGGTACATGCAGGGAACCACCGGTGTTTCTGATGGACGGCATGATTCGAAGTTAATGTGACCAGGGCTCAGCTCGCGTTCCAGGCTGGATCTACGCCTTTCCGCAATAAAAAGCGCTATCTAGGTGAGGGAAGATTACCAAAATCTTTACTACTAGGTGGACTGATTGATCTTGACAGCTTTCAACATGCTTGGCGTCATTGAGGTTACAGATCAAGATACGCACCACGTCGTCAATGTCGAGTTTCATGATAAGTCTCTGCATCGAGGATATCATTTCCAGGACCATTTTAGGTACCATTTAGCGTCTCTAGGACCTCGAGGGGCGTTGTACGCTTGCACACCTGAGGGCACTAATCCTGCCCAACTGCACTACCGTCCATTTGAGACATGGGCCAGCACGTCAGATTGGCAAATGGCCCTCCCGGCAGGCGAAGTCCCTGTTGCCGTATGTGCAGGAGGAGCCCCATTATCTAGGAAGTCTCTCAGTCAGGAAGACACTATTGGAGGACCGACGGACGCTGGCGGGGCAGGTTACGTCGCCGTTGCCACAGCTGCAGGCCTCATCCGGTTCTGGCTTGGGACAGGGATTCAGACGTATCTGTGGCACCTAGGCGGCGAAGTCGTCGCCATGGAGGCTGGTGCTGAATGGGTATTTGTGATCCATAGAGATGGTGGCACAAGTTTAGATGGTTCGTCGACCTTGACCTCTTTCCGGTCTCAGTGGTGTCGACGTTGCATCATTTAGGCTGCCAGAACCTCAAGTACTCATTGATGGCATTGGACTCTTTCGACATTATCAATGCTGGTCCAGTCCCTCTTGGGAAAGGGGTTACTCTCAAATGGATTGGGATCACGTCTGAAGGAGTAAGCCGGCCGCGGGGATTTTTCTCTGATGTCTAGTATTGATCCCTTCTTCCTATGTAGGCCCCTGCCATATACGACTCAAAGGGATTATTGTCCATTTTGGATAGATTCCGGCGACCGACTCAGGGGCGATGGATCATAGCTCTTGATACCAATGCTCTCGAACGTAGAGTAGGCAAAGATGAGTCATACTGGCCTGTTGGACTCTCGTCGAATGAGTTCATGTGCATTATCTTGAAGGTTCGTTTATGTATTCCTGATAACCGTCACACATGACCAAGGCTTCTATAGGGGCGACAACAACATCCTGATTTCCCTCGACCATTGATTCAGGAACTAGAGGTTCGGATGCCTCTACTCAACACTGACGTCTCTCAGGGCGAGTCCGAAGAGAAGTGAGGACTCTTAGTTCCTGTTAATGGATTCCATGCTCACATCGTTGTATTTAGGGTGTTACGAGAAAATATTCGTATCACCATGCTTCGCGACGCTCTTCCACCATTAACATCTACCACTGAGGAAATCGAACAACATGCTCTGGCGCTCGACAAAGTTATATTGCAGTTAATTCAGACTTCGTGTAAGGCGGATAAGCTCGAACGTGCCCTGGACTATGCTTCGATGCTACACAATCTGGCATCTTTTGATGCGGCTCAAAAGGTTGCTGATTTCTACCATCTTCCCGGATTGAAGGAGAAAATCGCTGCGTTCAAAGAATTTCGTGTGGAGAACGAGGATGATGAAGAACGTGATGTCAGAAGTGGGTGGGGACGGATCCAGGAGCCTGTACCTCGGGCGAGTGTGGCTCACTTTGATTCCTTTCCCCCAAGACGTGATGGGTATATCAATGGGGGGGACATCGGACGAGCTGCTCGAATTGGTGACAGCTTTGCTCCAGCACCCATTGTGCCGAGACGATCTTTGGCGGCTGCATCATCCACTGTCCCTGAGCTATTGCCTGTTTCATTCTCGATGCCATCTAGTCCCCTTCCTTCGACGGCGGAGATTTCCTATAGGAACGAGTCGTTGGGGGATTCGTATCCGGATTCTTCGACGAAGCGAAAGCGCGATGATTACGGCGAAGATAGTCAGTCGTCGGCCTTGTTAGCCAGCCCAAGAAAGAAAGCCTCGCCATTATCCCGAAATACCGTACTACCGCCTGTCCCAATGAGTGAGTTTCCGTTGCTCACTATTAAGCCGGACTCAAAGTCCATCTTTGTTCGTAGCAAGCAAAAACCCATTTGCTAGGAAAAAAATGGCAGACGGTGGAGCCTCATCCAGCCCATTCGCCCGGAAAGGTGGGCTGCCTATCAATGCTGTCAAAAGCAATAGTTTCTTCGAAAAAGTCGATGCCGCAGATTCCGAGGTTGCCGCGCGTCTGCGTA
>WNFI01044375.1_pt1 | contig 11344 bp, 16 predicted proteins | sample 5400471 | NCBI WGS metagenome assembly WNFI01 (sample SAMN13153348, study PRJNA577476) | soil metagenome | isolation source: 100 cm saprolite on Douglas fir-dominated hillslope | place: USA:California | collected 2013-09-17
CCATTCATAGAATGAAAGGAAGCAATGCCATGCGCCTAGCCATCATCGCCACTCTTGCCGCGGCCGCATTGGCCGCGGGCTGCGCTACCACGCCCGAGGAGCAGGCGCCCGTAAGCGTGGAGGAGCGGGCTGCCAAGCCGCCCGCCGCGGTCGAGACCAAGCCGATCGCCCGCGTCGACCTGACCAGCAAGCCCGCGGCGGGGAGCCCGCTCAAGGACCCGAACAACATCCTGTCCAGGCGCTCGATCTACTACGACTACGACAAGTTCGACATCAGGGACGAGTTCCGCCCGCTGGTCGAGGCGCACGCGAAGTACCTGCGCGAAAACCCGGGCGCCAAGATGCTGATCCAGGGCAATGCCGACGAGCGCGGCAGCCGCGAATACAACGTGGGTCTCGGGCAGCGTCGCTCCGACAGCGTCAAGCGGGCGTTGACGATCCTCGGCGCCAAGGAGAATCAGATCGAGTCGGTCAGCCTGGGCGAAGAGAAACCAGTCTGCGCCGAGCATGCGGAGGACTGCTGGGCGAAGAACCGCCGCGGCGACATGCTCTATAGCGGCGAGTACTGATGCGCTGGGCAGGGGCACGGCAGGCTGCCGCTTTCGCGCTCGGCTGCGCGCTCGCCTGGCCGGCGCTTTCGCAGGGGCTTTTCGACGATAACGAAGCGCGTCGCCGCATCGAGCTGCTGCGCCAGCAGGTCGAGACGAACCAGAAGGCGCTCGAGGATCGCCTTGGCAAGTTCGAGTCTTCAGCCGGCGACCGCAGCGCGCTGCTCGATCTCGCCGGCCAGCTGGACGGGTTGCGCTCCGAAATCGCCCGCATGCGCGGGCAGATCGAGGTCCTCGCCAACCAGATCGAGACCGCCGACCGGCGTCAAAAGGACCTGTACGTCGACATCGACACGCGCTTGAGGAAGCTCGAGCAGGCGCGCGAGCAGCAGGCTGCGATCGCCGAGAAGCCGCCGGCGCCGTCCGGCGAGGTCGAAGGGGCTACCCCGGGCGAGGCGAAGGCCTACCAGGCGGCGCTCGACCAGTTCAAGCTCGGCAACTACCCCATGGCGGTCTCGGCGATGCAGGGCTTCCTGGTGACGTATCCCGGCAGTTCGCTCGCGCCCAATGCGCAGTACTGGATCGGCATGGCTTACTCAGGGCAGCGCGACTACAAAAGCGCCATCGTCGCGCAGCGCAAGCTCCTCACGGCGTGGCCCGACAGCCCGAAGGCGCCTGACGCGATGCTGAGCATCGCCAGCGCGCAGGAAACCACGGGCGACCGCCGCGCGGCGCAAAAAACCCTCGAAGACCTGATCGCGCGCTTTCCCTCGAGCAGTGCCGCGACGAGCGCGAAGCAGCGCCTGTCCGCCTACCCGAAGCGTTGAACGATCCCGACCCTGCGCAACTCGCCCGCTTAGTCACCGCGGGAGCGTTTCTCCTCGCTTTCATCTTCGGCGCGGTGGGGAACAAGACGCGCTTCTGCACCATGGGTGCGGTTTCCGACTGGGTGAACATGGGCGACCTCGGCCGCATGCGGATGTGGCTGCTCGCCATCGCCGTGGCGCTGCTCGGCTCGAGCGCGCTCCAGGTCGCCGGCGTCGTCGACCTCTCCAAGTCCATCTACCCCGGCCCCAACTTCACCTGGCTGTCGTACGTCCTCGGCGGCTTTCTCTTCGGCGTCGGCATGACGCTCGGCTCGGGCTGCGGCTCGAAGACGCTGATCCGCATCGGCGCCGGGAGCCTGAAGTCGGTCATCGTGTATGTGTTTCTCGGCATCGCGGCCTACATGACGCTGCGCGGCCTGCTCGGCGCGTTCCGCGTCGGCGTGCTGGAGAAGGCATCGCTTACCCTCGCGCCGGGCCAGGACCTGCCGTCGCTGCTGTCAACAGGGTTGGGTTTGTCGAAGGCCGCATGGACGGCGGTTCTCGCTGCCGTCGTCGGCGGTGCCATCCTCGCTTTCGTCTATGCGAGCCGTGAATTCCGCTCCAGTTTCGACTACACGCTCGGCGGCGTGGTCACCGGGCTGGTCGTGGTCGGCGGCTGGTATGTCAGCGGGCACCTCGGCCACCTCGCTGAAGACCCGAACACGCTGCAGGAAGCCTTCGTCGCCACCAATTCCGGGCGCATGGAATCGTTCTCGTTCGTCTCGCCGATGGCCTACACGCTCGACTACCTGATGCTGTGGACCGACAAGTCGAAGATCATCACCTACGGCATCGCCTCCGCGGCCGGCGTGATCGCCGGCTCCGCCGCGTATGCGCTCGCCACGCGGACCTTCCGCTGGGAAGGCTTCCGCGATGCCGAGGACACCGCGAGCCACATCATCGGCGGAATGCTGATGGGCTTCGGCGGCATCACCGCGCTCGGCTGCACCATCGGCCAGGCGATCTCCGGCTTCTCGACGCTCGCGCTCGGCTCGATCATCACTTTCGTGTTCATCGTGCTCGGCTCCGCCGCGACGATGAAGCTCCAATACTGGCGAATGGCCCGCGAGGGCTGATAAAATTTCGCCTTTTCCCGCGGGTCGTTAGCTCAGCTGGTAGAGCAGCGGACTTTTAATCCGTTGGTCGGCGGTTCGAATCCGCCACGACCTACCAATTCTGCAAGGCGATTCCGGTTAGGAATCGCCAACTGGCTTCGTCTGGTGCTACCAAGGAGCTACCGGGCCCCGCCTTCGCAACCCGACGGTCGGGAGTCCGAAAATCGAGGCCGCATGCTTAGGGGCGACGAGAAGTTCGTTATAGAGGCGCTAGCCGCTGCCTTCAACGGCGCATAGGGGCCAGGCGAAGACCCTCCCGACGCATACCTTCACGTAGGGGCCGATACCTTTCCGGTTGAGGTCACGACTCTAACGCAGCACGTGAGAACCGATGAAGGCGCTGTGATTTCTCGTCTCTCTCAAGACAGGGCCGCTATAGACCTATGCAATGCTCTGGACGCGCAGCTGCGGACTGAGATTTCAAATGATATTGGGGTGAGCCTTGTCTTAACGGCGCCCATTCAACAACCTAACAAACTGCAAATGCTCCTGGCAGGAGAGATACGAAAACGGATCGCGACTGGCGGTGTCCCGGTGTCTATTGATCTTCACCTCCTGGAGAATCCAGTTCGCCTCCTGATTCACGAGAGCGCGGGAGAGGAGAAAAAAGTGGTCGGCCTTATTGCCAATCGCAATTCAAGCGCAGACATCGCAGCGAACGCTGCGCACATCCTCGAGGATCGGATACGTGTAAAGGCAGAGAAGTGCAGATCGCTTCCGCCGCTCAATGGTATTTGGTTGGCATTACTCAACGACTACGATATTTTGGCCGATGAGGATACGTACCGACGCGTTCTTCCTCAAATCTCCGCCGAACATCCATTCCAACGGATCGTGCTCGTTTCGACGGCAGGACGAGTATCAACGCTTTATCCCGACTGATTGCGTTATCGGTAAAAGTGCTGGCTTAGCGACCAAACGGGTCGAGCGGATCAAGGTTTGGAGTAAGAATGCTCGACTCCGTGGCACGCGTCGCGTTCGCTGGAGGCATCCCGCTTATTACTTGATAAGCACCCGCGCAACCACGCGGGGCGAAGTTGTTCACATCACCAAGGTCTTTCCAGTCATAGAGGTTTAGGGCAAACTGGAGTTGACCCGTTTCAGTGGACGGTTTAGCGCTTGGGGCGCCTCAAACGCAACCGAGCGCGCGGGCCTGTGGGTAACCGCGTGCTCGTAATTCACTGAATGACGCCGTTCGAACTCGATCGGCGAGATGCGCCCGAGTCCCTTGTGACGCCGGATCGGGTTGTACCAACCTTCGATGAACTCGAAGATCGCCATGCGCACCTCCCTCGCGTCCTCCATTGCGCGCGCCGACGGCTCGCGCTTTGCCCACGCGTAGTAGCCGCTCGAGGAGACTCGAAACACGCGACACATCGTTCTCACCGGATATTCGGCCTGGTGCGCCGCTACGAACCCGAAGACTTCTTGGGCGTCGTGTCGGCCTCCCTCGCGAACCAGGCCGTGGCCTTTGCCAGGATCTCGCGCTCAACCCTGAGCTTGCGGTTCTCCTTGCGAAGGCGGCCGAGCTCCTCTCGCTCAACGCTCGTCAGAACATCATGGCGCTTGCCGCCGTTGGCGTCGGCTTGCGCGACCCAATTGCGAATCGTCTGCGCCGTGGGCTCGAACTCTTTTGCCAGCGCTTGCGGACTACGTCCAGACTGGACCAGCTCGACCATCTTCTGCCGGAATTCCGGCGGGTATTCAACGCGACTGCGGGGCATCGTGGACCTCCCTTATCCCATCATTGAAAAGTGTCCACGAAAGCGGGTCAACTCCAAACGTGACGAAATCGTAACGTAACAATCCGTTGGTCGGCGAGAGAAATTCAAGCCGCGCAAAGAGTTGGCACGTCGGCGTCGGAGTAAACGTGAACAGGGCTGCAACGTGCCCAGAAAATCCGTTGGTCGATCTTGAGTGGAACTACGAAACCCTGCGCACATTGATCCTCGTGCTCAAAACATAGAGTTATTGTTTTGGGACGTCTGCGGGACGACCTGCAGCACGTCCCAGTGCTCTACCACTTTCCCACTCGCGTCTAGCCGGAAGATATCCATGCCTGCCCAGTCCTTGTCCTTAAAGCCCGGCCATTCTTGGTGGCAATGCAGGACGACGTAGTCTCCCTCGGCGATTGCGCGCTTGTAGTGCGCGCGCTTGCCCGGATACTCCCGCGCCATCCGTTCGAAGTACGTGATGGAGGCCTCCTTCCCATCGCCGACGCCGGGATTGTGCTGGATGTAGACGCCGCCTGTGTAACGTTCGACGGCTTCTCGCGGCCTGCACCGATTGAACATCAAATCGTAGAACGCCATGACGGTTTGCTTGTTTCTCTCGAGTCTGTCCATGGTGCGACCTTCAGAGAAGGCGAAGTACGGGGCCGAGCGCCAAAGAGCCGTCACCGAGGAGGGACAGGACGACCAGGCCGACGATCCAGAACGCCGGATATTCCCAGCCGCCGTCTTTGTTGCTGAATAGCCAGCCGTTCTTCCCATGCACCAGGCCCGGGCACGCCGAGCGATTCGAAGTACTTTGCGGTGCCTGCCGGCGTGAACACTTTGATCTTGAGCCATGCGTGCGCATAGAACATAACGGCTACGGAGACGCGCAGCAGCAGGGCCGCATACGCGGAGAGATCTTGGTTGGTCATTTGTCCTCCCAACTCCAATGCCAATGAGCGACGGTTGAGGCGAGTGCGGCCGGAAGTGCCGACCGCGCTCTGATATTACTGACCCAAGCCGATTTGTTTCATGAAGTCCTGGTTGTCCCAGAACAGCCATTCGTGGTCCATCGTGTCGCCTTTCCAGTGCCCGATGGTGGCCATGCCGATTGCGAAGCGCTTGCCGGTCGGCTGGATGAACTTGCCGTCGCCGGTCGGCATGGGCTTGGTAAACGTGCCCGTCATGACGCCGGTTACGGCAGTCCAGGTGCCCGAGCCGAAGCGGATGGGGTGCACCTTGATCGTGATATCCGGGGCGAAGACGAAAAGCGCCTTCAGGTCCTCGATGTGCTTCTCGATTCCTTTCGTCTCGTGGCCGTCCGGCCAGGTCACAACGATGTCCTTCGCGTGGCTCTCGTGCAGCCGGTCCCATTTCTGGTTGCTGAAGACGTCGAAGTCGAGGGTGTCGAAGACCTTCAGGTTCCGCTCCACCGCGGGCACCTGCTTCTCGTGCGGCGGAGGCGGGGTAGTGGGTTTTTCGGCCGGCGATTGCGAGAGAGCAACGCCTGAGAAGGCCAGGCTGGCTGTCGCCACGAAAGTGATGACGGTATTGCGGTAGGTGGGTCTCACGGGTTTCGCTCCTTCCTTGGTTGGGGTCCGTGGAGCCACTGTAAGAGCTGGCCGCGCAAGGAAACAGTCCGGACGCCGGAAATGATTGTTACGATGAGTGTAACAATTAAGCGGGCGAGTGTGGATCTCCTCTACGCAATGCGAGTGTTTGTGAGAGTCGTAGACGCCGGGAGCTTTGTGCGAGCGGCCGAGCAGCTTAATACGTCGAACGCAGCGGTCACGCGACAGGTAGCGTCGCTCGAGAAGAAATTTCGAATCGCGCACTGCACCTTATGTTAATTTCGCTCGCCTTCGCACCCCCGGAGGGGAGCGATCGGAGCGGGTTAGTGATAAATTAAGGACGCACTTTCCCAGGGGGTCGATATGAACCGAGCTTTCCTAGGATTCGTGTTTGCAATGAGCCTGGTCGCTGCCTCCGTGCCGAGCGAAGCGCGCGCCGACGGCGACGACGATGATGATGACGATGCCCGCGGGCCCGACGGGGAGGTCGCCGAGCTCGTCGACAAAGTAGAGGCGGACAGAATCCAGGAGACCATCGAGAAGCTCGAGGCGTTCGGGACGCGGCATTCCTGCTCGGGCTCTCCCGCGCCGGGCCGCGGCGTCACTGGCGCCCGCGATTACATCTTCAAGCGCTTCAGCCACATCAAAGGCCTCGAGGTCAGGCTCGATCCTTTCCAGCAAGTGAGTTGCCCGACCGCGCCGACGTTCAACGTCGTCGCCTGGCTGCCGGGGACCGTCCATCCGGAGCGGTTGGTGATCATCGGCGGCCACTATGATTCGCGGACCATCGCCGTGAGCGACGCTGCGTCCGACGCGCCAGGCGCCAACGACGGCGGCTCGCAGTCGTCGCTCGTGCTGGAAACCGCCAAGGTCTTGTCCCACGCGAGACACCCCGCCACGCTCGTCTTCATCACGTTCTCAGGCGAGGAACAGGGGCTGTTCGGCTCCACCTCGATCGCCGCCAACCTCACCCGCTACTTCCCGAACGCGGCACCCGTCGCGATGCTGAACAGCGATATCGTGGGCGGCGACAACACGGTGAACGGGGCCGGCGAACTCCGGCAGTTCCGCCTCTACTCGTCGGGCACGCCACGAGAGACGGGATTGCGGACGCCGGACGGGTCGACCGACAACACGTCGCCTGCGCGCGGGCTGATGCGCTTCATCGGCACCTGGGGCCTGCCGTACGTGCCCTCGATGCAAATGGTGCCAAAGCTCCGCGAAGATCGTCCTGGCCGCGCGAGCGATCACCGCTCATTCCTGAACAACGCCATCCCGGCCGTGCGCTTCATGGAGACGGTAGAATGCTCTCCTTCGCCGGTGGACAATAGCTGCGGCGGTGCGCTGCCCTGCCCACCGCCCGCGACCACGCCGGTAAGCTGCACGAGCTTCGACACCTCGCACCAGCACTCGCCTGACGATCGTTCCCAGTTCGTCACCGCATCTTACACCGCGCGTATCGCGCAGGTCGTGGCCGCAACTGCGGCCAGCCTGGCCCGCGCGCCGCTCGCGCCGGGCAACGTCAAGGTCATCGGCAACGCAACCGCGGGCGTCGCGATGAGCTGGACGGCGCCGGCCAACGATCCCGTCGTCCAGTACGTCATCACGGCGCGGGCGACGACCGAGAACTTCTACCGGAACCGGGTCATCACCACGGGAACCAGCATGGCGGTGGCGCCGGCCGAGTTGGGGCTGGCGGCGGGCGAGAGCTTCTTCATCTCGGTCGCCGCGGTGGACGCCAAAGGCCACGAATCGCTCTTCGCGTATCCGGAGTTCCGCTGCGACGCGGCGGCCTGCGCGATCCCGCCCGGTGCGCTGGACGTGACGGTGCGCAAGTAGTCAGGTCGGCCGGCGGGCGCGTCACGCTGTTGCCATGCCGGGGTCCGGCGGTACGGCCAGCTCCCGTCGACTACTCGCCCTGACCGCGTTCGTGGCTGGCGACCGGCTCGCGCATGATTGGGGGCCGGGATACCGCGTCTACTTCGCGCGGGTCGGCCAGGTGATCGTTCTTCTCCTTTGCGGAGGAGACAACAGGACGCAGCGAAGGGACATCAACCGTGTCAAAGAGTATGACTGCGGTAGAGGGCTAGGGCGACGTTCTGATCTTTTTCATCAAGCGCCGGAAACACACGCAGAAAATGCGCGGTCAGCACATCGAGGTCCGCGCGGGGCGCGATAGCACTGGTCTGATCAGTCATAGCATGTATCCAATGTCGGAGGCGCCGGTCGGGTAGGCGAAGATGGCATCCTTCAAGTCGCTTGCCGTCATCTGCTTGCGGATCGCCAGTCCAAAGACGTTGATGACTTCGTCGGCGTGCGGGCCGACCAGGTGCGCTCCGAGCACGCGGTCGGTTCCTTCTTCCACGAGCACCTTGAATCCGTAGACCGGCTCGGCGGCTTGGCGGGCCGTATACCAGTCGGATGCCTTCTGTTTTTTGACGCGAAATTTGAGGCCTTGCTCCCGGGCCTCGTTCTCGTTAAGGCCGGCTGAGGCGATCGGCGGGATGCTGAAAGCAACACTCGGCACGCCGCGGTAGTTGGGTTGTCGTTGATTCCCGTTCAGCATGTTTTCAGCGGCTACGCGCCCCTCATGGGCTGCGACCGGAGTCAAAGGGGGTCCATTTGAGCCCGCATCGCCCGCGGCATAGACGGCGGCATTGGAAACGCTCTGCAGGAAATCGTTCAGCTTGATGCGTCCGTCCTCGGCATCGATGCCGGCAGCCTGCAAATCCAGCGGCCCGAGATCGGGCACGCGCCCTGCCGCATGAACTACGAGGTCAGCGTCGAATGTCTGTGGTGCGCCGCCAGCTGTCGCATGGACAGTGAAGTCGGACCCTCGCTTCTCGATGCGTTCGACACGCGTGTTGAGACGCACATCGATCCCGGCGTTGCGCGCACCTTCCATCAGCCAGCCTACAAGGTCGACGTCGAAAGGCTTGAGCATGCGCTCGGCACGCTGAACGACGGTGACCTTGGCGCCGGCGCGCGCCGCGATATGCGAAAACTCAGCGGCGATATAGCCGCCGCCGACCAGCACGATCCGCTTTGGCAACTCGCCGAGCTCGAGAAATTCGGTGCTCGAGACAAGGTGCTCCTCGCCGGGCAAGCCCAGGCGGGCCGGAACCGCGCCCACTGCGATGAGAACGAAACTGGCGTCGAGCTCGTCAACGCCGACGGCTACGGTGTGCGCATCACGGAATCGCGCGCGGCCGTGATAAGTATCGATGCCTTTCTTGGCGAAGCTGCGTTCCATCATGGCGGGCACTGGAGCAGTGAAGGTTCGCTTGAACCCCATCAGTTCGCGCCAAGCCATCGAGGGCTTCCCGGCCACGCCCTTGCCCTGCATGCGGTGAGCATGGTCGATCGCCTCCGCTGCGCCGACTAGCACCTTCTTTGGATCGCAGCCGCGAAGCGCGCAAGTGCCGCCGAAGGGCAGGTAATCGATGACCGCAACGCGCCAGCCAGCCGCCCGGCAACGGAATGCTGCCACTGTCGCGGCGGTGCCCGTCCCGATGACGACCAGATCGTATTTGCTCACTTGCACTTTCGAACTACCGCATAAATCGTCAAGCCCACAAAGAACGCGAGCGCCGGCAGGAGAACGTAGTCCAGGTAGCCGGTCACCGCACCGAGGCCCACAGCGCCGAGGAGCACTACGAGCACAGGCGTGAAGCAGCAAAGCGCCGCGATGACGGTGCCGATGACTCCGGCGCCAAGGAGCCTGTTGTTACCTGTCATCCGCTAGCCGCAGCAGGATTTCTGCGCCTGGATGGGCGGGCACTTGACGGAGCCGAAGGAGCAAAACACGCAGCAATCGCCGGGATTTGGCTTCAGCACGGCGCCGCAACTCGTGCATTGGTAGAAGAACTGACAGGCTTCCGTCGGCATGGACTCAGACTTCGCGAAGCCGCATTTCGGGCAGGTCAGTATCGATTCAAGTATCGGCTCGCTCATGGTCTCGGCTTCGACGGATAGCCGGCGTTCGCGGTGGCCTTGGTCAGCGCCTCGACAGATGCCTTCGCATCGTCAAAGGTCACGACCGCTTCCTTCCTCTCGTAGCTTGCGTTCACGCTCGATACGCCTGGCACCTTGGAAAGCGCCTTCTTTACGGTGAGGGGACACAGCTCACAGGACATCCCGGGGACATCGAGCGTGACGGTCTTGTCGGCGGCGAGGCCAGGACCGGCGAGCAACGCAGCCACGCTGGCGGCAAAGAATCTGAGCATTTTCATATCCAATCCTTCAGTAAAAGTAGCGAGCAATGTAAGGGAATGCGAGCATCACGACCAGCAGCGCAGCGGCGATCCAGAAACCCATCTTGTAACCACGATGGACCGCAGGAACCGCGCATGCCTCGCCAGGCGCGCAATCAGCTTGCGGGCGGTACACCAGCTTCCAGGCGAAACCGAGAGCAACCAGTGCGATCGCAATGAAGAACGGTCGATAGGGCTCCAGAACCTGAAAGTTCGCGAGCCAGGCGCCGCCGATGCCAAGGCTGACGAGCACGAGCGGGCCAAAGCAGCACGCGCCCGCCAGCAAGGCGGCAATGCCTCCGACGGCAATAGGAGCAGATTTCAACGTATTCCTTTCCCAAGCGTTCCTGACGGCGTTAAGCTTATTTCCGTAGTCAACTACGGAATCAAGACCCCCGATGGCACAGAACGAAGCAGCGGAAATGAAGATCGGCGCGCTCGCCGAACAAAGCGGCATTCACGTTGAGACGATCCGGTACTACCAAACCTTGGGGCTGCTGCCGAAGCCGGGACGGGCGCACGGCACCGTACGGCGTTACGGCAAGGAGGCGGTAAGCCGTCTCCGCTTTATTAAGCGAGCTCAGGGGCTCGGGTTTTCATTGGACGAGGTGAAGCTTTTGCTGGAGCTATCAACGGGTGAGCACTGCCGGGAGACCTGCGTTCTCGCGGAGCGCAAGCGAGAGCTCGTCGCCAAGAAGATCGCAGATCTGCGTGCGATTCAGTCCGCGTTAAACAGCCTCATCACCGCGTGTGGCAGCGGCAAGCGCGGTCACGGATGTCCCATCATCGAGAGCCTCTCGATCGAGGAGCGACGCGGCGCGCCGAGAAAGTGAAACGTGGGGAAAACGTGGGGATTCGGCGGGCGTTGGCGGGTCTTGGCGAGTGAGGGCGGGCCATGAAACAACAATTTAGGAGCATGTCCGCCAACTTTTAATCCGTTGGTCGGCGGTTCGAATCCGCCACGACCTACCAATCTCTCAAGAGCTTAGAAGTGTCCTAGGCTCTCTTTGCGATGGCGACGCCGCCTTACTTCGGGCGGCCAATTAGAGTTTCGCCGGCACCTCATCAAGGAACGTCAGCATCAGAGAGATGCGGCCATCTCGCACCAGAACCACATCGACGCCCTTGATAGGCTCCTGGCCCGGTCGTCCAAAGCTCCAAGCCAAGCGCCCGCTTTCGTGGAGTAGATCGACAGGCCGAAGCTCACTCAAAACGTAGTCAGGAAATCGCCGATGCAATGCCGCGATCACACGATCGAGTGCATCTCGCCCATGGC
>WNFI01143224.1_pt2 | contig 11341 bp, 7 predicted proteins | sample 5400471 | NCBI WGS metagenome assembly WNFI01 (sample SAMN13153348, study PRJNA577476) | soil metagenome | isolation source: 100 cm saprolite on Douglas fir-dominated hillslope | place: USA:California | collected 2013-09-17
AGCCGGTTGAGTTGCGAGGCGGCCAGCACAAACACGGCGCAGGAAACCGCGACGAAAACGACCACAAACTTTTGCGAAAGCGCTCCGGCGGGGATGGCGCGGGCGGCGGTGCGAGGGTTGGCCGCGTCAATCCGCGCATCGGCAATGCGATTGAACGCCATGGCCGCTGAGCGCGCCGAGACCATGCACAGCACGATCCAGCCGAGCTGCGATGCCCGGGGCATGCCTCCCGCGGCCAGCATGGCGCCACACAAGGCGAACGGCAGCGCAAAGATCGAGTGCTCCCACTTGATCATCTCCAGCGTGATCTTGATGTTCGAGAAGATAGGCACCGGACATTCTAAATCAGCCGCAGATGGACGCAGATCATGCTGTAAATCCTTGCTGCCCGATCAGCGGCACAAAGCGGCAACCTGCGAGCGAACTGACGGTAATGGTCCCGTTCTGCTGTTTGTGCGCCACCTGCAGGGTTTGCTGATGGGAATCTCCCACGGGGACCACCAGCCTTCCCGCGGGCGCCAGTTGTTCCAACAGCGCCGGAGGGACCCGCGGAGCCGCCGCGGCAACGATGATGGCATCAAAGTTCGCGTGCTCAGGCAAGCCGAGTGAACCGTCTCCGGTGATCACAGTAACGTTTCTGTATCCCAGGCGTTCCAGCGTGTGACTGGCGTTGGCGGAAAGCGCGGGGCAACGTTCCACGGCAAAAACCTGGGCCGCGAGTTCAGCCAGCAACGCCGTCTGATAGCCCGAGCCAGCACCAATCTCCAATACGCGGTGCTGCGGCATAATTTCTGCGGCCTGAAGCATGATGGCAATCATGTAAGGCTGGGAGGTGGTTTGCTGCTCGCCGATGGGGACAGGATGGTCGGCGTAAGCATCTGGCCAGTGTTGCGGACTGACAAACTCATGCCGCGGGACTTTGCTCATCGCATCCAGAACGCGCTGGTCCTGGATGCCGCGCTTGCGGACCTGGACTTCCACCATGGCAAGGCGCTCTTCTAAAAATGGCTCCTGAGAACTCTCGGTCATGGTTACCTCTTGGGTTACTTCTTGCGGCGACGAATGTGGACGTCAAACCCAAGAACGCCGTTCTGGTCCCTCACGGCTACGATGGAAACATTCTTATCAACGTTGTATTCCAACTGGACCACCGTTTCCGTGGACTGGGTCAGGTTCGTAATGTAGGTGAGCGTGATGTTGTTGTTGATTTGCTGCTCAATCGTGACCCGCGCGCTGGGGTTGTTTCCCGAGCCAACGAACTGCGGATCAATCTTGACCCGGCTGTTGCCAAAAAGTCTCTCCACGCGGTCGTTGACGGCGGCGTCCAAGGCCTGGCCCAGAATAGCGTTGGAAGCCGTGGCCGGGTCACTCGTGTTCTGGCCAGGCTGGGCGGCGTGGTACAAGTCCTGTCCCCGGGTCCGGCCGAAGGCCAGCAAAGCGATGATATCGGTATTGGACAGCGGCGGATCAGAGCGATACGTCATGCTCAGCCCTTTGCCGCTGGCCATGGTCCCATGCAGGCCGATGGTGATGTCATAGTTCTGGACCCGGGCCGACATTTCGATGTTCACCACCGGCTCGATGGTGAGCGGGTTACTGAAGCTGATGTCGCCGCGCTCCAGGCGGTACTTGGTGCCGTTGAAGAAAACGTCACCCTCGGCGATGTTCACGCGTCCCATCACCGCCGGGCGCGCGGCCGTCCCCCGCACGCGCAGGTCCAGATCTCCGGAGAGCTTGGCCAGAGTGGTTTCCACGCGCAGCTCCGGCATGGAAGTAATGTGCACGTCGATCCGCAGGTTGTCCAGGAACGGGTTCAGGCTGGAAAGCGACGGCGTATTCTTGGTCTCGGCAAGAAACGAGCCAAAATCAAAGCGCGGGTTCATGCCGAAGCGGGTCAAGGTGATATCGCCGGAGAGTAAAGAACTCTTCGCCGATCCGGTGTAGCGCAGGCTGGCGTCGGCGGAGGAACTGACTCCGGGCGGGTAGCGCAAGCGGACATCTTTGCCGGTAGCGGTCAAATCAAAGTAGAGTCCGTTGCGGTACGCCAGGAAGCCGCCCAGGTTGAGTTCACCGCCGCCGCTGTGCGCGGTCAGCTTCTCAATCTGGACGTGGTCCTGGGCAAAAACCATCGTGCCTTGAATGTGGCTCAGTCCGTTGGGCAGATCAACCAGTGAAACGCCGGCATCGGCCAGTTCTATTCGTCCGCTCGTCTGGGGACGGGCCAGGCTTCCCGCAACGTCCACGGTAAAGGTGGCCGGACCGTAAGCCAGAATGTTGGGATTGAAGCCATGCGCCAACTTAAGATCTAACCGCCCCTTGGTATGCAGGTCCAGCGCGTGATCGCCGGAGAGCTGTATGTTTCCGTGCATGGAAAGGTCTGTATCTTGTCCCACCAGGTGGAACGGGTCCACGCGCACGACCTCACGGTCCATCGAGAAATGAATGGGGCCATCGTTCTGTAGTTTGATGTTTTCGACGTCGGCGGAAAGCTGACTGACATTGCCGGTGATGTTGAGGTCACGCGGCCTCTTCATCGGACCGTGCACTTCAATCGAACCGGCCATGGAAGAGCGGCCGGTGACCTGGCCTTGCAGGTAGGCGCGGATCAGGGGATCGAAATCAAGGTGGGCAAACTGCACGGTCATTCGCCCGGGAAAGTCGTTGACCAACTGCACGCTGCCCTCCAGGTTGAGCGTGGCGTCCTCGAAAAATGACCGGCCGCGCACGATCAGGTCGGCGCCCTGGGTTTCACCCACCACGTGCACGCTGCCCACGATTTCGTGATTGAGCATCAAGTTGGCAATATCCAACCGGCCATTAATAACCGGCGCGCCTGCTCCTCCGGACCCGGAAACGTGAAGTGCCGCTTTGCCTTCCATGGTGAACCGGGGCAGTTGCCAGCGATGGAGGGTTGCCAGCTCAATGTTGGCCCCGGTCAGATCAAAACGAAAACTCTTGTTGCCCAGGTCATACGCGAGAGAGCCAGTAAGCTGCGCGCCGTTATGCGCCAGCGCGATATTGCTCAGTTGCACTTCCTTTCCCGCCAGCCGGACCTGGCTGCGGAAATCGCGGAATGGCTCGCCGTACACCGTCAGCTTTGCAATCTGCAGGTTGCCACTGCCGCGCAGGTTGTGGACGGTGCCGGAGGTATGCGCGTCCGCGCTCGCAACTCCCGTGACGGGATAGTTCAGCCCCGCCAGCGCTTGAATGTCCGCAACATCGGCGCTATCGACGCGAAGATCAATGGTGAGCTGGCTGGTGTATTCGTCGAACATTCCCTGACGCAGGCCAACCGTTGCCGAAAACCCGGCTTGCATCTTTCCGCGCCGCAGCATACCGCGTTGCAAAGTCAGGCTGGAAGGCGAATAACTCAAGTCGGCCGCCAGCGAGTCCCAATGTGTGAGCGGCGCCGAGTTCGGCCGGGCGCTGTGTGGAGCGGCGGCTCCGGCCTGCTGAGGGAGTCCAATTTCCGTGACAAAATTTTCCAGCTCAACCCGGCCGCGAGCGGAGAGCGCGTCCAGGTCCCCGAAGATGGTGCCGTTGAACGCGGCGTGACCTCCCACGGAAACCGGGATCCGTGTGCCCGGGCGCAGGGCGTCCAGCGCTGGCTGGAGTTCATGCAGATCGGTGGCATTTACCGCCAAATGCGCTTGCGCTCTCCGCGAACCAAGCTCTCCGGTGGCATTCACGTGGATGGCGCGAGTAGACAGGCTCAGGCTGGCAATATTCAGGGTGCGTATGTCGCCGTGATAAGTGGTGCGTAAGTGCGCGGTAACGGGAACTTCGCGCGCGGAAGGGTTCGCAGGCGGAGCAACATCGAGACTGATCTCGGCGACCGCATTCTTGGGCAAGCCGGACCAGGAAGCTTTGATCTCGCCGGACGCGCTTCCCGCCAGATCAATCTTGTTGAGCGGCAGCCGGGCCGTGGAGATGGCCGCGGTCATCTGCCCGATCTGCACGCGGGAAAACTGCAGACTGGCTGTGCCGCGCTGTTGCGGCGAAGATTTTCCTGCCATTGCGGATGCGCGCCAGTTCGTGATCTGCGCCTCACCTTGCGCGCTCCCGCCAAAGGCCCGCACCGTGAGGCGGGGAAGATCGATTTTCTCAGGCGTGAGAGAGAAAGGGGAAGCCACATCAATTCCGGAGGCGCGCCAGGGCAAAGACAAAGAAGCGTGCTGCCACTCCAAGCCATGAATGGCCACATCACCCTGAGAAGAGTAGCGGCTGTTTTGAAAAGTGAGTGTGCCTTTCAAATCGGCGCGCCCGGCGCGGACCTCAGAAACCCTGGCTTGCCGCGCCACTTCCGGCAAATCGAGCGAGGCAGCATATTGCAGTTGGATTTCAGGATGGCTGTAGTTGCGCACGGTGCCGCTGGCCTGCAGAGTGGAATGTCCGGTGGAAAGCTTCAGCGACTTGATTTCGGCATCGGTGGCGCGCAACAGGACGTGCAATTCCACTTCGCCATTGACCGGCGCATGATTGCGCCAGTGAGCGGAGCGCAGCGAGACGGCGATATTGACATCATAGCCCTTGTCTTGCCGCGAATAATTCATGCGCGCGAACAATCGTTCGCCCGCCATCTCGAAAGGAATCCGTTCTTGGTTGAGTATGAGCGTACCACCGTTGACATCCACGCGGTTCACGGCCAGATCAAAGAGACGCTGCGTGAAAAGGCCCTGACCGCGGGTTGGCGGCAAAGGCTGATTGGTAGTGCCGTCTGCACCGACCATAAGGTGTACCGTCAAATGATCGATGGCCACCTCTCGCAACGCAATTTTACGCGAAAGCAGGGAGACAATCTTGAGCCGCACGGAAACGCGGTCCGCCTGAACGTAGGGCGTTTCGCCGGGCCCCTCCAGGCCATGAATGGTGACCCCCCGCGCTACAAAATGCAGCTGGGAAAGGGTCCAGGAAAAGGACTGTATTTCTACTTTCCCGCCGGTCATCCGCTCCAGTTCAGCCACGACCCTTGCGCGAACCGTCTCCCGGAAAGAATCGCTGTTGAGGTAAATAGCAAGCCCCGCCACTGTGCCCAGCAGCAGGATGAAGGCCCGCACCCATCTGAAACGGCGTTTTTTCGGAGGCGCGGCGGGTTTAGGCGTACTCATGGATTGGCTCCGTGGGCCGGGTTGCTACCGGATGCCACCATCTTTTCGATGTGGGCTTGCGCGCGAAGGGTTTGCAGCCATTCGTTCAACATGTCACCCATGCGCTGTTCGACCAGGACTTTTTCGATCTTGCCCGAGACATCTGCCAGCAGCGCAGAACCCGGAACTCCGAGAGCAAATGGTCTTCGATATCCTGCTGGGTCAGGCCGTAACCGGTCAGGATTGTCTTCCAACTTTCGTCGGTGGCCGCGTTGGAGAGCTTCCCGCGGACTTCATTCACGCGCGCAGCCAGCTCTTCCGGCGTGGGATCCAGCATGGCCGGATGGACGATTTGTTGCTCCAGCAGCGACCGGTCAATCAACCGGTCTAGCACGCCCAGGGTGTCCGGCCGGTCCCGTTTGTCGTTGTCCAGCGGCTTGCCTTGCAGCAGAGATTCCACCCGCGCGGCCTGGTCCAGCTCGCTCTCCAGGATCACGTGCTTGTTCACCACCGCCACCATGCGGTCCACCACCACCTGGGCACGACACAGGGTGACGGCAAACAGCAGGAGCACGAGCTGGCGATCAATTCGCATCAAAAGGTCTGCCCTATATTAAAGAAGAAATTGAAATGTTTAAGCACTTGCGAAGATGGCACCGCCGGAGGCGGCGGGGCGCCGATGGGGAAAGCCGGCGGATTAAGATTGTAGCCCAGATCAAAGCTTACCGGCCCGATCGGCGTATGGTAGCGGATGCCGCCCCCCACGGCGTGGGAGAGGTAATTGAAATTACAGGTCTGCGCAGCGGGATTGAGACATGTGTCCCGTTTGGGTTGTGAGACCTTGAGGAAGCTGTTCGCCATGTCACTGGACGTGGAAAAAACGTTGCCCATGTCATGAAACACCACCACGCTCAGGTTGTTGCCCACAAAAGGCAGCGGCAAGGGCGGCGAGCGCAGCTCCAGGTTGTTGATGAACAGGGCCTCTCCTCCGAGCGGGAAGCCTGTGGTCAGGTCGCGCGGACCGGCCTGATTGATGCCAAAGCCGCGGTGCGAAGTGCTGCCACCGGCGAAAAAGCGCTCCGGCAGCGGGGCAAACTGCGTGTCGCTAAAGGGTTCCTCCACGCCGATGCGCGTGGACCGTGCAAACACCCAGCGTCGCCTGTGAAACTGGTAATACGTGGAGTTTTGCACGACCGCGCGAGTGAAGTTCGTCTGCGAACCGAGGGCGCCGGAAGCGACGCCAACATCGAAAGTGGAGAACGAGCCCTTGCGGGAATCGATAGGGTTGTCGCGCGTGTCCCGGATGTAGCTGAAATCAGGCATGCTCACCCGCACCGGCCGCGAGAAAAGCGGAACCAGGTTGGGATCGATCACCAGATTGTCCGTGCTCACCCGGCGGTAGATGAGCCGGTACAGAAGAGTGGTCGCTCGATTCAGGTTCTGTTTGATTTCCGCCGAACCTTCCAGCCGATTCGCCGTAAAAGTGCGCACATCGTTGGTCTGCTCGTAGAAGGCGGTAATGTCCAGAGTCAGTGTCTCTGAATCGAACCAGCGCGGCTGGGTGTAGCCCAGCAGCGCCAGCTTTTCCAGGACGCCGTAGCGGGTTTTGAGCGTGAGGGTGTGGTTGCGTCCGCGAAAATTCTGACGGGTAACGTCAAAGGACACGCGCGGGCTGGCCCCGGTTTTTCCCTGCGGATTGGTGGTTCCCGTGGGTTGGCCGGTCTGCACTTCCAGTCCGCCGCCGTAATTGAAGGTATAGCGTTTGGCCTCGGCCAACTGGAAGTTGAGGTCTTTGTGCGTAGCTTCTCCGTCCGGGTTTTGCACCGCCATGCCCACCTCATTGAAGATGCCCAGGTCATACAGGCGGTTTTGCGAATCCAGCATTTTCCGCTGGCTGAGAGGCTCGCCGGAGCGGACCTTCATCTCCCGTTCCACCACGAACGGCTTGGTGAAGTGCAGGCCGGAGATCAGTACCTTGTCCACAAAAACTTGCTGGCCTTCGGTTATTTTGTAAGTGAGGTCGATCTTGTTGGGATCGCCGGCCTCAGGCTGGGCGGCGTACTCAAACTTCACGTTGGGAAACCCGCGGTTGGAATAAGCGTTCATCACCTCGGTCTGGTCGTTGATCACGGTTGAATCCGAGTAGGGCTGCCCTTCCCCGGCGCCGATGAGACTCCGGCGAATTTCATTCTCTGAAATGGCGGCGTTGCCCTCGATGGTGAGCTTGCCTACCATGGTCTGCGGGCCCTCGTGGATATTGAGGCTCACCTGGATGTGTCCTTTTTTTTCCAGATAATTGTCCTGAACTTCGGGTGCGACCTTCACCTGCAAAAACCCGTTGCTGTGATACAGATTTTCAATCGCTTGGATGTCCCGCGCCAGCATAGACTGGCTGAACAGGCCATGCAGCAATAACCCTCCTGCCGGCTGCATCGCCAGACGTTCGCGGATTTCCTCCCGCCGAAAATACCGGTTGCCCTGGATGACCAGGTTGGCAAACTTGTGCCGCGCATTTTTCTCAACCCTGAAAAACACGTCCAGCCGGCCTTCGCCCGCTTGCTTCTGGGCAAAGCTGACCTTTACGTCAAAGTAGCCCTGAGTTTGAAAATAGTCCTGGATGTTGCGCGCCCCTTCGTTCAGCAGGTCGTCATCGACCGCATTTTCTTCAAAGACCGGGACCAACTTTTTCATCAGTCCCCGGCGCAGTTTGGCGCCTTCTACTTTAATGTCCACGGCAGGTCCGCGGGTAATATCGAAGGTGTAATCCAGGCTATTGTTCTGAGCATGGTACACCCGTTGGGTCAGGACCACCTGGGCTTCCAGACGGTCCTGTTTTTGCAGGCGTTGGCGCAGGCGCTTCAGCGCCCGGGTAGCCTTGCCTGCTGTCACAAGGTCTCCGGAGCGCAGCTTGGCTATGTTGCGGATTCCTTCCGCGCTATATCCCGGCGAACCGGTCACCAATACCTGCCCCACCCGCGCCTGCTTGCCTTTGTTCACAACAAAAAGCACTTTGACTTGCTGATTGCGGGAGTCCCATTCGTACAACGGCTCGATGGAGGCCTGAAAGTATCCGCCTTCCTGACCTAAGAAGTAATTCTCCTGGACAGCAAAAACCAACATTACCTCGCCCTGCGAGTTGCGCTGGGCTTCCACCTGGATCGCGGCAAAACGCCCGGTATTGTAAAGCGCCTGGACCGATTGCCGGACCTTGTATTTGTCCAGAGGCTCGTTCATTTTTTGCGCCAGCAGCGGCTCCAGCCATTCCGGGTGCTCAACAGCTGGTCCAGTGATCTGCATCGAAGCTACCTTGGTTCCCTGCAAGCTGTTGAGGCCGCCTGCGATACCTTGGTCCGCGGAACCAGCCTGGGTAGCCGCTGGCGATTGCGCAGGAGCAGCCGGCTGCTGCGCTGCGCACACACCCAGCCACAGCACATGCGCCAGGTAAACTGGTAGAAGACGCGGCAAAAAAATTCGCCCCTTTTTTTGTGGAAGTCGTCTTGCTTACTTCGATGGCAGCAGCTTGGGCCATCGTTGCACTCGCACAGTCTCAATTCCGGAAAAGACCAACTTCTAAAACGTTGCAGCCAAACACCTATAATAAACAGAGCCATGAACTTCGAGGACCGATATTCGCGCCAGCTACTCTTTCCAGGCATCGGCAAGGAAGGTCAAAAGAGGCTAGCGCTGGCCAAGGTGGCGGTGGTAGGCTGCGGCGCCACCGGCACATGCGTTTCCGCCCTGCTGGCGCGGGCCGGGGTGGGCCGGCTGCTCATCATCGACCGCGATTACGTGGAACCCAGCAATTTGCAGCGCCAGTCTCTGTTTGACGAAGCGGACGCCGCTGAGTCACTACCCAAAGCCATTGCCGCGGCAAGAAAGATTGCTGCTTTCAATTCCGAAGTGCAAGTCCAGGCGGAAGCCGCCGACCTCACCCCGGAAAACATTCACGCCCGGCTCGGGGATTCTGACTTGGACCTTATTCTTGACGCCACCGACAATTTCGAGACCCGCTATCTCATCAATGATTTCGCGGTGAAATACTCCAAGCCCTGGATTTACGCGGCTGCCGTGGCCGCCTATGCCGTCACTATGAACGTGATTCCCGGGGAAACCGCATGCCTTTCCTGCATCTTCCCCGCCCCGCCCCAAGGCGCGGTGGAGACCTGCGATACCGCCGCCCGCCCCGGCTGCCCAACCTGCGACAAGCATGAATTCATCCACTTAGCCGGCCAAGGCCGGCCGCAGATCACTTTGTGCGGCAGAAACTCCGTCCAAATCCACGAACGCCACCGTCCCGTAGACTTCGCCGAGCTGACCGGGCGGCTCCAGCCCCACGGCAGGGTGAAGCATAACGATTTTGTCCTGAAGTTCTGGCGCGAGCCGTACGAACTGACTCTATTTCCCGACGGGCGGGCCATCATCAAAGGCACAACTGACACCGCTGTGGCGCGCAGCCTCTACGCGAGATTTGTGGGCAACTGAAAAAGTGAGCGTCCCATTAGCGGGCGCGCCTGGTTTTTGTTATCGTTTCCCAAGCAGATTGCATCGAGGAAATGATTGAGCGCCACCGCCCCAACACCAAAGTCCCTGCTTCGCCGCACCATGGGCTTCTGGGACGTGCTTCTCTTCAACATTGCTGCCGTGCTCGGCCCGCGCTGGATTGCGGCGGCGGCGCACAACGGCACTTCTTCCATCAGCCTGTGGGTGCTGGCCGCCGTGCTCTTCTTCCTGCCCACCTCGCTCATCATTATTGAGCTCTCCACGCGCTATCCAGCCGAGGGTGGCCTCTACGTTTGGAGCAAAGAAGCGTTTGGCGACTTCCATGGGTTTGTGGCTGGATGGGCCTACTGGATTTATACGTTCTTTTACTTCCCCGGACTCCTGACGGCCAGCATGGCCATGTCGGTTTTCATCGGCGGGCCGAAATATGCGTGGCTGGCAAGTAATCCACATTACTTATTGTGGTCATCGCTGGGATTGCTGGCAGTGGCGGTTTTTTTCAACCTGATTGGACTGAATATCGGCAAGTGGCTGCAGAATGCCGGCGGCGTTGCCACCTACGTTCCTCTGCTGATGCTGGTTGGCATTGGCGCTTACCTGGGATTGCATCACGGCAGCGTAACTCACTTTTCCTGGAAGTCGTCGCTGCCGGTTTGGAACTGGGATACGGTCAATTTCTGGTCGAACATCGCATTCGCTTTCACCGGCATGGAGCTGGTATGTGCCATGAGTGAAGAAGTGCGCGACCCAAGGAAGACTTTTCCCCGGGCGATTTACGCTTCTGCCGCACTGATTGCCGTGATCTACATCGTCGGCACGGTAGCGTTGCTCGCCATGCTCCCGGCCGGCAGCGTGGACGTACGCAACGGAGTGTTCCAGGGCATCAGCGGAGGCTCAGCCATCCTGGGCGTTGCCTGGTTCGGAGTTCTGGCTGCTTTGCTGGTGACGGTGGGCAACGCCGGGGGTATCGGCGCCACGGTGGCCGGCGTGGCCCGGGTGCCGTTTGTCGCCGGCATTGATCATTACCTGCCGTCTTTTTTCGGCAAGATCCATCCGCGCTGGAAGACGCCATACATTGCCATTCTGATCCAGGCAGGAATCTCGGGAGTGATTTTGGTGTTTTCCCAGTTTAATGCCACCATCGTTGAGGCCTACCAGTTCCTGGTGGACATGGCGGTGATCCTGTATTTCATCCCGTTTCTATATATGTACGCCGCGGCCATCAAACTCGCCTACCGCCCTGACCGGGCGGCCAACGACCAGACCGTCCTGGTTCCTGGAGGGAAAATCGGCATCTGGATCACCGGCTCTCTGGGCTTCCTTATTACTCTGGGCTCGATGGCTTTGGCAGCAATTCCCCCGGGCGGCGTAAAGAGCAAAGCGATGTTCGAAGGCAAGCTGGTCTTCTGGACGGTGGCATTTATCGGCTTTGGCCTGGTTCTGTACTGGCGCGGGGCGAGAACCAAGGCAAGCGCGAACGCGCTGGCTTCTTAACGCAAAGCTTTTTTTGAGACCGTGATAGTGAGTAATTGGGTAATTTTGGAGACCGACCACGGCTTCGGGAATAAAACGGCTTCAGGACGCGGGTAAAACTTACATCCTTCGAATCGGGGTGAGTCGCATCCAAATCTCCTGAAAACGGGTACCATTACCTAGATACGGGGGCCATTCGGGCGCACCTCCAGACAACGAAGCAGCGACTCGGCCGCATCCTATGGATTAACGGCCTCCCAAGAGGCAAATTGACTCAAGCC
>WNFI01295649.1_pt1 | contig 11341 bp, 9 predicted proteins | sample 5400471 | NCBI WGS metagenome assembly WNFI01 (sample SAMN13153348, study PRJNA577476) | soil metagenome | isolation source: 100 cm saprolite on Douglas fir-dominated hillslope | place: USA:California | collected 2013-09-17
CGCATCCCGGGGTTAACCCGTTAAGCCGTAGCCAAAGCATGTGGCGTGTGACATGTGATGCGTGACGAGCGGACAAACCACAGAAATGGAACGCGGAGGCCGCTGAGGAGAAGGGAGGTCGCAGAGAATTTTTTAAGAGATTTCGGACTGCCTCTGTGACCTCCTTTCCCCTCCGTGCCCTCTGTGTTCAAAAAATCTTGTCCTCTGATGCAACACCTGCTTTCGACAAAAAAGACTCAGTGGCTTTCGGTCCTGCCGTTGCTCGTGCCTTTTTTTGGATTGTTAGTTTTCGTCCATGATTTCCGAGTTAGGCTTGGAGCTATGAGCGTTTTCTTCGCGTCCATGTTCATCGTAGCGCGAGCAAGGCGTTTTCATCCGCTAACGCAGGGTCTGATCGCATTCTCAGGAGTGACCTGTGCGTTAATCCTCGCAGTCCTTTCGTTTTACCGTGCCAGATGAGTGGATACTGTGAAGCCAAAGAGCCGGTCTTCGACAATCGATCACTGCGTGGGCGGTTTGGCTCAAAAAGCGGATAAAATTCGCTCCAAGGAGCAGAGGCGCAAGTTGAGAAACAAATTATCTGACTTTGCGCCTTGGCGTCTTTGCGCGAGTTTTTCTAACGGTTCACTTATTGATGTCTTGTTTCGCTTCCAGCCGGTGGATCAGGTTATCGAAATTCTTCTTTTGCGCTTCGTCGCCGGTTCCAGCCTGGGCGGCTTTGATTTCCTTGATCGCCGTTTCGAAATCTCCCGCGGCGGAAGAGAGGCGAGCCTGCGCGGCATGCGCTATCCATTCGTTCGGAAAACGCTTGGCGACCGTGCGGAAAACGGCGAACGCTTCGTCGGGTTTCTTATCGAATTGGAGCTGGCGTCCGTAAAAATATAGCTGCTTCGACGTGGCGAGCTGCATGGCGTGGTCCAGAACTTTTGTGGCTTCAGCCTGGCGATTGAGGGCGGCGAGCACGCGCGACTTCATTTCCACCGTTTCGAACCGCTCTTCTATTTGGATCGATTGATCCGCCCATTTTAGGGCTTCTTCGAGATTGATTTTGCGGACTACGCAGTAGAACGCGGCCTCGTTCCAGGTTTCCCAATAAAACTGGCCACCGCCGCGCAATTCTTCGCGGATCTTTTGAACGATCGCATCGTCACTGGTCGAAACGACAAAAGGCACCGCGAGTTTTTCCCATTTCAAGGTAACCAAAACGGAGTCGGATTTCAGGTCTTCCATTTCATAAGTCAGCGCTTCGTGCATCTCAGATGGTTTGGATTTCACAGATACGCGCAAAGCGTCTTCGTTTTGATCGTAGGAGAAAGCGCCCCAGGCGGTTGATGCTTTCGAAAATATAATGGTCCAAGCATCCGCGGTCGGAATCATGTGCAGACCATAGGTGCCTCGTGCGAGAGAGTGTCCTTCGATGGATACGGGTTCGGAGAATTCGATGGTGGTATTCTCGTTCGCGCCTGCCCGCCAGACCTGCCCATAAGGCACCAGACCATCCCAAACTTTGCGTCCACCCACGAGCGCGCGGTGATAGGCGACAGTGATGTCAGTCAGGCCGATTCGCTGGGAAACGACTGCGCGCTGGCTGATCTCGGGTAGCGGAATCAGGCTCTGCGCGTGTGCCAGCTCTGATACACCGCCGGCGGCGAGGACAATAAAGAAAACAAAACTGCTCTTGGGGAATCTCATTCCGCAGCGTGATGTTCTGCGCGGGGCGACGTCAAAGTAACCTCGATCAATGGTCACTGGGCAGCGGTGAACGGTGCGAATTTTGCGGGGAATGGTCGCAATCGCTGAAAATTAAGAAATCTGCACGGCGCGATGGCTCAAAAAAATTAGCCACAAAAGATCTCAAAGAAAAATTTCCTGGGCTCTATGTGATCATTCGTGGCTAAAAATCCGATCCTAACGCTTTGGTCGTGGCCATTCTCTCCGCAGATTTTAGGATCTTAATGGCTCGCATTTATCCCTACTTCGCTGCCAGAGCGGCCTCGATCGCCTTTTTCAGTTCGGGAGATTCGGGCGTCGTGTCGGAGTCAAAGCGCTTGATAATCTTACCGTCTTTACCGATGAGGAATTTATTGAAATTCCAAGTGATGTCGCCGGGGTAGGGTGAATCCTTGCCTGCGAGCATCACATATAAAGGATGCCGGTTCTTTCCATTGACGTCGATTTTGTCGAACATCGGAAACGTCACGTGAAACTTGGATGAGCAGAACTGCTTTATCTCCGCATTGCTGCCGGGTTCTTGTCCGCCGAATTGATTGCAGGGAAAACCAAGAACCACGAAACCCTTCGATCGGTACTTTTCGTAAGTAGCTTCAAGGCCCGTATACTGCGGCGTGTATCCGCATTCAGAGGCGACGTTCACAATAAGGACAACCTTGTCGGGATACGCACCGAGGCTGACGGTTTTTCCGTCGATATCTTTAACCTGGAAATCGTAGATCGAGGCTGCGTGTGTCATGCCGAGCGATAGACCGAGAAAGGTCGTCAGAAGTGATAAGAGTTTCATGAGTTCAGTGAGGATTGCTTTTCCTTGTGCCGGTTTAGATCAGCCGTGTCACCTCGCATCTTATTTAATCACAGGTTTTCCGTCGCGCCCTTTGCGTCCGATTGTGCTCAACGGGTTAACTGACGGCCTCTTTGACTCGCCGGACCGATAGCACGACCTTGTCGCGGCTTAGCCGTAACCAAGCAGAAACGAGCAACCACGAAACACACGAAAACAGAACCAGATGAGAAAAGATTTTCGATTTTGGGTAAAGTCACTGATCAGAGCCTTTGCCCAAAATATTTCTCTTCTTCTAGAAGGCATTTCTTTTCGTGTTTTTTGTGTGTTTCGTGGTGGCTTCCGTCTGCCTTACTACAGCCTAGTTTTACCCACGTGACCGCGCAAGCGGCGCGCAATTCAACCTTGTCTCAGCAATCTATGAATCCTTTCCGTTATTTATCCGGGCTTGGTCTCGGGAGTGTTCTTTTCTGTTTTCAACCTGCGATCATCGGTGCGCCGAACCCGGTTGCCGCTCCAACTCAGTTTTCTGAACGGGCTCCGGTTATCGGACAACAAGATCCGAAGCGCCTTGCTTGGTTTAAAGAGGCCCGCCTCGGCATGTTTATTCATTGGGGACTCTATGCGATACCTGCTGGGCAGTGGCCCGGACAGGAGGCTAAGAACTACGCTGAATGGATCATGAAGCAGGCCAACGTGCCTTCATCCGAATACGAGAAGCTCGCGCCGCAGTTTAATCCGGTGAAGTTCAACGCCCGCGAGTGGGTCGCGGTCGCGAAAGCCGCCGGAATGAAGTATCTCGTCATCACCGCGAAGCACCACGACGGCTTCAGTATGTATGCCACCAAGCAAAGCTCGTATAACATCATCGATGCCACGCCGTTTAAGCGCGATCCGGTGAAAGAACTTTCCGAGGCGTGCCGCGAAGCGGGAATTGTTTTCTGCATCTACTATTCGATCGCCGACTGGCATCACCCCGAATCGCCGGCTCAATACTCGCAGGGCGGATTTCACGGCGCGCCGAACCCGAATGCGGACGTGACGAAATACGACGCGTACATGCGGGCTCAGGTTCGTGAGCTTTTAACTCAGTACGGTCCGGTGGGAATTGTATGGTTCGATGGCGGCGGTGCGTTTCGAACAGAAAATCGAGCCGAGCTCCTGCAGGCGGATCAGATGGCGGCGATGATCCACCAGCTTCAACCCGCGACACTCATCAACAACCGCCTCGGTGCCGCCGCGGACTATGGCACGCCCGAACAACGCATTCCCGGCGGAAAAACCGACGAAGCCTTCGAAGTTTGCATGACTCTCAACAAACACTGGGGCTACAATAAATTTGATCAGGATTGGAAAAGTCCCGCGCTCGTTGTGCGCAATATCGCAGACATCGTCAGCAAGGGCGGCAACTATCTGCTCAACGTGGGGCCCACTGCCGAAGGTCTGATTCCAAGCGATAGCATTCGCATCTTGAAAGAAGTGGGTGCGTGGACCACCACAAATGCTGAGGCGATCTACAACGCGGGACCGACGCCGTTTGGCAATGAGCTCGGTTTTGAAGAGGCGATTAAAAAGGAAAAGAACGGCCAACCTCTGTGGGTCGATCGCAACGAATGGCGCTGCACGACGCAGCCCGGAAAACTTTATTTCACGTTGCTGGAATGGCCCAAGGGTAAGTTTACCGTGCCCGGTTTGACGAACAAAGTTAAGAAGGCGTATTTTCTGGCCGATCCAGGCCATGTTCCGCTCGCAGTGAGTGTAAACGCGAGCGGCGCCACGTTCACCCTCCCCGAAAAATCACCGGCCGCGCTGGCTCCCGTTCTTTGCGTGGAAATCGAAGGTATCGTGAAACCGAAAACCGCGAGTGGCACTCTCGACACGAAAAAGGATACGGAGAGCTAAGGAAACCGGAACGATCCGGGGTATCCACGAATAACACGAGCTGCCACGAATGAACCCAGATTCAGCAAAGCAGTTAGCCTCAAAAGAGCGCAAGGATCTCAAAGAAGAATTCCCTGTGTGCTATGTGATCTTTCGTGGCTAAAAATCCGGTCCTATCGCTTTAGTTGCGGCTTGTAGCAAAGGAGTCGCCTCGGTCTCTTCTTTTTAATTTCTTTCTGTGATTCGCGTTAATTCGTGGTTAACCCGACTTAGAACCGGAATTTATCGATGTTCTCTTTCGTGAACACGAACGGCTTGCCGAGCATAACTTGATCACCTTCCACGGTGATGTTGCCCAGGCGGCCAGCGGAGAGGGTTTTCGATCCAGGAGCGAGTGTGCCATCGTGGATCGCCTTGGCGGCCGTGACCGTGAGATACCCGAGGTCCATCGTGTTCCATAGCACGATGCTTTGGACAAATCCGTCTTTCACATAATCACGGCACAGGTTGGGTGTGGAGAGACCGGTGAGCTTTACGTTGGTGCGGCCTTCCTGCTTGAGCGCTTCAGCTGCACCGGGAACCGCCGGCGAGCAGATTGCGAGGATGACTTTCACGTCGGGGTAAGCACGCGTGATGTTGCGAGCCTCGGTCATGGCTTTGTCGCGCTGGCCATCACAGGGCTGGATCGCGGCGAGCTGCATGCCGGGATGGGCGGCGGCCATGCGTTCTTTGATGAACTTGATCCATTCATTCTGATTCGCATCGGTCAGCGATGCGGTGATGATCGCATATTTGCCGGAATCGCCGGCGAGGCGTGCACCTTCATCCGCGAGCGTGGAGCCAATGCCTTGCGCGGTGGCTTGATTGATAAAAAAACTACGGGTGCCAGGCTTTGCATCCGCGTCCCAGGCGATCACCTTGATGCCGCGCTCCTGCGCTTTGCTCAAAACGGATGAGATTGCTTCGGGGCTCGCACAACTTGCGGCGATGACGTCTACACCTTTGGTGATCCAGGCTTCGACGATTTCATTTTGTTTCGCCGGATCGGGATCGGTCGGGCCATCCCACAGAATGTCGACTCCGAGCTGCGCGGCGGCTTCGTCGGCGCCCTGCTTGCAGGACACGAAGTAGGGATCCGCTTTTGCTTTGGGCGTCATGGCGACGACGAGCTTTTTTCCGCCACCGGAAGAACTATCCGAACGTGCGCCGGCCGTGTTGCGCGATGACGACTGGAAAGAGCGAGCGAGGAAGACGTTGCTCGCAGCGATGAGGATGGCACCAGCGAGAATGGCGCCGATGATAAGGGCAACGTGGCTGTTTTTCATATCGAGTTCTCCTGACGATGGGGATGAAGAAAGAGTGGACGAAAGAGACTTTGGACGCGACCAGCTTTGATTGAACGCGATGGCGAGGACCAGCACGACACCAGCGCAAAGTCCGGCGATTTCGCTCGGTTGGCCGGAAAGCCGCAGTCCGTTTTGCAAGACGACAAGGCAGAGCAAACCGAGAAGCGTTCCGTGTAGCGTGCCGCGTCCGCCATTGATCGCCGTGCCGCCGAGTACGACCGCTGCGATCGCAAGCAATTCGTAACCGAGACCGGCGTCCGCCTTTGCTTGTCCGATGCGAGCCACATAGATCAAGCCCGCCAACGCAGCGCAGACCCCGCACAGCACATAGGCGCGCAGCACCACGCGGCCAACGTTCACACCCGCGAAGCGCGCGCCTTCTGAATTGAAACCGATTACGGTGATTTCACGCCCGTAGATGGTGCGATGTAATAGCAACCACAGCGCAACGAAGGCAGCCGCGACGACCAAAAATTGGGTCGGCACGAAGCCGCCAAGATAGCCCTGACCCAGGCTCAAAAAAGAGCGCGGGAAACCCGTGTAGCTGATGTAGCCACCCGTCGCGGCCTCAGCGAGGCCGCGATAAAGGGAGAACGTTCCGAGCGTAACGATCAGTGGCGGCACGCGTAGCCGGGTAATCAATACGCCGTTGAGCCAGCCTCCCAAGCCGCCGAGCCCGAGCGTAAGCAGCGAGGCGATCCAGACATTGAGTCCCAACCGAGACCATGCCGCGCCAAATACCACTGCGCCCAAGCCCATCATCGAACCGACCGAAAGGTCGATTCCGCCCGTCTTGATCACAAAACTTAAACCGAAGGCGAGCAGTCCCAACTCGGCCGCTAAACGTGTGATTTCAAATCCGTTCTGCGCGCTGAAGAAATTGTCACCAGTAAAGGTGAAGCCGATTATTTCAATTAAAAGAACCAGTAAAAGCACCCATTCTGCGTTGGGACACCATCTTGCGAGAAAGGAGAGTCGTTGAGTGGAGACTTCAGCCACGGGCCGTCTCCTTTTTCCATGCGGTGTCACTGACCACCGCGACAAGAATGATCGCCCCTTGGATTGCTTTTTCCCAAGCGGGATTGACGTGGAGAAACGTGAAAACGGTTCCGATCGTTCCCAGCAAGATTGTGCCCAACAACGTCCCGATCAGCGAGCCGCGACCTCCGGTGATGGCCGTTCCGCCTACAACCACCGCTGCAATGACTTTAAGTTCCAAGCCTTGCCCGGCGTTTGTTTCGATCGTTGGATAACGAGTGAAGTTGAGCAAAGCGGCTGCGGCGGTGAAGATGCCCATCAGCACAAACGCGAGCATCACCACACGGTTCGGATTGAGTCCGACACGCCGGGCGGCTTCGTGATCGCAGCCGATCGCATAGAATCTACGTCCGACGGACGTTTGCCTGAGGGCCCAAAGCGCGAAAATGAACAGCACAGCCGCGATCGCAATATACAGAGGCTGGGCAGTCGTTTGGCCGAGGCCGAACCATTGAAATTGAGTCGGCAGATCCTGAATCCAATCGCCGCCCGTTACACGGATCACGGCGTTACGCAAAATTGCGAGCGTCGCGAGGGTCGTGATGATGGCCGGGATTTTAAGCACGGTGACGAGAACGCCGTTGAGAAAACCGAGAAACGAGCCGCAGCCCAACGTGAGCAGGACCACCCATGGCATCGGCACGCCGGCTTTGGCGAAGAGACCGGAAAAAATACCGCACACCACGAACTGGGAACCGATCGAGATATCGATCTGCGCGGCGATGATCACAATCGTCATTCCGATCGCTGCGACCAGGATCGGCAGGTTGTCGATGATGAGATTGCGCAGGTTGCCGACTGAGTAGAAACCGCTGACTCCGAACAGCGGCAGGAGAAAGAGTAGGGCGATGGCGCCAAGCAAACTAAGATCGCGCGAAGAAAATCTCATGGCAAAATCTCGAAACGACCAGGAGATTTAAGCAGGAAACTAGGAAGCCAGGAACGGATCGAATCAAAGCGACTTTCTTTTCCCGGCTTCTTGGCTCCTTGCTTAAATTGGGCTCTTTTCATGCGGCAGGTTCTTCCATCGCCAAATGCAAAATCGACTCACGTGTGGCTTCGCGAGCAGGTACCACACTCACCAATCGGCCGCGTCGCATGACGCCGATGCGGTCCGCCAGTCCGAGGAGCTCAGGCAATTCGGACGAAATCAAAATGATCGCGAGACCCTCCTGGGCTAACTGCCCCATCAGCCGATGAATTTCGGCCTTCGCACCAACATCAATCCCCTGAGTGGGCTCATCGAGAATCAGCACACGCGGTTTCGTGGCGAGCCAGCGGGCCAGCGCGACCTTCTGCTGATTTCCGCCGGAAAGCGTTCTGGCCGTAGAAAAAATCGAGGATGCCTTGAGTCCGAGGCGTTTCGAGAAATCAGCCGCGAGGTTCGCCTCATGGGTTTCCTTCAACCAAGCCCCGTTCGAGAGCTGACGAAGAACGGCGAGCGAAATATTTTCCGCGATCGGGAGGTCCTCAATGACGCCGTGCTCTTTGCGATCTTCCGGAACGTAAGCGAGACCATGTGCTTGCGCATCGGCGACTGAACGGATCGACGCGACTTTGCCGCCGATCAGAATTTCACCGGACGTCGCCGGAGTGAGACCGAAGAGCGTGCGGGCCAATTCGGTGCGACCAGCGCCCACCAGCCCGGACAGTCCGAGAATTTCGCCGCGCCGAACCGAGAGTGTCACTTCACGCACTCCTGTTGGCCCATGGCTGATCGCCCGCGTTTCCAGCGCAATCTCGCCGATCGTTGCGATCAATTTTGGAAACAGATCACCGAGATCGCGACCTGCCATGAGCTGAATCAAACGGGCGCGATCGACATTCGATTTTGGATACGTGCCGATGTACGCGCCGTCGCGCAGAACGGTCACGCGATCAGCCAGCCGCAGGACTTCCTCCAATCGATGCGAGACATAAAGGATTCCGACGCCTTCGCTTCGAAGCTTTTCCACGATATCGAGCAGGCGATCCGCATCATGTTGGGGTAGGGCAGCGGTCGGTTCATCGAGAATGAGCACGCGGGCTTTGCGTCCAAGCGCTCGGGCAATTTCCAAAAGCTGTTTTTCCGCCATGCGCAGTTGTTTCACCGGCACGTCGAGATCGAGGGTTGCGCCGATCCTGGCGAGCAAAGCCTGGGCCGTCTTGCGGCGCTCACGCCAACGGATGACGGCGCGCTTTTCGCCCATCAGCAGGTTCTCCATGACCGACAGTTCGGAGAACAGCGTTGGATTCTGATACACCGCTGCGATTCCCAGGACCTGGATCTCGCTCGGGGTGGGATCTTGGATCGGTTCCCCTTGGATTTTGAATGTACCACCCGGATCGGCTGCGATCAGACCGGTGATGATCTTGATCAATGTACTTTTTCCCGCCCCATTTTCCCCGATGAGCGCATGAACTTCGCCGGCGTTCAGCTCGAGCTCCATCGAACGCAAGGCGCGGCAACCCGGATAGGTTTTCGCGATGCGCTGCATGGAAAGCAGGCTGTCGTTAAAAGGGGGCATAAGAGGAAACTGATAAAGCGGGACAGGGTGCTCTGAGACGGTCAAAAAATCTTACAGTTTGAGGTACCTGCAAGTCATAACAGAGATCGAAGGGTTTGATCCAAATTCCGCAGACATATTTGAACCACAGAGACACAGAGAACACAGAGCCGACTCATTATGAATTAAAATACAGCGCGTTGGGCTTCATCCATGGGTGAAATCGTTCTTGAAGGCTGGCTTTGAATTTCTCTCTGTGAACTCTGCGCCTCGGTAGTTCAACGGGGGTTTTTCGGTTGAAAGATGATATCTTCATTTTAGGCGATGCTAGTGGAATAAATTCTGGGACACCGTCTCTTAAGGGTATGCGATGGATGGCTCTTTTAATTGGAATGGGTGTCGCCGCTTCGTTGAAGGCAGGTGCAACCAAAGCGTTTACGAGTGGACTCCATGCGGTGTCGTTGATCGAGCTTTATACGAGCGAAGGTTGCAGCAGTTGTCCTCCCGCGGAGAAATGGTTGGGCGAATTGAGGGATGATCCGGGACTTTGGAAAACGTTCGTGCCGGTCGCCTTTCATGTGACTTATTGGGACCATCTCGGTTGGCGGGACATCTACGCATCGAAAACATACACGCAGCGGCAGTACGCGTATGCAGAGCGCTGGGCTTCCTCGAGCGTATACACGCCTTGTTTCATCAAAGGCGGACGCGAATGGAAACCGACCGGAGGTCAACTTGGCTCGGTCGCAGATGCGAGTCCCGGTTTGCTGACAGCGATAATCGATTCGGATGGTTCGGGCACGGTGGCGTTTGTGCCAGCCTCCACCGAAAGTTTGGCTTACGACGTTTATGTGGTGAGATTGGGCGGTGGAATCGAGAATGCGGTACGCGGTGGAGAAAACGCAGGCAGGAAATTGCGGCATGATTTTGTTGCGCTCAGTGTGGGTTCGCTGGCGATGAGCAAGCAAGGGGCGGTGGGGTTTAGCGCAAAGTTCGATGCTCCTCCGGCAAACCAGCCCAACGCGCCGCGGCATGCGCTCGCGGTCTGGGTGGTAAAGCACGGCGATCTTACTCCAATTCAAGCCGCTGGTGGCTGGCTCGATTAGTGCGTGTTTTTTGAACCACAGAGGCATGGAGGCACAGAGGTCAGAGCAGAAGAGGTCAGAAGTCGGAGAAAGAATGACCGAAATCTATTTCTGACCTCTTCCGATTTCTGTGCGGTTCCGTGGGCAATTAAATCATGGCTGCGTGCCTCCGTGTCTCGTGGTTCAAAAATCTGTTCAACAATATAACTTCTTCAGTTTTTGACCCGGGCGGGAAGCCTGGTCAGATTGAGACCGAGTGTTTCGCACCCTTGCCCCTATGAAAAACCTCTTGGCTTCGTCTGCTTCGCGTCGTGACTTTCTTCGCCGCCTTTCCTTGGGCACAGTGGCTCTGGCAACCACGGCTTCTTTTCGTCTTTCTGCCCGCGCCGTCGAAAAACCGTCGGGAAAGAAACTCGGTGTAGCCTTGCTCGGTCTGGGGAAATACAGCAGCGGACAACTCGGACCTGCCTTGCGCGAAACAAAGTCCTGTTACCTCGCGGGTTTGCTTACCGGCACACCCGCCAAGGCAGAGAAGTGGTCACAGGACTACAACGTACCGAAGAAGAACATCTATAACTACGAGAACCTGGATCAGATCGCGCATAATCCCGACATCGACATTGTGTACGTCGTCACGCCTCCTGGCGTGCATCGAGATTTCGTCATCCGTCTAGCGAAGGCGGGCAAGCACGTCATTTCTGAAAAACCGCTGGCGACAAATCTCGCTGACTGCGATGCGATGATCAAGGCGTGCAAGGAAGCAAAGGTGCAATTCGGCGTCGGTTACCGGCTGCACTACGATCTCTACCACAAGGAAATGGTGCGGTTATCGAACGATCCCAGTTTCGGTCCGTTTATGAAGATGTCCGGTGACCGCGGATTTATTTTCGGCCAGCGCGCCTGGCGGATCGACAAGAAGTTGGCCGGGGGCGGGCCGATGATGGACCTGGGCATTTACATCGTTCACGGCGCCTGCATGGCGCAGGGTGG
>WNFI01494811.1_pt1 | contig 11341 bp, 6 predicted proteins | sample 5400471 | NCBI WGS metagenome assembly WNFI01 (sample SAMN13153348, study PRJNA577476) | soil metagenome | isolation source: 100 cm saprolite on Douglas fir-dominated hillslope | place: USA:California | collected 2013-09-17
ATGATTCCTGCCCGCAATTATGACCGCGGGGCTGCCGGCCAAAACCGGGGCGGCCGTGAATTCTGAGTCGCAGGGCAGCGACAAGCTCCGCGACATCCTCCGCCGCGCCAAGGAGCGGTCGGCGGCGACGATCGCGCTGCCCGCGGCGCAGGAGCGGGCCCAATCAGAGGCCGGCATCGAGTCGCTGCTCGATCGCAGCCAGCCGATGCCAGACCCGCGCGCCCTGTCCCGTCTCTATAAGGAGCAGGCGCTCGCGAGCCGCCTTCCGGACAGCATCGACGATGAGGTTTCGGCTGCGACCGCCGCGCCGCCGGCGCCCGGCGTCACCGCCGGTGCGGACGCGCCTCCGCCGCCGGTGTGGGCGGAGGAACCGGCGGCACCGGCCGCACAGCAGCCCTCGATGACCGCCGCCGAGATCAAAGAGGTGATGCGCACTCTGCAGTCCGAGTTCGGGCAGGGCTACACGGTCTTCGAACCGCCCAAGCGAAAGGAGGAGGAGGATCAGTACGCCCGGGGGCTTCAGGAGCAGCGCGATCGCGAGCTGGCGGAACTGAAGCGCCTGGCGGAAGAGTCGGAGCGCTCGAGCTGGCTCTACCTTCTGGGTGGCGCGCTGGTAGCGGTGGTGGTTGGGGTGTTCATTTACCTGGCGGCTTCCGGGCCCCTGCACGCCTCCCCGGCACCCAAAGTCTCACCGAGCGCGACCGCCTCGGCGGCGCACTGAGCCGCGCCCTTTTCGCTAAGGAGCGCCGGACAGTTTGGCGGGAGTCACTGGATACTTTTCGAACTCTGTTCTCGACGCTGACAACTCCACCGGGCGGGGTGCTCGATTTCAGTCAGGCGACATGACTTCAGGTTCGAGCAACCTAACCGCGGGCCAGAAGTGAGTCGGCCCCCACCCATCCACTGTGTCTCGCTTCGATCAGTCAGCGCTGGCACTTCTCCGACCGCTCAAAGTCTCGGATCACTCCCATCCTTTTGGACCACGTACTGGGGGCCTTTGAGGACCAAAATCCAAGGGCCCTTTTCAGGGACGATATCGCTCACCCAACTACCAGCGTCCAGTCTGCGCCGAGCGTGTCAGCTCCGGCGCCTTCGAGTACGACAAGGCCGCCGTAGCTAGCTTCCAGACTACGGACGACTAGCATGTAGATCCCACAGAGGTTGTTGACAGCTGAGAAGCCCCGCTGCACGGTTTTGGGTGTCGAATCCAAACCAGCAGGAGGCTTCTCTTATCCCATCGTAGGGCGAAGCTCGGTCACCCCCCTTTGGCAGGCAGCTGCTTGTACAACGGGTAGTAGAGCTAGGGTGGAAGCTGGCGCAAGCGGCAACCTCGGCCGGCGTTTCGCGAGTGACCGCTTACAAATGGCTGGCCAGGTATAGGGACTTCGGGGGTGAAGGTCTGGAAGATCGTTCTTCCCGTCCCAAGGTCAGCCCCAATGCACTACCAAACGAGTTGGTTCAGCGCATTCTGAAGGCTCGCCAACTGTGGCGCAGCGGACCTCACCATATTGATTGGTCCGGCCTTAGGTCATCCCCGCTCCACGGTGTACGCCGTCCTTCGCCGACAGCAGCATCGAGAGCGGCAGCGGCAATAACCAGAGATATCCCGTTCAAAGCCAGCGCCAAAGCACCCAATAGCGAATACATGGAGCGGCCAGCCCGGGATTCACCTCTTTTCGCGTACCGTAACCAGCCCGCCACGCATGCGCAACTAAGTCCGCTTACAAGGAACGGCAGCAGCCTAGTGGCAGGCATTGTACGCAATGAACCCAGCAACGATGAGGAACGGTACGACCAGCGGGACGAACAAACGGGTTCTTCGAACATCAACGCAACTTCCAAAGCTGCTGCCAGGCCGCCAGCTATGCCAGCTGCAGCAATCTTCGCCCGTGATATAGCCGACGCCTGCGCTGGCCATCGCCATTGACTTTGCCGAGTTCGAGATCCAACCGCCGATGTCGCATCCCTTCATCCCGCTCGGATCAACGTAGTTGACGGGATCGTCCCCGAGATAGACATAGCGGTACAGAGATAGACGGCGGGCTCTCCTATTCTTCAGGCCGGCGTGAGGCCGCCTTCACAGTCGCCAAAATCAAAGCTGACATTACTACCCCAGCCAGGAGGAGGCCGCCAGCGAGGATCATCGCCCCCCCAACGACTAAAAGTGAACGGCCGGGCGCTTCAACCCCGCCGCCGACACCACGAAGGACGATCGCTACAGCTACAGCAAGGGCCCCCGAAATCAGCAGAAGCTGAGCTATACCAATCGCGATACGCTGGCTTCGAGTAAGGGACGCCGCCGCCCGCCCGTCGAATATCACGATCCGCGCGAGACGCTCTGGCAGTCGGGTCAGCCCTCCGATCACCCTGGGTCCTCGCTTATCCATTGCAGGGACGAGTGGCCATACCTACTGCCAACGCAAAGAGTCCGATCCCTACCCCAAGAAAAGCGCCTACCGTTAGCGTGGCGGCGATTCCGAATATGACAGCGGTAGCGCCCGTTAGTTCCCCTAGGGCGCCAAGGGAAAGCACTCCGGCAGCGCCCCCGGCTTCGAACATCGTCGCACTGGCTTCCAGGGCGAACCCTGCACCCATGTAAGAGCCGCCGGCGGCCTGGTCGCAAGTCCCGGCGGGATCGACGTAATTGACAGGATTGTCCCCGACATAGACATAGCGGTTCCACTGCATCGGGTCGATCAAGCTCACCAGCGGGTCCTGTTGCGTCCAGCGCCCTATGGAGGAATCGTAGTAGCGCTCGCCCGTCTTGTACAGGCCAGTGGGATCGAGGTACTGGCCAGCGAACCGAAGCGGGTTCGCCACGCTCGCGCCTTGGCCGGTCGCTGGCTCACCGAACGGTCCATAGCTGTAGCTCGTCAGCTGCCGGCCGCTGGTGTCGATCAGCGCCACCACCGACCCCAGACCGTCGGTGACGTAGAAGAGGTCTCCGGCTCCTGGCAACTGCAGGCTCAGCGGGTGGCCTCGGGAGTCGCGCGTGATGTAGCTTGCGACTCCCGCATCGGTCTCGCTCCGCAATCCCAGCTGGCTGTAGGTGAAGGTTGCGGTCGGCGCCTGGTTGGCCGGCCCCGTCGCGACCCGCCGGGCCTGATCTGGGCCTCGGTACTTGTAGGCCACCGCCGTGGTGCTCCCGGCGAGCTGCGAGCTGGTCATGCGATTGGCGGCGTCGTATCCCAGGGAGGTTGCGAAGCCGCTCGCGGTGTTGTTGCCGGCGCCGTCGTAGTTGTAGGTGGTTCCGTTGTACGACGTCTGCTCGTTGGCCGCGTTGGTCAAGTCGCCAGTCCAGCTACCCCAGTTGGTGCGCTGAGCCGTGCGGTTGCCCGCGCCGTCGTACTGGTACGCCCACTCGGAGGTCCCCTTCCCGGTGGGGTCGAGCACGTAGGCCTCCGTCAGGCGGTTCAGCTGGTCGTAGACGTAGTGGGTGGTGTTGCCCGCGATATCCGTTATCGTCTGCCGCAGCGCCGTGTCCCGACCCGTGCTGGGACTCTGGTATGAGTAGGAGAGGCTCACGATGCTTACGCCCCTGTAGTCATTGGTGGTGGTCGAGGTCAGCCGGTTGGAACTGTCGTAGGTGTTGTACACCTGTGCGCCGCCAGGCAGCCCCTCTGAGGTCAGGTTGTATGCCGCGTCATAGCCAAGGGACACCGACCACCTCGACGTGCCGACATAAATGGGCAGGTTGACCTGATTGTAGTGGTAGAGAGTGGTCCCACCAGCATCGTCCAGCTCAGTGAGGTTGCCGACCCCGTCGTAGTGGTAGCTGATAGGCGTGCCGCCGCTTCCCTCCGCCTCCTGCGTCAGGCGGTTGAGGCCGTCAAAGGCATAAGAAGTCGAGCCCACGGGGTCCGACTCATTGGTGAGGTTGCCGTCCAGGTCGTAGGTGTCGCGCACATAGCTGAGGTCCGCGTAGTTCACGGATGTCACCCGATCGAGGACGTCGTAGCCATAGACGGTCTGCTGGCCCCTGCCGTCAGTGACGGCGTGGATGCGGCTCAGGGTGTCATAGGTCACCGATACGCCGCCTAGGGGCGCCGGAGGAGAGATCGATGTGAGATTGCCCAGCGCGTCGTACCCGTAGCCGGTCGAGTTCGACTTCGGATCCCTGCTGGACGACAGGGTGCCATTGGCATTGTAGGAGAGCTGAACCTGGTACTGGCTGCCGAGCTGGTCGGTCTCGGTGGCCAGGTTACCGCTTGAGGTGTAGGCCAGCGAGGTGCTGTTGCCCTGGGGATCGGTGATCTGCGTCGGCGAGTAGGGATGGGAGCTGTCGTAGTACTGCAGCGACGACTTGGCCCCAGTCGGGGAGGACACCGAAGTCAGATTGTTGACGCTGTCGTAACCCTGGCCGCTGCTGGCGTACTTGGTCTGCAGGTTCTGCACATTGCTGTCCGACGTGTAGCTCATGGAGGTCTTGCTGCCCAGGCCATCGATAACCTCTTCCAGCCGGCCGACGGGGTCGGTCTCGTAGGTGGTCGTGTGTCCGTTGGCATCCGTTACCACGGTGCGCACCGGGGTGTAGTCGTTGCCGGCGGTGTAGGCGAATTGGGTCGTGGGGTCGCCTGGAACAAGCGGATGGCCCATAGACGTCAGCCGCTGGGATGAGTCGTATCCCAGCGCGGTGACCCGACCGCCGGGGGTGGTGATCTGGGTCAGGTTGTTGCTGGCGTCATAGCTAAACAGCGTGGGATTTGCGGAGCTATTCTGGGGGTCGAGGTACCGCGTCAGGTTGTTGCCGGTGTAGAAGTACTGCCAGGTGCGGCCGGTCGAGTCAGTGATGCTGGAGACAAAACCCTGGGAGTTGTAGCTGAAGGCAAGAGTCCGGTTCTGGGTGTCGGTGACGGTGGAGAGGGCACCGCCAGGACCGGCATACGCGAAGCCGATGGTGTTGGCGTTGCGGTCGACGTCAGAGGTCCATTGCCCTGACGAGTTGAACTTGTACTTCTCGCCGTTAGCGTGGAACGTGAGCGTGTAGCTGCCGTCTCCGTTTCGCACGAGGTCGGCGTCAACCCCTGTGGGCGAGGCGTAGGTGCCATCGGTATTGGCGGCGAAGCCCACCTGGTAGCCGCCGGGGCCGTGGTACCAGATGTTGCCGTTGCCGGGGAAGGTCAGCTTGACGTCGGCGCCTACTGTGGTGGTCCAGTTGTTGCCGAAGATTCCAATGCTGTTGCCGGCCAGGTTGTTGTAGTAGCGGTCGACGGCCAGATCCAGCCCCGTCCCCTTGATCCGCACGTCGTTCTCGTGCAGGTTGACATTGCCGTTGAAGGTGTTGACGTGCAGCATCATGCGGTCGTTGAGACGTGTGCCCTCGATCTTGAAGCCGTCCTCGTTGAGCTGGACTCCTGTGGGCACCACCCGGCTGGACTGGGCTGAGTAGCCACCGGTCCCGACGCAGTTCTGCGCTGCCACGGTGAAGGAGTAGGCATTGCCGGTCACCAGGCCGCCGACGGTGAAGCCGGTGCGGAAGGACTCTGTGCGGATGGGGGCCTGCGCCACGCCGTTGAGGTAGGGAGTGACGACGTACTCGGTGGTCACCTGTGAAGCCGCGGATGTCCAGCTGACGTAGGCGATCCGGTTACCGGCAGCGGCGCCGACGTTGGTTGGCGCAGCCGTCGGGGCGGCCTGCTGCACTCCACTGACTGTCAGCGGCGTGCCCTGGAAGCTACCCGCCGGCGAGGTGGCGTAACCGAGCTCGCCATAGTGGTTCTCGCCCCAGGTCCACACGTTGCCCGAGGTGTCGACGGCGATCTGGTGGTTCCCGCCGGCCGCGACTGCCGCGACCGTCCCGATATTTGCGGGCTGAACCGGGGTGTTGGGATAATTCCCCGCCGAAGGGTTCCCAACCTCGCCCTCGAGGTTGTTGCCCCAGGCCCGGGGGGTGCCGTCGCTGGCGACCGCCATGGAGTCGAATCCACCCGCCGAGATGGCGGTCGCGGTCAGGTTCTGCACCGCCACTGGCGAGGCGCTGGTGGTGTAGCTGCCGCTGCCCAGCTGGCCGTAGTTGTCGTGGCCGAAGCTCTCGACCTGGCCCGAGGATAGAAGGACCAGGCCGTGCTCGGTTCCAGCGGCCACCTGGGTGGCACCGCTGAGAATGCGACCCGGTGTGTTGGTGTTCACGCCCGTGACGCCGTTGCCAAGCTGCCCCCAGGTGTCTGAACCCCAGGTGTAGACGCCGCCGTCGGAGGTGACCGCCATCGCCGTGGAGTCGCCGGCGGCGATGGCGGCAACGGTGGTCAGACCGCTGACCTGGACCGGCACGTAGCTGTTGCTGTAGTTGCCGTTCCCCAGTTCGCCGTCGCCGTTGTAGCCCCAGGCCCACAAGGTTCCGTCGGCCTCGGCCGCCATCGAGTAACCGTTGCCGCCGGCGACGGCAACCACGTTGTGCAGGCCGGCGACCTGCTCGGGGGTGTTACGGGAGAGCGTGGTGCCGTCGCCGAGTTCGCCGTCAGCGTTATATCCCCAAGCCCATACGGTCCCGTCCGAGGTCAGCGCCAACGAATGATTGGCGCCCGCGGCCATGGCCGCCACGTTGGTAAGACCCACGACGGCTTTGGGCGTCGTGCTTGACGCCTCGACCCCGCCATCTCCGAGCTGTCCCGCCCAGTTGTTTCCCCACGCCCGGGCTGTCCCGTCAGATTTCACACTGAGGGTGTGCTCGCCTCCGCCTGCCGAAGCGCCTACAGTAGGAGCACAGCGGATTGCCGGACTGGCGAAGGCCACCACCGGCGGCAGCGCCGCGAGCATTCCCGCGGCCGGGACGGCGGCAGCGAGGACGATCACGAATGTGCGCAAGAGCCGTCTCCAGCGGCGATGGAGCAAAGCACCGATCGAGATCATTGGAGCCTCCAATCGAAAAGCGGGTCGAGTTCCATCCAGCCGTGGTCAAGGTCTTTGGCGTAGGCTCCCGTGGCCCATATATGGCGGCGTAGCGGAGGTCGCGCCGCTGCAGGGAACGTGGCGCCGCAATCTGTCGTCGGCGGCGAAGTTTCATCCACGGCGACACCGCATGGAATCAGCAGCACCAGCCTGCCCTGGGCGCCGGTGAAGTTCGCCTGATCCAGGAGGTCATCCCTCGGTGAATCGAGCCTCAGGTCGACCCGCAACCAGCCGTCGGCATTCTCGATCTCGTCGATGACCGCCCCCGCGGCGGTCAGGCAGCCGGTCACCACCCGGGCAGGGGCGGACGGATCGCTGGTGCTGTGTTGAGGGCACACGGGAGTAAAGGGCTGGCGCTGTCCAGTCGGAAACGGAAACGCCTCGGCTGGGATGCTCGGGCTCGCCTGGGCCGAACCGGGCGTCCCGGGTGTGGCTGACGAAACATTCGCAGCCGTGGGGGCGGCCTTTGAACTCGTACACCCGACCAGCAACAAGGTGGCGGCAGCCAAGGCCACGATGTCCAGACTCGCGAATCTGTCGACGCTTGCGTCGCTCGATTGAGTTAACAAGGCCAACTAAACACCAGCAAACGCCCACCGGTTCCCGAGCGCGTGCATAGCCCCAACATGTTCATGGTCTCCCCTCCGAGATACTCGCGCCTGCTGCACGAGTTCAGCCCCTTCCTTGCTCTAGTCGATAGCCCTGCCCTGACCAACCCGGCAGGGTGCGAATGTAACAGGCCTGGCCAGAACAGCGCAACGCAGAACGTTTGTACTTCGGTCGATCGGCCTAAGCCGACGACGCGGCCGGCCTGGCTTGCTACGCTCGCGCAATCTATCTGCGAGCGCAGTGCGACGTTCATGCGAGCGAGGACGCAAATATTCCTGCCTTCCGAATGCAAGTGAGGGAGTATGGCGAATTTCCTGGAACGCTCTAGTAGTGTCGCGACGAGTGGTGTAAATCCGGGGCCCCCGTAGACGAGAGGGGCCACCGTGTGGTTTCCAATGAGTTATCTCAACCACGCACCGGAGGACCACACGATGACCAACCCAAGGATGTCAGTGCTGCAGCTTCTGGACAAGACCGAGGCTGGAGCCGATCCTGAGTTTCTGCGCGACGGGCTGAAGCTGCTGGTGCCAGCTCATTCGCGCCTACGCCGCCGAACAGGACTTCCGCGTCCTCCAGGAGTTCACCGACGTCGAGACCGCAAAGCAGACGGGACGGACGAGCTTTGGCGCCATGCTCGCCTTCCTGCGCCAGAACCCGACCTGCCGGACCGTGTTGGTGGAGAAAACGGATCGGCTGTACCGCAACCTCAAGGACTGGGTCCAGATCGACGAGCTCGACCTCGAGGTTCATTTCGTCAAGGAGAACGTCGTCCTCGCCCCCGACTCGCGGTCCTCGGAGAAGTTCATGCATGGCATCAAGGTGTTGATGGCCAAGAACTACATCGACAACCTCTCCGAGGAAGTGCGTAAAGGCCAGATGGAGAAGGCCGAGGAGGGCGGCTGGCCGTCCTACGCGCCCATCGGCTACATCAACATCGAGGGCAGTAACGGCAAGCGCACCATCGTCCCCGACCCTGAGCGAGCCCCCTTGGTGGCGAAGCTTTTCGAGTGGTACGTGACCGGGGAGCACTCCATCAAGGAGGTCGCCAGGATGGGCGGCGAGGCCGGCCTCACGTTCCGCAAGAGCCGGGATCCGATCACCACGTCGCGCGTCCACCAGATGCTCCGTAGCCGCCTCTACACGGGCGATTTCGACTGGGGTGGTAAGACCTACCGAGGGACCTATGAGCCAATCGTCGGCAAGGAGCTGTGGCAGCGCGTCCAGGGCGTCCTCGACGGGCGATTGGCCCGGCGTTCCAAGGTGCGCAAGCACCGTTTCGTCCTCGCCGGCCTGGTCCGCTGCGGGCATTGCGACTGTGCTCTAACCGGCGAGATTCACAAGGGCCGTTATGTCTACTACCGGTGCAGCCACTACAAGGCGAAGTGTCCTGAGCCCTACGCCCGCGAGGAGATGCTCGCAGAGCAGTTCGCCTCCCTCCTCGACCAGCTCACCTTCCCGGCCGAGGCGCTGGACTGGCTGACCACTGCACTCCGGGAGAGCCAAGACGATGAGAAGCGCTTCCGCGATCAGGCCGTTGCCCGACTCGAGGGCGAGTGGACCCTCCTTCAGAACCGGCTCGACGCCATGTACGTCGATAAGCTCGACGGCCGCATCCAGGCCGCGTTCTTCGATCGCAAGTCCGCCGAATGGCGCGGCGAACAGGAACGAATCGAACTCGCGATCCAGCAGCACCGTGACGCCGACCGCAGCTACATAGACGAAGGTGTCCAGCTCCTCGAGCTGGCCAGCCGCGCCTCAGAGTTGTTCAGGAGCCAGGAATCGGGGGAGAAGCGCGAGCTGCTCCGATATGTACTTTCGAACTCCACTTGGAAGGACGGCCAGCTGACCCCGACCTTCCGTCAGCCCTTCGATCTGATCTTGGATCAGGCCATCAAAGTCCGCGCCGCAGAAGATCTGCCGAAGACTCCGGCCAGCATCGATGCGAAAAGTGAGATTTGGCGGAGGGGGTGGGATTCGAACCCACGGTGGGTTGCCCCACAAAGGTTTTCAAGACCTTCACCTTAAACCACTCGGACACCCCTCCAGGAGGCAAGGACAGGATAAGGCGGGTAGCGCGATAACCTAGCCCCATGGAGCTTGGTCTGGGGGTGGCTGCCGGGTTCGACCCGGAGGTGCTGGGATCGTTGGGCGCCCAAACGGAGGCGCTCGGCTACGCCGCGATCTGGTGCAACGACCACCCCGCTGGTGAGGGTCTGCTTCAGGTCTCACGATGGGCCAAAGACACCGGCACCATCGAGCTCGGCGTCGGGGTGCTGGCGCTGGACCGACACCAGCCCGCGGAGATCGCGGCGCGGGTCAGCGCGCTTGACCTTCCAGCGGACCGCATCAGGCTTGGAATCGGCGCTGGGCTGCAATCGCACCAGCTCGAAGCGGTGCGGATCGGGGTGGCGCAGCTCCGCCGGCTGCTTCCGGAGGTGCACATCGCGGTCGCCGCTATGGGACCAAAGATGTGCGAGCTGGCCGGCGCTATCGCCGACTCGGTTCACCTCAACTGGATGACACCAGCGCGCTTGGATTGGGCCCTGCCGATCGTCAGGAGAGGGGCAGAGGCGGCCGGTCGCCCGCCGGTCCCGGTGAGCGCCTACATCCGGGTCGCGGTCGGCGGCGGCGCCGCCGAGCGTCTCGCCACCGAGGCCGACTTCTACGCCCAGATGCCGGCGTACGCGCGCAACTTCGAGGCCGCCGGAATCCCGTCGGGAACGGTGGGGATCGCGGTCGACGACCCCGCAGACCTCCCCGGCGCCCTGGCCGAATACGCGGCCCTCGACCTCGCCGTGGTGCGGCCGCTGGGCCCGCGCGAGCCCGAGGCGGTCCTCGCTGTTGCTCGTGCCGCTATCGGCTAGCGCACCGTCAGGGCCGGCGCCGGGAACCGGCTAGCCCCCGATCACCTCGAGGCCATCCATGAACGGCCGCAGCACCTCCGGCACCGCGACCCGGCCATCGGCGGTCTGGTACGCCTCGAGGATGCACGAAACGGTCCGGACCAGGGCCAGCCCGGAACCGTTGATGGTGTGGACGAACTGCGGTTTGGCGCCGGGCTCGGGGCGGAAGCGGATGTTGGCGCGACGGGCCTGGAAGTCCTGGAAGGCCGAGCAGGAGCTGACCTCGAGGTAGCGTCCCAGCCCCGGCGCCCACGCCTCGAGGTCGTACTTCTTGTACTGCGCGAATCCCATGTCCCCGGTGCACATCAGCAGGACCCGGTAGTGGAGCCCGAGCTCCTGGAGGATCACCTCGGCGTCGGCGGTCAGCTTGTCCAGCTCTTCGAGTGAGGTCTCGGGGGTCGTGAACTTGACCATCTCGACCTTGTTGAACTGGTGCAGCCGGATGTAGCCGCGGGTGTCCTTGCCGGCGGCGCCGGCCTCGGAGCGGAAGCACGGCGAGTAGGCCACGTGCTTGATTGGAAGCCGGGCACCGTCGAGGATCTCCTCGCGGTACATGTTGGTCACCGGCACCTCGGCGGTGGGTACCAGCCAGAGGTCGCGGTCCTCGACCTTGAAGGAATCGCCCGCGAACTTGGGCAGGTTGGCGGTGCCGGTCATGGCGTCGCTGTTGACCAGGAACGGCGGCTGCACCTCGACGTACCCGTGCCGGCGTGTGTGGGCGTCGAGCATGTACTGGATCAGGGCCCGCTCCAGCCGCGCACCGGCGCCCACCAGGTAGGCAAAGCGGGAGGCGGCGACCTTGGCGCCGCGGTCGAAGTCGATGATGCCGAGCGCCTCGGCGACGTCGTAGTGCGGCTTGCGTTCGAACTCGAAGGCCGGCTTCTGACCCCACGATCGGATCTCCTGGTTGCCCGACTCGTCGGCGCCGACGGGGACCGACT